>Ga0247727_10004963_pt1 | contig 27571 bp, 25 predicted proteins | sample WisWelCaveWW1625_FD_202498 | JGI IMG/M metagenome (GOLD analysis project Ga0247727, IMG submission 202498) | Biofilm microbial communities from Wishing Well Cave, Virginia, United States - WW16-25 | ecosystem: Environmental > Aquatic > Deep subsurface > Groundwater > Cave microbial mat | place...
CCAGGACCTGTCATCCCGAGCGAAGCGAGGGATCTGTTTTTTGCGAAAACCTGCTGGCCAGCCAATCCGTGAACAACAGCAGATCCCTCGCTGCGCTCGGGATGACGGGCTCTGGTCCGGAGCGGCCCGGGCAGCTCCCTGCTCCCGTCAGTTCCAATAGCTCCGGTCCAGGCTCCGGTACTGCACCGCCTCGGCCACGTGCCGGGAGGCGATGGACTCGCTGCCGCTCATGTCCGCAATGGTGCGGGCCAGCTTCAGGATGCGATCGTGGGCCCGGGCCGACAGACCCATCCGCTGCACCGCCAGCTCCAGGATCCGCTCGCCGGCTTCGTCCAGCGGGCAATACTTGCGGATCAGCCGCGCCGGCAGCCGGGCGTTGTAGCATCCGCGCGCCTTCTGGACCTCGCGGGCCCGCTCGACCCGGGCGCGGATCTCGGCCGTTCCCTCGGCGCTTCCGTCGGAGCGCATCTCCTTGTACTTCACGGCCGGCACTTCCACGTGGATATCGATGCGATCCAGCAGCGGTCCGGAGATCTTCCCCAGGTAGCGCTGGATAATGGGCGGGGTGCAGCGGCACTCTCGCGTGGTGTCGCCGTAATAGCCGCAGGGGCAGGGATTCATGGCCGCCACCAGCATGAAGCGCGAGGGGAACGAAAGCGTCATGCTGGCTCGCGAGATGGTCACGGCGCCTTCTTCGAGGGGCTGCCTGAGGACCTCCAGGGCATTGCGCGGGAACTCCGGCAGCTCATCCAGAAACAGCAGCCCGTTGTGGGCCAGGCTGACCTCACCTGGCCGGGGGATGCCCGAGCCGCCGCCGACCAGCCCGGCGTCGGAAACCACGTGGTGCGGGGCGCGAAAGGGCCGCTCCTGCAACAGTCCTTGCTCGTGGTGGAGCAGGCCCGCCACGCTGTGCACCATCGTGGTTTCGATGGCCTCCTGGAAGCTGAGAGGCGGCAGCAACCCGGCCAGTCGCCGGGCCAGCATGGTCTTGCCGGAGCCGGGGGGGCCGATCATGAGAAGGTTGTGATCCCCGGCCGCGGCCACCTCCAGAGCCCGCTTGGCCGTCTGCTGCCCCTTCACCTCCCGGAAATCCAGGCCGGCGGCGTTGGACCACGTCGCCAGGGTCCCATGGTTGGTGATGGGGGTGGCATTCTCCCAGTGAGTGACGGTTTCGACGACCTCGCCCAGGTTTCGCAGCCCATGCACCGCCAGGCCTTCCACCACCGCCGCCTCGGCCCCGTTGGCCCGTGGCACCACCAGGCGCCGGAGGCCCTGCTGGCGGGCGCAAACCGCAATCGACAGCGCTCCGCGGATGGGCCGCAAGCCCCCGTCCAGTGACAACTCCCCCACCAGCAGGCAACCCTCCAGGTGTTCAGCGGCCACCGTCCCCATGGCCCCCAGGATTCCCACCGCCATGGGGAGATCGAAGCCGGCGCCTTCCTTGCGCAGATCCGCCGGCGCCAGGTTGATGGTCACCGATCGGTTGGGAAATCCGAAACCGCAGTTGGCGAGGGACGACTTGATGCGCTCCCTGCTCTCGCGGACCGCCACGTCGGGCAGTCCCACGGTGATGAACTCCCTGGTCCCAGGGTAGAGATCCACTTCGACGTCGATCAGGTGAGCATCGATGCCGAAGACGGCCGCACTACGGGTCCTGAACAGGGCCATCCCGCTGCCTCCGCCCTGCCTGGCTGGCCCGGCGCCAATAATACGCCGCCCAGAGGAAAAGCAGGGCCACCATCAAAGAAATCGCAATTATTTTCTGCACGTGTCAGAGGGAATTATACCGGATTTGGGGGGCGGTGGGAGGGGGGCAACCCTTCCGGCAGATTCGTGCCCCTCCACCCACATTTGGCCCCCGGTCACCTGGGACCTCGCCCGGGCGACTTACTGGTCACCCCGGCCCTTCCGGGCGCCCCCTCGAGCCCCAGGCCTTCAGGAATGCCTGTCCACGACAGGCAGGAATGCCTGTGCTACTCAGGCGCCAATATGCCTGCAAGACCTGGCTGTGACCTCGTTCATACTGATAGGAGGAGGAAAACATGCTACCAGGGCTGTGGGTCGGAATCCTGGCGGCCGGGGTGGCGGCGGCCGCCGAGCTGCCGGTTCGCAAGGTGGTGGTCTACAAGCACGGCATCGGGTTCTTCGAGCGGGCCGGCCGCGTGGCCCCCGGCGAGGCGGTCCGGTTGGATTTCAAGGCCGGAGACATGAACGACCTGCTCAAATCGTTGACCATCGAGGAGCGGGGCGGGGGCCGCGTCACCGGCGTCCGCTACGATTCGAGCGAGCCGCTGGAGCGCAAGCTGGGAGAGTTCCCTTTCGCCATCGGCGGGTCGAGTTCCCTGGCGGCGATTCTGGACCAGTTGAAAGGCTCGCGCCTGGAGCTGCGGGCCGGCGGCGAGCGAGTGGAGGGCACGATCGTCGCGGCCCGCCTCACCCCGGCATCCCAGGCCCAGCCGGAGAAGCAGGAGCTGCTCCTGATGCTCGATAGCGGCGACCTGCGCTCGGTAGACCTGCTGGGCGCCACGGGACTGCGCTTCGGCGATGCGCGCCTGCAAGCCCAGCTCCGGGAATACCTGGCGGCTCTCGGCCAGGCCCGCAGCCGGGAGAAGCGGGGCGTCATCATCGAGAGTTCCGCCGCCGGGGCGCGCGAGCTGACCGCCAACTACGTGATTCCCGCGGCCGCATGGAAATCAAGCTACCGGCTGGTGTTTGGCGCCGGGCCGGAGCCGCTGTTGGAAGGCTGGGCCATCGTCGACAACACCACCGGCGAAGATTGGACCAATATCTCGCTGTCGTTGGTGTCGGGCCTTCCGGTATCGTTCGTGAGCCGCCTCTATGAGCCACGCTACGTGACTCGGCCCACCGCCGAGCTGCCCGAGAACCGCTCCCAGCGGCCCATGGTCCACGCCGGCGCGTTCCAGCAAGAGCGGGACCGAGACGAGGTCCGCGCCAAGGCCGCCGACGGCAGAAACGAGCCGGCACCCAAGCCCCTGATGATGGCCCTGGCGCCTGGTGGCCGGCTCCGCCAGGAGGCCGCCGCAGAAGCCGTGATTCAAGATCGCGTGGATTTCACCTCCACCCTGGCCGAAACCGCTGCCGGCCGCGAGCTGGGCGACCTGTTCGAGTACCGCATCGGCCACCCCGTTTCGATTCGGAAAAACGAATCGGCCATGCTGCCCTTCCTGCAACAGCGCCTCCGCGGGCGCAAGCTGCTGATCTTCTCCGAGGCGCATGGCTCCCAGCACCCGCTGGCGGCGGTCGAGATCACCAACTCCAGCGGGCAGACCCTGGACGGCGGCGCCGTCACGGTCATCGACGCCGGGGCCTACGCCGGCGAATCCCTGATGGAAACGCTCAAGGCCGGCGACAAACGACTGCTGAGCTACGCCGTTGATCTGGGCGCCAGGATCACCACGGCGTTCGACACCGAGAGCGTGTTGCAGCGGGACTTCCGCTTCCGCCGTGGCCTCCTCACCACCCGCACCGCGGTGCGCGAGGTCAAGACCTTCACCATCCGGAACGTCGATGCCCGGGCCAAGACCGTGATCCTGGAGACACCGGTGCGGCCGGAATACAAGCTGGTTGGCGGTAAGCCCGCCGAGACCACCGCCACGGCCCGGCGCTTCGAGGTCGGGGTGGCCGCCGGCGCCACCGAGAAATTCCCCGTCACCGAGGAGCGGGTCGTCGAGAACGCCATCTCCCTCACCAACCTCACGCCCGACGTGCTCGCCTCCTACATCAGCAACCGCAACCTCGATGAGACCGCCCGCAAGAAGCTGGAGCCGCTGGCGGCGCTGAAGCGGCAGGTGGCGGCCGCCGCCACCGACCTCCAGCAGGTTCAGGTGGAAATCCAGGAGCTGTTCCGCGACCAGGAGCGACTGCGGAGCAACATCTCGAGCCTGAACTCGGTCAGCGGCCAGCAGCAGCGCGTGCAGGAGTACGCCCAGCGCCTGGCCGCCCAGGAAGCTCAGCTGGCTGCCATGCGCGACCGCAAGGCGGAGCTGGAGAAGCGCAAGACGGCGCTGGAGCGGCAGATCAACGACCTGGTGGAGGCGTTGGAGATATGATAGGCTGTTACGCCGCCGATGAATCTGGCTCTGATCGGCTTCGGGCAGGTGGGTCGCGAACTGGCGCGGCAACTGGACGCCCACCCGCAGCGGTTTCCCTTCCGCATCGTGGGGATCCACACCCTGCGCCACGGCACCCTGGTGGATGCGGCCGGCATTTCTCTGAAGCGCGCCTTGACCATGCCGGCGCTGGGGACCCGGCTCGCGACCGTCGAGGAGTTCCTGGAGGCCTGCCGGCCGCACGCCGCTGTGGAGCTGACCCCGCTCGACCCCTTGACCGGCGAGCCGGCCATCCGCCACCTTCGGGCGGCGCTGGAGCGTGGGATTCACGCGGTCACGGCCAACAAAGGCCCCGTGGCCTTCGCCTACCAGGAGTTGGCCCAGCTGGCTCGGGAGAGAGGCTGCCTCTTCCGCTTTGAATCGACGGTGATGGACGGCGCCCCGGTGTTCAACCTGGTAAGGCGCTGCCTGCCCGGCGCCCGCGTGCTGGGCTTTACCGGCGTGCTGAACTCCACCACCACCGTGGTCATCGAAGCCATGGAAGAGGGCCGCTCGTTCTCCGAGGGCGTGGAGCGCGCGCGCCGCATGGGAATTACTGAGGCCAACCACTCCTACGATACGGACGGCTGGGACGCCGCCGCCAAGACCGCCGCGCTGGCCAACGTCCTGCTCGACGCCCGCGTCACCCCCATGGAGATCGACCGCCGTGGTATCGGGCGGCTGACGCCCGACCGGCTGCGGGATCTCAACGCCCAGGGAAAGACGGTCCGGCTGGTGAGCCGCGGGTCCCGCTCGGGCAAGCTGCGGGTTCGGGGCGAGGTCCTCTCCCGCGCCGATCTGTTGGCCTCTGCCCAAGGCGCCTCCGGCCTGCTGCTGCTCCACACCGACCTGATGGGCACCGTCGGTGCCATCGAGGTCGCCCCCACCCTGGCCCAGACCGCCTACGGCGTCCTCGCAGACCTGACCGAGATCTGGGCGGTGAGCGGCCTGCAGCCGCTCTAGGGCCGCGATGTTAACGGAGTGCCAAGTATATGTGCTATACTTGTAGAGTGCCCCAATTAAACCTGTATGTCCCGGAAGAGACCGCCCGGCTGTTGCGGCAGCGGGCCAAAGCCCGCGGCATTTCCCTGTCCAAGTATCTGGCCTCCACGATTCTCCGGGAAGCGGCGGTTCCGTGGCCGCCCGGCTATTTCCGCCACGCGGTCGGCGCCTGGCGGGGCGAGCTGAGACGGCCTCGCCAACTCCCCCTGGAGGAGCGGGAGACCTTCTAACGCGGCCGTACCGCCATGTTTCTCCTGGATTCGAATATCTGCATCGGCCTGCTCAAAGGGCACGCCCCGCTGGCAGATCGCCTGCGGCGGCTGTCGCCGCGCGAAGTCGCGGTGTGCAGCGTAGTCGTTGCGGAGCTTCTCTACGGGGCCCGCAAGAGCCAACGGGTCGCCGAGAACGTCGTAACCCTGAGGCGGTTCCTGGCTCCGCTCGGCAGCCTTCCCTTTGACGATCGGGCAGCCGAGGAGTATGGTTCCGTCCGGGCGGATCTGGAGCGAAGCGGGACCCCGATCGGCTCCCACGACCTGATGATCGCGTCTATCGCCCGGGCGCACGATTGTATCCTGGTCAGCCGGGATTCCCGAGCCTTCAGCCGGATCGTGGGTCTTCGCTGGGAAACGTGGTGACATGGCCCCGGGCCGCACCCACCAGGACGCCGTCATCGGCCGCCCCGACGCCCACTTCGATCCTTCGGCCTTCGCGCTGCAACCGGCCGGAACCCTGGGCAACCTCGGCCGCGGGGTGCTGATCGGTCCGGATCTGGGCAACCTGGACCTGGCGGCCATGAAAAACACCCGCTGGTCCCGCCTGGGCGAAGGGACCAACCTCCAGTTCCGCGTCGAAGCCTTCAATCTCTTGAACCGGCCCAACTTCGGCCCGCCGGCGCTGCTGGCTCTCACCGGCGACCCCGACAACGAGCGCCCGCTCGGCTCGCTGGGCCGCATTCGCTCCACCATCACTTCCTCCCGGCAGATCCAGCTGGGCCTGCGAATCTCGTTTGAGGCAAAAACAAATGACCTAGCTCCTGTTTGTAGTGGGCCCGTGCTGTCCTGGGGCGCCTACGGCCCGACCTTGCACAAGGGGCAGCTGGCGCTCGACAGCCAACTGCGGGCCCTGCTCTAGGTCGGGGTGGCCTACTTCCTGATGGCGGTGCTGGTGCCGCCGGCGTGCTGGGGTCGCAAGGCGGCCTCCAGGACTTTACCGCCGCCGGGTCGCTGGCCGCCACCGCCGCCGGAGCCCTGGGCGCCATCTGTATTATCTGGTCCTTCCGGACGGGCGGCCCGCCGATCTACGTCATGCCGCTGGTCTTCGGCGGCGCCCCCCCGCGGTGAACGTGCTGGTCTCCACGGCCATGCATCCTCCCAAGACAGCGCCGAGACCCATGCTCTATGTCGGCTTCCTGCTGGCGGCTCTCGGCGCCGGGATGTTATCTAAGCGGCGCCCGGCTCTGATGTTTGTCTGATGTTCAACAGAGCTGTGCTAGGGTGAGAGTAGGAGGCTGTTATGGGCACGCTGCTGGAGAGAGCCAGTCAGACCGTCTCTGTGACTCAGGTGTCACGCTCCACTAAGGCGATCTTGGAGAAGCTGGAGAAGGGCGAACCAGATCGCCTCCTGGTGCTGAAGAACAGCGCGCCGGCGGCTGTGATGGTCTCGGTGGCGGCCTTTGGGGCGCTCATGGACGAGCTGGACGATCTGCGGATCGCCGCCGTGGCCCGCCGCCGGCTACGAACTCTGAACCGGTCGCGGACGTTGTCGCATCGCCAGATGCTGCGGCGGTTTGGAGCCTCCCGCCGGAAATGACCTGGGCGGTACGGTATCACCCGGATGTCCACGGCGATCTGGCGTCCTTGGGGGCTGCCGAAGCGGCGCGGGTGATGAGGGCAATCGATTCCCGAGTTCACAGGGGAGAACCAGACAAGATCGGCAAGCCGCTGGCGGGCGAGCTGGCAGCGTGCCGCCGGATACGCGCGTCGGCGCTACTCGAATCGTTTATCGGGTAGACAGCCGGCGACGGGAAGTCTTCATTTTGGCCGTCGGGCCGAGACGGCGCGAAGAGGCGTACCGTCGCGCGGGAAAACGGCGTAGGGCGATCCCGCCCGGGCTGCCGGCGACGCAGCGCCACCACCGCCGCGGCGCGCTTTCCGCTCCCGGTCGTGAGGGCGCTTGGGGTCATTTGGCCGGCATAGCGGGTGCGGCGAGCATGCCTTTGGAAGTGTAGTCGATGGGTACCACGCGGTAGCGATACGCCATGCCGTGCTCACCGACGGCATAGCCGCGATCGCGCTGCACCAGGCTGAACGCCTCCACCATAGCCGGGAAAGCGATGGACCTAGACACCCAGTTTTGGCCTCCGTTTGTGCTATAGGTCATCGACTGGTAGCTCATCATCCAGCCAACTCGAGGGTCCGTGAACTCGATGGCGGATTTCCCTTCCGCGGCCCCAGACGCAGGATTCCAGGTCTTGCCGCCATCAGCGGTGCGGTATAGCTTTCCCTTGATGCGGAGGATGCCGGCGTTTTGATCGAAGAAGAAGAGAGCGCCTTCCTTGGCGTCTTCGCCGGGCAAAATAACGGAGGGCGTCCAGGTAGTGCCTCCGTCTTCGGTTTTCGCGAACACACAACCGGCTCCGCCGGAGAGCGCCCGGCTGACGGCAAAGCCCACCTTGGCATTGATGAAGAACAGTTTTTCGAAGTGGCATGACATCTCGCGCGCCAGACCCTGGATTTCAGCGCGCACCTTGCAGTGGTACACCGGATCCCACTTGCGGCCACCATCCCGAGTACGCAGAATGGCGTCGCCATACGTGACAAAGCCGAGGTCTTGAGAGACGAACCGGTAGTCGCCACGATGTCCGGCGACCGTGCCAGCGGGTATCCAGGCTTTGCCATCGGTAGTGCGGAGGAGGCGATGATCGCCGACGGAGCTGCTCTGCGTAGCCCAGCCGAGCGTGGGACTCAAGAATTGTAAACCGGTATACGCGCGGTCGCTCGATTCAACGTCGCCGATTTGGATACCCCAATGGGCGCCGCCATCGGAGGTATGGAGGATTACTCCGCCGTTGAGACCGTTCTTGCCGCCGGCGACCCAGCCCTCGTCGGCACTGGTGAAGTGGACGGAGGTGAGTTCCAGATCGTGGGGGACGTTGACCGGCTCCCAGATGGCTTTGAATCTGGGCGCCTCCTTGGTTAGCTGTGGGCGCCCCTTTTTCGATGCGGCCTTTTTCGGGGCTTGCGCGAGCGCAATCGTGAATGCCGGAAGCAGAAGGCAGGCCGTCCCGATGATGGATCGACGAGTTGTTGTATGCATTCGCATCTCCTCCAGAACTGAAAGCGGGATTCCGCCTCACTCCAACGAAGATTTCCGTCTTGGCGTCCTGCCCACCGGCGGCATTATACTTTAACCTGAAATTCGCCGCCTGGAGTCCAATCGGAATCCAAAGGACCCATGGCTAGGTCTTTTGTTTCTGGTGGCGATGCCTGTAAGTGATTGATTCTTCTTCCATGGCATGGAAGAGGTCGAGAGCTCGAATCTCTCCAGGTCCCCCAGCCGCGAAGAAGCGGTCGCTGTGGAGCGTGGCGCCGAAGCCGCCCACCCGGTTTGCTCCGTCGAAATCGCGGATCCGCTCGTCGGCATCCAGGCGGGCCAGGACGTCTTCCAGGCGGGCGCGGGTTTCGGCGGCGGCGACGGGAAGTTACAACCGGGAGGCAACGGGGATCACTTCCACGCAATCTTCTTCATGAGGTCGCGGATGTCGACCAGCCGTTTGTTTTTGTCCAGGTCGTTGTACCACTCCCAGACCGTGATGGAGTTCTCGCCGACCGAGATCGTGAGGTCGGCGCGGCTTTCATCGGGAACCGCGGCCCGTTCGGGAACGCGCTGGAGCCAAGCCTCGTGACGGATCAGGAGCTCGACCAGCCCCTTGAGGTCCTTCGCGTCCACCTTCTTCTTTGCCTCCCCGGCCTTCCTTCGGAGGACTGTCTGGGTGACCGTTCCGTCCCCCCGGATGGCGAGGCGGAGTCCGCCATGGAAAACGTGGAGGTCGTCCCAGGTCACCGTGAGCTTCGGCAGGTCCCCCTTGCCCAAGGCCAGATCCTGGAGCGCTTTCTTCAGCCCCTCCTGCTGGGGAGCGGCGAGAAGGAACGACAGCACGAGCAGCGTCATGGCTTTCCTTTCCGGAGACGGTCCTACCAAAATTTCCATTTTGGCTTCGGTACAAGGCGAACATATACCCCTACCCCCCCCGTGTCAACCCGCAGCATGACTTTTTCGGCGCCGCCGACTTCGGCATGGCCCATATGCGGTGCTCCTGCCACCTCCCGGCGCCTCCGGCGCCGAAAACTGCGCCCCGGGGGCGACTTCTTGAGACACCTCCCCCTCCGCCGCGTCAAGGACCAACCGTCGATCCTCTTCGGCAGTACCAGCCGCCGCCACAGGTTCCCCAGGGCGCGCCGGCGGCAGGTGGCGGATAGAGCGGTTTCCTGGCGCCGCTCGCGGCTGAGCGCCGGAGCCGTCAGGCGCCGGTGCCTATGCTATACATCATGTTGGGACTCTCGCTGGCTGCGTGCCGCCCGGGTAGACGGAACTACCGCAACCCGAAGGTGAACAACCCCGGCCCGCTGGCGATCGACACGTATTGCCTGCCGTCGACCTGGTAGGTGATGGGGGAAGCCGCCACCTGCCCGCCGAGCGTCCGCTTCCAGAGCACTTTGCCGGTGCGGGCGTCCAGGGCAAAGAAGTGTCCCTCGCGGTTGCCGCTGAACAGCAGATCGCTGGCGGTAGTGAGCAGGCCGCTGTCGCTGACGTCCCGCATGCGGTAGTCCCACACCTTCTCGCCGGTCAGCGGATCTATGGCCCGCACCGCCCCGTAACCCGCCTCCGGCCCCCACTTCAGGAACGGCTCCCGCCGGGTGGCCGGAATGGCGGCCCGCGTGGTGCCGCCGGTGTAGGACCGCCCCGGCTCGTACTTCTGGTCCCATGCGAAGTAGGTGCTGTGGTAGTCGTCCCAGGCCGTCAGGTAGAAGAGCCTGGTGCGGGGGCTGAACGACGGCGCGTACCAGTTGGTGCCGCCCTGCACACCCGGCCATACCTCGGTCCCCGCCAGGGTAGGGCTCTTGCCGGCAACCTTCATGGGGCGTCCCTTATCGTCGAGCCCGCTCGCCCACGTCTGCTTGACGAAGGGCTTGCCCAGCAGAAACTCGCCGCTGGTCCGGTCCAGCGCGTAGAAGAAGCCGTTGCGGTTGCCCCACAGCAGGAGCTTGCGCGGCCGCCCTTTCCACTCCAAGTCGGCCAGCACCGGCACCTGCACGGCGTCCCAGTCCCATTCGTCGTGAGGCGTGAACTGGAAATACCATTTCAGCTGGCCGGTGTCGGCGTCGAGCGCCACGACGGAATCGGTGTACAGGTTGTCGCCTGGCCGCGCCTTCGGATTCCAGTCCGGCCCGGGGTTGCCGGTGCCCCAGTAGGTCAGGTTCAGCTCCGGATCGTAAGATCCGGTCACCCAGATGGAACCGCCGCCGCTTTTCCAGGCGTCGTTCAGCCAGGTTTCGTGGCCCGGTTCTCCGGGCTGGGGAATGGTGTTGAACTTCCAGACCTGCCGGCCGGTGCGGGCGTCGTAGGCAGCCACAAACCCGGTGATGCCCCACTCGCCTCCGGCCGGACCTACGATCACTTTGTCCTTGACGGCCAGGGGGGCCACGGCGAGCGCGTAGCCGTGCTTGTACTCGGCGACCTTCACGTCCCACTTCTTGCGGCCGGTGGCGGCGTCGAGAGCCACCAGGCGGGCGTCCAGGGCGCCCAGGAACAAGGTGTCGTCCAGGATCGCCAGGCCGCGATTGATCCGGCCGCAACACTGATAGGTAGTCTCCGGCGTCGGGTGGCGGTAGTTCCAGAAGGCCCGGCCGGTGCGGGCATCCAGCGCCACGACGTTATTGGGGGCCTCGGTCAGGTAGATGACCCCATCCACCACCAGCGGCGTGGTCTCGAACTTCTCGAGCGACCCCGCCTGCCACACCCACTTCAGGTCCAGGTTCCCGACGTTTGCCGGGGTGATCTGGTTCAGGGCGCTGTAGTGAGTGCTCTGGTAGCTTCCGTTGTAGGTCAGCCAGTTGTGCGGCTCCTGGGAGGCCCGCAGCAACCGCTCAAACGGCACTTGCGCCGCCAGCGCCGCCGGAATCAGCACCGCCGCGCAGAATCGGGTCATGGCTGGGTCCCTCGCAGGCTCGCCAGGTAGGCGATTAGGTCGTCGATCCCGGCGCGGTCGAGCTTTCCTTGAAACGAAGGCATCGGAGACGTCCGCAGGATCTGGTATTCCGCCAGCTCTTCTTTCCACAGCGACCGCAGCCGCCCGGCGGCATCGAGCAGTTGGAACGAGTCGGTGTCCTCGTTGAGCCGCCGGCCGGTGACGGCGTGGCCAGCTTTGGTCCGGGCGCGGAGCGACCAATAATCCGGCGCCACCTCGGCATCGGGGTCGAGCACCGAGCGCGTCAGCTGGGCTGCCATGCGCCGCGCCCCGATCTGGCTCAGGTCGGGACCCACCAGGCCGCCGCTGCCGGATACAGCGTGACAGCGACCGCACTCGCTGGCCTCGAAGAGCTGGCGCCCCCGGGTCGCGCTGCCCCCGAGTTTTTCGGCTGCCTTCTGGATCCGCAGGGAGCCGAGGAACCCGATGAGCACCGAGACTTCCCGCCCGCTCAGAGCGAAAGCCGTCATGGGAGTGCCCGGAACCCCTTTGGTGATCACCCGGAACAGGGACTCGTCTGACGTGCCGTGCTTCGACGTTTCGGAGGTGAGGTCGGGACCGGCGGCGCTGCCCGTGCCATCCAGGCCATGGCAGGTGGCGCATTGAGATCGAAAGATCCGCGCCGCGTAGCCGGGGTCCTCGGCGGCAGGTGGAGCTGCCGGATTGCGTTGTTGCCCCAGCAAGACGGCCGCCGCTGCCAGGGCGAGAAGAATGGACTCCAATCGCACCGAACTCTCCTGGTGGGCCCTGCTGGATTCGAACCAGCGACCAACGGATTATGAGTCCGCGGCTCTAACCGCTGAGCTAAGGGCCCTGATCTTAATCTTAACAACTTGGGGCCATTCGGCTGGTCTCAGATTGGCCTGAGCGCGCGCGACATGAAAGTGGCGGCAACCGTCGGCCCCGCGATTGTCATCCCGAGCGTAGCGTGCCTGTGTCATCCCGAGCGTAGCGTGCCTGTGTCATCCCGAGCGTAGCGTGCCTGTGTCATCCCGAGCGTAGCGTGCCTGTGTCATCCCGAGCGTAGCGTGCCTGCGTCATCCCGAGCGTAGCGAGGGATCTGCTTCTCGCCGCGCCGCAACAGCAGATCCCTCGCTGCGCTCGGGATGACAACGGTCCCGGTGCCGCTCACAGAGCTTCAGCGAATCTCCACCGTCACGGCATTGGCTGTCTTGCCATCCACTTGGAGTAAGACGTCAACCGTACCGCGCCCCACAAGGCTCCGGGGCAGGCGGACGTTAACCTGGTCCAGGCCGGCAAATTCTCTTTGCGGGCCCGCCGACAGCACGGCGGCAATCTCCCCCCCGATCGTGACGCCAACCGCGGGATGCGGGCGGCGCGAACGCAGGCCGGTGCCGAAGATGGACAGAATAACCTGTTCGCTAGGGTCTCCAAGATCAATGGGCACTGCCAACGCCTTACGCTGCGCCGCGTCGAAGCGGAACACCGGCGCCGCAGCCTGGGCGCCGTGCGCCCCCACCCGCATCGCCGTAGCAGCCGCCACACCCTGACCATCCCCGTTAGCTGAAAACAGACCCGGGGCAACCTCTTCCACCTGCAAAAGGCCCGACAGGAAATGCCCGGGGCCGCCGTTGACGGTGACCCGCGCCGGCCCGGATCTTGTTTCCGCCGGGACCAGGTAGTTGATTTGCCCCGGGGAGACGAAGAATAGAGGCGCCACCCGCTCGGTTCCTGCACTGTCGGTGATCGTTACCCTGGTTCCCGCCAGCAAGGTGGGCAGCGGAACGACAGCCGCCATTTGGGTCGCCGGCGCCAGTGCCAGGCCGAAAGCGGACACCATGGACTCGGCGGCAACGGGGCCCCTTCGGAAACTCGCCCCCGACACGCTTACCAGATCCGCACTGGCCGAACGGGTCATCCCAACCGCAACGATGAAGAACCCAACTGCCCGGACCCTGTTATGAGATCGGCGGCTCATGGTGTTCCCCTCCGAAAACAGATGACTGGGGCGGCAGTGTAGCACCAGCTGGCAGTTATGACCAATAGAACCCCGGTACCCGTACTCGTTGGAAGGTGCGGCACTCACCAGAGCAGCAGCGAAAGCCCCGGAATCCGCGGGAAGCTGCGTTCGTCCCGAGTGGCGACGTGCGCGCCGATAGCGATGGCGGTGGCGGCGATAATCAGGTCGTGTGATCCCACAGGCTGGCCTTTGGCCATCATCTGCGCCCCAACCCGCGCGTGCACCCGGGCCGCCTCCAGGTCAAACGGAACCACCCGGAACCGCGCCAGCAAGCCCTCCACGAAGACCTCCCGCCCAGCCCGGTGCTCTTCCCGCGCCGCGCCATGCAAGCCGTGCAGCATCTCGGAAGCGGTGATGGCCGCGATCGAGAATTGCTCCTCTGGATAACGAGCCAACGTCGCATCCAGATTGAGCCGGCCCCGCTCGGCCTCCACCAAGACGCTGGAATCAATCAGCGTCCCCACGGGTCGTGGAACTCCTCCATCGGCTGGTTTCTAACAATGTCATCCAGGTCGTCCCAATATCCAGGATCTGGCTTCGGAATCTCCTTCCAAAGGCGCGCCAACTCGGCCCCCGTGATCCCCTTTACCCGTTGGGCTGGAACAATCCGGCACACCACTTCCCCGTTACGCTCCACCAAAAACTCCTCGCACTGGTAACGCACTCGATTCAGCACGTCGGAAAGATGGCGCGCGAGATACGTCGCCGTTACATTGGATTCCATGATAATCAGATTATAAGATAGGCAGCCGTGGTGTCAATGCCGGGTGCGGCGTCGGGCCGCCGCTAGGTGCCGCGTTTGGCCAGCGCGCCAGGCGGAAGCGGCTGGCGGCCCTGGCACCTGCCCTTCCACTGTGGGTTGGCCGATGAAACCTACAGAGAACCACCCCCATGGCGGAGAGCGACGATCAAAAAATCAGGGTCCTGGTGATCGACGACGAGCGCTTCGGCCGGGCCTACCCCCGCTGGATGCTCACGCGCCGCTTCGGCGTCGAGGTCCTGGAGGCCGACAGCGGCCTGAAAGCCCTCGAAGTCCTCAGCCAATCCAAGGTCGACGCCATCGTCACCGACCTGATGATGCCCGGCCTGGACGGCCTGGAGATGCTGGAGCTGATCCGCTCCGACGCCCGTATGTCGGACGTCGAGATGGTGGTGGCTTCCGCCTACAGCTACGAGCAATCCGTCCGCCGGGCCATCCAGCTGGGCGTCAACGATTTCCTGATCAAGCCCTTCCAGCCCGCCGAGATGGAGAAGAAATTCGGGGCCTTGATCAAGCGCATCCAGAAGAACCGCCGGCTGCGCTCCGATTCCGAGGCCGAGGCCAGCAAGCTCCGGGTGCTGCTGGCCGACGCCGATCCCAATTTCTACTCCTTTGTGGCCTCCGCCCTCACCGGCCGCTACAAGGTCAAGCAGGCCGCCAGCGCCCTCGATGTCGTGGTGCTGATCAGCAACTGGAACCCGGACCTGCTGCTGCTCAACCCCAAGATGCGCGGCGCGGAAGTGAAATTCCTGCTGGACCAGATCTGGGGCCTGGGACTGAACCGCGGCATTCGCGTCTATCTGCTCGGCGAGGAGAGCGAAGCAACCGAGGCCGCCGACCAGCGCATCGGCGGCTGGGTCAAGCGAAACTTCATCACCGAGGCCTTCTCCGCGGCCATCACCTACATCCTGGAGCCTGACACCATCACGGCCCAAAGCGCCGTCGACTGGCTGGAAAAACTCGAACCCGAGATCGTCTCGGCCGTCCGCCAGGTATTTGGAATGATGACGGAGGTGGAGGCCGTGCCCGTGAAAGTCGCTGAGCCGCCGGCCTGCCAGGTCTTCTGCAGCCTGGACATGTCGGCGGAGGGGCTGGGGCTGCGGATGCTGCTGGAGCTGGGGTCGAGCTCCTCGCTGGCCATGAAGCTGGTGACCAAGCTGACGGGCCTGGAGGAGAGCATGATCGACAAGGAACTTCTCGAAAGCGGCGTCGGGGAGGTCATCAACGTGGTGGGCGGGCGGCTAAAGGAATCCTGCCGCTCCCGCGACGTGGTGTTGAAGCAGCCCCTGCCCAAGGTCGCCGATACCCCGGCCCCGCGCCTGGCCAACAGCCTGTTCGACTGGACCCGGCACTTCCAGTGGGGAAGCGAGGAGATCTTTCAGCTTTCGCTGGCTTGCTTCCACGAAGGCGGCATGTAGCCGGTGAGCCGGCGCGCCAGCTCCGATGCCCGGCCGGCGGCCGCCGCCAGATCCTCCACGGTTTCTCGCAACGGATCCGACTCGGCTATCTCGAGCCGCAGCAGGTCGCTGTTGCCGGCGACGGCGACCAGCATGTTCTTCAGATCGTGGGCGGTTCGGGCGGTCTGCTGCCCGAGGGCTTCCAGTTGCCGCAAGCGCAGACGGTCCCCCGCCCGCATCCGGAGCAGGTCACTCACCAGGGCGGCCAGTTCCGCCAACCCGGCGCCCTGCTGCTCACTCCAGCTGTTCCGCTCCCTGGTGTCCATGACGCACACGGCGCCGACGGGCTCGCCACCGGAACTCACCAGCGGCGCTCCGGCGCAGAAGCGGACACCCGCCGGGCCCGCCACCAGCGGGTGACGGGCCAGCTCCGGATCGTGGCGCGCATCGACGATCACCACCGCTTCCCCGGCTTTCACGACCCGGGCGCTGAAACCCTCGTGCCGCGCGATCGGGGCTGGCGGGCAGCCATAGCTGGCTGTAGTCCACTCCTGGTCTGGGGCGAGGAAACAGATCTGGGCCATGGGGGTATCGGCCAGGCGAGCGGCCAGCCGGGCGATCCGGTCCAGACCGGCTATTGGCGCTTCCTCGCTGATTGCTCCTCCTTCTCCTCCTTGGGCCGGATCTCCACCACCGACACGTAAACCGGCCCGGCCGGGGTCGAGAAGCCCAGGCGCGCCACGGTGTGCCCGCGCAGCACGTGAACACGGTAGTCGGCCCCCTCCACCACCACCGGCAGCGACAGCCGCGTGCTTCCTTCCAGGGTTCCCTTCAGGTTCCCCGCCACCATGTTGATCAGCTCTCCGATGGCGTCTTTGACGTCGTCGGTGACGGCCCTGGGCCGCTCGACGCCCTGCATGACGCTGGCGTACTCGCAGGCCGTCGCCAGGTGGCACTGCAGCAGCAGCACGCCGTTCCAGAAGCCGGCCAGTTGAACCGAGGCCGTCACCACCGGCGTCGCCGGCCACCCGGCGACGGCTTCCTCGCTGACCTCCATTGACAGCATGGTCTCGAAGATGTCTTGCACGATCCGCGCCAGGTCGGATCGCAGCGTTTGAGTTTCCAGATGGATCGGCAACGCAGACCTCCCTCAGGGCGACCGAAGCCGGTAATAGGTCGCCTGCCCCATGGCGACCCGCTCGTAGTTGTCATCCAGGCTGAATACCGTCTCCGAACCTCCCAGCAAAAGATATCCGTCCGGCGCCAGGACCTGGCGGATGCCCGCCAGGATCTGTTTCTTGCGATCGACGTCGAAGTAGATCATGACGTTTCGGCACATCACCACGTCGAACTTGCCCAAGTCCTGGAAGTCGTCCATCAGGTTCAGGTACTGAAACTTGACCATGTCGCGGATCTTCGGCTTCACGACCCAATCCATGTGGGCGCGCTCGAAGTACTTGACCAGGTATTGAACCGGCAGGCCGCGGTTCACCTCCAGCTGCATGTAGCGGGCCTCGCGGGCGCGCTTGAGGATGGGCTCGGAAATATCGCTGGCCAGAATGTCGATCGCCCAGCTGTCAATCTGGGGCAGCGTCTCGCACAACAGCATGGCCAGGCTGTACGGCTCCTGGCCGGAGGAGCAGGCGGCGCACCAGAACGAAAGCCGGCGCAGCCAGCTCCGCCGCTCGACCAGCTCCGGTAGGATGACCTCCCGCAGGGCGTCAAATGGAGCCGTATCGCGAAAGAACAGGGATTCATGGGTCGCCATGGCCTCGACGACCTTGCGCCGCAGCGTTTTCTGGCCGCCCTGGAGGGCCGCGCATAGCTGATCGAGGCTGGAGATGCCTTCCGTCTGGATCAGGGGTTTCAGCCGCGCGTCCAGCAGGTAGCGCTTGGATTCGTCGAGCAGGATGCCGGAGTCTTGCTCGACGATCTGGCACAGATAGTGGAGGCTGTGGGTCGAGAACCCGGTTGTGGTTTCGGCTTGCACCATTTCCACCCTCGCCCCCCTAGCCCAGCTGGCGCAGGATACGCCTCGACACCTGTTCGAGCGGCGCCACCTCGTCGGCGAGGCCCCCCTTCACCACCGCGCCCGGCATGCCCCACACCACGCTCGAAGGCTCGTCCTGGGCGATGACGTGGGCGCCGTGGCTCTTGAGGATCTCGATGCCGTGGAAACCGTCCTGACCCATCCCGGTGAGGATCACGGCCACCACCTCGCCTCCATAGATATCGGCCACCGAGCGAAACAGCACGTCGGCCGCCGGCCGGCAGGAATTCTCGGGCGGCTCCCGGTTCAGCGCCGTCACCACCCGCGTTCCATGGCGCGTCACCACCAGGTGATGGTCCCCCGGCGCCACCCAGGCCATGGCCGGCGCCAACTCCTCGCCGCCGCGGGCCTCCCGAACCTTGATCTTGCTGCGGCTCTCCAGCCGCTCCGCCAGGAGGCGGGTAAACAGGGCCGGCATGTGCTGCACCAGCACGATCGGCGCCGGCAGGTCAGCCGGAAAATCCGGAATGATGGCGGAGAGCGCGTTGGGGCCTCCGGTAGAACACGCGATCGCAATGACCCGCCTCCTGGCGATCTTCGCCGGCGCCGCCAGGCCAGGTCTCACCGGCGCCGCTGAAGGTCTGGACTGGGGAACCGGCGGCGCCAGGAAAAACTGCTTGATCTTGGGAATCAGGTCATCGCGGAGCCGCCGCAAAGATACGTCCAGGGACCCTACGTTGGCGGCCTTGGCGATGTAATCGCTGGCCCCCAGCGAGAGCGCCTCCAGCGTGGTGGTGGCCCCGCGCTCCGTCAGGGTGCTGAACATGATCACGCGCAACTTGGGGAACTCGACGCGCAGATGCCGCAGCGTCTCCAGCCCGTCCATCTCCGGCATCTCGACGTCGAGCGTAATGACGTCGGGGTTGATCTGGGAGATCCGTTGCAGGGCGATCTTGCCGTTGGCTGCCGCTCCCACGACCTCGATCTGGGAGTCCTCGGAGAGAGCCTGGGTGACCAGCTTGCGGATCACCACCGAGTCGTCGACCACCAGCACCCGGATACGCGCCCCGGCCGGCAGGATCAGCTGGTTGCTCATGCCTCAGCGCCTTGTTAGCCACAGAGTTAGCCACAGAGGCACAGAGGACACAGAGACGCCACAGAAAACAAAAGGGGTTCCGCTGTGTCCTCTGTGCCTCTGTGGCAAAGAGGTTTTGGCTGTCACCTTACCATCCCGGGAATCCGCAGCTTGTCCTCGATCATCTCCCGCGGCACAGAGGACACAGAAACGCCACAGAAAACAAAAGGGGTTCCTCTGTGTCCTCTGTGCCTCTGTGGCAAAGAGGTTTTGGCTGTCACCTTACCATCCCGAGAATCCGCAGCTTGTCCTCGATCATCTCCCGCGTGAAGGGCTTCATCACGTACTCGTTGGCCCCTTCGCCCAACGCCCGCAGCATCTGCTGGGTCTCGGTTTCGGTGGTCACCATCATCACCGGCAGCTGGGCGTACCGGGTGTCGGCCCGCACTTTCTTGAGGAAGTCCAGCCCGTTCATCACCGGCATGTTCCAGTCGCACAGCACCACGGCGCAGCCGGGTTCGCGCTCCAGGCACTCCAGCGCTTCCTGGCCGTTGCCCGCTTCGGAGACCTCGAAGCCGAGGTCCCGAAGCGTGCGCCCGACGATGAGCCGCATCGACCGGGAGTCGTCTACCACCAAGGCCTTCGGCATAGACTCGTCTGCCGCAGCCCGGCGCCTATACTTTGAACCTGCTCACCAGCGTCTGGAGCTGCCCGGCCATCTCGGACAGAGACTTGGCGGCCTTCTGAGTGTCGCCGGCGCCCGCCGTGGTCGACTGCGCCGCGGTTGCCACCCCGGCAATGTTCTGCGCGATCTCGGCCGATCCCTTGGCTGCCTGCGCCACGTTGCGGCCAATCTCGTTGGTCGTCGCCGTCTGCTCCTCCACCGCCGAGGCGATGGTGTTCGAGATGTCATTGATCTGATTGATGATACCCGAGATCTGCCCGATCGCCGCCACCGCCATCTTGGTGTCGCCCTGGATGGCTTCGATCTTCTGGCTGATATCCTCGGTGGCCTTGGCGGTCTCCTTGGCCAGCTCCTTGACCTCGTTGGCCACCACCGCGAACCCCTTGCCGGCCTCCCCAGCCCGCGCCGCCTCGATGGTGGCGTTCAAGGCCAGCAGGTTGGTCTGCTGCGCGATCGAGGTGATAACCTTGATCACCTTGCCGATCTCGGCGCTCGAATCGCCCAGCTTCGAAATGGTCTGATTGGTCCCCTCGGCCACGCTCACCGCCTGCTTGGCCACCCGGGCCGACTCATTGGCGCTCTTGGCGATCTCCTTGATCGACGCCGACATCTCCTCGCTGCCGGTCGCCACCACCTGCACGTTCTTCGACACCTGCTCGGCCGCCGCCGACACCACGTTCGCCTGGGTCGCGCTCTCCTCCGCCGTCCCCGCCATCTGCTGGGCCACCGTCGTCAACTCTTCCGACGCCGAGGATAAGGAGTGCGCGTTCTGCCCGATGGAGCCGATGCTCGTTCGCAGCTCGCCAAAGAACTTGGCCAGCGCCTCGCCCACCTGCCCGGCCGCATCGGCCCCCTTCACGGTCAACTCCCGCGTCAGGTCGCCCGCAGCGGCCGAGTTGACCACCGCCAGGATGCGGTCCACCTTCTGCCGCAGGTCTTCCCGGGCGGTCACCTGCGCTGTAACGTCGGTCGCGAACTTGACCACTTTGAACGGCTTGCCGTTCAGGTCCAGAATCGGGTTGTAGGAGGCCTGAATCCACACCTCTTTGCCTCCCTTGCCGATCCGCTTGTACTCGGCGGACTCGTACTCGCCCCGGTTCAGCTTGGCCCAGAATTCCCTGTATTCCGAACTCCGCCGAAAGGCCTCGTCCACGAACATGCTGTGATGCTGGCCCTTGATCTCCTCCAGCCGGTAGCCCATGGCCCCCAGGAAGTTGTCGTTGGCCGTGATGATGGTCCCGTCCATGTTGAACTCGATCACCGCCTGCGCCTTGCCGATCGCCGCGATCTGCCCGGCAGAATCCGCGTTCTTCAGCTTCTGCGCCGTGACTTCGGTCGCGTACTTGACCACCTTGAAAGGCTTGCCGTTCAGATCCAGAATCGGGTTGTAGGAGGCCTGAATCCACACCTCTTTGCCTCCCTTGCCGATCCGCTTGTACTCACCAGACTCGTACTCCCCCCGGTTCAGCTTGGCCCAGAATTCCTTGTATTCCGAGCTCCGCCGAAAGGCCTCCTCCACGAACATGCTGTGATGCTGGCCCTTGACCTCCTCCAGCCGGTAGCCCATGGCCCCCAGGAAATTCTCGTTGGCCGTGATGATGGTCCCGTCCATGTTGAACTCGATCACCGCCTGCGCCTTGCCGATGGCCGCGACCTGGCCGGCCACGTCGGCGTTCTTCAGCTTCTGCGCCGTGACTTCGCTCGCGAACTTGACCACCTTGAAAGGCTTGCCGTTCAGGTCCAGAATCGGGTTGTAGGAGGCCTGAATCCACACCTCTTTGCCTCCATTGCCGATCCGCTTGTACTCGGCAGACTCGTACTCCCCGCGGTTCAGCTTGGCCCAGAACTCCTTATACTCCGCGCCCCGCCGGTAGGCCTCATCGACAAACATGCTGTGGTGCTGGCCCTTGACCTCCTCCAGCCGGTAGCCCATGGCCCCCAGGAAATTCTCGTTGGCCGTGATGATGGTGCCGTCCATGTTGAACTCGATCACCGCCTGCGCCTTGCTGATGGCCGCGACCTGCCCGGCCACGTCGGCGTTCTTCAGCTTCTGCGCCGTGACCTCGGTGGCGTATTTCACCACCTTGAAGGGCTTCCCGTTCAGGTCCAGGATCGGGTTGTAGGAGGCCTGAATCCAGACTTCCTTGCCCCCCTTGCCGATCCGCTTGTACTCGGCGGCCTCGTACTCGCCCCGGTTCAGCTTGGCCCAGAATTCCTTATACTCCGCGCCCCGCCGGTAGGCCTCATCGACAAACATGCTGTGGTGCTGGCCCTTGACCTCGTCGAGCCGGTAGCCCATAGCCCCCAGAAAGTTGTCGTTGGCGTTGATGATGGTGCCGTCCATGTTGAACTCGATCACCGCCTGCGCCTTGCTGATGGCCGAGATCTGCCCGCCGGAATCCTGCTCCATCCGCCGCTTGTCGGTGACATCGTCCCAGTTCACCACCAGCCCGATATAATCGCCTTTCGGGTTGAAGATCCCGCTGACGTTCAGGTCCAGAGTCAGCGGCCCCACCTGAATGTCGGTGTGGATCGGCAGGTTCGACTCGTCGCCCAGCAGCCGGCGAATCTGCCGCGCCCGGCCCCCGTGGAACCGGTCAATCGACGCCCCCAGCAGCTCCTTGTAGCTGACCCCGAAGGTCTTCTCGACGACGTCGGCGATCTTCTTCATCGTCTCTTCGGCGCGCCGGTTCATGTAGATCAGGTTCAAGTCCCGATCCGCGATGAAAACATTGGTGCCCACGCTGTCGACCGCTCCCCGGAGGCCTTCCAGCGTTTCCAGAAGTTCTTGCGAACCCGTGCTCGTCAGAGTTGGCATGGCTTTTTCCTTTTGTGTCTCCTTTTTCTGCCCCCCCGAGGGCGTGTTGACGATCTCCCCGGCCAGCGGAGCGACCGTGGCCACAATCTGATCGACCGTTTCCTGGTCGACCCCTAGAGCCTTCAGCGTCCCGACCAGGTGCGTGGCCACCCGGTCAAAGTGCCGCTGCTCGATCTTGAGGTCCTGGTGGGCCCGCTTCATGCTCGGCCCCCGATACTCCCCCGGCCCCCCCAGGGCCTGGGTGAAGAAATCGCGCTGCTGCTTCTTCAGCCGCTCCAGATCCACGCCCTTGAAGAAGTGGCTCAGACCCGGATCCGCCACCACCCGCTCGTAAAACTGCTCTACGGTCGCCCGAACCGCCGCCTCCCCGCCGATGCGATCGTAAACCGAGTCGAGCACCAGCACCGAGTCTTCCTTGCCTCGCTTCGCCATCTTCTCCCGCCTCCTTCAGCTCGGGCTAACGCCCAATGCCGCATAGTCTTGCCATTGTCGAAGGCCAAGATGTGGGGCGGCGCCCCCGCGCCGCGGCTGGCCCCCTGGCCAGCCTCTTCCGAGCCTTTCCCTGAGCCGGCCAAGCCGACCAGGGCCCAGAGGGCGCCCCCGGCTGCGGCCCAGGGGGGCCGCCCCACCAGGGGCCTGAATCAGCCAACTGGTGGCATAGTTGACCGAACGGCACGCCGCCAGCAGCCAGCCGGCCCGGCGGTGCCACAGGCGAAACCGCTCCTGGCCTCGCTTGACCCGGACGCCCAGCAGCAAGTGCAGCATGATTCCGGTTCATTCGACTTGGATCCCTTGCCCTGGCATTCAATTGGCCGACTCGACCTGCTGCGCCAGGTCGGTCGCCAGCACCAGCAGCAGCCGGTCCGGAAACTTGTAAACGCCCCGGATCATCTCCCGCGCCTGCTCCAACATGTTCTCCGGGGGCGGCTCGTACAGATCCGGATTGACCTCCACGACGTCGCCGATCTCATCCACCAGCAGACTGACGGCCCCGTCGTCGGAGCGCACCACCACGTTGAGCGGCATCAGGCCCCCCTCGCGCGGCTCCAGCCCCAGCCGCCGGCGCAGATCAATCGCCGTCACGATCTGGCCCCGCAGGTTGATCAGCCCGCTGATCACCGGCGGCGCCAGCGGCACCGGGGTCATCTGCTGGTAGCGCAGCACCTCCTGCACCTTCAGCACCTCCACCCCAAAAAACATTTCGGCCACGTAGAACGTCGTGTACTGCTGGCTCTGCTCGCCTCCGGAGGCGCTCGAGCCCGGCGCCGCCGCTATCGTTGTGCTAGACATGAGCCTCCCTAGACAGGAACATGAACCTCGTTTCCGACTTTCGCCGAAGCGTTCACCGCCCCGGCCAGCCGCTCCAGGGTCTCCAGCATCCCCTGGCGGTCAAACTTGGAACTGAACTCGGTGAAGCCGGCGCTCAAGCCACGCTCCCGCTCCTCGGGCCGGCAGGTCATCGCCACCAGCGGCACCTGGCCCAGGCGCCCATCCTGCCTGAGCCGCTCCACGAGCTGGAAGCCGTCCAGCCGCGGCATCTCCAGATCCGTCAACACCACATCGACGGAATGCTCCGCCAGCTTCTCCAGCGCCTCCTGCCCATCGGTGGCCTCAAACACCCGGAAGCGCGCCATCTCGAGCTGCGTCTTCAGCATTCCCCGGAAGAACGACGAGTCCTCGACCAGCAGCACCCGCCGCCGGCGCTGGGCCTTGCCCCCCGAGGCCCGCTCGAACCATTGCGGATCGGCTGCCGTGATGACCTCGTGCAGATCGATCATGTCGGTCACCTTGCCCCCCACCACGGCCGAGCCCAGCACCCCCCGGCGCCGCGCTTCATTGGTAATCTTCACGGTGTCATCCACGATGTCGATGATGGCGTCCACCACCACTCCGATGCGGCGTTCCCCGTCGCTGAAGACCACCACCTGGATAGGATCCCGCTCCGGCGGCGCCCCCAGCCCCAGGACCTCGTGCAGCCTCACCAGCGGCAGAATCTGATCCCGGTACTGGATCACCTCCTGCCCTCCGGCCCACTCGACCTGGCTCCTGCGGAACTCCTCCAGGCGCGCCACCAGCGCCAACGGCACGCACAGCCGGTCGTCGACGCCGGCCCGGAACAGCAGCAGCGTCTGGCGGTCCTCGCCGGCCTGCTCCAGCCGGTCCTGATCGCGTTCCTCGATCACGTTCTGGTCTCGCCGCTCGCTCACCACCCGGGCCCGCTGCGCCAGCCCCAGCACGTCCAGAATCAGGGCCACCCGCCCGTCGCCCATGATGGTCGCCCCGGCAAAGGCGCTGATGCCCTTCAGTTGCTTGCCGAGCGGCTTGACCACGATCTCCTCGGTGTCGTTCACCCGGTCAACCACCAGTCCGAACTGCCGCTCGTCGGCCTGCAACACCACGATGTTGACCACCTCGTCGGCCGTCGAGCCGTGGCCCGCCCCCGGGCGCCGCGTCTCCAGCACTTCGTTGAGGTGCACCAGCGGCAGCAGGTTTCCCCGCAGCCGGTAGACCGGCGTCCCGTGGATCCGCTCGATGGAGCGCGCCACCGCCTCGCCCTCCAGGCGCACCAGCTCGAGCAGGCTCACCTGCGGGATCGCAAACCGCTCCCCGCCCGAGGTCACCACCAGGGCCGGAATAATCGCCAGCGTCAGCGGGATCTTGATCTTGATGGTCGTGCCTCGGTCGACCCGGCTCTGCAGGTCCACCACCCCGCCGATCTTCTCGATGTTGGTCCGGACCACGTCCATGCCCACCCCCCGGCCCGACACCGAGGTCACCTTCTCGGCGGTCGAAAAACCCGGCAGGAAAATCAGCCGGAAAGCCTCCCGCTCGCTCATCCGCTCGGCCTGCTCGGTCGTGATCAGCCCGTTCTGGATGGCCTTGCGCTTGACCTTGTCGACCGCGATGCCGGCCCCGTCGTCGGAGATCTCGATATTCACCTGCCCGCCCTCGTGGAAGGCCCGCAGGTAAAGCCGCCCCGACGGCGGCTTGCCCTTAGAGGTCCTGACGTTGGGCATCTCGACGCCGTGGTCGACGGCGTTGCGCACGATATGCGTCAGGGGGTCCCGGATGGCCTCGATGATGGTCTTGTCCAGCTCCGTGTCGGCCCCCTCCATCTCGATGGCTACCTGCTTGCCGCAGTTGGCCGACAGATCCCGCACCACTCGCGGCAGCTTGTTCCAGACGTTGCCGATCGGCTGCATGCGGGTCTTCATCACCCCGGCCTGCAGCTCGGTGGTGATCAGGTTCAGCCGCTGCGAGGTGGCCGCAAAGCCGGCGTCCTCGCGCAGGGTCGTGAACTGCAGGATCTGGTTGCGCGCCAGCACCAGCTCTCCGACCAGGTTCATCAGTTTGTCGAGCAGCGCCACGTCCACCCGAATATTGGAGTCCGCCACCGCCGGCCGCCCCGCCTCGACCACCGCCTCCTCCCGGCCGGCCTCCCGCGCCTCCGCCGCCTGGAGGGGGACCGGCTCGGCTGCCTGCGGCTTCTCCACGATTTCCTTGGCCACTGGCTTGGCTCCCTTCTGGTCAATCACCCGCCGCAACTTCCCCTCCAGTTCCCCGAACGACTCCTCGCCCTCCTGGCTGGTGGCTTCGATCGAGGCCAGCGATCGCTTGATGGCGTCTACCGACTCCAGCAACACCGTCACGATCTCGCTGGTCAACTCCCGCTCGCCCTCCCGCAGCTGGCTCAGCAGGTTCTCGGCCAGGTGCGACAGCGACTCCAGCTTCCCGAAGTTCAGAAAGCCGCAGGTGCCCTTGATAGTGTGGAAGGTGCGGAAGATGCTCGACAGCAGCCCGTGGTCGTTCGGCGTCCGCTCCAGAGCCACAAACTCCTGGTCGAGCCGCCCCAGGTTCTCGTAGCTTTCGATCAGGAACTCGTGCAGGATTTCCTTGTTCTCGTCCATGGCCCTCAGGCTCCTCGCCGGCGCCACCTTTCTCTTCGGCGGCCCACCACAAAAGCCTTAGCCGAGCTGCCAGGATTTTGGGTAGAATGGAATCCAGGTTTGTACCCCATGTTCCGACGCTGGGTTTGGCTGTGGCTGGCAGGCGCTCCCCTGGTGCTGGCGCAGTCGAGCGTTGCCCCCAAAGACTCTCAGATCAAGGTCGAGGTCAACGTCGTCAACGTCCCGGTGACGGTCACCGACGCCGCCGGCCGTTTCATCACCGACCTGGACCGCAAGGACTTCAAAGTCTCCGAAGACGGCAAATCCGTCGAGGTCCGCTACTTCTCCCGCGACCCCGCCCAGCCCATCCAGGTGGGCTTTATTCTCGACGCCAGCAACAGCGCCCGCCTGTACTTCAAGACTTACCAGGAAGCCATCACTGACCTGGCCTGGACCCTGATGCCGGGAACCAACAAGAACCGCGGCTTCCTGGCCACCTACCACACCGAGCCGGATTTTCTGGTCAAGCCCACCGGCGACGCCGAGCTCATCGTCGAGAAGATTCGCAAGCTCAAACCCGGCGGCGGCGCCGCCCTGCTCGAAACCGTCTACCAGTCCTGCAACAAGTTCTTCACCGTCCGCGGCCAGCCCAACGAACCCAAGCGCGTCCTGGTGCTCATCGGCGACGGCCACGACAACTCCAGCAAGGTCTCGATCGAGCAGGCCCTGGAGGCCGCCCAGCGCTCCCAGGTCGTCATCTATGCCATCAGCACCGTGGCCTATGGCTTCACCAACGAGGAAGAGAACAACCTGGTGCGCCTGGCCGAGGAGACCGGCGGACTGGTCGTGCGGCCCCTCCAGAAAATCCACACCAAGGTCTCCGGCTACCTCTCGACCCCCTCCGATGAAGGCAACTACGCCTACAAAGTCGGAACCGGACAGTACGCCGCCGAACTGGCCGCCAAGATCTTCGGTTCCCTCACCGAAGTCGCCGGCAACATCACCCACCAGTACGTGCTCGGCTACGTCTCTCCCACCCCGTTCACCGAAGCCAAGTTCCGCTCCATCAAGGTCGAGGTCGACCTCAAGGACGCCGCCATCAAGGTCCGCGCCCGCAAAGGCTATTACCCGTTCGAGGCCCCGCCCGCGTCAAAATAGAACCACAGATGAACCCAGGCGTCCGATCTGTGTTCATCTGTGTTTATCCGTGGTTCCCTCTTCGGTGTTGATCCGTGGTTCGCAGGGGAGAACCACAGATGAACACAGAGGAACACGGATAACCCAAAATCCACTTCGGGCATCCGATCTGTGTTCATCTGTGTTTATCCGTGGTTCCCTCTTTTCGGTGTTGATCCGTGGTTCGCAGGGAGAGGAACCACAGATGAACACAGAGGAACACGGATAACCCAAAATCCACTTCGGGCGTCCGATCTGTGTTCATCTGTGTTTATCCGTGGTTCCCTCTTCGGTGTTGATCCGTGGTTCGCAGGGGAGAACCACAGATGAACACAGAGGAACACGGATAACCCAAAATCCACTTCGGGCATCCGATCTGTGTTCATCTGTGTTTATCCGTGGTTCCCTCTTTTCGGTGTTGATCCGTGGTTCGCAGGGAGAGGA
>Ga0247727_10004964_pt1 | contig 27570 bp, 23 predicted proteins | sample WisWelCaveWW1625_FD_202498 | JGI IMG/M metagenome (GOLD analysis project Ga0247727, IMG submission 202498) | Biofilm microbial communities from Wishing Well Cave, Virginia, United States - WW16-25 | ecosystem: Environmental > Aquatic > Deep subsurface > Groundwater > Cave microbial mat | place...
GTGGCCGTGAGGACGACACCTGATTCGGCTTTCGTGTAGGTAACTCCGGTGATCGTCACGGTATTCTGCCCAGCAAGAATTGTCCCTGTCAGCGTCCCACCTAGTGTGCCTGTACCAGTGTTTAGTGTGAGCACCACACCGGTGTTGAGAATGACATTAGCCGGAGCGTTATTGGAATCTCGAGACACGACGACCACAGGAAATGGGGTACCAGCTATTACATCTGATCCACCATTGACTGATGTGATCGCGAGCTTGGTGGCGACTTGAGAAATGGTTTGGGAGCTGCACAATGCAACCAGCGCAATGATGAATGCAAAGATTTTCAAGCCTTTCTTATTCATACTCTCGCTTCTGCACGGTGTTCTTATAAATGGCAAGCGTTACCGTCTTTCTATAGTTATTTGCCGATGAGAGATTGATATACCCCGAGTGAAAATGGATGACTGTCACACAGTCCGGAAAAAAATCAAGACACATCGAGGTATCATGGCAACCTTAAGGATTCGGACAAATTGTCCGTATTAGGACGATCAACTGATCCGGAGGGGTCCCCTTACGTCAAGGCACGAGATTTAGATCTACTTGTCTGAACACTTAGGAAGGGCAAGTGCTCGGTACCATAATACAAAGAATAATGTAATCTATCAAGAACACCTTCGGACCCCACGGCATTCGTCTCGACATCACAGTCATTGTCAGTCAAGATGGACTCGATGTCTCAACCTCACTGATGAGCACACTCCAATTCGCGGATGGGCTTCCAGCTCCACGGCGTGATGATGATGGAAGTGCAAGAATGCAGCGCCGAATAGAGGAAAAATGACTAAACATATTGACCTGTATATATAGAAATTTCATCGTACGGAATAGTGTTGTGGGTCACAATTGCGTAATCAAGGGTGGTTTGGTATATTCGATGTGGCATTAACGGACGCTTAGCTCAGCTGGTATAGAGCGCTTGCCTTACAAGCAAGAGGTCACTGGTTCGAATCCAGTAGCGTCCACACACACCGTCTCCAGCCAATTGGGACGTCCCGCCTCACCTCAGCATAGGCCGACTGTTGCGGGATCCGCAATTCGGCAGCCGCTCGGCCCATTTCCAACTAAATCAATACACAACAAATTTACCAACTCCATTCATTGTACGTACGGACGTTCGACACCTGCCCGCCTTCTTTGATCCTTTTGGGCAGGCGGGGAACGTCCTCCTGTGCTCATCACAACGCATCCATGCTCGGTCGAGGACGACCGAGCCACTGGCTTGAGAGTAGTTTCTTGTGTCAACTGATGAGGAGTCCAAAGAGTGGCACAGGCGTCTCGCCTGTGCCCAGAGCCAGGAAAATGTCTCCCCGGCCAATTGTATCCTCCTGTGATCACCACATCGGCATCCCTACGAATCACACCCTCAAAGAGGTTCCACGTCCCTCCGACCGTGCATGCGCAAAGCGGTCAGTCAGTAGCTGTGGGAGAATGAATGTGGAAAGAGGACATGCATATGCCTTGCTCACATGAACTGTTTCCACTTTTCTTCAGCGGAAGGGGTGTTAGAAGGCTCACGATCACGAGAGAGAAGATCGATGCGGTCGCAGCGGCATTGTAGCGCTAATCGCTTTTGTTTGGATCAAGGTACACCCAGTTGAGCTTGAGATCCACATAGAACAAATCGTCAGCTATCCTGAATTCCCTAGGATCAATCGGTCCGAGTTTCATCGTCTGCCATGTCGTGGTAGGATAGATGAACTCGTACTTCTCTGCCGAGGTCGTAACCTTCACGGGCATTCTGAAGTCCGGCACATCTGCGTCCCACTTATACCTTGCGCTGATACTGTCCGCTTTCTTTGTGACGTATACTTCCAGCCGCGGAATTCCGGCACACTTCAAGTATTGGTCAAAGAAATAGGTATGGTCCGTTCCACTTCTCTCATTCACGTAATGGATGACGTCATCAGCAGTGATGGTCTGATATCGAAATGTCGTAGCAAGGCCACGAATGATGCTGAACCATAACGAATCGTTACTGATGACACTACGCAGCGTATGCAACACCAGCTGCCCTTTATTGTACATATCCCTGGCCCCTTGGTTATTGACACCGTACACGCCGATGATAGGTTTCGTATTGGCTATTGCGAACTTCTTCGCATTGATGTAGTCTAACGCTTCGTTGTATCCAAATCTGCATTCCACATATAATGCTTCGGCGTACGCAGCGAAGCTCTCATGGATCCACATGTCAGCAATGTCCTTCGACGTGACACTATTGCCCCACCATTCATGTGCGCTTTCATGGACGATGATGAAATCGAATTTCAAACCGATATCTGAGGAGGGCCCTACCTCTGAAGAGACACGTCCGTTATATCCCTGCAAGTAATGATTGCCGTAGGCCACAGCACTCTGATGCTCCATGCCCAGATAGGGAGATTCGATCAGCTTGTATCCATCATTCCGAAATGGATATTTCCCGAAGAACCGTTCAAAGCATGTGAGCATGGGCTTTACCTGCTGAAACTGTATCCTTGCTTTTTCCAGATTCTCCGGCAGAACAAAATAGTCCAGCGGCAGCGTGTCACCATGAACATAGTAATCAGAGAAGTGGGCGAACTTTCCTACGTTCAAAGTGACGTTATAATTATTGATAGGATAACTGACAAACCAATCATATCGAGTCCAGCCATCGGGTAATGAAACTTTGCTTCGAAGACGACCGTTGGAAACATCCATAAGTCCTTCAGGAACTGTTACGCTGATCATCATGCTATCCGGCTCGTCCGATTGATGATCCTTGTTAGGCCACCACAGGCTCGCCCCTATGCCTTGACAGGTAACTGCGACCCAGGGATTGCCCTCCTTGTCGTGAGTCCATGTAAATCCTCCCTCCCATGGAGGGCGTTTTGCGCCGATGGGCTTCCCCGAATAAAAGACCGTGATTTCATGTTCAGAATTTTTTTTCAATTCCTTTGGAAGCTGGATGAATACTGCATTATGCTCGCGCTCATAGGGAAGAGAATCCATACCGTCGAGAATAATCTTCTCGATCTCCATGTTTTCAAACAGATCGACCTGCATCTTTTCAAAACCCTTGACAACATGAAATCGTATTCTGTTCGAGCCCTCAATGAATTTCGTTTCTGGGTTCACCTTGATATCCAAGTGATAATAGTTGACATCATAACAGGAACGTAGTGGAGTCAGCATTCCTCTCAGCGTATCAGCCCTTGTGAAGATGAGCGACTTCTTGTCATGAGTGAGTTGTCCGATCGCGGATTGGGAATTCATCAATAAGACCAAAAAGTACACACTTCGTGTTTTCATTGACCCTGTTGACCTTTCGATCTGTTCCAGCGAGGGTTGGGTCCACGGTGCAAATGTTCGTTCAAATACCATGTACGTAAGCCGTAGAGGTGCCCTGTTGCGTTCTCACCTTCGGATATGTCGTGAGTACGGTTTGGGTACTCCATCATGGCAATCCGCTTATTTGCCTTTATCAACGCGTTGATCCAGTGCCAATCCCTTCCTACCTCATGAATTGAATGAGGATAAAGAAGAATCGCTTCCTTTGAAGAAAGCTCCAAAGGAAAAACGGGCTATCTGTTCTTGATATGTAATGCGAGTTTCCGGAACGACTGTTTGTTGAGCTTTTGTTCAATTGTCGAAGGTCGCTCGTGGCAAAGAGGTCGAATATTCCCAAAAAAGGGCCAGTAACACGGTCGGTAGGCACCCGAACTGGAGCAAATATAGTCACTCAAGTCCACAAAGCAAAAGTTACGATCGGACCAAAATGGGCTGCTCCACAAAGGAGGTGGTTCATAGTTTCGTACTTTGCCCGTGTAACGTCTACACATAGCTCCTAGTGGAGCAATCTCTTACGAGATCCCGGATTCATGGAATGCTGTCCAATATTCGCCATTCGGACATCTTTGACCAACAGGTTCACCTCCTGGAGATTCATGTCTGTTTCATCCAGTCTTTCGTGTTTTTTCTTCGCTTCTAGTTGGCACTTTCTTGGTAGTATTTCATTGTCAATACGGAGATGAGGGAAGGGGTGTCTCTGACTTCTTGGTCCGAAAAGGCAGTGGTGTGCGTTTTGCTTCGCTGCAAATACAAACATCGAGCATTCAGCGATGCCGAGAGAACGCCACGGCAAAACCGAAATGTGCCGTGGTAATCCTGCCGGCTACACCGCACACGGCCTGCGAATCTACCTAGACGCCTGGCACTCAGAAGCCATGCATAGTATATCGCACTTCCCACGATCTCCAATGCTCACAGTGCCAGCTGCCTCGACCGCAGTCGATGGATCATTTGTCTCCGTCAGACAATGGTGGGATCGCAGCGTCACGATAGGATTACGCCTTCATTGAGATAGCAGACAATCGTGTACAACGAGCTCCTCCGACGACAACTCACACATCACTTTGGCTCACTCGATAACGCTCCGCCAGAGTTTCGCTCCCTGCTGGAGGCAGTCGGCACAACGTACGACCGCTACCAGGCGCTGAAGGAATCCATCGCTTCACTGGGCCTTGAGGATTCACGAGTTACTGCCGCTTTGGAGCAGGATGATCTGATTGCACTTGCTGAAGTTCTGATTGGCCAAATTGCAAAGACGCGAGACGCAGGACGGAAAGTGAAGGGGTCTCAGGTAAATCCGTATGCGCTTATTGAAAACACCGCTGATGCCATTGTTTCGCTGGACACAAGGTACCGTGTCGTAACCTTCAATCCGTCCTTCGCGAAGCTTGTCCTGGACTCCAACGGAAAATCTCCGCAGGGTGGGATGCCATTTCATGATCTTCTCCCCTCCGAAAAGCGCACATACTTTCTTTCGTTGTGCGACAGAGCGCTTTCGGGAGAACGGTTCACCGTTGAGGATTCCTACTGCAGCAGATCTGACACAGGCTTCTTCGAACTGTCGTTCAGCCCCCTTTTCTCCGAAGGAGTCACCAGTGGCATCTCAATTTTCGCTCAAGATATCAGCGAACGCCGGTACGATGAAGAAATTGTCAAGATTTCGGAGGAGCGGTTTCGGTCCGTATGGGATAATTCACGGGACGGCATGCGTCTCACCGATGACGAAGGGACCATCCTGAGGGTGAACCAGGCCTTCTGCAGAATGGTGGAAAAAGAGGGGAAAGATCTGGAGGGGCAGCCCCTCTCCTCGATCTACTCGACTGAAGAACAAACGAATGTCTTGTACACCTATCAGTCCCAGTTCCGCACTCGCATATTCCAGGAATATGTTGAACAGGAAATCACTCTGTGGAACGGAAAAACCGTTTGGTTTGCAGTTTCAAATTCTGTGCTGGAAGCTGATGTGCGCCCGACACTTGTGCTGAGCATTTTCCGGGATATCACGGATCGCAAGCGGGACGAAGAAGACCTCAGACGCTACACCAAGAAACTGTATGAAGCGAAACTGCAGGCCGAGGAGCAAGCGAGAATGCTGAACCAGCAGGCCAAGGAATTGATCGCGGCACGTGAAGCCGCGCTTGAGGCCTCCCGCCTGAAATCAGAGTTTGTTGGGAACATGAGTCACGAGATCCGGACACCCATGAATGGTGTGATAGGGATGACGGACATACTGTTCGAGTCAGAGCTCACAACAGAACAGCGGGAGTGTGTGGAAGTGATCCGACGGAGCGGCGAAACACTTCTCGCCGTCATCAACGATATTCTGGATTTCTCGAAGATTGAAGCCGGAAACCTTGAACTCGCGTTTGTGAACTTCGATCTCCACACTGTTCTGGACGATGTCATCGGCCTGTTTGCACAAAAGGCAGAAGAAAAGAAACTGAAGATTGCCTCCCAATTGTACAGCGACGTGCCAACGGCTTTGCACGGCGACCCGAAACGGATGCGACAGGTCCTCATCAATCTCGTGGGGAACGCGATGAAATTCACCGAGAAGGGAGGAATCGTGCTCCACACAAAACTTCAAAGAGAAGAGAGTACGCGTGCCATCCTCCATTTTTCCGTCATGGATACAGGCATCGGCATCCCACAGACAGCCAGGAGCAAACTGTTCGTTCCCTTCTCACAAGCCGATGGATCAACCACACGCAGATTCGGCGGTACAGGATTAGGTCTCATGATATCGAAGCAACTGGTCGAGATGATGGGGGGGCGGATCGGCTTTGAAAGTGAGGAAGGGAAAGGCAGTACGTTCTGGTTCACGGCTGTCCTCGAGAAACAAGAGGAACCTTCTCACCTCTCCGTCTCAAGCAGAGATTTGAGCAGGTTGCACGTGCTGATTGTTGGGAGCGACGCTCAAAGCCGTGAAATCATTCAAGGTCAGGTCACCTCATGGGGTATCCGAAACGCGATTGCCGTAGACGGACATGAAGCGCTTGAACTCCTCCAGCAAGCCGCGGCGGAACATGACCCGTACGATATCGCCATTGTTGATAGAGATATGCCAACGACGAACGGTACCGAATTGGTAAAGAAAATCAAGGCTCACCATCGCCTGAAAAAAACAGCCTGTATCCTTGTGAGCCCTTCAACGACGCTGGACATTTCATCAACGCACGATGTCTCGTTCGCGGCGGTCCTTCCGAAACCTGTTCGCCAGTCAGAACTTTTTGACTGTCCCATGACCGTAATGGAAAACTACGCCACGACCGAAGTTCAGGCCCCGACACTTCCACCACCCCGCTTTGCTCCGAGTCAAATGGCACATCCCGTTCGTGTTGATGGCAAGTGGACCGCGCGAGGGGATCTGCGACTGCTCGTGGTCGAAGATAACCTGATCAACCAGAAGGTTGCAGGCCACATTCTGGAAAAGCTCGGCTACAGAGCAGATATCGTCTCAAATGGACGCCAGGCTGTGGAAGCGCTCTCCATCATCCCCTATGACATTGTGCTGATGGATTGCCAAATGCCCGAAATGGACGGATTCGAGGCCACGGCGGAAATTCGCAAGCGAGAAAACAACACGCAGCATACAATCATCATCGCGATGACTGCAAATGCGCTGAAGGGGGATCGTGAGCACTGTCTGGAAGCAGGGATGGATGACTACGTATCCAAGCCGGTGAAACCCGAAGATCTCGCTGCGATCCTGGAAAAGTGGATACCGAAGAGGAGGCAAGCAACCGAATGACGAGTTCTAGAAGCTTGGACGAAAAGGCTAACCGCAGAGGCACTGAGGACGCAGAGAAATCTTTTGTGGCTCTCAACGCTCTTTTTCTTTGGTTTTTCTCAGCGAACTCTGCCCGCCCGCCTGACTATCGACGCACAAACCGGCGGTCGGGCGGGCGTTTCTGCGGTGAAATCTTTTTTTTGGGGGTTTTCATCTGCAACTCTAGCAGGCTGTCGAAAAACGAAAAGATGTCAGCTACAGAGACCAGCCCGACAGAAGGTCTGGCGGGCACGAAGCCACTGAGAGAATTAGGGTGAAGGGAATTTTCAGCTAAGAACCTAGACTCTTAACAACTGTTCACCTACAAAAACTCTGTGTCTCTCTGTGACTCAGTGGCTCCTCAAGAGAGTTTTTCAACACCCTACTATAGTAGTTGGACTTCTCACCGTCTTGCCAGCCAAACGCCCAGAATAGTGACCGCGGAACCAACGAATTGGATCCCAGCTGGTTCCTCGTGCAGAGCGAAATAGGAAATAACAAGTGCAAGAACAGGAACGAGGTTGCCGAACGTGGCCGTCCGACCTGGCCCGAGCCGTTTTACACCAAACGACCAGAACGCATTTGCGGCGGCGATCGAAAGCGTGCCGGACGCAACGGCAGCAAGATAGTATGTAAAATGAATTGATCCCCACGCTAATGCTGCCGCTGGTGGTATCGCAACCACTGATAACCCGATTGCACCGACCCCGATCATCATGAGTGTCACTTGGAGAGGAGAATAGCGGGTGAGGAGTGGTTTTTGAAGATTCGTACTCAATGCCCACAGGATCGCTGCGGCGAGAGTGATGATATCGCCCGCAAGGGCGTTGCTCCCAAGTTCTAATTTCTTTCCGCTGCCGATGATGATAATCGCCACACCACAAAGGGAAAATGCCATACCAAGCCACAAGGGGAGGAGGATCTTCTCCTTGTGCATGCATGCGTTGAGGAAGACCGTCCACAGTGGCGCGGTGGCAAGCAAGACCGCAGAGTTGCCCGCCGTCGTCATACTCAACCCGATGATGAAGGCAAGCTGATACAACACGTTTGCCACAAGGCCGGCACGGAAGATGCTCGACCAGTCGGAGCGATCGACAGGCTTCCATGTTGATCGCGCCAGGAAAAGCACCATCAGCGATGCTGCGGCAACGAGATAGCGAATACTGTTAAATACGAAGATATCCAGACCAGCGATTCCGTATTTTGCGACAGGAAAGTTCGCTGCCCAAATTAGAACACAAACGAGAAGCAGTATCTCAGCACGCCCAGCCCGCACACGTTCGCTTGTACTCATGTAATTGGAGGATTCAATGCCGGTGCTTTGCAGGCTGTGGCGAACCCTGCGACGTATAATAGCATGGAGGTGACAAGCAACTCGTAGTGATACGGTGCCGGATTCTGTTCCTGTAACGCAGCTGGAATGTCGGATATGAAGGAATAGAGGAGAAGGACCGTGGCAATGAGGCCGAGAAGCCAAGACAGTAGTGCTGGCCGAAAGTAGCGCCCCTTTGAAATACGAATGACGATCAAACCCCCGCAGACCGTCATGAGCAATGCAATAGATATCGGAGCAATCACTGGGCCGATCCACGGGACGGGAATCAAAAACAGCACATCCCAGTCTGTGAGTGAGAGAGGCCAATCCAGTATTACTTTGAGCCAAACATAATAGAAAAGATCCCAGATGCCAAAGGCAACGAGGAAGTATCCAAAACGTTGCCAGCCACTCCAACCGGCGATCCAGCCGAGTGCCGCAAGAATCAGAATTGTTGCTGCTTCTCGCACAAGTTCAACCGCAAGATGCTTTTGACTGATGAGCTTCAGGGGAAAACTGAATCCCTCCGGATAGTACAGAGCCTGCAGGTAGACGACCACGCTCGACTCGACAAATGCGAACGCGACGGCAAACAGCCCAACCCAGAGTATCCTGAGAACAACAGCCCCATCACGCGTCATTGCGTTGATTGTTCATTCAGTTCATCCAGAAATGCAACTGCCCGCCTCAAATGAGGTATGACGATAGAGCCGCCGACAACGAGAGCGACGTTGAAAATGTCAAACATCTCTGCATCGGAGACCCCTTCTTTCTTGCACTGCATGATATGGTAGGAAACACAATCGTCACACCGCAGCACCATTGATGAAACCAGACCAAGCATTTCTTTTGTTTTTGCGTCGAGAGCTCCGGGTTCATACGTCAGCGTATCGACCCCAAAGAACCTTTTGATCGCTCGGTTGTCAAGTTCAAGGATGCGTTTGTTCATCTTGCTGCGGAAGTCGTTGAACTCCTGTACTCTACTATCCACGGTTGGTACTCCTTATTGTTCTGCAGGTTCATTGAAGGACATTGGCCAGACAGGGACGTTCGGCCTATGCCTTTTTGAATATGGTAGGGTGCGTCTTCTTATAAGTATCACCTGAACCTTTCTGCTACGGAAATATGTAATGAGGGGGAAGTCTCCCCCTACGGTCAAGCCACGCCCTGCTCAAGAGAAGGTTACCTTCAGCTCTGCGGTGACATGGAAGAAGGTAACCTTCAGCCGCGACGGGCGTGTCTTGCCCTACCCCCTCAACGGGGGGCTCTGCCCCCCGTAACGCCCCCCGATTGGCTGGACTCATTCCATTACTACTGTCCGTGAAAATCCGTGTAATCCGTGGTTGCTATGTTCGTTTCAGCAGATACACAAACAGCGTTCATGGTGCCTGGAAACAACCTCCAACAACAGGTTCTTTTGGGTCAGCCCCAAAAGCTCAGGCTTTACATCAATGCAGGCAACCCATACATTTTTTCCATTTTCTTTAATGCGCCGATGGCAGCATACGCTTCCTGCCATCCTCCGTCGTCGATATCCTTCATGAGCTGTAGAATCTCGATGAGAATGGGTGACTGACCAACACCGCCATTGCCCATGCCTGATGATGGAAACGGCACCGAGATGTAGGCATCGAGCGACGAGATGCTTTGTTGAACCACGGCCAGTCCTGCAACAATTGTAAAACAGGACAAGGCGAGATCGATCAACTCATGCGATCGTCCAACATTCCAACCCAGCGGAACACTGACAACACCAAACGCAACCACGAACCAGCCGAGAATGGTCATGAACCGGTACCGCCTGAGGACTTTGTACAAACCAAAGTAATAGAACTGCAATTCTGCCTCAGAAATGGATATACTATTCATTGCTCTTAGGTGCATTCATTGAGAAATAACCGATGAGAAGATACAAACTTCCAGTCTAAGGGAAAAGACGCATCCATGCTTTCATTGACGGTATGGTTATTGACCTTGCATGTTTTCGTTGAGCATGCTAACTTGCCGAAAATTGGGCGCAAGCACCGTTGGCAGACAAGAGCATGTGAATGGCTCACCGTATTCGACGAAATAGGATCGTTTATACCTCTTCACCTTACCGACATTCCTACAATAATCTCGTGTGGGATATTGTCGCTCATATTCCTCGCGGACGGATAGCCACATATGGCCAAATAGCCTCTATGGTTCCAAGGCCATTCACGGTTAGCGTAAAGCATTACAACGCCGCCAGAGCCCGCTGGGTGGGGAATTCGATGGCCTTGTGTCCCGACGGCCTCCCCTGGCATCGGGTTATCAACTCGCAGGGGAGAATGAGTATCCGGTCGAAGAACGACCACCATCTCCTTCAGCGGAAACTCCTGGAGGCAGAGGGTGTGATCTTTGACGAGCGCGACAGAGTTGACTTGTCGAAGTTTGGCTGGAAGGTTCCAAAGGAGAAACTAAGCAGGATGATCAATATGAAGGGTGGTCAAAAGGGTTGACCTGCGTTCACCGGAATGGGTGATGAATCCCAGGTTTTCAAATCCGTGCGTAAGAATGGCTGGAGGGTTACACTTAAACAGGTGAAGGAGTCAAGCAGAAGCTTCCGCTTCCTTCACCACCGCTCCACCGCAGCTGCTTCCGGCACCGGCCGCGCATCCATAGCAGTGTGAGCCAAAAACAATACGGCGTGCGATGAGCCTGTCAAAATCGAAATCCCACACCGTGCTCGGAACGCCATGGTCAACGCGCCACTCTAACATCTGATTAAAGTCGCAATCGTAAATGGTCCCGTCGTACCCGACGCTGATCAGAGTGCGACACATCACACCCTCCGCGGCAGCAGGATTGAAGGCGTTGATCAATTTGGTCATATACTCTTCGTAGATCTCAGCCCGTTCAAGGAAATGCTTGAACCGGTTGATAGGCATATTTGTGATCACAAAGAGACCATTGAACACAAGCCCATATCGCCGAGCCAGCTCCTCCTTGAATTGTAATTCGATCGCCGCCTGAGCGGGCGGAAGATATGCTCCAACAGGATTGTAGACGAGATTGAGTAAGAGTCCAGTCCCCTCCCTGCCATACCCAAGAGCATTTAATCGTCGCATTGACTCCAGACTCTTTGCAAATACTCCTTGTCCCCGTTGGGCATCCGTTTCCTGCTCCTGAAAATACGGCAGTGAGGAGATCACTTCTACAGTGTGCTCGCGGAAGAATTCAGGCAAGTATTCCATGCTCCTCCCGCTGACTGGATGAGGATCGAGGGTGACAGTGAAATTATGCCGCACCATAACGTGCTTGCCAAGTTTCTTTGCCTCAATGACAAGGAAGTCGAAGTGATCATTCAGCTCAGGCGCGCCACCGGTAATATCGAGATTTCGTATCTGCGGATGCGCGGCGAGAATCTCCAGACATCGTTCGACGGTCGCTCTCGTCATCATCTCTGTCCGCTTCGGGCCCGCGTCCACGTGACAGTGCTTGCATGCCTGATTGCACAGTTTGCCGACATTGACCTGGAACGTCTCAATGCTTAATGGCCTAAGATCGAGATCATACTCGGCAAGGGTTTTTTCAAAGTCCATGGTGTGCCTCTTTCATTGACTATTCCCAATTATTCCCAATTGTCAATTAACAATTTTCCAAGTTCCATCAGCAACATCCATCCGGTCCGCACACACTCCGATCTGCAAGCTCTGTTTTGTTGTACTCGATGCCCTTTGTCTCCCGCGGATGGCGTATTGCACTTTTTCTGCAGTTGAACTGCTCTGCAGCTTCAAGCGGAATGTTTCCGTATGGTTCGATACCGACAACATCGTCCGCGTATGGTCCCTGCGGGCTAACATACAGGTGATACGTCTTGTCACAGACCGCCATCCGGGCACCGCGCTGCAGGGTGTGCCCATCATCGTCGATGACAGTTTTCCAGGGACCTTTATAGATCACCGCCTGATTACGCTCCAGACACTCTCCTTGTTTACCTTTGCACGCAAGCACAGTGACAGAACGAAATTCAATCCCTTGAATTGTCTGCCACGGTGTTTCATCTCTCTTCACGATCTTCATACCGTAAAATCCCGCTTCCTCAAACGCTTTCAACAATCCGGTCTCGGTATACGCACCGGATATACATCCACTCCACAACTGATGGTCGTTTTTCATCGCAACCGGCACCTCCTCATCGCTCACAACATCTGAGATCGCAACTCTTCCTCCCCTCTTCAACACGCGGAACACTTCTTTGAATAGGTCTCCCCGATCCTCTTCTTTCACAAGATTGAGAACACAGTTGGAGACGACAACGTCGATGGAGTTTTCTGCAATCATCGGCTCTCTCGTGCGAAGCACCTCGGCATACTCCTCAAATCGCTGGAGGTCGACGGCATTGGAAATCGGGTTCCGGCGAAGATAGTTCTCAACCTTGTCGAGATCGAGCGCCAGATCCTGGATTTTTCCCTTGAAGAATTTCACAGAGACGCCGCCGAATTTGCGCTGGAGTTCATCCTGGTACTTGCGGGCCAGCGCAAGCATCTCGTCATTCATGTCTACGCCGATGACATTCCCTTTGGGGCCGACCATCTGCGCCGCGATGTAGCAGATTTTCCCCCCGCCGCTCCCCAAATCCAGAACCACATCACCCTCACGAACAAAACGCGATGGATCACCGCAGCCATAATCCCTATCCAGAATTTCCTGTGGGAGTGTTTCAAGATATTTTTCATCATATTCCACAGGACAACACAGAGCGGCCTCCTTCTTCAATGCACCTTCCGAATATCGCTCTTGAACTGCCTTTTCAATAGCCAGGCTCATATCCCGATGTGTTCGTACGCTCATGCTGACACCCTCCATTCGTGAATTTTCGTGTATGCTAAAAGATCAGTTTCTGGATTGTAAATGCCACGACCCCCGCGGTTGGAAGTGTGACCAACCACGCAAAAAGGATATCCCGAACAACGTTCCAATGCACTGTCCCCCGGGCCGAGACACCGATCCCCACGATGCTGCTTGTGGAGACGTGTGTCGTGGAGAACGGGAGCCCAAAGAATGATCCTGCCGTTACAAGCATCGCAGTAACCGCATTGGAAGCGAATCCCTCGATCGGATCCAGAGAGGTGATCCTTCGTGAGAGCGTTTCGATCACCCTCCTTCCCCCGACCAACCCGCCAACCACGATCCCAAGGCCGACAATCACATACGAAAGTGTTATGGAACCTGCAGTAACAGCGTGTGCCCCGACGAGCAAAGCGGCGATTTTTGGTGTATCATTAACGCCCCTCGCAAAACTCGTCAATCCGCCGGAAAGGAAATGAAGCGAATCAGTAAGGCGCAGGCTGATTTGATCCTTCGATTCGGCCTCACATGCCTTGACTTCGTCCCCGATGATATGAATCGAAGGAATTGACATCGCCAAGAGATTCGAGGAAGCAACAACTGATTCGCCTTTTTGAACGCACAGACAATACTCATTGCACCTCGCGAGTTTTCGGCTGACCGTAGGGAAAACGAAGTACGAAAGTCCAAATGAAATTATTGGTGATAGGAGAAGAGGAAGTAACGCCTTCGTTGTGAGAGCAGTCCAAATGATTCCAGATACGCTGAATTGTGCCACACCGGCACCAACGATTCCACCAACCAACGCATGTGTTGTGGACACCGGCAATCCCAGCCGGGACGAGACCAGAACCCACACAGCACTTCCACATGCCACCGCTGCTGCAATGCTTCCAAGACCGGCCCCCTCAATTAAGACACCCTTGGAAAAAACCGCCAACAGAAGGCCCCCAGCGTAGACAGCGGTGAGACTCCCAAGTGCTGTTGTGCCCACACCCCAGAGGATTGCCGCCCGTTTCCCCGATGTGCCGCTTCCCACAAGTGTGGCTATCCCCTTGGAGATATCATTCGCACCGTTCGAATATGCGAGAAGGAAGACGAGCAAGAACAGAAAAACTTCAACCATAAGGTTGACCCATCTACATTGTAATTCGTTCGACGACGTTGCGGCACTGGACACCATGCACGAGGGAGGATCCGCCCCGGACAGCAGCCGTGACGTGCATGACCTCTGTCATCTGATCCAAATTTGCGCCTGTTTCCAGACACTGGACCGTAAATGAGTCGATGCAGTATGGACACTGTACCGTATGAGCCACTGCAAGTCCGATGAGCGACTTCTCGCGTTTCGTGAGCGCTCCTTCGCTTGCTGTCGCTTCATTGTACCACGCGATGAACTTGTCCCACAATGGCGTGCGATTGTTCCCGACTTCTTTAAACCTTCGCAGATCCTTCGATTCGTAATACGACGACATGAGAGCTCCAGCTGTGATATGTTTGTGAGTGATATGAGATGGACGACCGAAACGGGCGTGCACGATAGGTTTCGTCCAACTTATTCATTCAGAGCGGAAACATCAAGCGTCGTTCCTCCGGCGCCGATAGTTTCGATAATCTTCGACGGTGTCGATATCACTCAGCTCACCAAGCACCGAATATGACAAGCTGAGCTTAGTCAGCCTCTTGAGTGTGTCGTCGAAAACGGTCGAGGTACTCCATGTAATCCCGCCGAAGAGATCTTTCACCGGTGCGTTCATCCCCAAGAGATAGTATCCGCCGTCAGTCGATGGGCCGATGACTACGGCGTGCGCGGACAATAACTCAAAAGCCTGCAACACGGTTGCTGCCTCGAGATCCGGCACGTCGGTCCCGATGATGATGCAGCGGGCTGCTCCCTGAGCAAAGGTCGCTTCAAAAGCGCGGTGCATTCGCTCACCCAACGTATTACCCTCTTGTGGCGCAAATGAAAATGCATGTCCGATCCACGTACGGAAATCGTTCTCCGACGCGCACGGATCATAAAACACATGCACCTGAACACCACTCCCTGCAAGGGCATCTCCGAGCAGGAATGCATGTTCTGCAAAGCCTCGGTAGATGCTCGCTGCTTCCTCCATCCCCACAACGCTGCCCAGACGGGTTTTCACCTCACCCGGCCGCGGAAGTTTAGCAAAAATAATAAGTGCCTCCGTCACTGCGATCGCCCCAACGAAAGGTCTGAGCTCACAACATTGAATTTCCCCTGAATCACTTCCCAGGCAATGAGTACGTAGAACGGAATATACTCAACAAACAACAGCGCCGGTTGGTTCTCCCAGATTCCAGTCAGATAATAATGGTAGACCACGATGTTACTGAGCGTCGACAATCCCAGGAAAATGAAAACCGCAAGCGACCAGCGAAGGACAATGAGCGCCCCAAGCCAGGTAAGGTACCATGGGTGAACGACAGGAGAAACCACAATGTACCCAAGAAAGGCCAGAAAGATTTTTTCGACAAGAGGCCGGTCGATGAAGAATACGAGCCCGAGCCAAATGAAAAAGAGGATGCCGCTCGCCAGATGCGCGTCTTCGTTCGCCTTCAGGATCGCGTGGATGATCTCAAAGACGGAACCATTGAACTTCCAGGTCGCATTGAAAATGAGGAATGACTCGTACAGCCCGCCTGTCGGCTCGAGATACAGCCAGCAGCCGGCCACCAGCATGAGCACCGGGAGCAGTGGCATCCACAATTTCTTTGGACCCTGACCGACGCGGGCAAGGAGCGGAGCGATAAACAGAGGGTAGAGCTTGGCGAGAGCGGATATCCCGAGTGAAACAGCTCCCGCAAGATGTTTCTCCTTCGCCACAAAATAGATCAGGAGCAACAGAAACGGTATTCCGAGGGCATCGATGTGCCCATCAAGTCCAAAGTACATGATGGGAAGTGGGGACCACGCATACAGTATAACCGTCTCGGGTCTCGCATTGAACTGCCTGAGAAGAAGGAGAAGCAGCGCAAGCGCAACGATATCAATACACACGAGGAGAAGCTTCAGACCTGAAACCGAATCGCCGAACAGTATGTGAGAAAGAAGAAAGAGGGCTTGCGCGAGCGGAGGATAGATGGTCCGCATGTGCGGAAAGTTCACTTTGGAAGGAAGATCCTCCGTGTGCAAAAATCCCAATCGTGCATCGTTCGGGGCAAGAGCAAACGGATTGATCCCGTGAACCGATACCTTCCCGTCCCAGAGATACCTGTAGATATCATCCGAAGCCACAGGGTCATGTGCAACAAGAGTCAGACGAAAGAGAATGCCGAAGCCGATGATTGTAGCCAGCCGGGTGCCGGAATTACTCTGTGCGATCCACTGTGTCACGCTGGGGCCTGACATTCGGTTCTCAGAGCTTGACGGTCTCTCAAGAGCACGAACTTCGTACATTGCGAATGCAAGCAGCAAGAAGGTCAGCGTACCGACACCAATGAACAGAAGCACCTCCTCGGCTGATGCAGCAATACCGTAAAAGCTCAGATAGCACAGTTCCATCAGCACACCGACTGGCACTAAGCGGCGTAGAGACATTTAGACTTTCACAAGCAGGTGTTTAAAGATCGTGAAGAGGATTTTTACCGAGGCCTTTATTGTCCCGGCGAGCGTGCCGGTAACTTTGGAATTGCCGATCCGTTTACGGTAGCGAACAGGAACCTCAGTGCACTTCAGCTTCAGCTTCGCGGCTTTGATCTGCATTTCCACAGTCCAGCCGAATGTCGGATCACTCATCCTCATTTTCTTTAATGCATCGGTCCGAATTGCACGAAACGGGCCGAGATCGGTAAACCGGTATCCCCAGAAGAGCCGGATGAGAAGACAGGCCAGCCAGTTGCCGAGGATCGCCTGCGGCAGTAGTGCACCGTTTTCCCTCTCCCCTATCATTCGTGAACCGATCACCATATCGTACCCATGTTCCTGAATCGGCCTCACGATGCCCGGAAGGTCCTCGGGAAAGTCACTGTAGTCACCATCCAGGAAAGTTATGATATCGGCATTGCTGTCGACGGCATGTGCGATGCCCCGCAGACATGCATAGCCGTAGCCTTTCCGAGGTTCGGTAAGGACAGTGGCACCTGCAGCCCGAGCAGCCGCCGCAGTTGCATCACGTGAGCCATTATCCACCACGATGATTTCTGAAACGACGGACAGTGGTATTGCTCTGACCACGTGACCAATGGATAGGTCCTCGTTCAAAGCAGGTATGATCACTGCGGTATGCCACTTCACGTCCCGCGCCGGAGATGCAGTATCCAGGGGTACAGCAAGGTGTGCGCTATTCATTGAATTCTTATTCCATAAGTACAGGGACAAGAGCCCAAGTGAACAGACCAACAACTATCCTGCATTCAGATTCCAATCGTACGGCAAGTACTTAATTGCCGCGGGTTTCACATCGGAGAGTCCCAGCACGACCAGAGCAAAATTCTCCGCAGAGCCGTACGTTTTCACAAAGTCCGCTCCGTACCAGCTGAAGAGTTCGGAGAGGTAAAGCGTGTTCGTTGTCTTGTCGTAGCGGTTCTTCGATGTGTCGAACAGAAATCGTCGCGAGTTGTCATCAAGCTGGGCGGCCAGCTTCCTCCCTTCGTACGCCTCTGACCGGAGCGGAGGACAACTCACCGCAGCACAGACGAGTGCCATATGAATGCGCGGCTCATCGAACTCTTTTCGAATGATCTCATGTTCAATCTGGTTCAGACTGTACTTCTTGCCTCCGATCGGGATCCAGACGAAATCCCACGGTCCAACGCCCTCTTTCTTAATGTCCCGTATACTCTTGACGGGATAATGGTCATTGATCAGCTGTATTGTGAAAGCATTATAGGCGTTAATCCAGAATGCAAGTCGTTCATTGTCATCCTTGATCGTCGAGGGGTCCGTCCCAGCGAGGACCTCAAGATATTTTCCAAATCTCTTGTCTGTTTTGATCGCAGCATAGTCGACTGCCCCATCGACAACGTGCTCCTTCAGCACCTTCGTGAATAATGAATGGTCTACTTTTTCCTGAGCATAGATGATTGAGGCCCCTACCACACAAATGGCCAATGACGTAGAGACATATTTGGCAGTCTCTTTAGAACTCATAAAATAGTCCTCCTGCAAAGACAAATCCGCCTGCAACATTCCTCCCATGAACCGCCGTCCCAAAGGATGCAGAAACTCCCCATTCATTACTAAACTTGTAAAGGACTTTCGGAATGATTGCCGTATATTCTTGGTTGAAGGAAAGCAGACCCAATGCTGATGCCGTAGTCGGCGGGGTGGGATTCATTGAGGTCGATTCTCGGCCGGACACAAGCAGGATAAGAAGAAGACGGTTGCTGATCACATCGTACCCGATTTCAAGGTTGTAGAGAACGTCATCTGAAAAACCATCTGACCGGAAGTTATACGCCGCATCGCCGCTCACATACAGAGGCGAGGGATAAAAAGACCGTCCGCCTGATAATCGAACGGCAATGTTCGTCTCTCCATCGCCAAGTATGAGTCCATAAGGATGTACGTGGTCCCCGGTGGCCAACCCAATCATCATTTCGGTAGAGAGTACATACCCATCACTACTAAGCCACGTCCGCCGAATGGCCAGGTCGATATCCCCAATCCCGCTCTTTTGTCCTCCAGGCAGGACTGACTCCGGTGCCCCCGCGCTCACCGAAACAACCTTGAACGGAACCATCGCTGTGACGGTGATATCGTCATTCACGCCGTACTCCGCGAAGACCTGCACGACATTGTCGGTGACTTCAAAACCGAGCAGTTGCTTGATGCCGTCATCGCCATACACCTTATCATAGGCGATCCTACTTGCGCCGAGCTGCACAAACCCAGTCCCTTGCTTCCGCGGCCACGGACCGCCATATGCAGAATGTACAACGAAAGCAATGAGTAATGATCCCGCTAGAATGGACGAGATGCGTGTCATGTCAATCCGATTTGTCAAGGTACAGGGCAACGTCCGAGTGACATCTGCCAGATGAATGAAGCTACAATGACGATCACACTGAAGAGAAGAACTAGTTGCTTCAACATATGCCGGAAGGTGAAATGATAGAACGTTTCGCAAAAAGCACGACGGCACGCGGAAAAAGCACGCGGCTTTCAGGTTTCGGATTACAGACCGACTGATGAGCGGGCATCACTCTTCACTTATTACTCATTGCTCATTGTTAGGGCAATCTCCACCGCCGTCCCTCTAACTGCAGCATTTCATCGGCCTCTTTTGGTCCCCACGTGCCAGCCTGGTATTCATAGACCTTCGACTGAGCGTTGGATTCCCATCCCTCGTGAATCGGAGTGATGAGTGACCATGCCACGTCCACGCTATCTCCACGCGCGTACAAGGTTGCGTCCCCGAGCATACAGTCGAGAATCAGTCGTGTGTACGCATCAGCGAGACGGCCGCCGAATGATACGCCATAGCGAAAGTCCATGGTGACTGGCCGCATTCGCATGGACGAACCGGGGATCTTCGAACTAAATTTGAGCGAGATCCCTTCATCCGGCTGAATACGAATGACGATATTATTGTGGCCGATATGATCTGACGGAAAATCCGTGAACAAATGGTGCGGCGTCTTCTTGAACTGGATGGCGATTTCAGTCACGCGCTTGGGCAAACGCTTGCCCGAACGGACATAGAACGGGACATCCGCCCACCGCCAATTGTCGATGGTGAACTTCAACGCGACATATGTCTCCGTCACGCTCCTGGGCGACACACCCTTCTCAGTCTTATACCCTGGAACCTCTTTTCCTCCGACCGTTCCCTCCGTGTACTGGCCACGCACGCTATAACGATGCACCTCCTCCGGTTTGCTGGGCCGGATCGCTTGGAAGATCTTCTGCTTCTCGTCCCTCACTTGCTGCGCATCGAAAAGCACAGGCGGCTCCATTGCCGTCAGAGCAAGGAGCTGCATCATATGGTTTTGAATCATGTCGCGCATCGCACCGGCCTCTTCATAATAGGATCCGCGGTTTTCGACACCAACAGTCTCTGCTGCTGTGATCTGGACGTGGTCGATATAATTGCGGTTCCATATCGGCTCGAAGATGCCATTCGCGAATCGGAATACCAGCAGGTTCTGCACGGTCTCCTTGCCGAGATAGTGATCGATCCGATAGACCTGGCTTTCATCGAAGACGTTGAGCACTTCTTCATTAAGTTCCCGTGCAGATAAAAGGTCTGTGCCAAACGGTTTCTCAATGATGATCCGCACCCAACTATTCGGCCTTCGCGGTTTATCCAAGCCGCACGTGCCGAGATGTTTCACAATCGGGGAATATAAACTGGGAGGTGTCGCAAGATAAAAGAGGAAATTTCCTCCGGCGTTCCTCGCTCCATCAATCTCGTGCAATGTTTCTCGGAGCTGTTCAATTTCATGCGACATACTCGGATCTGCCGCGACGTAATGGAGGCCTTTTGCAAAATTCTGCCAGAGAACCGACTCAGAGTCTTGCAGCCGGCCGAACTCTCTCATCGCATCACTCGTGTGATTGCGGAACGCCTCATGGTCCATCTTCGTCCTGCCCACGCCGACGATGGTGAACCCCGGGGGGAGCAATCCCTGCCGGGCCAAATCAAAGATAGCGGGGATGAGCTTTCGTTTGGTGAGATCTCCGGAGGCTCCGAAGATCACCATGACGCATGGGTCAGGGATTCTTTCTATCCGGGCGGTTTCTTGAAGCGGATTGCTTTCCAGAACAGGTTGCATAGCCGAAAAGCTTCGTGGGGGAATTGTCTACCTGATTCAAGTTTCAGGTTTCGGGGTTCAAGAACCATTTTCCCCTGAAACCTGAGGCTTGGAACCGCTAAGCATCCATCTTGGATTTCACCGCGTGCCCGCCGAATTCGTTTCGCAACGCCGCAAGCATCCTGTGAGCAAACGAATTCTTGTCACGCGACGCAAACCGCGATTGCAGCGCGAGGGTCAGAACAGGAGCCGGCACATCGCGCTCGATGGATTCGAAGACCGTCCAACGACCCTCGCCGCTGTCGGCAACATATGGTTCCAGCTGTTCCAGTTTTGGATCTTTCTGCAATGCCAGTTCTGCCAGCTCGAGCAGCCACGAGCGCACGACACTTCCTTGATTCCACAGATGCGCGATCCTCTGGAGGTCGAGGCCGTACGGCGACGCCCTGAGGATATCGAAACCTTCGGCGTACGCTTGCATCATGCCATACTCGATGCCGTTGTGAATCATCTTCACAAGATGGCCGGAGCCGCTGGACCCACAGTGCAGGTACCCGTCGGGTGGTGCGAGTGTCTTGAAGACGGAATCGAGATACTGAACAGGATCCTTGTCACCTCCGATCATGAGGCAATAGCCGTTCCTCAGTCCCCAGATGCCTCCGCTTGTGCCGCTGTCAACGTAGTGAATCCCTTTCTCAGAAAGCTGGTTGTATCTTCGGACGGTATCTTTGTAGTACGAGTTGCCACCGTCAATAATGATGTCTCCCTTGGAGAAGAGTGGGATGAGTTCGCTCATGTTCTGATCAACTGGTGCTCCGGACGGAACCATGAGCCACACTGCTCTTCGTCCTTGCATCTTACTGACTAGATCTTTATGAGATGCAGAAGGTGTTGCACCCTTCTTTGCGTACTCCTGCACCTTGTCAGGCGTACGGTTGTAGATGACGACATGGTGCTTATCCCGAAGCAGGCGCTCAACCATGTTGCCGCCCATCTTCCCGAGACCGACGAAGCCTATCTGCATTCCATTGCCTTTCTCTGATTAAAGAAAGCCTATCGTTCCCAAACCGCGAGGGGAGTCCCCAACTTTTTTGTCGGGACGAAGCCTATCTGCATTCGATCACCTTTCTTTGCTGTATTTGTTAGCAAATAAAAGTTGGAGCGGCACTAAGAAAAGCTGGCCCCTCTCGTCACGCAGTGGGTACAGATGCTGCAACAAGCTGTCCTCGCTTCTTATCCAGGTTGTTGTAGAGGCCGTCGAACGATTTCGCGAACGCAGCAACACCGTCTTCTTCCAGCTTCTTCATTGCCCAATTCAAATCAATTCCTGAACGTGTGACTTCGCGCAGCACCTCCTGAGCGCCTGCCAAATCGTTCTCGATGGTACGTGCTGGCTTGGCGTGATCCAGAATCGCAGCATAGGTGCTCGGTGGCACAGTGTTCACCGTGTGCGGGCCGACGAGCGAATCGACGTAGAGCATGTCGCTGTACGCCGGATTCTTGGTTCCCGTGCTTCCCCACAAAGGCCGCTGCGGTGTGGCACCTTTTTGCTTCAGGGCCAAAAATCTCGGCGAGTTGAATATCTCCGTGAACGCCTGATAGATCATCTTGGTGTTTGCAACAGCAACCTTCCCGCGCAAACTCCTCAACTTCTCAACCTGAGCCTTGTCAGTGGTTTCCGTGATCTTTTTCTCAAGCAGGCTATCGATAAGCGTGTCGATCCGGCTGACAAATACACTGGCAACCGATGCGATGTGGTCAATCGGCTTCCCTGCCTTCAGTCGGCGTTCGAGACCCGTGATGTATGCGTTGGCGATTTCTTTGTATCGCTCCACGGAGAAGATGAGCGTGACGTTGATATTCATCCCCTCGAAGATCGATTGCTCGATCGCGGGAAGTCCTTCGATCGTTCCCGGAATCTTCACCATCAGATTCTTCCGGTTGATACGGTTCCACAGCAGCTGTGCTTCTTTGATTGTCGCTTGCGTATCACGAGCTTTATGAGGATTCACCTCGACGCACACGTACCCATCCCGCCCTCTCGTTTTCTGGTAGACCGGCATCAGGACGTCGGTTGCCATCTGGATGTCTTTCACCATGAGGGCCTGGATGATATCATCCGCACCGATATTCGGATTTCCCTCGACCAGCGTGCGGATTTGATCATCGTAGTCATCACTGCCGGAGATTGCCTTGTCGAAGATCGTTGGATTCGATGTCACTCCCAGCAGACCTTCGTCCACCATGTTCTTCAGTTCGCCACCCTTGATCACCCCGCGACTGATATCGTCGTACCAGATGCTCTGGCCAAGCTCTTCGAGCCGTTGCAGGTTGTTCATTGCATATTCCTCCTCAATTAGATGATCTCTGTAGGGGCACAGCATGCCCGCCCGCCTGCGCGGTTCGGGCGGGCTGTGCCCCTACAGGTTTTGACGCTTCCTTGTAAGCACATTACTCCTGCTCCATCAATTCACACCAATCCTATTAACCTTGTTTTGCCTCAATCTCCAGCACTTTCTTCAGTCGGCGAGCGTGTCGTTCTTCGTTCGTAAACCTGGCCTGGAGAAACGCCCGCGCGATCTCGAGCGCGGGTGCCTGACCAATGACACGCGCACCCAGGCAAAGCACATTCATGTCATCATGTTCAACGCCTTGATGAGCGGAATACGTGTCGTGTGCCAATCCCGCCCGTATTCCCTTGATCTTGTTGGCAGCAACGCACGCACCGACCCCGCTGCCACATACCAGGATCCCACGTTCTACCTGTCCGGAACTCACCGCTTTGCCAAGGACGCGGGCAAAATCCGGATAGTCAGAAGGAGTCTCATCGTGGGCACCAAGATCCACAATGTCATGGCCGTGATTCCTGAGCTCCGCGGCAAGCCATTGTTTCAGTGGAAAGCCTGCGTGATCACCGGCGATTGCGACCCTCATGACATCGCCTTTTTCGCAGCGCTCACGACATTATCGACGGTGAAACCAAATCCCTTAAACGCAGCATCAGCAGGAGCAGACGCACCAAAGGTCGACATACCGATAAATTCACCTTTCGGTCCGAGATATCGATCCCACCCTAACCTCACACCCGCTTCAACTCCAACGCGCGCAGTCACCGATGACGGCAGGACGCTCCCTTTGTACTCCTGCGACTGCATCTCGAACAGCTCCCAGGAGGGCATGCTGATAACGCGCGACCGGAATCCCTCGGCGCCAAGCTTTTCATACGCGTTGATCGCAAGGTGAACCTCTGAACCGGTGGCAAGGAGCAGCAGTTGTGGGTTCTCATCTCCGATAAGAACATACGCGCCCCGGAAAACGTTCTCCGCGGAGCCATACTTCGATTGATCGAATACGGGAAGCTTCTGCCGAGTGAGGGCTATCATCGTGGGACCAGTCCGATGTTCAAGTGCAAACTTCCAGGCATACGCAGTTTCATTCGCATCCGCCGGACGCAGCAGGATCATCCCGGGCATTGCCCGCAATGCAGCGAAATGCTCGACCGCCTGATGAGTGGGCCCATCCTCACCGAGCCCAATGCTCTCGTGCGTGTAGACAAAGATTGTCGGATATTTCGAGAGCGCAGCGAGGCGAATAGTCGGCCGCATATAATCCGTAAAGCAGAAGAACGTTGCACCATAGGGGATGAGCATATCGCTGACCGCGATGCCGTTCATGATGGCCCCCATGCCATGCTCACGGACACCATACCGGATGTATCGGCCCAGGCGGTTCGTCTTGCTGAAGTCAGTCGCTCCTTTGAACCGCGTATTGTTTGAAGGCGTAAGGTCAGCCGAACCACCGAGGACAAGAGGAAGTTTCGGCATAAGAGCATCAAGCACTTTGCCCTGAGCTTCACGCGTAGCCATTGGCGCAGCCGGATCGAATTTCGGAAAGGACTCAGCCCAAATCTTCGGCCAGTTGGCAGGCAGTTTGCGTGCCGCCGCCGTCTGGAATTCTTGTGCAAGCTCCGGATAGGCTTTTGCATATTCCGCAAACAGTGCGTTCCATTCCTGCTCACGCTTGGCGCCTTTTTCGACTTCTCTTCGGAACACACGCAACGCCTCATCCGGAATGTAGAACTTCTTCTCTGGATTCCACCCGTACCGCTTCTTCGTCAACGCAACCTCCTCATCCCCGAGCGGTGATCCGTGTGCCTCGTGTGAATCCTGTTTGTTCGGAGCGCCGTAGCCGATGTGGGTCCGGAGCTTGATCATTGAAGGCCGACCTTTCTCACTCCGTGCAGCTACTAACGCCCGCTCGAACGCCGCCATATCGTTCCCGTCTCCGCCCACTGCCTGCACGAACCAACCGTAGGCTTCATACCGTTTTCCGACATCCTCACTGAACGAAAGTGCCGTATCACCGTCGATCGTGATGTGGTTGTCATCATAGATGACGATCAGGTTATCAAGCCCAAGATGCCCTGCGAGTGAACCGGTCTCTGAAGAGACACCCTCCTGCAGGCAGCCATCACCTGCAAAAACATAGATTTTGTAATCCGTAATCTGAAATCCATCACGATTGAAATATGACTCCAGATATTTCTCAGCAATCGCCATGCCGACCGCGTTGGAGATCCCCTGCCCAAGCGGACCAGTTGTCAACTCAACGCCCGGCGTATGCCCATACTCAGGATGGCCTGGCGTTTTGCTTCCCCACTGGCGGAAGTTCTTGATCTCTTCCAGCGAGAGATCGTAGCCGGTAAGATGAAGAAGCGAGTACAGCAGCATGCAGCCGTGGCCGTTTGAGAGAACGAATCTATCCCTGTTTACCCATTTGGGATTACGAGGGTTATGTCGGAGATATTTCGTCCACAGAACATACGCTACCGGAGCCATCCCCATTGGCATGCCGGGATGGCCGGACTTTGCTTTTTGTACTGCATCCATGGCAAGGCAGCGAATCGTGTTGATGCACAACTCGTCGAGATCTGTGAGACTCGGGTGCCGGGGCAGTCTGCCGTCGATCGGAATGGGTTCTAGATTGATTTGCGCTGTCGTGGAGTTTTTCGTGGATTCCATTGGAATCTAACTCTTCGTGTTTTTGCCCGCCCTCGGCCGATGCACTGGCATAGTGTTGAGGGCGAGGCCGGGGTGCCTTAGGGGCAATTCCCACCCTGCTAAAGATAGGCAAAAATTGTAAATATTCAATGCAGAGGGGATAACATTTTGGTACCGGTGAAGAAGCAGGAGAATCTGCTCTTAAATGCATTATACAAAGCTTGTGGTCTCTTATTCTCTGTCGGGATGGTCAGGCATAAAGGGCATTGAAAGAGAAGTCACCGAGTTCTGGGTTCTCCTTGCAGTGGAAGTGTTTTGGTTTGTAGTCTCAATGGTTTGGAAGCGTGTGCAACGCGGCGGCAGCCCATCCTTGTTTTTGGGCAATTCGTCTGCTTACAAGCAGCGGTTACCACGATTACGGCAGGTGGCGGCAGAACACAAGTGCGCCGATAAAGGCGTTAAGACAGATTTCGTGGATTGCAATTGAACCAGCAGATTACCACCTGTCAACTCCATCAGCGATTCCCTTGGGGCGCGACTGTGATTGCTGAGGTTAGATTATCAATGACGTGCAACTAAGCGTTCTTTAGTGCAACAACATCTTGCTGCAGGCCGCAACTGCGGCATCACGCCGCAGCGGTGAGCCCGAAATGAATGACCTCGATTTGTTTCCCCTCCTGGCGGGCAGTTTCACTCAAAGACTCTAGCTTAGTCCTTCGATTCACAAATTCGATGACGAATTTATTCACTCAGGACTTAGTGCTGAGTGAGCATTTCGCTGAAGTCTTCGGATAAAAACGTAACCGTATTTGCGAATCGAAGCACTTAGCAGCGACCTCATCTGCAATCGACTCCTCACCGCATTGTGTACAAACAAGAGCTGGAACGTTTCTGGCAACCACCACACCGGTCTTGTAGTCCACGGTAAAGGTTGTGGTACCCGTCACTCTGCTTCCACCACAGACTCCACAGTTACTCATCATGGAACTCTCCGCGTTTTGAAATCATCACCAAACTTCTCTTGTTGGGAACATACGCAGCCACTACGTACGCACAGGGTTTCTTCTCATCGAGAGCGACCACAACATGGAGCGGTCGCCCTCCAATTGCTTTGAAGAACAAGCCGCTGGAAGAGGTTTATCTCCGGCATACTCCTCGATCAACTCACCATCAATGACAACTTCTCGAGCTTGTGCCCTTGAGATATTTCGTTCGAACATTCTTTCAGCTTCTGTTCTCCTTGTAGTAATTGATCAACCCATTCGTCGATGAATCATGTGTCACAACCTTCTCCTTCCCTTTCAGCTCGGGCAATATCGCCTTCGCCAATTGCTTCCCCAGTTCAACCCCCCACTGGTCAAATGAATTGATATTCCAAATGATTCCCTGGACAAAGATCTTGTGCTAGCACGGAGCGATGTTCATCCCGCAAAAAATCAAATGGAAGTTGGGAGTCACCGGTTTGCAGACGACGGCCGATAACAAATCTGCCACTTAATTCTTATCTTAAGGAACGTGAGGCCACTTTGAATGGCTATTATGAGGAACCTACCTACACTCCTCTGTGCGTTGTTTTTGATAATCCTGCTGTGGAC
>Ga0247727_10004965_pt1 | contig 27565 bp, 25 predicted proteins | sample WisWelCaveWW1625_FD_202498 | JGI IMG/M metagenome (GOLD analysis project Ga0247727, IMG submission 202498) | Biofilm microbial communities from Wishing Well Cave, Virginia, United States - WW16-25 | ecosystem: Environmental > Aquatic > Deep subsurface > Groundwater > Cave microbial mat | place...
GCCGGGTGGCAGGTGCAGACCAACGCGCGCACCGTTGCCGGCGATCTGCTGGCCGTCCTCCGTCAGGCGCTCGGCGAGTCGCCCAAGCTGATCGGCGCCGGCCGGACCGACCAGGGTGTGCACGCCGAAGGGCAGGTCGCCAACTTCTTCACGCGGTCCACGCTGGCGCCGGCCGCCATCGCCGGGCTGCTGAACGAGGGCCTGCCCGCCGACATCAACGTGCTGCGCGCCGACGCGGTGCCGGTCTCGTTCCACTCCCGGCACGATGCCGTGGCGCGGCGCTACCGGTACCAGATCGCCTCCCGCCGCTCGGCCTTCTTCAAGCGCCTCATCTGGTGGGTGCGGGAGCCGCTCGACCTGCCCGCCATGGAACGGGCGGCGGGTGACCTCCTCGGGCGCCACGACTTTTCGTCGTTCGCCGATCGCGCCGAGGAGGCGCGCGAGCCGCGCGTGCGCATCTTCGAAGCGACGCTGCGCCGCAGCGACTTCCTGACCTCGGTCACGCTCGAGGCGGACCACTTCCTGCCCCGCATGGCGCGCCGGGTCGTCGGCGTGCTGGTGCAGATCGGGCTCGGCCACCTGCCGCCCGAGGCCATCCGGCGCTTCCTGTCCGAGATCGTCCAGGATCCGGCCCAGTGGACCGCCCCGGCCTCGGGTCTGTTCCTGGAGCGCGTGCGCTACCCCGCCGACCCGCCGGCGCCGGCGGTTTCTGCGCCTCGGAGGCATCGCTCTACTCCCGGCCGCCCCGCCCACCCGAAAGGACGCCCATGACCCGACGAGAAACGACCATCATTGTGACGATCATCGCGGCCGGCATTTTCCTCGCTGCCGACCCCGACCCCTCCACCAGCTCCAGCGGCCCGCCCGCCGACCTGGGTCGGGCGCTCCAGGGGATCGACCCGGAGCGCATCCGCGCCGACCTGCGTTTCCTGGCGGACGATCTGCTCGAAGGACGGGGCACGGGACAGCGCGGTGGCCGGCTTGCCGCGCTGTATCTCGAGACCCGATTCCGCCAGCTCGGCCTTCTGCCCGGCGCCCCGGACGGCGCCTATCTGCAGGCGGTGCCGCTCGTCGGTGTCGAGACCACCGAGGACAGCCGACTCGAGATCCGCGCCGCCGGGCAGACGCTGCGCCCGGAGCGTCTCGTCGATTTCGTCGGCAACAGCGAGACTCTGCAGGAGGTCACGGAGATCGAGGCGCCGATGGTGTTCGCCGGCTACGGGATCGTCGCGCTGGAGCATGGCTGGGACGATTTCAAGGGCGCCGACGTCAAAGGGAAGATCCTGGTGATGCTGGTGAACGACCCGCCTTCCGATGATCCGTCGTTCTTCGGCGGCAAGGCGCTCACCTACTATGGGCGCTGGACGTACAAGTTCGAGAGCGCCGCCCGCGCCGGGGCGCGCGGCGCCATCCTGATCCACACCGACGCCTCGGCCGGCTACGGATGGAGCGTGGTGCGCAATTCCGGGGGCCGTGAGCGGCCTTACGTGGCGCTCCGGCCCGATGGCCCGGCGCCTCTTGCCCTGGTCTCCTGGGTGTCCGAATCCTTCGGCCGGCGGCTGCTGCTGGCGGCGGGCCAGGACTTCGAGGGGCTGCGCGAGGCCGCCGCCCGGCGGGACTTCCGGCCTGTCCCGCTCGCTCTCACCCTCGCGGCCCGCCTCACCTCCCGCGTCCGGCCGATCGCCACCTGGAACGTCATTGGCCGGATCCCGGGATCCGACGCGATGCTCGCCCGGGAGGCGGTCGTGTTCACGGCCCATTACGACCACCTGGGCATCGGGACGCCGGAGGAGGGCGACGCGATTTACAACGGGGCCGCGGACAACGCCTCCGGCGTGGCGACGCTCCTCGAGACGGCACGCGCGTTCACCCTCCTGCCGCGGCCGACACGACGCTCTCTGCTGTTCATCGCCTGTGCCGCGGAGGAGGGGGGACTGCGCGGCTCCGAATACTATGCGTCGAACCCAACCGTCCCGGCGCACCTGACGGCCGCCAACATCAACATGGACGGCCTGCCGGTCTGGGGCGAGCCGCGCGACTTCACGTTCGTGGGGGCCGACCGATCGACGCTCCTCAAGGTGGTCGAGGAAGCCGCGCTCGCATTGAAGTTCCGCATCGTTCCCGACCCACATCCGGAGCAGGGCTCCTTCTACCGCTCCGACCAGTTCAGCCTGGCGAGGGTCGGCATCCCGGCGTTCAGCATCGATCCGGGGAACGAGTACGCCGGCAAGCCGCCCGGCTACGGCGAGAGGATCTGGGAGGAGTACGCGAAGCGGCAGTACCATCGCCCGAAAGACGAATACGATCCGGCCTTCGACCTCTCCGGAGCCGCGGCCACGGCCAGAATCGCGCTTTACGCCGGCTACCGGATCGCCGAGGCCGAGGCGATGCCGCGCTGGAGCCCCGGTGACGAGTTCGCCGCGGTCCGCGCCCGGTCGGTCGCCACGGCCGGGGCCCGCTAGTTGTGTGGCACCGAATGTCCACCATGGCCTCGCTCGATCCGGCCGACCGAAATGAGCATGTGGGGCGGCTCGCTCTGCACCGTGAAGATGAACTTGTGACGCGCCAGATCGGACGCGATGAGCGTGGCCGCGAGTTCGTTGGGCTCCGACTTGTCGATCGAGACCAGGACCAGGCTGCCGAAGCGATCGCGTAGCCCGCGGTAGGTCTCGAGACGCTCGTCGATGCCGCGCTGAGCGATGCTCTCCGGGGCCAGGATCTCCGTCAGGCACACGCGCATCGCGTCCTCGCCTTCCGAGAACGCCTCGACCCATCGGCGCGCCGCCGCGCCCGCCGGTGAGTCCGGCCAATCATGGGCTGCCGCATCGGAAGGGGCGGGACGCTGTCCGCGCAATGCCAGCAGCCAGTTCCAGATCCACCCGCGCCCGGCCCACAGGGCGCCCACGATCGCCAGGACAAGGACCAGCAGCACCCACCACGACTTCCTACGCATGGGCCAGGGCCTCCCTCACGGTGAGACGGGCGGCGCGCCGGGCGGGGTAATAGCTGCTCAATGACGCCAGCACCACGACGAGCACCAGCCAGATCGCGGCCGCGCCGATCGACACGAAGAAATCGAGTGGTGCCTTGAAGAAGATGCGTCCGGTCACCGTTTCGAGCAGAGAGCTGACCGGCGCGGCGAGCAGGACGGCCACGACCCAGCTCATGAGGCCCATCAGGACGGCCTCGAACCAGATGTGGCGCGCGATCGTCCGCGGGGTGCCCCCGATGGCGCTGAGGATGCCGATCTCTCGGGTCCGCTGGATCACGCTCAGGGTCAGCGTCGATGTCAGTCCGAGTCCGCCCACGAACACCACGACAACCGACGCCATGGTGAGGACGGCCATCACGATCACCAGGTGGTCCAGAATTGCCTTGCGGGCGTCCAGTGTCCTCACGATGCCGCTCACCTCGATCCCCTTTTTCTGGAACTCGCCCTCGAGGACCCCGGCCACCTCGCGTTGGGCGCTCTCATAGTGTGCCGTCGTCACGATGCGGACCGTGCGCGCCAGGTCGCCCGGCTGCCCCGTTGCCTCGAGCACGGCGGCGACGGGGGCGTAGATGACCGGCGTCGGGGCCAGCTCCTTGACCAGCCCCACCACCGGGAAGGCGAGCGTCCGCCCCTCCAGACGCAGCTGCACGACGCCTCCAACCTTCAGCCCTGGACTGCGCGTTGTCACCGCCTGGTTGATGACGACGCCGGTCGGATCGCCGGCCTGCAGCCATCGGCCTGCGACGAGCGGCAGACGCAGCAGCGCGCTGCCCGGGTCGAGGCCGAGCAGGGTCACAGTGTGGCCGGCCACCCCGCTCGTGCCGATCAGATACGGTCTCGCACCCGGCCAGTACTCGGCGCGCGCCACACCGGGGACGGCCGCGAACACTGCCTCGAGGGTCGCGATCGGGTAGGGGCGGCCGAGCGCGATGGTGAGGTCGTAGCGCCGCCCCCGGAAATCCTCGCTCACGGCCTGGTTCCACGCACCCGAGACGTTGAGCGCCGACATGAAGACGGCCCCACCCACGGCCAAGGTGCCGACGGCCAGCGCCAGGCGGCCCCGGCGGAGGAACATCGTCCGCAGGGACAGCAGGAGAGGCCGGGGAAGCCATGCGATCCGTCCGAGCCACCGTTCGAATCGACGCGCGCCGAACGGTCGTGGACCGACATCGTCGTTCAAGGCCTGCTGGACCGTCACCCGCGAAGCCCGATGGATCGGCCCGAGGGCGACCAGCAGCGGGAGGAACAGCCCGACCGCGATCACGCCCGCAAGGGCCCGCCAGGGAAACGGGCTGTCCATGACATCCACGTTGAGGATGCCGGCGGAGAACTCGGCGTAGGAACGGCCCACGAGGAGCCCGATCGGGATCCCGACAGCCATCGAAGCCACCGCGAGGATCGAGACTTCGCCGAGGTAGAGGGCCGCAATCTGGCGGGTGGACGCCCCGATCGCCTTCATCACGCCGACCTGCCGGACCTGCTCGGCGAGCAGCCCGTGCACCATGCTCGCGGGAGGCCGAGCGGGCCGAAGCATCCGGGCATCGTGACCTGGCGGTCTCCCTGAACTAGCAGATCGAGCGGATGCGACGGCAGGTCGAGTACCACCTGGTGCAGGCGCGTGCCGCCGCTTCGGGCGCCACCTCCAACGCCAGGTGCCCGATCGCGGCCTCCGCGGAGGGCCTCATCCGCACGATGCGGCGACTTCATGCCGACCGTGGACTGGTCCTGCACATGTCGGTCCCTCCCGATCACGTGGTCCGCGTCCAGCGCGAGGACCTCGATGAGATGCTGGGTAACCTCCTCGACAACGCCTGCCAATGGGCCCGGTCAAGGATCGTCATCGAATCGTCGCTGAGCGACGGTGGGATCGTGATCACCGTGGATGACGACGGGCCCGGCCTGGCCGGGGCGATGTGCGATCGGGTCCTGCAGCGGGGCGTCCGTGCCGACGAGGCGGCGCCCGGCTCCGGGTTGGGTCTCTCGATCGTCAGGGACCTCGCCGAGCTGTACGCCGGGACGATTACCCTGGGCCGCGCGCCCGCGGGTGGTCTGCGCGCCCGGCTCGAGCTGCCGGCCTAGCGATCCGCGGAAGACTCACGCGGGTGTCGCGGCGGGCCGGCCGGCGTAGCCGCAGGATCGGCGCACGAAGCGCCGCCGTCCCCGATCGTAGACACCGACGCAGAACTCGAGCTCGACCGGCGGCGTCGCGCCGCGCAGCACGCGGGTGACGAGCAGGTCGCCCGTCCCGCAGCGCGGGCAGCGCGGGTCCGGCGGCTCCTCCTCGAACCACTCGCGGACCCGCATCGTCACGAATCGGGCGTCCGGTTGGGTCACGATCTGTTCTCCGGTGTTGTCTGGCGCAGATATACGATCCGCGTGGCCGGCTGTCAACGACGGCGGAAATCACGGCGTGAGCGCTTTTCGGAGGACGGGGCGCTGGAACGGGCGGAGAATCAGCTGGTGGACGGCAAGGGGCTCGAACCCTCGACCTCCGCGTTGCGAACGCGGCGCTCTCCCAGCTGAGCTAGCCGCCCACATCCGTGATGATGGCGCGATGAAGCCGTTGGTGGGCCGTGCTGGATTTGAACCAGCGACTTCTACCGTGTGAGGATAGCACTCTCCCGCTGAGTTAACGGCCCACGAGCGCGGGATTATAGCCTAAAGCCGGTACGCCTGGAGAGCGCCGTCCGAGACCGGTGGCACCAGGATCCGCTCCTCCCGGTCCCCCTGCCGGGCCGCCACCTCGACAAACGGCTCGTGGCGGCGGTCCGAGTAGCGCGCCGTGATCGCCGCGATCAGGCGGCGCGTCGGCTCGTCCGGGTCGCCCTCGACCAGCGTGATCGGGCTGCCGCAGTCGAGCGCCTCGAAGCACCATCCGCCGTTCCGAAACCGCTCCAGGAATCGGTTCTCCGATTCGTCGCGGGCCACGATGATCTTGACCCCCGGCGTCAGCCGGAAGTGACGGCCGACCTTGAGCAGGATCAGCTCTTCGCGCCGGATCGCCTCGACCGGCGTATGCTCACGCTTGTCGTGGAACCTCTTGGCGAAATTCTCGTCCGCCAGGAAGCAGCAGCCGCCGGACGGCTGCGGGTAGTCCTGGATGCCCCACTGCTCGCTGAGGCTCATCTGCTCCTTGCGCGACCTGCCCGTGATGCCCAGAAGCCGCTCTCGATCGACCCATCCCAGGCGTTCGGGCATCGTGGGCAGCAGGTGCTGCGCCGACAGCGGACGCAACAGGTACCCTTCGATGCCGCACTCTTTCTCGATGAGCCGCAGGGCCTGCATGTGCTGCGACATCGGCCGCTGTCCCAGGACTTCGCCGGTGAACACGAAGTCGCCGCCGTTCTGGCGCATGTACTCCGCGGCTCCGTGGATCATGAAGATGCGGCAATCGATGCACGGGTTGGCGCGCTTTCCATAGCCGTGCTTCGGGTCGAGCACCATGCGCAGGTAAGCCTCGCCGGCGTCGAGGACCTCGATCGGGATTCCGAGATCGGCGCCGGCCCGCAGACCCTCGTTGCGCATCCGCCGGGGGTCCTCGTCCGGGCGCGCCAGGGCGCGCCGGTGGTCGTTCATGCAGAAGCCGGTGGAGAAGTGGAGTCCCACGACCTCGAGCCCCTGCTCGAGAAGGACGCGCGCCGCGAGGGTGCTGTCGAGGCCGCCCGAGATCAGGCCGATCGCCTTGAAGCGCCGCCGCGCCGGTACCTCCGTCACGTCGCTCATCGCTCGCCGCCCTTCCTGACGAACAGGTGGTATTCGGCCCCCCCCTGGCGCGACCCCAGGTAGGTATGACCTGTCGATCGACACCAGGCCGGCATGTCGATCAGGATGACGCGGTCGTCCGACAACACCTCGAGAATCTCCCCCGTCTGCATTCGCCGGACCCGCTCGGAGGTGCGGATGATCGGCACGGGGCAGAACAGCCCGACCGTGTCGAGCACCGCATCGGACCTCACCTCCGGCGCGGGGTCCGCGCCTCGATCGTGAGTGGGCATCGTGGTCCCCGCCGCCCCGCGGGGACGGCCGCGGGCCGGTTATCGTATCAGACCCTCGCGCGCCGGATCAATGCGCGCTCGACCGCGGACTTGATATTTTCCGGTCAGACTTCTAGCATCCCGTGATGCCTCCCCCACGGCCTCCGATGCCAGCGGTGAATCGCCGTGCCCGCCGACTTCGCTCCACCGGTGGCTTCCTGTGCCTCGTCGTGCTGCTGTGCGGCGCGCCCGCCGCCCGGGCCGCTTCGCCCGGTCAGGAGGAGGCGCCACGCGAGGCCGGGTTGCAGCAGATGGAAATCCTCATCTCGATTGGCTTCCAGAAAGGGGACGTTGACCGCCTGGCGACCGCCTTCTCGCGCCGCGTCAAGACCTATGTCGCCTGCGCCCCGCTGGCCGCCGACGACGGTTATTACGGCGCCGACCAGATGCGGCTCCTGCTCCGGCGCATGTTCAGGGGGAAGGAGACCGTCGATTTCCTGATCCTGGAGCCGGCGGCGCGACCGCGACCGGACGGGTTGGCCGTCATCTCGGCCCTCTGGACCTATCGCGATCCCACCGCACATTCCGCCCGGGTGCGCCTCTCTTTCGCCCTCGCCCCCGAGGATGGCTCCTGGCGCGTGCGCGAGATCCGGGAACTGAAGTGACCTCGTGCCTGCCGCCCTGATCCTCCTGATCGAGGCAGCCTGCCTCGCGGCCCTGTGCGCCGATCTGGGCCGGGATTTCGGCCTCCTGTCGACCACGGGCCGATTCGCTCTTGTCGTGACATCCTGGCTGGTTCTCGTCCCGCTCGCGTGGCGCGGCCTGCGCCGCCGGGTGATTCGCCCGGCGCGCGCCGCAGCCCTGGCGCTCGCAGCCGCTTCGAGCCTGCTCGGCGGGTTGATCTCGATCGAGGAGGTCGCTTCCACCCGCATGCTGGGGCAATGGGACCAAGGCGCGCCAGATCGCCTCCGGTCCCGCGCGGACCGGCTCGAGGTCGATTTTGCCTGGCTGCTCCAACAGATGGTGCGCCCGTTCGAGGAGGGACGCTGGGACACCAGCCATCCGGCGGAGGCCTTCCGGTTGCTGGAGCGCGCCCACCGCACGACCCGCCTGCCCTCCGGGCGCTACGGTCTGTCGCTCTATCGCGCCGACGGCGAGCCGCTCGCCTGGACCGGCAACAGCACCCTGGCCCCCCGGGCGCTGCTCGAGGAACGCGATCCCGGCCCGATCTTCCACATGGCCGGCGGCGAGGGTGCCCCGCGCCTCTACGCGCTCACGATCGACAAGTTCACCGGGCTGCTCCGGGTGGCCGAGCTCCTGCTCCGGCCGACCACTCTGGCCGTTCCGGGAGAGCAGGAGGGTCCCCTGCGGCTCGAGTTCCTGCCGCACTGGGGGGCCATCGAGCCAGCCAGCGTCCAGGTCCATCTGGCCCAGTCCGACGCCGACGACATGGCGCTTCTGTTCGAGCGCCAGGGAGACCGGCTCTGGTGGCGGGTGGGCCGGCAGCGATTGCTGACGCTGACGGTTCCGCTGCGCGCGCCGTCCGGCGCTGAGCTGGGGTCCGCCGACCTGACCGATCGGCGGGCGGCCGAGGAGCTCGTGGAGCGGCGCGAGGCGGTGCGGCGGATCGGTATCCTGCTGGCCGCCGGCGGTGTCCTCCTGGCGGCGCTTCTGCTGGCGCGATCGGCGCACCTCTCGCCTTGGGCGAGGCTGCTGCTCGGTGTGGTGTCGACCGCCGGCGCGCGCTGGATCCTGCTGCTCGTGGGCCCGGACGACATGCTGCCGCCGCTGCCTATCTATGACATCAAGATTTACTCCTGCTCCGCGCTGCAGGGTCTGCTGCGTTCTCCTGCGGACCTGCTGCTGACGGCCGCCGCCTTCCTTTCGATCGCCTGGCTCGTGCGCGGAGCGCTTGCGGAGATTCCCGTCCCCTCCCGTACCGCCGCCCGCCGCCTGACCCGTGCGATCTCCCTCCTGGCGCTGGCCGCCTTCGCGCTCGGCAGCGGCTATGCGCTTGACCGCTTCCTGGATGACCTCGTCCTGGAATCGAGGCTCGACCTGAGCCGGGTGGAGATCGACACGCACCTCGTGCCTCGCCTGGCCTTGCAGGGCGGCGTTTTCCTTCTGGTGGCGGCGGCCGCGACGCTCGCCCTGGGGCTTCACGAGACGCAGAAACGATGCCGGCCCCCCCGCCGTCCGGACACGGCCTTGTCCCCGGCCGATCACGAACGCCGGCGCCTGCCCCCGCTCCTGCGCGCCGCGCTCGCCGTCATTGTCATGACCGCCCTCTACGTGCCGTTCCTGCAGGACGCCTACCGCCGACTGCGCCACGACTTCTTCGAGAACGACCTCATGACCCGCGTGCTCTTCCAGTCCGACGGGCGCTCGGGGATCCTGCGCGACGCCCTCCGCACCGCCTCGACGTCGGAGTTCGCCATGGAAGCCAGCGAGGACGAGGTGGAGGCGGGGGTGGGGGTGCGGACCCCGGCGGGGCTCGCCTACAGTCTCTGGAGCCGCACGCCGCTGGCGAGCATGGGTCTCGCTTCGTCTCTCCGGGTGTACAACTCGGAGGGCGTCCTCCTGAGCCGGTTCGCCGTGAACCTCGGACTGATGTACGAGCCACTCTTCTGGCAGGCACGCGAAGCCGCCGAAAAAGAACCGATCGCCGTCCTGCCGCGCCCTGGCGTGACGATCAAGAAGGAGGTCATTTTCGGATCGCGTTGGGTCCAGGCGGCCCGCCGGCCGCCACGACTCGTCGTCATGACGGTCATCGATGACTACGACAATGTGCCGCTCCTGGGAGCAGAGAATGCCTATCTTCCGCTGTTGCGGACACGGGCCCCGTCACGGACCAACCCGGAGCTCCTGAGGTACGCGCCGCAGATGGCGGTCTTCGGCCTCGGACTGGAGCGGATCTACGAGTCGGGAGGGGAGATTCCCGCACCATCTCCCGCCTCTGTCGAGGTCCTCGAGAGCCGGCCGTTCGTGTGGACCACCGACGATGTCGGCGAGGGACGCGCCCGCATCCTCTATTTCCGCGGCCCCAAGGAGGTCTACGCCCTCTCCTACCCCGAGCGGGACCTGATCGGCAAGCTAGCCGGCTTCCTGCGGCTTTTCCTGCAGAACGCGGCCCTGCTGCTGGTCGTCACTCTCCTGGCCCGCGTTGGCCGGGGGCTGGCCGGCCGGACCGCCGCGGGGCTGTCGCTCGGTGGCACATTCTACGCCCGCCTCACGACCGTCTTCCTGATCTCGGCCCTCGCGCCGCTCCTCTCCCTCGCCTATTTCGTGACTCGTGTCAGCGCGCGCGAGTATCAGCGCGGTCTGACGTCGTCAGGGCTCATCTCGCTGCAGACGGTGCGCCGCGTCGCCGAGGACTATCTTCATATCACCGACCCCAGTTACGGCGATCAGCTCGACGAGGAGGTCGTCTTCTGGCTGAGCCGCGTGGTGCGGCAGGACATCAACCTGTATCGCGGCGCCGATCTCATGGCGACCAGCACGCCGGAGCTGTACGGCTCGTCGCTGCTCAATTTTCGCCTGAGCGGCGAGACCTTCCGCGCCCTCTACCTGGACCGCGAACCGTTCCGGCTGTCCAGGGAGAGGGTCGGCGATCTCGACTACCTGACCCTGAGCGCCCCGATGCGCATCGACCGGGCCGGCACCTTCGGCGTGATCTCGATCCCGCTGTCGGCGCAGAGCCGCCTGGTGGCGCGCAAGGTGGAGGAGCTCGCCGATGCCATCCTGATCAGCTCCTTCCTCACGGTTCTGCTGCTGGCAGTCGTCGGCTGGCTCGTGGCGCGCCGGATTTCCGGCCCGATCGCGTCGCTGGCCGGCGCCGCCCGTCGCGTGGCCGCGGGGGATCTCGATGTGCGAGTGATGTCCTCGGCGCGCGACGAGATCGGCATCCTGGTCGGCTCGTTCAACCGCATGGCCGGCTCGCTGCGCGACCAGCGGCAGGACCTGGAGCGGCGCAAAGAGTACATCGAGACCATTCTGGCCCGCGCCACGACCGGGGTCCTGTCGCTCGACGCGCGGGGTACGCTGATCACCGTCAACCCGGCGGCCCAGCACCTTCTGGCACGCGGGGAGGGACCGCCGCCGGTGTCGGGAGAGAACCTGCCCGAACGCCTGCGCGGCGTTCCACCTCTGGGGCCGCTCCGCGACGCTCTGCTGCGCTCCCTCGACGGCGGGACCGAGGCGGAGGTGGCGCTCGACCTCGGCTCCGTGGGTCAGGAGCGCCGGCTGCGCGCGGTCTTCCTTCCGTTCACAGTCGCAGAGGACGCGGCCCCGGGGCGCATCGTGCTGCTCGAGGACGTCACCGAGATCATCCGTTCCGGACGGCTGGCCGCCTGGGCCGAGATGGCGCGGCGCATCGCGCACGAGGTCAAGAACCCCTTGACCCCCATCCAGCTCTCGGTCGAGCACATCCGGCGCCTGTGGCGTGCCGGCGATCAGCGCTTCGGGCAGGTGCTCGCCGAATGCCTCGACAACATTCAAAGCCAGGTGCGGGTCCTGCGGCAGATCGCGACCGAGTTCTCGGCCTACTCCCGCCTGCCGCAGTTGCGGCTCGAGCCCACGCCCGTGGCTTCGCTCCTCCAGGAAGCGCTGCGTCCCTACCTGACGGCCCCGTCGCCCGGCGTGGTTATCGACCAGGCGATCCCGCCCGATCTGCCGCCCCTCCGTGTGGACCGGGCCGTGGTCACGCGGGCGCTCGTCAACCTGGTGGAGAACGCCCTCCAGGCCATGCCACAAGGCGGTCGCCTGTCGGTGGCGGCGGCGATGGCGGACGGCGACCCGGCGCCGGGACTGAGGATCACGGTGCGCGACACCGGCATCGGCATCGACCCGACGGTCCTGTCACACATCTTCGAGCCCTACTTTTCGACCAAGAGCGGCGGGACAGGCCTGGGGCTGGCGATTGCCCGGCGGGCGGTCGAGGAGCATGGCGGATCGATCCAGATCACGAGCCAGCCGGGCGCCGGGACCCTCGTGACCCTGGTGCTGCCGGTCGCCTTCCCCGTCTGAGATCGGCCGGCGGATGGTTCAGATTGTTTCGAGCAGCACGCTCGCCGGCGGGCCTTCGAGGAGATCGCGCGCCCGCTGCTGCAAGGCGGCGCGCTCCGGATCGTCGCCGCTGTGGAACCGGTCGCGGTAGTCGCGATTCACCCAGCGGACGACGGCGGTGAACTCGTGCGGGCGGTCCAGGTTGCGCATCAGGATCTGGGTCACGAAGCCGCGCGCGTGGCGCATCCGGCCGACCCAGTCCTCATTGTGTCGTTCGAATTCCTGGACCCGGTCCTGTTTCACGCGGAAGGTCACAAGGTCGACGATCATGACCGTCTCCTGTAGAAGGCTATCCCGGCGTCCGCGACGAGACGGCGGGGGCGAAATCGACGTCGGCGCCCACCTCGAGCAGGTGATCGAGGATGGCGATGCGCCGGATGCGGAGTCTCAGTCCCAGGGGCCGATCGGAGACCCGATAGAGGTCCTCCAGGACCGCCGGGATCTCGAAGCGCGGCAGATAGTCCTTGAGATCGATTGCGGGGAGGCCCGGGATCTGGACCGGCATGCTCGACACGACGCCGACGTACTGTCCGGATTTCACATCTCTTTCGAGCGTGATGATCGGGTTGACCACCTGATCCACCGGCAAGGTCCGCCCCTTGACCCGGATCTTGAAGCTGGCCCTGCCGTCGCGCAGGACGACATCGCTCGGGTCGAGAAGCGTCAGGTCGGTGCTGAAAACCGGCGTTCCGACCGAGAGGGTCTTCGGCGTGGCGGCGCGAAGGCAGTCGAGAAGAGCCGATTCTCCCACCGTGAATCGGACCTCGGACGATTCACCGCGCGCGGCGATCGGCGCGGCCGTCGCCCCGAGGGCCGGAAACGCCAGCCCTACGAGCAACCCCGCGCCTGCCACGACACCCCGTCGGATCATGCCATCACCCCTGGCGCATCGGCGCTCCGCCAGCGCGCGAGTATAGCACGCGCCCCCGCGATGACTGGCTCAGGCCGCCAGGAGCACGCGCTTCGCCGCTGCGAGCACGGCGAGCTTGGCCGCGGCCGTGTCCGCCGTCAGCCGGCCCAGGTCGGTTCCGGTGCCCAGGAGCAGCCGATCGAACGGGGGAAGGCCGGCGGCGCCCCGCACGGCGGCCGCCAGGGCGTCGGCGCTCTCCACCTCCGAGTTCTCTCCCGTCACCAGGCCCAGGCCCAGCAGAAGGCCTTCCGGCAGGGGCGCGCTACCGAGGACCTTCAGGTTCTCGGGGCGCGTGACGCAGTCCAGGCTCAGGCAGCCAAGACGCTTGAGGTGCGTGATTCCCGGGTAGAGATTGCCCAGGGCCTCCCCTTCGAGGTGCAGCGACAGCGTGAGCTGCACGCCCCTGCCCAGCACCTCCCAGAGACGGGTGAAGATCGGAAAATCCTCCGCATGCCGGAGGATCGCCGGCTCGTCAATCTGCACGAAGCGGGCTCCCGCCGCCTGGAGGGAGCGCAGCTCCCGGTTGAGCGCCGTGGCGAGCGCCATCGACAGGCTCGCCGGCTCGCCGTAGGCGTGATCCTCCGCGACGGCCGCCAGCGTATAGGGTCCGGTGAGCACCACCTTGACCGAGGCGCCGGCGCCCGCCGAGGCGAACAGATAGTCCTCCGCCAGGATCGGCGACTTCCAGGCAATCTCGTCGCGCACGATCGGCACGCGGTAGCGACCGTCGCCTGCGGGGAACCCCTGGCGCAGCTCGCCCGGCTCGATGCCGCTCAGCCCGTCGATCAACTGGCCGACGGGGTCGTCCCTTCGCACGAGGCCGTCGGTGATTAGATCGCAGCCGGCCCGTACCTGCGCTTCGATCGCCTGTCGCGCCAGACGGTCCCTGATGCCGCGCGCCTCGTCACCCGGCCCCCCGGACGGCGCGGCCAGAAGCGCCTGATCCAGCGCGGCCGCCAGCGGCGTGCCGCGCCACGGGAAGGACCCGTTGTTGGTCGTGATCACGCCCCGCTCCCGGGGACCGTCCCCTTCTTCGGTGGCGGCTTCTTCGCGGGCGGCGCGGGCGCCACGAACGCGATGCCGTCCGGGTTCCGGCCCACCTCGATCGTGCCCGTCACCTCGTACCCGGGAAGCGCGACGATCGACACGCTGTTGGAGGCGTTGTTGCAGACATAGGCGCGAGTACCGCGCGCATTCGTGGTCAGGCCTCCCGGCCTGCGGCCGACCTGCACCGTCTTCAGGACCTGCCGGGCCGCAAGGTCGAGGATGGTGACATCGTCGCTGTCGCGGTTCGATACGAGGGCGATGGGTGCCTTCGGCGGGAAGGCCACGCGGATCGGGGTCTGTCCCGCCGGCAACCGCGTGATGACCTGCGCCTGCCCCGCATCGATGACCGCCACCTGCCCCGCCCCCTGCAAAGCCGTCACCACCCACCGCCCGTTCGGGCTGACGGCGATCCCCTCCGGACCGGGCCCCGCCTTGATCGTCTTGATGACGCGCAGCGCCGGCAGCTCGTAAAGGCTGACGCTCTCGGAGCCGCGGTTCGCGATCCAGGCACGACGCCCTTCGCGCGCCAAGGCGGCCATGTGCGCGCCCGCCTGGGACGTGGTGACGGCCCGCTCCACGACGTCGCGCACCGTGTCGATCAGGTAGAGGCGATGGCTCCCCTCGCTGGTGAGGAGGAGACGGCGGCCGTCCGGCGTGATCGCCATCCCGTGCGGATAGTCGACCCGGTCGGGCCTCAGCGTGGCCACGACCTTGTAGCGCTTCAAGTCTACGACCGAGACGCTTTTGCCGCGCACGTTGCTGACGTAGGCCTTGCGGCCATCGGGCGTCGCGGCCACTTCGTGCGGCTCCTGGCCCACCGGCACGGTCGCCAGGAGCGTGTTCGAGGGGACGTCGAACACCATGAGCGAGTCGTCTCCTTTGTTGGCCACCAGGATGCGGCCCTCGCTGGCGCGTTCCGGCGGAGCGCCCGAGGCCGGGGGGCCTTCGGAGGGGCTGCCGGCGAACGCGCAGAGGCCGGCCAGGCAGGTTGCCGCCGCCATCGACACCGCGATCCCTCGGCGCCGGTTCATCACCGGCATTGCTCCCCGGTCAAGCGGGCGGCCTCGGACGCCACCGGCAAGGCTTCCCGGTCGCTTCGACCCGGGAGGCCGATCAGGATCGTCTGGCCGATCGCGCCCGGCGGCCCTTGACGAGCCACGAAGGCCAGCGCGTGCGCCGACTCCGGCGCCGCCTGGATCCCTTCGGTCTCGGCCAGCAGTCGGACGGCAGCGAGAGCCTCCTCGTCGCCGACGCGCGCGGACAGGACCCGGCCGGTGTCGCGCAGCCGGGACAGCAGCGGCCCCGCGGCGTCATCCAGCCCGGTGGACGGGCCCGTGACCGGGGCCCCGACCCCGAACATACGGACCCCCCGGTCGTCGAGAAAGGCCTGGAAAAGGCCGATCGCGCTGCCGTCCCCACCGACCCACGCCACGACCGTGTCGGGCATCGTCCCCTCCGCCTCAAAGATTTGAGAGCGTGCTTCGTGACCGATCACCGACTGAAAGTCGCGCACGAGCGAGGGGTACGGAGGTTCCGCGAGTAGGAAGCCGGGAAGGTAGTAGGTGTCGCGGAGGTTCAGGGTCCAATCGCGCCTGGCCTCGAGGTCGGCCTCCTCGCGCGGCCGGCTGCCAAGTGGCACCGGGACCACGTCGGCCCCCATGAGGCGCATCCGGGAGACGATCGCGGGCCTGCGCCGCGCGTCCTCCTCGCCCATGTAGATGACGCTGCGCAGCCGGAGCAGGGCCGCGGCGCTGGCGACGGCGACGCCGTGCTGCCCTGTCCTTGTCCCGGCGACCAGACGGGTCTTTCCCATGTGGCGCGCCAGGAGCGCCTGCCCGAGGCCGTTGTTGATCTTGTGCGTCCCGGTCGGCGTCAGGTCCTCGCGTTTGAGGTAAATCCGCAACCCGCCACCCACGCGACCGGCCAGCCGGTCGGCGCGGGTGAGCGGCGTGGGCCGACCGGCATGTGTCGCCAGGCAGCGGCGCAGATCGCGCACGAACTCCGGATCCGCCCGGCAGGCCCTCCAGGCCTCCTCCAGCTCGAGCAGCGCCGGAGCGCGGCTCATCCGTCGATCAGCCGGCGCAGGACCGCCCCCGGGTCCTCCTCCCGCATCAGGAGCTCGCCGATCAGGCAGGCGTCGAATCCCGCCTCGCGCAAGCGCTCGATGTCGGCTCGTGTCCCGATGCCGCTCACGCTCACACGCACCACGGTCGGCGGCAGCAGCGGCGCCAGGCGCAGGGAGGTGTCGATCGACACGTTCGTCGTGTCGGGATCCCGGTTGTTGACGCCGATGATCAGGGCACCGCAGTCGATCGCCTTCCGGATGTCGTCCTCGGTGTGCACCTCGACCAGTGCCTCCATGTCGAGCGACCGGCTGACGCCGATGAGCGTGGTCAGCATCTTCGAATTCAGGATCCGCGCCATCAGCAGGAGGGCGTCGGCGCCCAGACCTCTGCTGCGGTAGACCTGGTACTCGTCGAACAGGAAATCCTTGCGCAGGACCGGCACGTCGACCGCCGCTCTCACGTCCGAGAGATGGGAGGCCGCGCCGAAGAGAAACCGCGCGTCGGTCAGCACCGAGATGGCGGCGGCTCCCGCCGCCGCGCAGGCGCGTGCCGCCTCGACCGGGCTGGCCCCCCGTCGGTTCGCCCCCGGCGGCGGCGAGACGCTTTTCACCTCAGCGATGATGTTGAGTCTGTCCGGGCGGCGCAGTGACGGCGCAAAGGCATGTGGTGGCGCCGCACTGCTCGCCATCTCGATGACCCGGCGCAGCGGCACACGGAGCTTCTCCGACTCGAGCTCCGATTTCTTCGACTCGATGATCCGGGTCAGGAGGCTCATAGGGGCCGCGCTGCGCGGGCGTCCCTTCCGCCGGCCAGGGCCGGCGCCCGCGGCCGCTCCGCCTCGTGCGCCATCTCCAGGAAGTTCCCGAGCAGGAGCCGGCCGCCCTCCGACAGGACCGACTCGGGATGGAATTGCACGCCCTCGGTGAGGTGGCGACTGTGCCGAAGCCCCATGATGACACCCTCCGGCGTGCTCGCCGACACCTGCAGCACGTCCGGGAAGCGCTCCGGGTCGACGACAAGGGAATGGTAGCGCGTCGCCTGGAACGGGTTCGGCAGCTCCCGGTAAATCGTCCGTCCGTCGTGCCGGATCGGGCTCGTCTTGCCGTGCATCAGCGTCGGGGCGCGAACCACGCGCCCGCCGAACGCCTGGCCGATCGCCTGGTGGCCGAGGCAGACGCCCAGGATCGGCACACGTCCCGAGAACCTCCGGATGCAGGCGAGCGTCACACCGGCATCGTCCGGCGTCCTGGGGCCCGGCGAGAGGACGATCGCGCCGGGCCGCAGGGCCTCGACCTCCTCGACCGTGATGGCATCGTTGCGCTCGACCCGCACCGGCTCCCCCAGCTCCTCGAAATACTGGACGAGGTTCCAGGTGAACGAGTCGTAGTTGTCAATCATCAGGATCAGGGGGTCTCCTCCTTCTCGTCCTTCTCGAGGATTCCGAGAGTCTTCGGCACCTCGAAGACAACCTGGATCGGGTCCTCCAGTCCCTTCACCCGGAACAAGAGCCGCAGCGGCACGCCATTGAGGCCGGTTTCGGGGATCGGGAAGTAGAGCACGTCCTCCATGAAGCAGCGCGGCGGCAGCGAGACCTGATCGGCCAGGATGGAGCGGCGCGAGATCGACGGGAAGAAATCGCTCCGCACGTACGTGTAGAGAGCCATGTAGCTCAGAGTGATCGACCGATTCTGCTGGAACAGGCGGCGGTCGAGGTCGACCCGGGGATACTTGCTGGCGATCTCCTCCGGCGGAGCGGTTCCGTACTGTCTCCCCACGGAGTCCTCGAGGATGAACGACTCCGGGCTGATCTCGAACGTGATCTTCGACTTGTTGGCGACCTGGACGAACAGCGGGACGTACGGCTCCTGGCGGATGAAGCGGGCGGCATCCACGCCGACGACCATGAGGGCGACGCTCCCCTCCTCACGGTAGTTGTAGGGGCTCAGCTTCTCGCTGTAGGTGCCGACGACGTTCGGGTTCCGCGTCAGCCCGACGCACCCGTGAAGCGCCAGCGCGAAGGCGCCGGCGACCGCCGCGGCGGCGAACCGACCGGCTCCATCTCTCCTGCGCACTTTTTCCACCTCTCCTCCCGTGCGGCGACAGCGGCGACCACGCCGCGATGGCGCCGCTCATGATACGCGACCCTTCTCCCCGGGTCACGCGCCGACGTAGCGGTCGTAGATGGACCGGGCGCGCGCCTCGTCGTCCGTGCCCGAGATGATCGCCCGCCCGTCGGCGAACACCGCCAGCACAAGCCCTTCGATCCGGGCGCGCACGAGGTAGGGATTCCTGATCACCTCGCCGAGGGGGCGCAGCCGCCGCTCCAGCGCCTCGAGATCGGCGATCGCCCCGGGCCCGGGGAGCACCTGGACGGCGTTGCGCCCGCACAGGGTCACCGCGCGAGCCCCGCGGGAGCGGTCCAGATACTCGAAGTCGCCGCGATCGCACGCCGGGCACCCCGCCGAAACCTCCGACCGCGTCAATCGGAGGCGCTGCATGGTGTTGGCCCAGAGATCGACCGCCAGGAGGTCGCGGCTCGCCGCCCCCGGGCTTCCGGAGAGGATCTTGAGCGCCTCGGCCGCCTCGACGGCGCCGATGAGGGCCGCGATCGGAGCGATGACTCCCGCGGTGTCGCAGGTCTCGAGCGTTCCCGGCGCCGGCAGCGCGCGCACCAGGCACCGGAGACAGGGGGTCTCCGCCGGCAGGATGTTCATCGTCAGGCCGTAGGCGCCCACGCAAGCGGCGTAAATCCACGGCAGCCGGCGCTTGAGAGCGAAGTCGTTGACCACGAAGCGGGTGTCGAAGTTGTCGGTGCCATCCAGGATCAGGCTGACATCGGAACCAAGGCGTTCGATGTTACCGGCGTCCAGCTGCTCCGCGCACGCCTCGATCGCCACCTCCGGATTGATCGCGGCGAGGCGTCGTGCCGCGGCCACTGCCTTCGGCAGCCCGCTGGTCGCGTCGGAATCGTCGAACAGCGCCTGGCGGTGCAGGTTGGACATTTCGACGAAGTCCCGGTCGACGATGCGGAGCCGGCCCACGCCGGCGCGCACGAGCAGGTCGGCGACGTGCGTCCCGAGCGCGCCGCATCCGACGAGCAACGCGGCGGCGCCCCCGAGACGCTCCTGCCCCGCCTCGCCGAGACCACGGAACAGGATCTGGCGCGAGTAGCGCTCAACGGTGGCCATGGTGAATCTCTCCCGATCGTCGTCCGGAACGCGGCCTGGCGCCCGCTCCGCCTGTGAAACCCCGCTGGAGGTGGAGCGCCTCGTCGAGCGCCCGGCGCATCACCTCGAGCGGCGGCGTCCGGCCGGTGAACAGGCGGAACTGCTCGGCGCCCTGGGCCAGGAACATCTCGATCCCGCCGAGGGCCTCGAGACCCCGTCGCCGGGCGCGCTCGAGGAAAAGGGTCTCGGGCGGGTTGTAGATCAAATCGTAGACGCGCCGCGCCCGCACCCAGGAGACGGGCACCGGCGTCCGGCCCTGGAGCGGGCCCATCCCGACCGGAGTGGCGTTGACCAGAAGGTCGCACCGGAAGCCCCGCAGCCGCCGCCACGGGAGGTGGCGCGCCCCCGAGATGCGGGCGAGAGCGCGCGCCCGCGAGGTCGTGCGATTGAACACCGTCACCCGCGCCCCCTCCGGGCGCAGGCCCTCCAGGAGCGCCCGGGCGGCGCCTCCCGCTCCCATCACCGCGACCGTCGCCCCGCGCAGGGGCAGGAAGGGGCGCAGCGGCGCCACGGACGCTTCGATGTCGGTGTTGTGCCCTTCGAGCCGGTTCCAGACCTTGATCACCGTGTTGACGGCGCCGCAACGGCGCGCCGCAGGATCGATGGAGTCGAGGTGGGGCAGGAACGCCTCCTTGAAGGGCAGGGTGACGCTCAGGCCCCTCACCCGGAGCTCCGCCAGCAGCGGCATGAACTCCGCCAGCGTCGATGCCTCGAACGGCAGGTAGCGCAGGTCGATCCGCAGCGCCGCCAGCGCCGCATTGTGCATCGCCGGCGACAGCGAGTGCGTCACCGGCGATCCGAGCACGCCGAGGAGGCCGGTCTCCGCGCGCAGGCTGTCGATGCGGTAGAGATCGACGAGATCTTCGAGCGGAATCTGGCCGGGGGCCGACTCGGGCGCGCCGCGGCGGGGCGCGAAGACGGCGGCGCTGCCCCACGTCGACGCGAGGACGCGGCTGGGGGCTCCCTTCGGCCCCATGCAGAAGGCGATGAGACGCTCCTCGCGAGCGCCCCGCAGCAGATCGCGGATCCGCAGGACGTCGCCGGCCACCTCCGCGTAGGTGACGATCTTGACGAAGTCGGCGCGGCGCTGCGCCAGGAGCCACAGGAGCCGTTCCCGCAGGTCGAGCGGGGTGGAACGGAAGTCGTGCCACGACAGCACGCGCCGCGGTCCCTCCACGCGCCGCAGCGCTGGCAGGTCCGTGTCCTGAGGCTCGACATCCAGGTACTCGGCCGACGATTGGGCGATCCGCTCCAGGACGGCGGCGCGATCCGGCGGGCGCGCTCCGCCACCCTGCTGCCGGCTGCGCATGCTCAGCAGCTTTGGCTTGCCCTTGGCCGCCAGCAGACGGTCGAGATCGAGATCGCGGATCAGGTCCAGGCGCAGCTCGACGATGTCGGAGCGGGGGTGGGCGCCGCGGTAGGCGCGCAGAGCCGCTTCGGTCGTCGGGCAGGCGACCACTTCGATCAGGAGCGGGCGGCGCGCCATGATCGTCGTCCCGTTACGCCGGATCGGGATCCCGGGCGTACAGGCTCGTGCTGAGGTACTTCTCGCCCCGGTCCGGGAGAAGGGTCACTATCCCACCGCGCCGCTCGCGGCGCGCCACCACAAGCGCCGCGAAGATGGCGGTGCCAGAGGAGATGCCCGCCAGGATCCCTTCCCTGCGAGCCAGCTCCCGTGCCGTGCGGTAGGCGTCCTCGTCCTTCACCGTCAGGCGCTCGTCGACCAGGCTCCAGTCCATGATCGCCGGAACCCGTGATTCGCTCATGTTGCGCAGGCCCTGCTGCGTATGCTTCATCTGCGGCTCCACCGAGACCACGCGGATCGAGGGACGCAGCTCCTTGAGCCGTCGCGCCATGCCGACAAGCGTACCGCACGTGCCGAGCGTCAGGACCAGCCAGTCGATGGCCCCACCCGTCTGCTCCCACACCTCTTCGGCGGTGCCGAAGTAGTGGGCCAGCGGGTTTTCGGGATTCTCGTACTGCCCGATGCGGAAGTAGAGGCCCGGGCTCTCCTTCTCCATCCGATCGGCCAGGGCCCAGGCGTCGTCCGAGCCACCCTCGGGCCCGGTGAAGGCGATCTCCGCGCCGAGCGCCTTGAGGATCTGACGCCTTTCGGCCGACACCTTCTGCGCCATGGCGATCACCACGCGGTAGCCCTTGACGGCGCCGATCATCGCCAGACCGATCCCGGTGTTGCCGCTCGAGGACTCGAGAAGCGTCATCCCGGGGCGAAGCGTGCCGCGACGCTCCGCCTCCTCAACGATGCGCAGCGCGATCCGCTCCTTAACGCTCCCCATCGGATTGAACCCCTCGATCTTGGCCCACAAGCGGACCTCGGGTTCCGTGTTCATCCGCCGGATCAGCACGAGCGGCGTTCCGCCAACCGTCTCGAGGATGCTCTGGAACGCCCCGCGCGCGCGGCTCATTGGGCCGGTGATTATACCCCAGCGATGACTGTCATTCGGACCTGGCGCCGGTTGACAGTCGCGCGCGGCGGCCTGTAGCATCGCCGCCATGACCGATGCCGAGGCAGCAAGGCTGACGAGTCACGCTCGATCCGGCGGCTGAGCGGCGAAGCTCAGTCCGGTGGACCTGAGCGAAATCGTCCGTGACTTCGCCGGGGCGGCGAAGACCGACCCCAACCTGATCGTCGGTTTCGAGACCGGCGACGACGCCGGGGTGTACCGTCTCAGCGACGACCTGGCGCTGGTCCAGACGGTCGACTACATCACCCCGGTCGTGGACGACCCCTATCTCTTCGGCCAGGTGGCCGCCGCCAACTCGATCTCGGACGTCTACGCCATGGGAGGCCGTCCGCTCACGGCCATGAACCTGTGCAACTTCCCCGCGCGCGGCATCGACAAGGCGTCGCTGCGGCGCATCCTGGAAGGCGGGTTCAGCAAGATCCGGGAGGCCGGCGCGACCCTGGTCGGCGGCCACACGGTGCGGGACGACGAGCTGAAATACGGCCTGTCGGTCACCGGTCTCATCGATCCGAAGCGCATCATGACGAACACCGGGGCCCGCGTCGGCGACCACCTGGTGCTGACCAAGCCGATCGGGACGGGCGTCATCATCACCGGCCATCGCCGCGGGGTGGTCTCGGACGACCTGCTGCTTCGGGCGGTCACCTGGATGGCGACCCTCAACCGGGTCGCCTGCGAGACCATGCTGGAGTTCGACCCGCACTCCTGCACCGACATCACCGGTTTCGGTTTCGCCGGCCACACCCTCGGGATGGCCAAGGGAAGCCGCACCCGATTCCGCATCCGCTTCGACGCCGTGCCGCGCTACGACGAGAGCCTGGACCTCATCACGCAGGGAATCGCCACCTCGGTGACCACCTCGAACCTGCAAGTGGTCGAGGATCGGATGGTCTTCACCGGCCCCTTCCGGGACGAAGAGAAATGGCTGGCGGTCGACCCGCAGACCTCGGGCGGGCTGCTGATCGCCCTGCCCTCCGACCAGGCGTTACAGCTCGTCAGCCGCCTGCGCGAGCGCGGCAATCCCGTGGCCGCGGTGATCGGCGAGGTGGTCGAGGCGCCCGACGGCCTGGCGGGGATCGAATTCCTCAAATAGACCGCGTCAGAGCGTCGAGACCGGATCGACGTCGACGGTCACCGAGTCCCCTCTCAGCCTGAGCCGTTCGAGGATCGCCGTCGCCTCTCCCAGGGCCTGGCGCACCGCGGTGCGGTGCCCCCCCTTGATCAGCAGCTGCAAGCGGTACTCCCCCCGCAGCCGCTCGAGGGGCGCCGGGGCCGGTCCGAGGATCTGAAGATCGTCCAGGCGCCGGCTGCGGAGGCCGGCGGCAACTCTCACGGCGCGGTCGCGGGCGCGCTCGTAGACCCGGTCGCGGAACACCAGGAGCGCCAGGGAGCTGTAAGGCGGGTACCGGAGGGTCTGCCGGTAGGCCAGCTCGGTGCGCGCGAAGGCCTCGAAATCATGCTCGCAGGCGGCGCGCACCGCGTGGTGGTCGGGGTCGTATGCCTGCACGATCACCTCGCCCGGCTGCTCGCGCCGCCCGCTGCGCCCCGCCATCTGCGCGAGCAGCTGGAAGGTGCGCTCGCCGGCGCGGAAGTCGGGCATTCCCAGGAGCGCGTCGGCCGCCAGCACCCCGACCAGCGTCACTTTCGGGAAGTCGTGGCCCTTGGCGATCATCTGCGTGCCGAAGAGGATGTCCACATCACCTCTCTCCACCCGCCAGAGCAGTTGCTCCACGGCGCCGCGGCCGCGCACCGCATCCCGATCCATCCGCGCCAGGCGGGCCGCGGGGAAGAGCGACCGCATCGTCTCCTCCAGCCGCTCGGTGCCGGTGCCGCCGAAGTGCAGATGACCGCTGCCGCAGGCGGGGCAGGCGGCCGGCACCGCGCGACTGTCATCGCAGTAATGGCAGCGCAAGCGCCTCTCTTTGAGGTGCAGCGTCAGGGAGATGCTGCAGCGCCGGCACTCCAGGGTCGCTCCGCAGGCGCGGCACAGGACGAAGGTGGAGAAGCCGCGGCGGTTCAGCAGAACCAGGCTCTGCTCGCCCTTTTCGAGGCGCTCGCGCAGGGCTTCCAGGAGGCGGCGCGACAGGGCCGATTCCTTCCCCACCTCCTCGAACTCACGGCGCATGTCGACCCGGTGGACGATCGGCAGGGCGGCCCCCGCGACACGCTCCGGCAGGGTGAGCAGGCGGTACTTCCCCTGCAGGGCGTTGTGGTACGACTCCATCGAGGGGGTCGCGGATCCGAGGACGACGGCGGCGCCGGCCCCCTTGCCGCGCACGATCGCCAGGTCCCGGCCGCTGTATCGCGGGTGCTCGTCCTGCTTGTAGGAGGCGTCGTGCTCCTCGTCGACGATCACGACACCCGGGTCGGACAGCGGCGCGAAGATCGCCGAGCGGGCCCCGAGGACGACCTTCACCCTCCCCTCCCGGACCCGTCTCCACTCGTCGGCGCGCTCACCCTCCGTGAGACCGGAGTGGAGGAGCGCCAGCACCTCGCCGAAGCGCGCCTGCATCCGGCGCGCGAGCAGCGGTGTCAGGCCGATCTCCGGGACGAGGTAGAGGGCCTGGCGTCCGGCGGCCACCGCCGCCTCGACGGCGCGCAGGTAAACCTCCGTCTTGCCGCTGCCGGTGATGCCGAAAAGAAGAAAGGTCTCGAAGCCTCGCTCCCGGATCCGCGCCTCGATGGCGGTGATGGCGGTCTGTTGCGCCGCGGTCGGCGCGAGCGTCTCTGCGGGTCCCCCGGGTGCCTGGAGGGCGAGCGGCCGCCTGAGGGGGGCCGGGCGCGACTCGAGCCGCAGCAGGCCCCGTGCCGCCAGGGCGCCCAGCGACGCTCTCGTCACGCCGGTGGACCGGAGCAACTCGCTGGCCCGAATCCCGTCGCCGGAGTCTTCCAGATGCTTCAGGAGGGCGGCCTGCCGGATGCCGGGGACCCTGGCCACCGGGGGGGCGACTCCCTTCCCGATTACTTCCGGGAGGAGCACCCACTCTTCGAGCCTCTGTCCCGACACGGCGCGCGCCAGGACTTCACGAACCTCGAGCCAGCCGCGGCGGGCGAGACGGTGCACGGTCGTGGCGCTCACCGCGACCCCCGAACGACGGCGCAGCTCCACGATCGAGACGTAGTCACCCGCACCGCCCGCCGATTTGAGCACGGCCTCGAGTACTCGCAGCGACCCGGGCCCCGGGCGGCGCCCCGGGGCCGATCGCCCGGCCCCCGGCGTGTTCGCGAGCACCTGCGCGCCGGAGGCGGTCAGGGCCACCTGACGATTCATGGGCGCCTGCATCCCCGGAAGGGCGGTGCGGATGAGATCGCCCCATGAGGCGCCGTAGTAGTCGGCGGCCCAGCGCGTCAGGTCGAGGAGGCCTTCATCGAGCGGCGGGACGTCGTCCAGGATCGCCTCGATCGGCCGCACGACGTACGGCGCGTCCTCGGGCGGTGGATCGTCCGACACCTCGACGACGTAGCCGGTCAGACGCCGGCGCCCGAACGGCACGAGAGCGCGCACGCCGCGGCGACAGCGCGACCCGAGGGCTTCCGGGACCCGGTAGGTGAACAAGCGGCGCGCCGGGCCGGGGACGGCGACCTTGGCGAGCACGGGCTCGCGCCTAGCCGGCTGCGAGGAACGCCAGGACCTGCTTCATGTCCTCCCAGACCTCGCGCTTGGCGGCAGGGTTGCGAAGCAGGTAGGCGGGGTGGAAGGTCGGCATCACCTTGAACCCTTCGATCTCCCGGAAGGCCCCCCGTAGCCGGGTGATGGTCTCGCGCGTGCCCAGGATTGCCTGCGCCGCCGGCGTGCCGAGACAGACGATGACCCGCGGACGGATCGCTAGGATCTGCCGGAACAGGAAGGGGGAGCAGGTTGCCACCTCGTCCGGCAGGGGGGTGCGGTTCTCGGGCGGCCGGCACTTGACGACATTGGCGATGTAGACATCCTGCCGCCGCAGGCCCATCGACTCGATGATCTTCGTCAGCAGCTGGCCCGCCCGGCCGACGAACGGCTCCCCCTGCACGTCCTCGTCCGCACCGGGGCCCTCGCCGACGAACATCAGCCTCGCCTGCGGGCTGCCGACGCCGAATACGATCTGGGTCCGTTTCTCGCACAGGCGGCAGCGACGGCAGTCGCCGATCTCCTCCCGGATCAGCCCCAGCCCCACCGCCGGGCTCGTCCCCTCGGGCAGTGGTGGGCCGGCGAGCGGCGATGCCGCGCCCGTCTCGCCACCGCGCTGGCGGCGCGCCGGGGGAGATGCCGTGGCCGTGACAATCTCGTCGAACAGGGCCTGCTGGACGACCTCGACCGGCGCCTCCGGAGTCTCCGGGCGCGGTGGCGGAGTGACCGTGGCCACCCGGACCTCCCCGAGGCCCATCAACTGCAGCCACGAGAGCCGATCGAGAATCGCCTTCCTGTCGGTGTCGCGCAGCATCACCGGGCCCGCCCCTTCGCGGCGGCCAGGAGCGGCTCCGCCAGGTCGAGAATGGCCCGCGCCATGTCGGCCTTCGACATCATCGGCAGCTCGACGCGACGCCCTGTCCGGTCGACGATGATCGCCCGGTTGGTCTCCGAACCGAATCCTTCCCCTTCGGACCCGATGCGGTTGGCGATCACGAGGTCGAGGTTCTTGCGGCGCAGCTTGCGCAGGGCGTTGACCTCCAGATTTCCGGTCTCGGCCGCGAAGCCGACCAGCACCTGGTTCGGCTTCCGGCGCCGGCCCAGCTCCTCCAGAATGTCGGGGGTCGGCAGCAGCCTCAGGGTGATGCTCCGGTCGGCCGTGCCGCCGCTTCTGGTCCGCCGGGCCAGCGTCTCCTTCTTGATCTTGGCGCGCGAGCGTGCTTCGGGACGATAGTCGGCCACGGCCGCCGCCTTCAGGACCAGGTCGGCGCCCTGTGCCTGGTTGAGGGTGGCCCGGAACATCTCGTCGGCGGTCGTCACGCGCACCATCTGGACACCCGCCGGGGGGGAGAGCTCCGTCGGGCCGGAGATCAGCGTGACATCGCCACCCCGGGCCGCCGCTTCGGCGGCCAGCGCATATCCCATGCGGCCGGTGGAGGGATTGGAGATGAAGCGGGCGGGATCGAACGACTCGCGCGTCGGGCCGGCTGTCACGAGGACGCGGCGACCCTCAAGCGCGCGCGGGCTTTTTTTTTGAGCCGCGTCAGGACCTCGCGCACGATCTCGGAAGGCTCGGCCATGCGGCCGAGCCCCTCCTCCCCGCAGGCCAGGTCCCCGACCTCCGGATCGATCACGTGTACGCCGCGCCCCTTCAAGAGCTTCAGATTGCCTTGCGTCGCCGGGTGCTCCCACATCCAGACGTTCATGGCCGGGGCCACGAGGACGGGGGCGGTGACAGCGAGATGAAAGGTGGTGACGGCGTCGTCGGCAAGGCCGTGGGCCATCTTGGCCAGGACGTCGGCCGTGGCCGGGGCGACCAGGAAGGCATCGAGATCGCGCGCCAGCGTGATGTGCTGGATGTCGGCCCCATGAGTCAGGTCCCACGGGTCGAACAGGACCCGATAGCCGGACAGAGTCTGCAGCGTCAGGGGGGTGATGAACTGGCGCGCCCGCTCGGACATGAGGACGTGCACCTCGACGCCCTCGCGGCGCAAACCGCGGATGATCTCGGCCGACTTGTAGGCCGCGATCCCGCCGGTCACTCCGAGCACGACCCGCCCGCCCGATCCGGCGACCGAGCCGCGGGCTTTACTCACCCGCCGTTCCGGTGTCCTCGGCGACATACGACTCCGTGGTCACCTCGCTGACCTCGGTCTGCGCCGGCGCCTCCTCGGGGAACGGGCCGTAGCTGT
>Ga0247727_10004966_pt1 | contig 27564 bp, 24 predicted proteins | sample WisWelCaveWW1625_FD_202498 | JGI IMG/M metagenome (GOLD analysis project Ga0247727, IMG submission 202498) | Biofilm microbial communities from Wishing Well Cave, Virginia, United States - WW16-25 | ecosystem: Environmental > Aquatic > Deep subsurface > Groundwater > Cave microbial mat | place...
AGCGGTGGAAAATTAATTTTTTACGGGCCTCCATCAGAACTTTTAGAATATTTCAAAGCTGACTCTATTTTAAATATTTATCAGATCCTTGAAAAAAAAACCCCGCTGGACTGGGAACAACAGTTTTTGATCTCCTCAAACTACAAAAAAAATATAAAAAATCGTATCGATCAGGGTTTAGAAAACGAAACCAAAGAAAAAGAATTCCCCTTACTTATTCGGGATCGTCCCAAAATTCCTCTTTTTAAGCAGTTGGTAGTAGTAACCCAGCGTTATTTCGAATTATTATTCAAAGACAAGAAAAATGTTTTAATCTTGCTGGCACAGGCCCCGGTCATTGCCCTACTCCTGGTCCTAATTTTTAACAAGACCCATGAACCGTGGCGTTTGCTTTTCTGCCTTTCGATTTCTTCGATCTGGTTTGGTTGTACGAATGCTATAAAAGAAATTTCCAAAGAAAAAACAACCTATTTTCGAGAACGCTTGGCAACCTTACGCATCATCCCCTATGTTACTTCTAAGGTAATCTTATTACTGGGACTTTGTGTGCTTCAATGCGGATTTCTGCTCAGCATCGTAAAAACCGGAGTTGTTTTGGAAGGGGAATTTCTTCAGCTCTACCTGACCTTGCTCTTGTCATCGGCCGCCGGAATTACGCTTGGATTATTCATTTCTTCACTGGCGGGGACCACGGACAAAGCCCTTAGTTTACTTCCTCTAATTTTAATTCCCCAAATCTTTTTCTCCGGTGCTTTGATTGAATTTGATCGAATGGTTCCGCTTGGAACCTATCTTTCATATTTGATGATCTCGCGCTGGTCTTATAGCCTTTTAAAAAATTTAGTAACCTGGAAAGAAGGGTCGGGATTACAGTTTGAATGGGTTATGCTGGGGACTTATACTCTCATATTTTATCTTCTTTGCCTTATTTCCCAAAGAATAAAAGATCAAAAAGTCAGGTAAAAAATGGTGGCTAGACCCCATCCATTGTAAATAGAATAAAATAAGACCCACTACAAAAACTTGATAATTATACTTTTTTTTTCTATGTTTAATTTTTATTCGTGGCGCTATCGTCTAATGGTCAGGACGCAGGATTCTCATTCCTGTAATAGGGGTTCGATTCCCCTTAGCGCTAGTTTAAACACAAAAGATGAAATAAGAAAGCCCATTTCTGAAGGTATTCGAAATGGGCTTTTTTGGTGGAGCTTAGGGGATTCGAACCCCTGACCCTCAGACTGCCAGCCTGATGCTCTACCAGCTGAGCTAAAGCCCCATCAGCACAGATTACTTAAAAATTTCAAATGATTAAAAAAATAACTAATTCCTGTTAATGCCGCAAATTATTCTAGAGCCGTTATCGTTTAACAAATATTTTTTAAGGAGATCCTATGGAATTCATTAATAATAATCTACGAAATCTTTATAAAGGATTATGCCTCTTTCTCATCCTCTGGCTCGTATCCTGCGCCGTCTCCAAAGAAAAAAAAGCCGATCGCTATTTAAAACAGGGACATGTCAACCGCGCTTATCAGCTCTATCTCGAAGCCCTGCAACGCAACAGCGAATCGATCCCATTACGCGAAAAATTTTTAAAGACCACCTTTACGAAGATAAACGAAACCATTGCTGAAAACGACTATAAGCGGATCGATCTCTATTTAAAAGACATCGATCAATACATCGCAGGAACTCCCCAGTTCTATAAAGACGAATTGATATCGGTCCTCATTACCTTAGCGGATTCTTTATTTAATAATGGAAGTGATCTGGAAGCCTTTCAATATTTACAACAAGCACGGATGACCGATTCGACTAACGCAAAAATCCTCTCACAATGGTCAACCCGCTGTGATCAGTACGGATTAACCATGCTCAATATGGCAAAAGAATACATCCAGATCGGCAAAAGTCAAGATGATGCCGAATCCTACGTCCGTGCTGAATATTATGCCCTCTGTGCTAAAAAATATATCCCTGAAAACAATAACGTTAACCAAGTCTTGCAGATCTTGCGAAAGGTCAACCTAAGTAGTTATTCAGTCTATAACAAATTATTGGATAAAACAGAAGAGGATGTAGATATCTATGATATCTATATGAGTATTAGTGATAAGAGCGTTCAAAACAACTTACTCTACCTTAAAGTCCATTTTTATAATGATTCCTATAATCCCGTTAATATTGGTTATGACCATTTTCAGATTGTAACGACCAACGGGAAAAAATACCCGGCCATGCAAAGTTCTAATTTCCCCAAAAAATTACTGGATAACGAAACAGAAATTACAGGAACACTCGCCTTTAATCTGCCACCTGCGGAGAGACAGAAGTTGATGAAACTGGTCTTTGAAGATACTCAAATACATGAAGTAGAAATCGAGGGCAAAATGGTTGAGGAAAAAGAGGAACATTCCAGTGAAAAACTTTTTCCTTAATTTAAGGCTGTATTTTCAAATAAATCTCCTCTGCATCCGCGGCTTGGGGAACAAGTTGTAAATAAGTTTGCCAGTACCCCCGGGCCTTTTCTTTTTCTCCTTTCAACTCATAACCTTCGGCGGTTCTTCGCACATAACGGCTTTCTTGGGGTGCAAGTTCTACCGCCGCCAGGAACTGCCGTAAAGCCTCCTCATAATTCTTGGCTTTAACGTAGACATTGCCCAGTTGGAAATGATAATCTGCTTCCTGGGGCTCAAGGTCAATCGCTTTTCGGTAATGTTCAATCGCCCCTGACTGTTTACCGGCATAAGAATAACACAATCCGATCCGCGAATAAATCAAGGCCATATTTTCCTCAAAAGTTAATGCCTTTTCGTATTGCTTAATTGCACTTTCAAATTTGTTTTGAAGAATATATATTGACCCGAGATTGAGATAGGCATTCATATTTTCGGAATTAACAGCAATCGCCTTTTGATAGTGCTTGAGTGCCTGTTCTGCATTTCCTAACCGCTCATGAGCCGTTCCTAAATTCACCCAGGCATCATCATTGTTTGGATAATGTTTGACAAGCTCTTGGTATTCATGAACCGCCTTTCCATACTGTCCTATCCTGATATAATCTAATCCCAAATTGTAGCGCGCCCCTTCATGGGCTGGTTCATAACGTAAAACCTTTTGATAATTAACAATCGCCTGAGGGTGTTCTCCATTTTCATCATGCAGAATACCTTCATTAAAATAACGTTCTATTTCCTCACTGGCAATCTGGGCCCAGCTGTCCTGCGACAAAATCATCCCAATAATAAAAAATATATAAAAAAAGAGCATCGGGTAATTCTTTAATCGACTCGTTTTATTTCTGATCCTCACTTTTTATTACGAATCCCTTAAAACAGAAAACTTGTATTCACTGGCTTGATTTTCCCAGACCTGCTGTTGGCGATTGTAGAGGTATGTCCTTTTTTGAAAAACTTTAATATCTTGGAAATAATAGAAGTGAACCGTGGCATGATAAGAATAGAATGGATTGGATATCGGTCTAAAATCTATAACTTGGAAATGCCTATTTTCCGACAGCGGGTATTCTACATTGCCTTGATATTCTCCGGCAATTTCCTCCAAATCGGTCTCGCTTATTTTGTTCAATTTGAATTCGATTGATTTTGGAGATTCACTGCATCGAATCGCAAAAAAACAAAGGAAAATGGCAGCCCCTTGGATAAGCAGGAATCTCATTAAAACAGTGCCTCATCATTTTCTTTAAAAAAAAGATGCACTTTGCGCCCGTCAGCGATCACTTCAATTTGATCCCCCTGCCTGATTTCAAAATCGGGATTCGCTAGAAAAGTGAGAAAAGTATTTTTGACTTTGCATACCACATAATTTCTGTCTCCTACCGGTTCAATGACATCCACGATTACTTTCACCCGGCTGTCTGAATACCGCTTTGTTTTTCTTTCATCAAAAAAAATATGGGAGGGTCGAATTCCTACAATAATTTCATGGTCCAAATATTGATCCAGTAATGCGTAACGCTCTCGGATCATCGAAATAGTAATTCCATCTTCGGAAAGGATGCTCGGAATGCCATTATGTTTGACTATCCGCGCAGAAAAAAAATTCATCTTAGGACTTCCCACAAATCCTGCCACAAATATATTTTTCGGATTATTATAAATTTCGTGGGGCGTGCCCACTTGGACCATTTTCCCGTCTTTCATTACCGTAATCCGGTCACTCATGCTCAACGCCTCAAGCTGATTATGGGTCACATAAACAATAGTTTGGTCTACAGTTTGGTGAATCCGTTTCAGCTCAATCGACATCCGGTTACGGAGGTCCGCATCCAGATTGCTGAGTGGCTCATCTAAAAGCAAAACCCGGGGTTGTAGTACTAATGCCCGGCCGACGGCTACGCGTTGACGTTGCCCTCCCGATAGCTCCCGCGGATACCGCTTTTCCAATCCCTGCAGTCCCAAGAGTTCTGTGACCCATAGCATCTTCTCAAAAATTTCAGTCCTTGCAATTTTCTTGATGCGCAGTCCAAATGCTATATTTTCTTCGACTGTCATATGAGGGAAAAGAGCATAACTTTGAAAAACCAAACCCACTCCCCGATCTTGAACAGCAATATCGTTCATCTTTTTTCCATCAATTAAGAGTTCTCCGGTAGAAATGGACTCCAATCCGGCAATCATCCGCAGGGTAGAAGTTTTCCCGCATCCGGAGGGACCGAGCAACGTCATAAATTCCCCATGTTTAATTTGCAGGGTCAAATTTTCAACGGCTTTATAATCATTATACCATTTCGAAATATTCAGTAAATTGACTTCGGCCATGTACAAATCATCCTGATTAAAGACCCTGCATTGGCATTTATTTAACAGACCCAGCCATCACATCGGTCTTCATATATTTTTGTAAAAAGAAAGTAAATAAAATCACGGGTAAAGAAAGCATCACCGAAATCGCTGCCAGATAGTTTTGCGGTGGAGAAAAAGCCATCTTACTCTTTAGAAAAACCGGTAATGTTTTAATTTCTCCGAAGCCCAGCAAAAAATAGGAAAAAATGAACTCATCCCAAGATAATAAAAATGTATAAATTGCAGCTGCTGCAAGCCCCGGCACAGCCAGGGGAAAAATAATCCGGATAAAACTATACATCTTACTCGCCCCTAAAATCTGGGCCTGCATTTCCAAATCCTGGGGAATGCTCTCAAATACCCCCATACTGATATAGATCACATAGGGCAAAGAAAGAAGTGTATGCGCCAGAGCCGCCCCCATCACCGTATTCACTAAATTGAGATTAATAAACACAACAGTCACCGGAACGACTGAGGAGATATCCGGAAAAAGACGAATGGATATTAGAGATACGAGAAGGACAACCTTGCCTGGAATCTGAAAGCGAGCAAGGACATAGGCTGCGGGGACTCCCAACCCCATTGCAAAGAGGATGGTAAGCATCGAAACCCGTACACTGGCCCAGATGGCTTGTAAAAATTCATGATCGCGAAAAATATAAACAAATTGCTGCAGCGTAGGCGCATACGGCCAAAGTGGAATAACCTCTCCGCCGGTTACAATGCTGGACTTATCACTGATTGAATATTTTAACATCATATAAATAGGGAATAAGACGATCAGAATCGCGATGATTAAACAAAAAAGCCATAAAATTCGATCCGGCCTAAACTTCATTTTTTAAAGAGCCTTTTAAATTCTAACCAAATTCTTTCGCACAAACCTTAGAACGTAGAATACAAAAAAAGTGGAAAAAACAATGCACAAAACCAGCATCAACGCCACTACGGCCGCCTCTTGGGGTTTGTGCCAGTTATGAAACAAACTTTCTATGAAAGTCCCGAGTAGTGGCCATTGACCAGCCAGGATGAATGGAAAAATAAACTCTTTCCACATTTCAATTGACCGTAAGACCAGCACCGAAGAAATTGCCGGAACCAGCAAAGGAAGTGTAATAAAACGGAATTTCTGGACTAATCCTGCACCCATGGTTTCGGCTGCTTCGTATTGGTCCTGACTGATCGAAGACAGTCCGGCCAGGAGGATCAGCATGGAAATGGGCATGTCACGCCAAACCTTCCCGATCATCGCCGTTCCTAAGGCAAAAAATTCAGAAGTCCTCCAGGAAATCGGAGTATCAATGAGTTTAGGAAAAATAATATGTTTTCCTAAGAGAAGATTGTTAATATGTCCCGCAGGAAAATCGAAAAGTATGAACAATATAATCGCTGTTACAAGGGCGGGGACAGCGAGCGGGACGGTAAACAAACTTCGCACAAATCCTTGTCCCGGAAAACTTCGGTTGACAAGTAAGGCAAAAAAAAGTCCGGTCAAAAGTTCCAAGGGCGTACCAACAATCACGAATACGAGGGTGTTCAGGAAAGCCACTCTAAATTCGTGACTACTGGCGATGGAAAAATAATTTCTTAGACTGGGAAAGGTGCTTAAAAAATCAGGAGCGACATAGGTGAATGAAATCTTGATCAAATAGAAGAGGATAATAAACAAAAATCCGACCAGGTAAAAAAAAGTCGGACTTAAACAGAGTAACTCAAAACTGTATTTTCTAAATAAAGAGATAGTGCTCGACACAGATCTAAAAAAAAAACATCATGGTGAGGGATATCCCTTTCCTAAAATTTCTCTTTGTTTATCGACAAATTTCTGTAAATTCGAACTGAGAATACCACGCTGGACTTCATCATTTTTCCCAAAATTACGATTTACACATAACTCCTGCCAGGCCGCAATATAGTTTTTTGCAATATCGTCATATTCTTTGACTAAGGGGATCGTCATATATTGGTTCTTTTCAATTTGATACAACGAAATCCGAAATACATCTCCGACCCATCCCACTTCAAAAACATCGAGCAAATTATTGAGAATGTCTTTACGCACTGGAAGCATGCCAAATTTTGAACATTCCTTGGCCTGCACTTCATGACTGGTAATCCAACGGATCAATTTATATACTAATTTAGGATCAGGACAGTCCTTGGGGATCCCCCACCACCACCCCCCTGTTGAAATCGTTTTACTGCCCAAATAGACGGGTTCTCCCTGTTCATTGAGATGCCAGGAAACACCCGTGGGGACCATCGCGAGCCCCATATCATCAGGATCTTTGAGGTATCCCTGCATCTCCGGATTATCCACCCAGCCATGCACAAAGAAGCAATCAATTTGTTGAAATTCTGGCGTTAAAAAAATCTTTCCATCTTTAAAAGCATTCCATAAACCCGCTCCTGCCCAAGGGTCTTCCCACATCCCCGGATTATAAATTCCATTCTTGATATAATAAGATTCCCATTCAAACATACTCAAGACTGGTTCTCCGGCCATGCTAAGAATATCCTCTTTTTTCCCTCCGAGCGAAAATGATTTGTCAATCAGACCGAGCGACGTTCCGGCATAAGCCTTTCCCCGGTGAGCGATACGTGGCAGTTTGATTCCAAAGTATTCCTCATTCTTCCAGTAGTAACCAACCACAAGGATATCATAATAATCCCACTTATTGGGATCCACCTCTAGTTCGTAACCCTTGGGTAAGCCATACCCATTTTGACTTTTCAATAAAAGATTTAAATCATTTTCATACTTCTTCCATCCACTGATAGCCTCCTCTACTCTAGACTTTAAGTAGAACATAATTCGCGTTTCCAATTTGCGAGGGAAATAATACATTTTACCATCAACAATTCCCAACGCTAATGCCAGCGGATGATATTCAGCCATGGCATTGTCCAATGTCAACGAATCGACAATACCCTCAATCGGCATCAGAAGCTGTTTGCCCACTAACACGCGGGTCATCTCAAACGGTGTCTTCACAAGCCCAATTGACTTTTTATCTTTATTATTTTCTAATTCTAGAAAGGTAACCAAGTCCCATTCATTTTCGAATGTAACCAATTTAATCTTACACCCATTTTCTTTTTCAAATGGCCGAATAACATCATTCTTAAAAAATTTATCTTGACCTGGCATCATCCGATAAATGACAGAAAAGGTCGTCCCATTCTCAGGACCGTGGGAACATCCGTTCAAAAAAAATAGAATCAGAACAACCAGAATCTGCCAGAAAAAATATTTTATATTAAAAACCATTGTTACCTCTTTTACGGAGCAATCAGTAGTGTATAGCCATAACGGATTAATCAATTAAAAAGAATAGGTTGCTGTAATCCGCGTCATTAAATGATGCGCTGCACCGCTAAACAGATTTCCGAATGTGTAAGGGATATCTTCTGCTACGACGCCGTCAATTTTAAGTTTTTCTTCGATATTAAGTCCCACTCCCAAGCCAACTAGATCATTATTGGTTCCATTGGATTTATTCGTCATATCCCAATACTTATTTCCATCATTATCGCGGAAAAAAAGTGTTTGGCGTCCGCCCACTCGAAGAACGAACCAATCCCACCAGACATTCCGTTCAATTCCGAAACTAAACGTAGCCTCCGTACTTTTATTATTAGAAACGTCCTCATTCGAATATCCTAATTCAAAACCGGTCCAGAAAAAACCTTTATCCAGACTGACATTGGCACCGACTCCGCCGCTCACCCGCGTATTATCCAAGCGATCCTGAAATTTTGTCTGATTAAATTTGAATACCGGTACAATCTCTCCATTAATTAAGATCATCGTTGAAAACAGACGAACCGACCCATAAAAAGAAAAATCCGTCTCATCATAGCTGGGATCCAGGGCCTGGGACTTTAAATTCGCCATCCCGCCGGACACTTCCAAATCGATATTTTCAGTCATCGGCATATTCACTCCGCCATCGAGTTTCATCACATGGGATGGACTTCCCCCTTCATTTTGACCGGCATAGAGTAAATGGATGCCGGACATTAACCCCGACTTTGTGGTATGCCCGACAAAAAAATCAGAGGTTCCCACCATCGGCTGCTTACTATGAGCCCGCAGGGAATCATTGATCATTTCAATGAGTGCATTTTCGTGGTTAAAGACCGCACCAACGGTGACTTGGGGATAACGGCTTTCGGACTCTTTATCTTTGTTCATAGAGTATGAAAAAATACCGCCGAACCAAGGTCTAGAAGGATTAAAATTTTCAAAATCGGTTACAGAACTGACTTTGCTGGCAGTATCCACAACTCCCAATTCCCCCATTAAAAAATTCGGAAAAATATTGATATTAGCCGGATTCCAGAAAATACTGATATCATCCATAAAAAATGTATCATGTTTGCCCATTGATTGAACCCTTGAATCCGTAGCCATGATCTGATAAACTGAGAAAAAAACAAGAAATGAGAGTATGGTTTTTAAAAAATTCATATGACCTCCCTTGATTGATTGGGGATTAATCTTAATTTATTACCCGCCATGCCATTCCTGATTTTGTATTATTATTTTTATTTCGATTCCTGGTTTTCTGAATTTTACTTCGGCTAAGATTCTGGTGAAAATGCAAACGGGTATACCACGGTGACATTTCCCTTCGGGATTCGATCAAATCTCCAGCGGAAGATCCGTTTAATAATATCCTCTTCTAATACCGGATCGTTAATCGTGGTAGAAAGCGCTTTGCAGGAAATAACATCCCCATCCGGAGCAATCGTAAATTCAATCGTGACCTTCCCCTTTAACCCAGGTTTCACTTTTAACCGCATCTCATAAGCATGGCGCAGGGCACCGATATTGGCCATCACCACCCGCATAATACTCTGCTGACTGCGCATTCCTTCCTGTTCGGGACTGGTAAAGGTCGGTGGCGCCGACACATTAATATTTCCTGATTTACGGATCCCCAAGTCCCCAGCTCCGAGTCCGGCCGATAATCCATCCAGAAGGTCATCAATCCCGCCGGTCCCGCTTCCGAAACCGCTCCCTCCTGAACTAAATCCCCCCGCGCCTTTTCCCAGACCGACCAGTCCCTTTCGGCCGAATCCTCCCGTTCCCCCGCGTTTGAGCCCTCCAATACCTTCTAATACGGCATCAATGTCCGAAGCAAAGCCACCCTTTGCAAAAATATCCGCATTCCCGATATTTTTTCCCTTCACCTTACCGCTGATAATAGCAAGGACTCCCTTACTGGTGACGTCAATACTCTTGCCCCCACCACCTCTTCCTGCCTTCAGTTTTTTAGCACTCGCTCCGGCTTTCTCCTTGGCCACTTTTCTTTCTTCTTCCTCTTTTTTAAAGGCCATCTTCTGTTTTTCTTTTTCTACAGGGACAATCACCAGTTTTGCGGTTCGTTCCGGAGTCAATCTTTCAAAAAAATCTGAAGCCTCTTGAGGAATATCAATGAAATAAAGAGAGATCCCTAGAACTAAATTGAGAATAAAACTAAAGATGAGAATCCGCACGATGCGGCGGTGGTCCTCTAGTTCCGAAAAACTTTGATACTTGAAAGCCGCAAGTTGGGCTTCCGGCATCAACATCGTATGCGTCCCTGAAAGACGTACCTGTTTCATCATATTATCTGATTGCTTCTAAATGATTAGGACTCTTCACGGTTCATGACTGCCAGATGAATATCATTATAACCCACCGTACCGCAGGTAAACATCACCTGATAAAGATAGTCAAAGGCCATATTCTTGTCCACCTGAATAATAATTTGACCCTTGACCTGCTTTAAAGCCCCCACTTTAACCATATTTTCTTCCTGGCGGTAGTGCCGCTCCAAAACTTTCATCAAATCCATAATATTCCCTTGTGCATCAGTCTTAATATTTTTGACCTTAACGATGGGAATATTATCGATCAAAATGCCATCCTGAGTAATGGATAGCTGAAGACTAATTTCCTGAGGATTTTTTTTTGAGGATGAAAGCGGGAGAATCAAATCATCTGCATTGGTCAAAATCTGACCTTCCGCAGCAAAACTTTTTAGCAAAAAGACCAGGATAATGGTCATCATATCCATCATCGAAGTGATGGATAGACTCGCTTCTGTCCGCTTACTCTTAAACCGTCCGTGATCCTTCATAATTAGACAGCACGCTTATTTTCTTAATTTGGAAATAGAGAGGCCTGAAAACCCGGCTTCAAGACTCATATCCATCACCTGTACAACCTTGTCGTAAATGATATCATCCTCAGCGGCAATAATGATGTCGTTAATATCCGGTGCATTCTGATATTTTTCTTTGACTTTGAGAAGGACCGAGGTGAGTTCATCATAGGCACTGAGTGGAGCCAGATGGAACTGATTAGAATTTTTAACGATGCTCTGCTGGCGTCCATGCAACGTCATCACTCTTTGGTTAAGCACGGGCATTTTTTTCAAGACATACCCACTCTCATCAGCAATGGCTTCATTCGCGTTATCATATACACCCTGGATCAGAGTCGGAAGCGGAGAATCCCCCTGGGAATCGAGTACATACACATAAATATTTATCCGCTCTCCAAGAGTCAGCTGTTTTTTGCAACGTGTGCAAAAAAAATTTTTTTTAGTCTGTTTAATTTCAATATCAAAAAAGGAATGCGTCTTGCATTGATTGCATTGAAATTCGTATTTTTCTTTTGTAAAAATGGTGGGTAAGAACCCGCCCCGTGCTCCCAGCGTCAATCCCTTATCGGTAATCATCACCGTCAAGGAAAGACCCTCCCCCTGGTCATCAAACCGCTTCGTCTGCTTAACACCGGAACTGGCGCCTCGGTTTTCCGGAAGTTTAATTTCGATAATCGAAATGCTTGCAAACGCAGCACAGCTGAGAAGAAAGGGAATTAAGACTGTAAACAAATTCATCATGGGGGTCATATACAATTCTTCCGATCCCCCCCCACCCCGTCGTCCGCGCCTGGTTCGCTTGGAGGCCATAGTTATTTGACTAAGATATTAACGAGTTTAGCCGATTTTTCATCCATCTCTTCAATAATCTTTTCTGATTGACTCAAATAAATCCCGTGGAGCAATAACAGCGGGATAGCGATAATCAGCCCAAAGGCTGTGGTCGCCATGGCCACAGAAATACCGGTGGCCAGGGCCTGTGCCCGTTGTGCGGCCGGGACATTGGCTACGGCGTCAAAAGCCATGATCAAACCGATGATCGTACCCAGCAATCCCAGCAGAGTCGAAATATTAGCAATTGTTCCAAGCATGGGGATATAACGCTGGATGCGCGGGGTTTCTGTCAAAAACACCTCGTCCACAGATTTTTCCACTTCTGATCCTCCCTTGTCTTTATTCACTAAAATGGCTTCCACCACTTTAGCGAGCGGGGTTCTAAAATCTGCAGCAAAGCGGATCGCCTTGGGGAAATCACCGACTTTGATGAATTTGGTTAAATCCTGCATAAATCTCCCGCGGCCCCAACTGCACTTCATATAGAGATAATAAAACCGTTCCAACACCAGTGCAATTGCAGGAATTAATCCAAAAACGAGAATAAGCCACATCCAAATTCCACCCGGTCCTACAAAGGAATCAACCCAGTATTTTAACGTCATAACAATCTTGCTCCTTTCTAAATAGTAAGAATAACTTATTTATTATATTTTTTTTCCATTGTTTCTTTATCTACATTTTCATTCATTTCATCCCCGAAGCTCCGGTTCAGTTTAATCGGCTTAAAATTGGGATCTTGGGTTTCGAGAATATAAATCGCCTGAGGATCATCCAGGTTTCCAATAATTTCCTGCTCGCCCATAATAAACTTTGTTCCCTTGGGAGGTGGGCCCACTAACCTTTTTTCAATCCAGCCGATTTTTCCACCCGTGGTCTTGACTTTGTACTTGTCCCCTTTATTGACGAGAATTTGTAACATGGATCCCTTGTTTAACTTTTCCATCGGGGCCTCATTCATCTTGCGCAATTCCATTGCATAGAGACCCGACTGGTTTTTTTTAACCTCTACATAATCCTCAGCGAAGGCTTGATAAGATAATTTGGTAAAACAAAAAAGACAAATAATTAATATTTTTTTAGACATAGTCTACCTCCGGGTCGGACAAACTATTTTGCAAAAATTATTTTTTCTCCGTTAAAATCAGTCCGCACAATATTTTCCAGAAACTCTTCGGTCAAAAAAGACCGCTCTATGCGAATCGGTTGAAAATCCGGATCGTCCATATTCAAGATGTAAATGGGAATGGGGTTGTCGAGAGTCCCGAAGATATCCAGCGGACTCATTTCTACTAATTCACCGTCCCTTTCCATTTTTCGGCCCCACCGTTGATCGATCCAGCCCGTTTCTCCGTTGGTCATTTCAATTTTAAATTTATCTCCCCGAATCATAATGATCTTGACCATCTCTTGTTTAGCCAAAAAAGCCGTCGGTTTTTCATAGAGTCGTCTCTTGAAATTCGCATAGACCGGGACATTCTCCTCATTAATCATAACATTCTCCCCCCGCACCGAACCAAACAAACAAACCAGTAAGAGTAAACGAACCGGGAATTTTTTCAAAGATTTGGTCATGGTTGCCCCCGATTGATAAATCTGCAATACTGATAACAGATTGCATTTATGATTTCTTTCCTATTTCATCCTTTAAATCCCGAATCTTTCCCTCCATCTCTCGTATCCTTTTCTTTAAACCGTCAATCTCGAAAGAGACCTGCTTCATAGAACGCCGCGCATCATTTTCCATGCTCTTGAGTTGAATGACTTTATCTCTCTCCGGAATATTACGCCCTGCAATAGACCGAATCCGGTCCAACCTTCGTTCAAGTTCTTTTTGAAAAGGGGTCGTAGCGGGAACCATCGGTCTTTCTTCCCGTATTTCCGGAACCGCAGCCTGAGTTGGACGCGGCTCTTCTGCTTCAGCGACTTTGACTGCCTTGGGTTTCAAGACTAGGTTCAAAGCAGCATGATTAGGATTAATTTTCTGAATTCGGCTCTTTATTTTCTCTGTCCATTCATTATCCAAGGATAGTTCATAAACCTGCTTCAATGCGGCGGCATAGATTTCAGCAGCCTTTTCTTCGGCCTTGATTTGAGCATCTTGCAATTTATATTTATATTCTTCCTGCTTTTCCTTTGGTAAATCCTGTGGAATAGGGGAACGCACAATAATCTCTCCGACGGTTTCATAGATCTTACCATGCTGATAAAGCATTTGTGTAAACTTATTCTTGGAAAGATCAATCAAGTCATTTTCCACACTAAACTTCTGTCCCAGTTCAACATTGTTAAAATAATACTCCGCGGCCTTGGCATAGTAGTTTTCGAGACCCTTCTGAATATTATATTTAGTCGCGATCAGTTGATCCTGACTCATTTTTGGAATTTCTTGATCGGAAAAAGTCTCCGCATAATTTTCGAAAAGTTCAGCGGTCGCCATAGTCGCCTTCAGAGTCCATTCTTCAGCCTCGTACTTAATCGTCAGAGCCAGATCTTTCAGAATTTCTTTTAACAAATTCTGCTTAGCTTTGATATTCTTATCGATTTCCTTCTTTGAACCCGTAAATTTTAACTTATTATATTCCGGAACCCTGCGGTAAGCAATATAAAATTGAGCTCGCGCGGCAGTATTGACTTCCAGATTTTCCCGCCTGCCGTATTTTCTATAGAATTCCACAATTTCATCAAGTTTTTGGTAATATTCACGATCCCGGTTTAAATCCTGATAAGCCTCAGCGCTTTTTAATAACGCATCAAAAACTTTGGCTTTATCATATGAATATTTGGCTGCGAAATGATCAAATGCCTTAACCATATTTACAATATCTTTCCTGTTTTGGTAATTTAAAGCAATGCTATAACTGGCTTCTGCAGCGTAATCTGATTTTGGGTAATTACTTTCAAGGAGACTGTAAGTCCCAATCGCGTCTTCCCAGCGCTTGGACTTTTCGTACAACAATCCAGCATTATAAAGAACCGTATCCGCCACCGCATGTCGTGGAAATTTTTTAGCAATGTCTTTATAGGTATCTGCGGCCTCTCCCCAGTCTTCCACCTTTTCATAACAATCGGCTGCGCTCAACAGAGCCGGAACCACCTGTTTTTCTTCAGGAAACCGCTGCACAACCATTAAATAGATCCGCGCCGCATTTTTATAATCAAATAATTTCTTAAAATTATCCGCCGCCATTGCCAATGCGTCAATTTTGTATTTGGACTGCGGATAGCGATTTACCAAATCTTCATAGGTCAGTGCAGCCGAACGATATTCCTTCTGATTTTCATAAATCAAGCCTGCTTCAAATAATGCCTGGTCGGCGATATTGCTCTTGGGGAATTCGCTCATCACTCGTTTAAATTCTCGCGCCGCCTCAAGCGATTTATTCTGTGCTTTGAGTTGTTCAGCAGATTTATAGATCGCCGCAGCAATTTGATCAATCACCTTTTGATAGCTCGTATCCGTCGGCAATATCGATGCAACCAGGTACTTCAGTCCTTCTTCAGCCTTCTTAAATTCTCCAGCAAGGGTATAACTTTGCGCAAGCATCCGGCGGGACGTCATCGCATGAGCGTGCCGGGAAAATCGATTAATGATGCTTTCAAAAGCATTAATAGCCAGATTATATTGTTTGGCATTATAATACAGTTGCGCCTCTAACATCATAATGTTAACAAGGTCTGGTCCCTGAGGAAATAACTGTTTATACTTTTGCAAAGCGATCACCAGAGCTTCGGTTTCTTTATGGGAAAAAGCGATCTCATCCGAAATACTCCGCTCCTTCACTGCTGCCTCGCGTGCTTTTTCAAAACAGGTAATCGCATTGTAGCAGGCCCTTTCTTTGTTGATCACCGCAATCTTGGCCCCTCCCCCTTTTTTCTTGTCTCCTTTTTCTGATTCCTCCCTGCTCTCTTTCTCCGCCTGTTTTAACAATACCCCGAATCCGGTCGTATCCGCTTCAACAACCACCATGTACTGCTTTCCTGCGTTGAGCAAATCCTCCAATTCATAAAGAGCCTCGGCCAAATAATAATTATACTCGTACGATTTTAACCGGCTATTTGAAAATTTTCTTAAAAATTCGTGATAACGGGGAATGGCTTTCCTAAGATATTCTTTATTCTTTGTTTTTTGTGCCAATTCGTGATAATATAAAGGAAGAAAGGCTAATGCCTCTTCCGCTGCCTTATCCGCTTTGGCAAGGAGCTGAGGAGAATTACTATTCATTTGTGCCCACTTGCTATTCCGGGAGTATTGATCGACCAAAACCTCGCGCGCCTGATTAGCCTCATCATATTTCTTCTGCAAATGCAGACATTCAATGACCATCATTTGAGCGGTAGGCGCTTCCGTGTAATAAGGGTATCGCTCCATCAGATACTGGAAAGCAGCGAGAGCCTCTTCCAGCTGATTATTTTTTCTATTCTTGGAGCCAATTAGAAAATAAATTTTAGCATCGAATTTTTTCCCCCCCTTACTTTCAAGAAAGCGGCGCGCCTGTTGTGTTCCGCCCGCCTGATCCGCGTAGCAAATCGCAATGTATTCGATACTTTCCTCTAAAAAATCACACTTTTGGAAAATACCGCTTTCACAATTTTCAATATATTCAAAAAACTTTTCAATCGCCTGTTGATAAGAGCTAACGCGGTAATAACAATGAGCGATTCGGAATAACGCCAGTGAATAATTCGTCCAATTTTGGGAAATATTGCCTTGCCTCTCATAAAAAGAAATGGTCTTTTGATAATGCTCAAGTGCCTGATGCACATCCCGGTTAAAAAAATAGTACTCCCCCACCCGCAAATGAGCCACGGGTTGGTTGGGACTGTATGGATAATTTAATACAATATCATTGAAATAAACAAAAGCATCATCAATCAGGCCGACGAGAGAAAGGATGCTGGCCAAACGATAGAGGGCGTTATCGCGATTAGGAAATTGGGGGTATTCGGACACCAGTCGCTTCATCACTTTGATCGACTTGCTGTAATCACGCATCGGTGATGCGGGAGGATTAGCGATTTTCTTTTTTTCATAAAGTTTTTCAGCCCGCTCATATTCCTCCATCGCGTGGGAAAATCTTTCATTAGATTCTTCTAAATAGAGCTCTCCCAATTGGAAAAGAGCATCGGCTATGCGCGGATTTTTTTCCCGCGACTGAATAATCTTCTCAAACAGGGCAATCGACTGCGCTCGGTTTTCTCCAACTTTACGGTCTATTTGTCCAAGTTTTTCCTCCTGCTTGCGGAGCATGCCCTGTTTCTTGTCCCGCAGTTTTCCTAGCTTTTCCATTATTTTCTGTCTTTCTGCATCAGTATCCGCCGCTTGAGGCTGTTTGACACTTAAAAAAAGTTGCAACAGGGGGATTCCCAGACCAAACCATGTTAATCTTGAAAAAGTCTTAATTTTCATATTCACAAACATACAAGATTGTTCTTCCTGCTTACTTTTTATTTTCGAGTTTTTTCAATTCTTCCTGTAACCGTTTTTCTTCTTCTTCGATCTTCTCGATTTGTTCTTTACCTTTTTCCAGTACTTTTTCCTTCTTAATTGACTTTTCCAACCGGATCGCCGAAGCCAAGGCATATTCAGCGTCTTCTAGAAGTCGTTCCTTGGTCTTACGGAATCGTTTTTGGATCGTCACCTCTTGCATAAATCGATCATGCTCGTCAATCACCTGATTATAGACATCGAAATCTTTTTTTAGTGCATCGCGCTGTTCTACCATTTGGGACGTTGGTTTTTTTAAACAGACTTGCGATAATTTATCCTGGAAAGATTTGAAATCCCTTAACTTTCCCTGAAATTGACCGTTCTCTGATTCAATTTGCCCCTGGGTAATCCCGGACTGTTTACAAAGAGCAATACACTTATTGAACATATCCTGGGCTTGGGCGTAGTCCTTATTGAGAGTGAAGGCATAGCCTTGGATTAAGTAAGACTCGGCCGTATAGGGACTATTGGGGGTCTCGGCAATGATTTTTTGGGAAAATTGCAAGGCGGTCGTCATACTATTCCCTTTGATATAGCACCAGGCAATACCCAAGAGAGATTCATCATAGTACTTGGTTCCCGGTAATATTTTATTATAATAATTCAGGGCCTCCCTCAACCTCAGTTGTTCCTGCAAAATATGTCCTAAAATAATATGCGCTTTCTGAATCAAAACTTCTTCACTGGGAGACTTTGGCGCAACATTGACAATATTGTTAAAATGGTTAACTGCCATTGTTAGTTTGTTCTGCTGAATACAAATAATCCCCATCGTATATTGTGCATATAAATAGTTTGAATTCCCCTGCGCAATTTGTCCCAAAATATTGTAGACTTCATCATAGGCACGCGCCCCGTCATAATAGTACTTTGTCTGTGCGGCGATATAATCTGCATCCGGTTTAACATCCGTTCCTTGATAAACATTTAAAATATAGGCATAATTAGCCATCGCACTTGGATAATTTCCTTCTTTATAATCAACATTCTGTTTTCCAAAGAGATATTTCGACCGATAATCGCTGGTCGTATATTTTTTAAGGCCGGTTGAATAAATGTCTTTCGCAGCGTCGTTCATATTTAAAAATTCAAAACACTTTCCGAGATAATACATCGCCACATCGACTTTGTGAAAATATGGATAGAGAGACACGACTTTCCCAAAAGCGAAAGCCGCTTCCCAATATCTTTTCTGTAAGTAAAGCTGCATGGCATAATTAAAATCATTCATCGGGGCAATCCGGACTCGTTCAAAAATACGACGGGCCAGCGCTTCCTCACGCGTGGGTCCAAAACGGGTAACGAATGTAAAAAGATTCGAAATTCCTGATGTCGTCCCACTCGGACCGCCATAGAACAGATTGTAGTCAAATTCAAGATAGCGGAAAACGTTAATCCGTTTATAGTTGACGCCAAAACCCATCTGGATCCCGCGAATAACATTATAACCGGTCTTGACATCAAGCCAATCTGCCAGTTTATATTGCAATTCAACATTATATTTTAAATTTCGGCTGATCTTTTTTGGTATGAAGTCCAGTAAAACATCATTGGTATCCCCCGGCGAGGTATTCGTGGACTCACTGTAATTTCCGGCGGAAGGTAAGAGATCCTCAATCACGATATCAACTGCTCCCTCCATTTTTTGATTGAATAATCCGTAATAACTTGTCACACGCAGGGCCATCGGAACCTTTTCGGCGCTTCCAAGAGCCGGAGCCCAGGCGTTTTGCAGAGTCGTTCCGAGTTCGAAATATCCTGATCTAAAATGATAAAGGGGATTGAGCGCAATGCCCAAATCGATCCCCATGCCATAGAAATTAGGTCCGTAAAACCGTTTTTGATGAACGAGCGACACATTTCCGCCAACGGATAAAAAAGGCAGAACTTTCGTACCAAGAGAAAGTAAATAAGCATCATCTGAAAAAGTTAAAGAATTACCCGTCTTTACGCCTGTCCCCTGAGTCGGATCCGCAACCGCTTCTTCAATGTCATTATCATAACCAATCCGGCTGAGCCCAAGCGTATGGTTTAAGTAATAGGGTAAAATAAAATTGAAATAACTGATCTGCGAGGCGTTAGTCAAAAAGGAAGCATAACCGAGATGCAAAGCCATTTGATCCTCATAGGTCATAAAAGCCGGATTAATAAAAGCCGCACTATGCTGAGCACTGGTTGCAAAAATATTATCCGTCACAATCGACCCATTTATTCCACCGCTGCCGCCAGCTGAAAACAAGGGATTCCCGGACCAAATAAAAAAACATACTAATATTTTTTTCATGTTTATGTCTTAAACAATCGCTCTGACAGGATTCCTCTCGTTATTTAATTCAGTCTTCTGAACTCAATTCTTCTATTCTGCTTTCTCCCCGCTGCGTTACGGTTGGTCGCCACCGGAGATTTCTCTCCATAACCCATAACTTTAAAACGGCTGGCATCAATACCGCGGTTAGTCAAATATCGTTTCACGGCCAGGGCGCGGTCATAAGAAAGCGCTTGATTAACGCTGGGCGGGCCGACATTGTCCGTAAAACCTGCAATCTCGACCTTGACTTCCGGGAAGGCTTCGAGTTGATCATAGACTTCATTCAAGATCATATAGGATTGCGGTAATAAATCCGCACTGTTGGTCTTAAAATTAACACCTTGCAAAACCATTCTCCGTTGAATGGCTACCGGCTTCTTATCCGGACAGCCGTCATCATCCTTATAGCCATTCGGGACTTCTGGATCATTCGGACATTGATCAATGTTATCCGCAATTCCATCTTGATCATTGTCTCCTTCCGGACAGCCATCCAGATCTTGAGTCCCGTCTTTATCCTCGGGTTTATCCGGACATTGATCTTTTTCATCGTAAATTCCGTCAAAATCATTATCATAATCCGGACAACCGTCTGAATCCTCAAAGCCGTCCTGGTCTTCAGGATTTTGCGGACAGCGGTCATTGTTATCATTAATTCCGTCATTATCTTTATCTGTATCCACCACTTCAACCACAATTTGCTTTAATAACCCCATATCTACGCGATTTTTCCCTCGCTTTAGACAGGGAGAAATATTATTCACATAAAAGTTTAATTCTCCTGAATTAATAAAAAGGGGATCGCGGTCTAAGTTTGTCCGATCGACCACACAATAAATCCACCAATTAGCCGGATAATTTCCATAAAAGCAATTGTATTTTATTTCTGTCCGCTTGGCATATTGATCACAAAAAACCCCGAACTCCTGGTTTCCGTACAGAATATTGTTAATGATTTGAACTTGAGTATTATTCGCACAATAAATTCCGCCATACTCGTTCTTATAAATCACATTATTAATAATCGAAGTATTCAACGAGCGGGCTGATTCACAAAAAATTCCCGACCACCGATTATAGGCAATGACATTATTGTAAATTTGAGGAAGTCCCACTACACAAAAAATACCAGACCCTTTGTTGTCAATAATACGGTTTCCGAGGATAATCGGACTCACCGATTCGCAAAGGATCCCCATCGTTCCATTCGTAATCGTAAAATTAGTGATTACTGCATCGTTCGCGCCTTTAACAACCGGACCTTTGCGGGACCCATTGAGGATGGTCTGCTCAACACTTTCTCCTTTTAAAACAACTCCCTCAACCAGATTAATATTTTCGTGATAAACACCATTGCGGACAAAAATCGTATCCCCTTCCTGAGCCTTAAACAAGGCTTGGGTAATATTAGGAAAATCACGCGGAACCTCTGATCTCTTTGACCAGAGCCCGGAGGAAAAGGTGATTAAAATCACAACAAGAAAGGTATACATGTTTTCGCTTAAACGATTAACGGAAAAATGAAAAAAATTTCCTTTTTTGTCAAGTATTATTTCTGAAAATTATTATTCCCTGCTGAATCACAATTCTATTAAATCTTATTATTCAAAAATGTAAATCCCCATCGTTTGCCGGTTTCAGGATCCGTGGTTTTGGATGTAATTTCATTCCTTTGCGCAGCGGGTAGTTCATCTTCGCAAACAACACTTAATCTTTTCGGAGGGTTCCCCAGATGGTGTACCCGGCTTACAATTTCTTGTCCTAAAAAACACCCTTTATTATAAGAGACAAACTGATCTTCATCAATATTCAGAATCATTTCATGCTGGTAATCGACACCCTGTAGCGGGATGCGTTGTTTTAGCCGAAACCAGCGAAATTTTTCTTCTGTAACCGTCTTACCCTGTCTCGTTTTTGTAACTACGATCTCTCCGGATTTCAGCGGAATTACAAAATCATCTTCTTTATTATGATCATTGCCCAGATTAAAATAAGAAATCAATTTTTTTTCTTCTCTCACCATGACCTTGCTAACCCTCAGATATTTAGCAAGATGACTGAATAAGGGGGTTAAAACTGCTCTAGAGAGTACCGCGAGCAAATGGTTCTCATTTAACTGGTATTGAAAAAAGGTGGCAACAACCTTTCCGTGAATATCCAAGAAAGCGTTACAGGGCTGATCGAAAAGATTACTGGTTAATCCGTTTAAAAAACGGATCGGTTCATTAGTAAACGACAAAATGCTGTAATCTAAATCGTATAAAAGTTGATCCATATCGTTCTTACCGCTGGCCCTTTTTCAGATAAACCTGAGCGAGTTTTGCATATTTTTCTGCCCACCGCAGATTCTGATCATAAGTCCCTGAAGGCACGTCCTTCACACGTTTCGCCGGGATTCCAATAATCAGAGAATTCTCCTCGAAAATTTCTCCTTCTTTGACCAGTGTACCGGCCCCGACAATGCTTCCTCGCTTGATCACAGCACCCGATAAAACGATTGCCCCCATTCCAATCAGACATCCATCCTGAATGGTGCAGGCATGAAGAATTGCACCATGTCCCACGGTTACATAATTTCCAATCCGACAATCCCGAGCATTTTCAACATGCAAGATACTGCCATCCTGAATATTGGTTTTTTCACCCACTTCGATAGCATTGATATCGCCACGCAAGACACAATTATACCAGATTGAGGCAAAACCCTTGACCGTAACGTTTCCCACCATCTGTGTCCCAGCCGCAATGAATGCAGTTGGGTCGATTTGTGGAGAAAAGGATAAAACATTATCCAGCAGTTCGGTTTTATTCATCTGCACTGATTGAATATTGCTACAAAAATTGATTGGTATTTTTTTTTGATGAAATCTATTTTGTGTGTATTTTTCAGGAAATGGAATTAATCCAAAAAGTGGATCTACTTTTTTTTCACCTCATCAATCACACTTGGAATCATCCCATTCTTGATACTTTCTTTCTAATCATAACGAAACAACAAAACTGGAATTTGCCTCTTTTAATTTTTATTGCTTACCTGCTTACCTGGGGCGGTCCCACCGGCCGGAAAATATTCCTCCTCTTGATCCCGACCATCATTTTTTCAGATCAGATCAGCGCGCATATCTTCAAACCACTGGTGCAACGGCTCCGCCCCTGCCATCCACAACACTTCATCGAAAATGGACATTTTCTACTAGGACATTCTGTATCTTATTCTTTCCCCTCTGCTCATGCCGCCAATGTCTTCGCCCTGGCTACGGTGATCTCTTTCAAAATTCCGAAATGGCGTTATTGGTTTACTTCAATCGCTATCCTCATCGCTTTATCCCGAATATATGTTGGCGTTCACTATCCTCTGGATGTCTTATTCGGTGCTGCACTGGGGAGTTTTTGTGCTGTGAACATGCTCTTTGTTGAAGCCGTATTGACTCACCTCCCCAAAAAGAGGCTGCGTTAATATTGGTTTCTGAAAAAATTCGGTCCGTTAACTATTGAATTTATTATTGAGGCACCAAATTTAAGTTACCTCGAATCGCCTTCATTCGATTACGGTCCGACGTGAGCTGATGCGCCTCCACCCACCCATATTTTTGATTTCGATAAGTGATTCTGTGCCAGGCTTGGAACGCTTTATAAAAATAGACCTCTTCCCCGAATTGAAGCGTATCCTGAATTAAATTCCCGTTTGGTTCACTATAAACCTTGGCTGTTAATCCAATGACATATCTCGCTCGGGCGTGTTGTTTTTTCTGACCCACCGTATCAACGGCTAATTTTCGTTCAAGATCGTAAAAGTCAACCGCCCAACTGCTTGAATCAGCCTCTTCAAGGATGGGAAGAAAAAATTCCTCTTCCACCGTTTCTTTAGTTTGTTCAGTATCAGAAGCTGCTGTTGCATCCATCTGATTTTCCTCAGCAGCGGGTTCAAAAAGTGAGTCTGAATGAATAATCGGGCCGGGTGTTTCTGAATCTTTCAATATGCTCCCCACCTTCATGCTATCGTCTAAACTTTGCGTAGAATCCAGTTTAACGACAAGTTGTTTTGCTTCTTTTCCAACGATCTTTGTAAAGACCGGCTTATTAAAAGACTTTCTACCCGTTTTTTTAGAAACTGAATTTATAGAATTTTTTAAATTGGGAACCTGATCTGACTTTTGCTTTTTAATTTTTGATTTCGAACTGGAAAAAAGAAAACTCAAGATAGATTTTTTTTCTATTAAAGAATCCGGCCTGGCCGGTGTCGCTTGCCCTGCTTGAAGGGCTCTAGGTTCATCAAGCGAGTCTTTAAAAGAGAAAACTGAAAAATATTGCTCTAAACTTTGCCCCGTAGCCTGAATCGTTTTCTTGAGGTCTTGGAATTCAGAAGGCCGCAGAACATGATCCGCCCGGATCCAGCCTGTGGAGTCCTGTCCCCAAAGGATCATCATCCACTGATAATAATCTGCGACGACCATGACCTTTTCACCAAACTTTAGAACGCCTTTTTTCTCCTGTTCGGCTGATTTATCCGAATAAATATATGTTTTGTAATTGCTCACAAAATATTCTTTAATTTTATAACTTCCCAACAAATAGTCGTATGCAGCATCCGCAAAGATCTTATTTTTAAATCGGTACTTCTCCATTTTAGCAAGGGTAAACTCTGGATAATTTCTGTAATCAGGATTGACCCTCTGATAGAGGGCCGAAACGGATAATTCATCAAAAGGCTCTAAAAACTTCATCTCGTCTTTAAGAGAGTCCGGATAAAAAATTAACAATGAATAAGATTCCGGAAGCGGCCCCCAACACCACAAAAAAGACCGCTCTTTAAGAGTAATCCTCTTAAAATAGGAAACCCGAAATTGAAAGGACGTCCCGCTGGAAATCGTTGGAAGACTATCCTGAAGTTGACGGAGGAGTACACTATCCGATTCTGAAAGAGTCGCTACTGAAGTTGTATCCGCAGGATAAACGCCACTATCGAGAGGAAGTTCCCCATAGGACAGGGGAATTTTTAGGAAAAATACAATAAAAATTCCAAATATAACCGGCAGTTTCGCCATCGTCTTATTCTTATCTTGTTCATGATATGGAGTCTAGGCCGAGACCCGCATCACAAGGTCCCCTTAAGCACTCCTCTCCAATAATTCCGTAGTAAATTTCTCCGAGCCGGTCCGAATTTCTAAGGTGGACTGGAATGCGCAGGTGGATAAATTATTTAATAATAACCATTTTACGGGTCTTAATAAATTGTTTTTCGGTAAGCGGGTTTAAAGCATCTCCGATCTTATAATAATTCACTTTTAGCGTATAAAAATAAGCTCCGGAACTCACTCTTTGCAGGTCGGAATCAAAACCGTTCCAAGTCACCGAATATTCACCGGGCGCCATTTCCTTAGGAGAAATTAAATGATTAATAATCTGGCCTTCTAAATTATGAACATACAATTCAACACCGTAGGCAATGTTTTGTAGCGGTTGTGCAGAGAAATTTTCTTCCGCAGCAGGTAACGAAAATTGAATGGTTGTTGAGGGATTGAAGGGATTGGGGAAATTTTGGGATAAAGCAAGCCTGTGTTTTCCCCAGTTTTCTAAATCAACAAAGTAACCGATCTTGTCCTCCGGGGAATAAAGTTTTAAATAGTTCTTCGTTCCAATCCAGATTCGACCATGAGAATCCTCAGCCAATGCGGTCACCCATTTATCAAAATCATCTTTAGCCGAAAAGGCATATTCCATTCTTTCACCGTTGAATTGATAGAGTCCCTGAGGCGTCCCCATCCAAATGCGATCTTGGCGATCAATCAAGAGGGCACTACAAGGAGTTTTATTTTCTGCTTTATACCAAGGCATGATCGAGTGGCCGTCAAACAGGTCGATGCCAGCCAATGTACCGATGTAGAGCATCCCCTTACTGTCTTCGGAAAGTCCTGTAACCCAATTGTTTCCGAGTCCATGAGCCGTGTCATACAACACCTGCCGATTTAAATCAACTAACCCCTTCCAAGTTCCAATCCAAAAATGATCCTTTGAATCAATAAAGAGAGTCGCAATGTTTTTGTAAGCTTCCTTTATTTTTTCATCCTGAATTTCGGGAAATATCTTTTCTAAATTTTGCTTTGATAGAGAAGAAAATTCAAAAACGTCCTTGGGGGTAACAATCCATTTTTTTCCGGTCTTATCAATGAAAATATTTTTAAGTATGCGATCTTCATTGTAGACTACCTGTTGAGACAAAGCCCGATCATCCAGGGTAAGTCTTTGAATTTGCTTTTGATAACAGATATACAGCTGCTGGTTTTCAATTGCTAATCCATGAATAAATCCTTCATCGACATTATTTATCACTTTGGCCTGAATGACCCCAAAAGGCTTTAAAACAATTAATAAAAAAAAATATATTAATAGATGTCTCAAAAAAACCTCCCAATTACAAAATATACTATTTTAGAGCGATGCGGTAGTATTTTCTGACGGACAAATAAAGATTAAAGTTTAATTTAATAGTATCCCAAAGTACTCGTAACTTATTTAAAACAAATGCACTAAATGTTTTTTATTGAAAAATATTATCCGTTATTTTTGAGCATAGCCGTAAATTAGGTATTTATTAATCCTGCTTATGTATGGATCAACCAGTCGGTCAATATAATAGAGCCATTGGCGCAATCTCTCCGTTCTCCCAAAGGTAGCAAAGAATCCCTTCGTTTCGTAATGTACTCCTTTAAAGGAAGAAGTAAAAAACTGCATTTCATCAATTGTGATATAACGCCAATAGCTCGCCCATTTTATAAAGTATTTTCTAAAATAGAAATGAAAAAAACTTCCAACTAGATTCTCGGCAAATAAAAGAATCCCCTTCGGCTTTAAAACCCGATAAATTTCATACATGGCTCTTTCTTGAAGATATTTTGCATTATTTCTTCCGATGCCGCCCAAGAGTGATTTAAAAGCGATAATATCAAAAAAATTATCAGGGAATGGCATGCGGGTGCCATCAAGCGCAAGATATGAAACAAATTCTTTTATTCCATATTTTACATGTTTTTCCTTGGCTAAAGGACTTGGGCCCTTGATATCACTGCAAATGACGGAACATCCTTTGAGTCCCAAGTATAGCGATAGGCCTCCATTTCGCGCTCCAATTTCAAGAGCTCTCTGTTTTTGCAAGTTCTGTCCTAAAATTTTATCCCAAAATACTAGCGCTTGCTTCCAGGTCTTAATATCCCATTCAATAATATCCGATTCGAGCTGCTGGGTATAATCCAAGAATACAATTCCTTGCTTTATCCGAAATAAAGTGTTTATCGATTCGAAGAGGAGGCCGTTATCAATTGAGACTTCTTCTGAATCATCATAATTTCTTTCTGCGGCTGGTATTCTGGCACATGACTTTTTAAAATGAAACGGATTTGTGCGTTTGTAAAATTAAAAATCTGGTCTTGTAACTCTTTAATTTTATCAATCAAATCTGAATTATACGACTCTTCCTTGTCAATCACTAATATTTTTTCATGCCTAGTAGTAACCGTACCCTCAATTTCTGTCAGCAACTCTTCGTATAATTTCTCACCGAGTCGTAATCCACTATACTCAATTTTAATATCAATTTCAGGACGTAAGCCAGCTAACTCGATTAAACGGTAGGCTAAATCCTTAATTTTAATTGGATCACCCATCTTAAGTATAAAAACTTCTCCTCCTCTACCCATCGCTCCCGCTTGCAAAACTAATTGAGAAGCCTCCGGGATAGACATGAAAAATCGGGTAACCTCCGGATGTGTAACATAGAGAGGTCCCCCCCTCTCAATTTGGCGCTTAAATAAAGGGATAACAGAACCTCTTGACCCCAGGACATTCCCAAATCTGACCGCCATACACTTCATCTTTGACTTGGGAGCGATACATTCAAACATCATTCTTTCGGCTAACCTCTTAGAAGCTCCCATGACACTCGTGGGCTTAACAGCCTTATCCGTGGAT
>Ga0247727_10004967_pt1 | contig 27561 bp, 27 predicted proteins | sample WisWelCaveWW1625_FD_202498 | JGI IMG/M metagenome (GOLD analysis project Ga0247727, IMG submission 202498) | Biofilm microbial communities from Wishing Well Cave, Virginia, United States - WW16-25 | ecosystem: Environmental > Aquatic > Deep subsurface > Groundwater > Cave microbial mat | place...
ATGGCGCATTCCTCGCGCCCGCGACGCTCATCGAAGAAAAGCTCGCGCCCGTCTCGCAGCAGCTGGCTTCGATCTCTCAGTGCTTCGGTGGTGCAATGTGCGACTGTAGCGCTGTAGTGCTAAGCGGCTGAACCCAAGTTCTTGTGAACGGTGATGCCGTCGACCCAACGTCAGGCTGCTCCGCGCTCTCTGCCCCCTCTGCCACTCTGCGTTGAAGCTCGAAGAGCACCGTGCCGCCGCGAAGGGAACGTCGCCCCACTCATGAACTCAGCGGCTCCCAAGAACTTGGTGCAGCTACTTAGCGCCTCAGGCGCGCTGAAGATGCGCGCTTGCAGTTGATGGCCGGACGTTTTCGACCCATGCTCACCGGGGCGGCTTCCTTCATTGGAGAGCCTCCCATGCGCCGACTGCTTCCCGCCCTCGGCTTTGCCCTGATCGCTGCGTGTTCCGGACGGTACTCGTCCTCCGCGCCTCCGCCTGCCGCGGCCATTAAGGGCGGCGACACTCCCGAGGCCGCCTTCAAGCTCGCCGAGGTCAAGGGAGCTTTGACGTCCCTGCATGCGCAAGCCGGCGAGGAACTCTGCAAGAACCTGACCGACCGCCGCGGCGTCTTCACGGACCTCGGGGCCGTTCCCGTCCGTGACGCCGGCGTCTTGACACGGACGCCTGGCCTGCGCTCCGAATTCCTAAAGCCCCGCCCCACAAACGGTTCACACCATCCCGGAGGTGAACATGACCGCACTCGCCCTGCTTCTTTCTCTCTTCGTCCAGGACAAGACCTTCTCCGGCCCCCAGAAAGGCGAGAAGACCCCCGGCTTCAAGGTCCTCGACATGACCGGCGAATCGAAGGGCAAGGAGATCGACTTCATCGAGACCGCCAAGGGCGCCCCCTCGCTCATCGTCTTCATGCACGAGATCACCCGCCCCGCCGCGGCCGTCATGCGCAAGCTCGATGAAGCCGCCGCCATCCGGCCGACCCTCAAATCGATCTTCGTCCTCCTCACCGACGACATGAACTCCACCGAGCAGCGCACCCCCATGATGCAGGGCGCTCTCAAGTTCAAGACGCCGTGGGCCATCTCGGTCGACGGCAAGGAAGGCCCCGGCTCCTACGGCCTCAACAAGACCGTGACGCTCACCGTCCTCCTGGCGAAGGACAACCTCGTCGTCGCCAACTGGGCGATCACCGCCCCGGCCGACACCGACGCGCCCGCGATCATCAAGGAGATCCAGGCGCTCGTCCCCGTCGACCGCATCGCCGAACTCGAGGCCAGGGTCGCCGCGCTCGAAAAGGAAAACGCCGACCTCAAGGCGCAGATCGCCAAGCTCAAGGAAGGCCAGCCTCCCAAGCGCCAGCCCGTCGGCAAAGCCCCCACCGACCCCACGCTCAACGGCGCGATGCGAAAGATCATCCGCCAGGACTCCAGCGAGGCCGACGTCGACGCCGCCTTCAAGGAGATCAACGACAAGCTGGCGGAGACGCCCGACCTCAAGCAGCAGGCCATCGACGGCTACATGCTGCTGATCGATCTCAAGTACGGCGGCGAGTACGCGCAGAAGAAGTTGAAGGAAGCGCTGGACGCGTTGAGGAAGTGAGTTGCTCCGCGGGCGCCGCCCGCGGAACGACTCATCGCGCCGAAGCCCGCCCGAAGGAGCCGGCTCGCCGGAACGGCGAGACGCAAGGCGAAGGCGGATGAGGAAACAGGAACGTAGACCGTGGACCGCGGACCGTAGACCGTACACCGAGGACCGAGAGAACCGTAGACCGCAAGAACGGAAGACCGTCCGCCGATCGCGAAATAGGACTCGATGAAACGCGCCATCCTGCTGCTGTTGTTGGCCACGGGTTCGCCCCCTGCGCCGATGTCGGTTCACGGTCCTCGGTCTACGGTCCACGTCGGGGCACCTGATTTCACCCTCGACGTCCTCCCCATCCTCACCCGCTCCGGCTGCAACGCCGGCGGCTGCCACGGCGGCGCGAAAGGCCAGAACGGCTTCAAGCTCTCGCTCCTCGGCTACGACGCCGACGCCGACTACGAAGCGATCGCGATGGACCTCCACTCGCGCCGCATCAACCGCGCGGCGCCGGACGACTCGCTCCTCATCCAGAAAAGCACGATGCGCATCAAGCACACCGGCGGCAAGGCGCTCCGCGAGGGTGCCGACACCGTGCTCGCCTGGATCAAGGCCGGCGCCCCGCGAAAAACCCGCGACTCGAATCTCCTCTCCGTCGACGTCACGCCCGCCGCCATCGTGAAGCGCGACGGCGATACGCCGCTCAAGGTCACCGCGCGCTACTCCGACGACACCACGCGCGACGTCACCACCATGGCGCTCTACTCGACCAACGACGACTCGATCGCGACCGTGACGCCCGACGGCGTCGTGCGCACCCTGCGCAACGGCGAAACGACGATCATCGTCCGCTACGGAGGCTTCGTCGTCCCCGTCACCGCGGGCTATCCCTTCGCGATGGCGCAAGCCTCGACCTTCAAGCCCGCAAACCTCGTCGACGAGCAGCTCGCGGCGAAATGGAAGTCGCTCGGCATCATCCCGTCGTTCTCCGCCGACGACGCGACCTTCCTCCGCCGCGCGTTCCTCGACGTCATCGGAACGCTGCCGACGCCCGACGAAGTCCGCGCGTTCCTCGCGAAGCCCGACCGCGTCAAGCTCATCGACGACCTGCTCAAGCGCCCCGAGTTCGACCTCTTCTGGACGCTGAAGCTCTCCCAGTGGCTCATGGTCGGCGCCCAGAAGTTCTCCCCCGACTATCCCGCCTGGCTCAAGTCGCGGATCGACGAGCCGATCACCGAGACCGCGAAGCTCCTCGTGACCGCGAAAGGCACGAGCGCGCCGGCATCGTTCTTCTCCGTCGACTCCGATCCGCGCGTGATGATGGAGTTCACGGTCCAGACCTTCCACGGCTTCCGCATGCAGTGCGCGAACTGCCACAACCATCCGCTCGAACGATTCGCGCAGGACGACTACCACTCGCTCGCCGCCGTCTACTCGCGCGTCCGCCACGAGCGCGGCCTCGTCCTCTCGCCGCGCGGCGAACTCACCAACCCGCGCACCGGACGCGTCGCCGCGCCGAGGTTCGACGGCGACGACCGCCGCGTGCCGTTCGCCGAGTGGCTCGTCAGCGATCCGCGCTTCGCCCGCGCGTGGGCGAACCGGCTCTTCGGCGAAATCTTCGGCCGCGGACTTGTGCATGCCGTCGACGACATGCGCGCGAGCAACCCGCCGTCGGTGCCGGCGCTTCTCGACGCGCTCGCCGCCGAGTTCGCGAAGACGCCGAAGCTCCGGCCGTTCCTGCGACTCCTGCTGACGTCGAGCGCCTACGGCCTTTCGTCGAAGGGACAAGTCGACGACAAGTTCTTCTCCCACGCGATCGTCAAGCCGCTGCCGGCCGAAGTCGTCCTCGATGCGATCACGATGTCGCAGGGCGCGCTGACCGACCGCGCGATCTCGCGTGTCGATCCGTCGCAGTCGACGCCGCTGCTCGACGCCCTCGGCCGCTGCTCGCGGACGAGGATCTGCGCCGAGTTCCAGGGAAGCCTCCGCCAGGCGCTCGCGCTCGCGACGCTTGAGGTCAAGGCGCCGTCGAAGGAGGTCGAGGAGCTCTTCCTCCGCACCTTGAGTCGGCCGCCGACGGCGAAAGAACGCGACTACGCCGCGACGTGCGATCCCGACGAGCTGATGTGGGCGTTGATCGCCACCAAAGAATTTCAGATGAGGCATTAGCTTATGGAGATACACGGGCATGCTCGCCCTGAGCGCAGCAACGCGAAGCGTTGCGGAGTCGAAGGGTGCACTAGACGCGACATCCTCAAGATCGGCGCGCTCGGCATCGGCAGCCTCGCACTGCCCGACCTCCTCGCGGCGCAGGGCGCGAAGGCGAAGAACTGCATCCTCATCTGGCTCCAGGGCGGGCCGAGCCATCTCGACCTGTTCGACCTCAAGCCCGACGCGCCGATCGAGATCCGCGGCGAGTTCAAGACGGCGAAGTCGATCGACGGCGTCCGCATCTCCGAGCATCTCCCGCGCATCGCCGCGCGCATGAAGAAGCTCGCGCTGATCCGCTCGCTCACCTCGCCCGAAGGCAACCACGACCGCGCGACGCATTACCTGCTCACCGGCCACCGCCCCTCGCCCGCCGTCGCCTACCCATCGATGGGCGCCGTCTGCGCGAAGGAGTTCGGCGTCGGCAGGGAGCTCCCGTCGAACATCGCCCTCCCGCGCGCGCCCGAATATGCCGACGCGGGACATCTCGGCGCCGCGTTCAATCCCTACGAGCCGGCGCCGCTCCCGTCGATCTCGTTCGACCGGCTGCGCCGCCGCGAAGCGATGGTGAAGAAGCTCGACGAGCTCAGCGACGCCGTCGAGAAGACTCCCGCGCGCGACTCGTTCTACGACCAGGCCTTCTCGATCCTGCTGAGCGACAAGGCGCGCACGGCCTTCGACCTCTCGAAGGAGAAGGCGAACGACTACGGCCATCACGAGCTCGGCCGCTCCTGCCTGCTCGCGCGCCGGCTCATCGAGGCCGGCACGCGCTTCGTCACCGTCACCGACAACGGCTGGGACACGCACGACAACATCTTCAAGCGGCTCCGCGACGGCTTCCCCGGCAAGCTGCCGGGCCTCGACCAGGCCTACGGCGCGCTGATCGACGACCTGGACCAGCGCGGCCTCTTGAAGGAGACGCTCGTCGTCCTCATGGGCGAGTTCGGCCGCACGCCGAAGCTCAACTCCGCCGGCGGACGCGACCACTGGCCGCGCATCAATTCCGTCGTCCTGGCGGGCGGCGGCGTCCGGCCCAACGTCGTCGGCACCTCCGACGCGTTCGGCGAACTGCCCGACGAGCGGCCGGTCCAGGTCGAGGACCTCATTGCCACGATCTACTCGCTCCTCGGCATCGACCCGTCGAAGAAGCTCTCGTCGCCCGGCGGCCGGCCGCTGCCGATCGTCGACGGCGGCGACGTCATCAAGGAGATCGTGTGATCTTCCTCATCGCGCAGATCATCGGCATCGCGGCCGGCGGCGACCACGTCGCCGTCGCGAAACAGGACAGCGTCACGCTCGACGACAAGGCGGTGACGACGTCGATCGCGCAGGTCACCGGCGTCGCCTTCTCGCGCGACCACAAGCTCGCGCTTTTCGGCGGCAAGCCCGGCAAGTCGGGCGAGATCGAATTCGCCGGCTGGCGCGCCGCGGAGCACAAGGACCTCGTCAACGCCGTCACGTTCGCCGCCGACTGGCTCGCCACGGCGTCGCACGACAAGACGATCCAGATCCGCTCGCTCGACGGCAAGCTGCTGAAGACGCTGACGGGCCACGCGTCGGCGGTGGTCTGCGTTGCCGCGAGCCCCGACGGCAAGACGCTCGTCTCCGGCGGCGCCGACAGCACGATTCGCGTCTGGGATCCGGCGACCGGCGAGTTGAAGCGGACGATCGCGAATCACGGCGACCGCGTGAACGCACTTGCGTGGAGCCCTGACGGTAAATTCCTCGCGTCCGGGAGCCGCGATCGGACGCTGCGCGTCTGGCAGCCGGAGATCGGGCGGCTCGTGCGTTTCGTGAAGCACGACGCGGAGATTCTGGATGTCGCGTTCCCCGACGCGATCATCACCGCGACGGTGTCGAACATCCGCGTCATCGAGGCCGACAGCGACAAGGTGGTGAAGGAGTTCGACTCCGGCGGGCGGGCGATGGCGGTGAAGGGGGCGACGATCCTCGTTGCGGGAGACGCGGTGACGAGCCTGGTGCGATGAGCGACCGGCCTTAATCGACCACTCGCAGCTCATTCCCCAGCTCGTTCACATCCCCGGCCGCGATCGGGAAGTGCTTCGCCAGGAGCTCGCCGCACGCGGCGATCCCTTCGCACAGCCCCTGGGCCGGCTTCCCCGCCTTGATGCCGCCGATGACGCACGCCACGATGCCGCCCCACGCCGCCTCGTCGATCTTCTCGGCGATCGGCTCGTCGCCGAGCACGACGACCATGTGCTCATAGAGCGAGAGGTAGACGATGATCCCGGTCGCCCCCTTGGTGCCCTTCACGTGGAACCGCTCGAACGCCTCCGCCGCGGCGCGCGTGACCTCCTCCCGCATCGCGCGGCGACCGGTGAGCAGGCGCCGCAGCGGCGGACAGAGCCGCACCGCGAAGGCGCCGAGCGCGAACCCGCCCGCGAAGAGGGCAAGCACGGTGACCAGTCCCAGCGACGGCTCGTAGCCGGAACTCCAGTCCTCCGCGGCAGGCACGACGCGCTGGAGCAGCAGCCAGGCCGCCGCCACGGAGGAGAGCGCCGCCGCCAGCCCCGCGGTCACCTCGGCCCGCTCGTACCGGCCCGAGCGCGTGGCCACGACGGGAACGATCTCGCCCGACGTCGCCCGCTCCGCCTCGCCGACCGCCTTCGCGACCAGCCCCTGGTCGTCGGCGCTGAACCACTCGCTGGCCCTCTTCACCTACCAGCTCCCCGAGGCGCCGCCGCCGCCGGAGAAGCCGCCGCCCCGACGTCCGCCGCCGCCGCCGAACGACGAGCTTCGCGACGAACCCCACGACGGCCCGGAACTAAAGCCGTGATGGCGTCGGTGCCACCGCGAGCCGTGCCACGAACCTCCGCCCAGGCCGCGAAAGAAGATCTTCACGATCGCGACGACGATGATGACGATGACGAGAACCGGCAGCGCCCCGAAAAGGCTCGTGCGGCGGTTGTAAGAGTGGTGGACGGCATCCGGCATGTGGGTCGTCCCGCCGACCGGCCCGGGCACGGCTCCGCTGGTGACGGGGACGCGGAGCACCGCGCGGGCCAGCTCGAGAACCGCCGCGGCCAGGCCCGCCCCGTGCCGGTTGCTCTTGAACTGCGGGACCAGGGTCCGCTGCATGACGGCATTCGTCTCCGCGTTGAGCCGGCCGCCCCACGCCCGGCCGCATTCGATGCGCGCCTTCCGGTCGTCGCGCGAAACGACGATGAGAATCCCCTGCGCCCAGTGGTCGCGGGCGGTTCCCCACGAGTCGAAGAGGCCCGCGCCGAACTGCTCGATCGTCCATCCCGCCCGCCCGCACGACGCCATCGACGTCACCGTCACGACCATCAGCGGCGTCTGGTGCGACGCGTGGAGGGAGGCGCAGGCGGAGCGAATGGTCGCGCGATCCGATTCGGCGATCAGGTTCGCGCCGTCGACGATCCACTCGCCCTGCGCGGGAGCCGGCGGATAGGACTGCGCGTAGGCGGCGGTGGCCAGGGCCAGGAAGGCGAGCACGGTGTGGGGCAGTCGCACGATGAGTACTCTAACGAGCGCAAGCCCGCGCCGTTACCGCTAACCGTGCCGGACTCTTGTTGAGCGCGGGAGCCGGAGATCGGCCGGCTCGTGCGTTTCGTGAAGTACGAGCCCTGGCGCGATGACTCCCCTGAGCTGCGCGAAGGTCCCCGACCAGTCGCCATTCCTCGGGTGAGGCAATCGCACCACGTGCACCGGAAGCGCAGATCCACGGGAGACCCGCTTCCGCTGGTCATACTTGCGCGTGCCGGCCGCCCACCACGTCACCGCGACGGCAACCACCAGGCCGAGCACGATCAGGGATTCGATCCGGTCCTCTCCACTCCGGCGGACGACGTCGCGAATGCAGAAGATTCCAAGCACCGTCAGAACGCCCGGGATCCACGGCCACGCCGAGGTCGAGGCGAGCCACCAGGAGAGCCCGGCCACGACTCCCAGCAGGATCAATCCGCCCGTGCCCAGGACGACGACCGTCAAGCCCACGCTCCGAGGGGGTTCAGCGGAAACGTCGGGCAGCTCACCGCCGCAATTCGCGCACTGCCGCAACGGCGGCGCGAAAGCCTGGCGGCATTGCGGGCACGTCGCTTCCATACCGCAATAGCCTACCCCACCTGGCCAACACTCGACCCCCTTCCGCTCCGTTCCGCTCCAGGAACATCCGCTCGGCACCGTCGCCCATTTCGCGCCGTCTCACGCGCTAATGCATGTGGCATGGGTCTTGCATGAGTAACCTTGTGACCAGGCGCATCGCCATCCTGCTGCTGCTGATCGCCGGCTGCCGCCGTTCCCACGTCAACCCAGCCGGTCTTCCGCCGCCCCCCACCCCCACGCTCTACGGCACCTCGGCCGGCCTCGTCCCCTTCGCGATGACGATCGACCGCGCCACCGGCACGCCCACCCTCCTCTCCGGCCTCGGCCTCGCCGGCTGCAACAGCATCACCGACGTCGCCTTCCACACCGGCACACTCTACGGCGTCGACATCGACCTCCCCGCGATCGTGACGATCGATCTGGCCACCGGCCGGCCGTCGGTGCACCTCCTGCTGCCGTCCACCTACTGCCGCACGCTCGCCGTCGATCCAGCGGGACGGTTTTACACGGTCGACGTCGTCACCGACTTCCTCCTGCGCGTCGATCCGGACGGCACGACAGTCCCGATCGGCTCGGTCGGGAGCAGCGCCATCGACGCGCTCGCCTTCGAGCCCGCGACCGGCAAGCTCCTGGGCTTCGACCTCAACACGATGCTGATCGTTCGCATCGACCCCACGACCGCCGCCGTCACGACCGTGGGATACCCGGGAACCAACCAGGTGGGCGACATCGCCATCGACCCCGCGGGGACGATCTACGCCACGGACACCGGGCTCTACCGGCTGATGACCATCAACCCCGTGACCGGCGCGGGAACCGTGGTCGCGCCGATGAACTACGGCTACGTGCGCGGCATCGCCTTCGACCCCGTGACCGGCCTCTTCCATGGCGTGGACATGGCGATGGACGTGCTGATCACGATCAACCCCGCGACAGCCCTCGGGGTCACGGTCGGCCCGACGAAGGCCCAGTCGATTGAAGGCCTTGCCTACCACGCGGCAAGCGGCGCGTTTCTCGGCGTCGCGTCGCAGGACGGCCGGTTCATGTCGATCGATCCTCTCACCGGGGTCGCGACCCTGCTGGGCTACACGAGCGTCATCGGCCTGGGCGGCCTCTCGTTCCATCCCGCCACCGGCGTGATCTACGGCGCCACGACGAACGCCTTGTACACGCTCAATCCCTCGACGGGCGCGGCGACGCCCGTTGGGTCCTTCGGGATGGCGGGGATCGCCGACCTCGCGTTCGACGCCTCCGGAGCCCTGTACGGAGTCCGCGATTCGGCCGGCCAGTTCGTGACGATCAACCCGGCGACCGGCGCGGCGACCGCCGTGGGCGCGATCGGCTTCGGCTCGGTGAAGTCGCTGGTCTGCGTTGGCGGGGCGGTGTACGGCGTCGACAACGCCACGCGCTCCATCCTGGCGATCGACCCGGCCACGGGCGCGGGATCGATCGTCGCGCCGATCAGCGTCGCCATGATCGGCGCGCTCGCGTCAACCGGGACTGCGGTCTTCGCGGCGTCGCCTTTGGCGCTCTACGACGTCAATCTCGCGACAGGCCGCGCCCGATCGCACGGCGCGCTCGGCTTCTCCGTCCGCGGGCTGGCGTGCGACCCCGCGACAGGGACGCTCTACGGGACCGACACGGCCGTCGATTGGCTCGTGACCGTGGATGTGGCGACGGGCGAGGGCACCGCCATCGCGCCGACCGGCTTCGCCGACCTGCAGGGCCTCGCGTGGTCGCCGTCGCTCGGCAAGCTCTATGCAACCGACAACGCCACCAACCAGCTCGTCCTGGTCGATCCGTCGACGGGCGCGGGCACGGCGGTCGCGACGCTCAGTGCGCCGGGAATCCGCGGACTCGCCGTCGACGCGACGGGCGCGCTTTACGGCGTCGACGCCACGTCCCTGGTGCGGATCGATCCGGCAACCGGGAGCGTGACGGTGATCGGCCTCACGGGATTCACGCTGATGGAAGGGCTCGCGTTCGATTCCGCGACGGGCGGATTCCTCGCAACCGACACGGGCGCGCGGTTGCTGGTCGCGATTGATGGCGTCACCGGGGCGGGGGTTGCCGTGGGCTCGGCGCACGCAGCGATCATGGGATTGGAAGCGCGCTAACCCTCTTTTCACTTTCCTCCGCCGGGCCCCCGCTTTCCTCTGTTTTCTCTTCATGAGATCACTCGCCCTCGCCTTCCTCCTTCTCCAGGCCGCCCCGGAGCTCACCGACAAGAGCTACGACGGCGTCCGCGACGCCATCCTCCCCACCAAGCAGGAGATGGGGTGGAAGGCGATCCCATGGAAGTCCACGTTGTGGGACGCGGTGGTGCAGGCGCAGAAGGACGACAAGCCGATCCTGCTCTGGACGATGAACGGCCACCCGATGGGCTGCACCTGAAACAACGGGGTCATCGGCAGACAGTCTGTCTGGTCCGACCCGGAACTCCAGAAGCTCGCCGCGAACTTCGTCTGCGCCGCCGATGAAGTCTTCATCCTCACCAACGGCAAGGGCGAGGAGTGCGACTTCTTCCGCCTCTGGTCCAACCAGGGGCTCAACCGGGGCGACACGCGCCAGGGCACGTACTGCGTGACGCCGGCCGGCGAACTCCTCGGAGCCGTCAACGAGCGCCGCACCAGCATGATGGGCCAGATGATGAAAGACTCGCTCGAGAAGTGGGCGAAGATCCCGAAGGCGAAACGGCTCCGCGCGACGGCGCCGGCCGCCGAGCCCGTCGGCGGCGACCGCCGCGAGCGGCTCTACCCCAAGGACGGCCTCACGCTGCGCTCGTTCCAGCGCGACTTCCCCGGCGGCGACAAGACCACCGACTGGATGGACAAGGCCTGGAACACCGACACGCTCTGGTACAACGCCGAGGAGCTCAAGCAGTGGCTCCCGCAGGCCGGCGCAAAAAAGTACGAGATCCCCGCGCCCCTCGTCCGCCGCTTCGCCCGCTTCAACTTCGTCGACATGGTCCGCGGACAGACCGTCGGCTTCGATGACGACCACATCACGGCGTCGCTCGCGGCCGAGATCACCGGCTCGAAGAACGGCGTCGTCTCCATCAAGTTCACCGGCGCGGCGAAGGCGGTGCAGAAGGGGACGTGGGCGCTCTCCGAGCAGCAGGGCCCGTCGGCGCAGGAGCGCGGCTACGACTTCAAGATGCTCGGCAAGGCGAACTTCGACACCGCGAAGAACAAGTTCACGCTCTTCGAGATCGTCGCCGTCGGCCCGCGCTGGGGCGGCTGGCGCACCAACCGCCGCGAGAACGATCTCGCCGCCGCGCCGATGGGCTGCGTCATCAAGCTCAACGACGAAGGCGACCGCGTCCCGCCGTCGGGCATCTGGCGGTACGGATGGAGATGAAGAAAACCACGAAGCAGGACGATTCGCGAACCGGCCCGAAAGGCACCGCTGGCGGCACCCCTGTCTTCCTGCTTCGTCGTTTCGTGTTTTCCTTGCTTCGTGTTGTTACTCTTCTCTGTTCCTCTACTCGTTAACACCCGAAGTACAGGTCCACGCAAGAAGGTGGCCCTGACATCCGGCTCTTCTCGCTCGGCGGCCAGCGCGTGCTCGACCTCATCGGAAAAAACGGATACGACGTCTATCGCAAGCGTCCGAAGCTCTCGAAGCTCGGGAGGGCGTGGCTCGCGATCTCGAGCGTGCTCGGCGTCGCGTCCTGAGGAGGCAACATGAATCGCATCGCAACCCTCGTCGTCCTCGCGCTCTTCACCGCCTCGAACGCCGCCCCGGAGGCGAAGCAGGAGAGCCCCAAGCGCCTCGTGGCGCGCGTGCAGATGGCGCAGATCGGCATGGCCTGCATCATGTTCAAGAACGTCAACGGGCAGGATCCCAAGGCGCTGAAGGACCTCGTCGAGAAGCCGGCCTACGCCAAGTCCTGGCCGGAGGGCGGGTTCCTGCTCGGCGGCAAGGTGCCGCTCGATCCGTGGGGCCGCGAGTACCGATGGCAGGCCCGGGAGGGCCGCGTCCCCAGTCTCGCGACGCTGGGCGCCGACGGCGAGGCGGGCGGCGTGGAGGACGACGCCGACATCACGTGGGCCGATGTGGTCGGCTCCTCCGACGATGACCGGAAACTCTGCCGCCACTTCATCGACAACCTGACGCAGGCGACGAAGAACTACGAACTCGACCAGAACGCCTATCCCGCGTCCGGCAATGCGTCCCTGGTCAAGGCGCTTCAGACGGCGGGACCGAAGAAGCTGCCCTACTTCGAGTTCCCGAAGGAGTGCCTCAACAAGAAGGGCGAGGTGCTCGATCCCTGGGGCAGCCCGTTCGTCTACCGCAACAACGCAGTCAAGTACCCGGGCAACCATGGCGACGCGACGGCGCACAACAAGACGAGCTTCGACATTTACTCGTTCGGGCCGGACGGGAAGGACAACGGCGGCGGCGGGGACGACGTGAACAACTGGGATTGAAGTCCTGCGTGGATGTTTGAGGTTCGATGCTCGATGTCCGACCCGGCCGGGGACGGCGCACCCCCGGGGGATGTAGCCTATGCACGTGAAAGGCGCGCTCCTGGTGGCATGACGCAAGGCGGAGGCGGATCGGCTGCCGCTCCCGGGTCCCACGTCCCGCGCGGTGATATCATGCGGCCATGGCGCGCATAGCCGGCGTCGAGATCCCTCGCGACAAGCAAGTTCGGTTCTCGCTTGCCCACCTCTACGGAATCGGAGATGCGCTCGCCCGGAAAATCCTGAGAGGCGCCAGGGTGCCCGAGACGACCCGGGTGTCGCGCCTGGGGCCTCGCCAAATCGAGCGGATCACCGCCATCATCGAGCGTGAGCACGTCGTCGAGGGCGAACTGCGCCGTCAAGTGCATCAGAACGTCGAGCGGCTGAAGGCAATCCGCTGCCGCCGCGGAGACCGTCACGGCAAGGGGCTGCCGGTTCGCGGGCAGAAGACGCGGCGGCCGAAAGGGCCGCGCAAGAACTCGATCACCGTGATCTTCGCACGCAACGATCCGCGGTGACGCGGGCGCACCGCAACAAACGGCGTGGGACGTTCGACGTGGGACCGACACGGGACCCGGGACCGTAGCGCCGCGCTGAGCTAGCGAAGCGCCACGCGAATCGCTTCTGCCTGCTTCTCGATCTCGCCCGGCCCGTACTTCTTCGTCACCCACTTGAATCTCACGCCGTCGTCCGCCTTGCGCGGGATGACGTGGAAGTGGGCGTGCGGGATCAGCTCATGTAGGGGACGAACCCGGCCGGGGTCTATGAGCCGGGCGGGGTCGGCGTCCGGGTTCATGGGGTAGAATCGGTCCGTGGCGGTCGACCCGGCGGTGGGGGGCCAGGTCCGGGCTCCTGGAACCATGCAACATAACCGGGCCTTATGGGACGTTGCCGCCCCCTTTTCGCGCGTGCGCGCGCGGACGTGACGGGCCTTCTGCTGGCGGTCGTCTCGGGGGCGGTCACCTCCGGCCTCGCCTATACGCTCTGGTACGCCGCGATTCTCCAGCTGCTGGTTCCCGTCCTCGCGGCGGCGGGCGGAGTCCTGTTCCTCGGCGAAGAGCTCACCCCTCGGCTCGCGATCGCCGGCCCGGTCATCCTGGGCGGCGTCGCGCTCTCCCTGGTGCGGCCGGCGGGCCGGACGGCGTTAATCGCCGTGGTGGCCCCGTCAACTCTACTCCATGACGACGTTCACGCGACCGGGCCCGCGGCCCGTCAGATCGACGATGCGCAGGTCCAGCGTCTGGGGATCGGCCTTCGCCGTCAGCTGCAGCTTCCGTTCAACGGACTGGCCGGGATCGACGCGGCCGATGTGGAAGACGAGGTCTCCGGCGAAGCGGGCGAGGATCTGCTCGGCCACAGCCGTACCCTCGTTGCGGACGCGGATCCGCAGGACCGGACGCCCGTCGGCCATCCTCATGGAGGCCTCCACCCGCAGGTCAAGGCTCTGGCTCGGCGCCCCTCCCGACCAGACAGCCCCCTGCAGTGCCGCAAGGAGCGCGTTCGGATCGTCCGGCCGCAGGGTCTGCCGGGTTCCGGCCACGTCCAGTTCCAACGCGGCCGAATCCAGACGCACCGGCCGGGCGAGGCACGCAGGCAGCTCGAATTCGACCGCACCCTCGGACGTGGATTCCCGCCTGCCCAGGGCCGTACGCTCGCCGTCGATCACCACGGAGATGGCGACGGCCAGGCTCGCCGCGGGCGAGGTGACCCGGCGCCTGACGGACGAGGGCGCCTCGGCCAGTTCCTCGCGCACCCTCCGAAAGCTCTCCTTGGCTCGTGCGTGAGGACCTCCATTGAACAGCCCCCAAAGGAAGTTGCTCTCAAAATCGTGAAAGGGCAGGTCGAAATAGGTGAAGGGGAGCCCCAGGGTGAAGCCATAGAGGAGCGTGTCCCAGGTGAACCCCTCACACGCTTCCCGACTCCAGACTTCTCGAACGCGCTTTGTCTCCCACGTCTCCAGGCACTCCCGCGTGACGGTGGCCGTCAGACGGGATCCCTTGATCTCCACGCGGACCGACTCGGTACCGGTGACAGACTCGACCTGCGTGCGGCGCACCGGCGTCTCGACGACCGCGTCGGTGATCACCGTCCGGGGATGGTGAAACGTCGTGTGATACACCATCATGCAGCCGGCTTGCGAGGCGGCGAGCATTGAAACGACGGCGACCAGCGCGATCCTGCGCGCACCGCCTCCCGCCCTCCGCCTTTGGGTGCAGACGCAGCTCACGGCACACCTCCGCTCAAGGACCTCTCCACCGGAATCCCACCCAGCAACACCGCGGATTCCCGCAGCTGCCAGCGAAATCCTGTTGCGAAACGCGCCTAACAGGAAACCAGCAATTGTCGTTCCCTCTGGCACGCGTCTTGCGAGGTTTACCGTGGAGGCGGTCGATGATTCGATCGAGCGTGCTGGCATTGGTCGCTGCCCTGGCTTGCGGCGTCCTTGGGTGTCTGCCCCCGTTGGCCTCCCTTGGCCACGTAATCCCCGCGACGTCCCCGTACCCGTGGGCCACCCACCTGGCGGACTACAAGAAGGGCAACTGGGTGCGCTACCGGCTCGAGTCTGCGGGGAGCGCCATCGAGACGTGGATTGCGGTCGTCGGGGAGTCGGGCGGCAATCTCTGGATCCACGTGGGGACGTCGCTGGGCACGTTCGAGTATGACCACGTCCTGTGCGTCGAACCCTCCGTGCGGAAGGTCGTGAAGGCGTATTACTCCGACACGGTGTTTCACCAGCGCGGCAAGGACAAGGTGTGGTGGTCCTGCGACATCAAGGTCTCCCCGGCCGCCCAAACGGGCGACGCGTGCCCGATGTGCGGCAAGGCCCACAAGGCCCCGGACGTAAACGTGAGCGAGGCCAGGGTGAGGGTGGGAGACAAGGACCTCCCCTGCAAGAAGGCCGACGTGACGGCGCACCTGTGCGACGGCAAGGAGGCGCGAACGACCTCGTTCTTCTCGAACGAGGTGCCGAGGCTGTTCGATCTCAGCGGCCTGTCGGAACACGGCGGCCTCGTCCGCTTCGAGGGGAGCGGCGTGAAGATCACGCTCGTCGGTTTCGGAACGAACGGCCTGCCCATGCATGATTTCCCCTGGGAGTAGCGGCATTGCCGCGGCCCGGCGCGCATTACTGCGCGCCGCGGTTTCCGCCGCGGCCGGATCTCCCTCACACCTTGGAAGGAACCTCTCATGGGCCTTTACGACGACGACAAGGCGGCGATGACCAGCGGCGACATTCTCGACGTCATCTACTGGCAGACGAAGTACGCCTTCGCCAAGTTCAGGGCGGCCATGGCAGCGCGGCAGCCGGAGGGCGACATCCGGTTCACGCTCATCGACGTGGTCAGCGGATGCGAGGACCTTCTCAAGACCTATCCGAAGCACGCGGAGATCCAGGCTTTCATCTAGGTGGACGAACCCGGCCGGGATCCATGAGCCGGGCGGGGTTGGAGGCCAGGTTCATGGGGTAGAATCGGTCCGTGGCGATAGATGCGGCGGTGGGAGGAGGTCCGGGGCTTCTGGAACCATGCAACGTAACCCGGCGTTATGGGACGTTGCCGCACCGTTTGGGCCGCTGGAACTTCCTACGCTCTTACTTTGGCACCCTCAGACCCTTCAGCTTGAAGGGGTACTTCACCGCCTCGTCGCCGGCCACGCGCGCGATCACGACTCTTGACGGCGTCCCCACCGGCCTTATCGTCATTGTGTTCGCGGAGCGGATGGCATCGCCCGCCATCTCGCCGACGAACGCGCCCTCCTTGTCCTCCATCCACCAGCGGATGTCGTCCACGCACTCCTCCGTCGTCGCATGCTGCTCGTAGTCGACCTTCCACCGGCCGGAACTCCTCTCCGTCACGGCCAGCACCTTGATCTCGTAGCCGCCCACCGTTTTCGTCACGGGGTCCTTGAGGGAGGCGATATCGATCTCGTGCCGCTCCATGTCGCGCGGCCACGAGATGACGAGCGTCCCCTCGATGTCGAGTTCCGCCGCTTCGCCGAGGTCCTCCATGGTGACGGTCGCCGACCACGCGGTGCCGCACGTCAGACAGCCGGGGCGGCGCGTGGTCGACTCGTCGAGGTAGGTGTCGGACATGTCGCCGTCGATCTTCTTCCCGCCCGCCGTGACCTTGACCTCCTCGGCGCACGTCGCGAGCGTCAGGCTCCCCGGCGGCAGGAGAACCCGCAGCGACACCGTCGCGCGCTTCTTCGTGGCTGACAGGGCCGCGATGATCCCCGCCTCGCCAAGGTCCACGGCCGCGCGCGGCGCCTCCGCGGCGGTCGCCGTGAACTCCTGCGGCGTGCGAAGCAGCCGCGCCAGGTTGCTCGACGGCGCCACGCCGCCCGCCGTGCGGATGAGCTCGATCGCCGCCCACGGCGTCGCGTCCTTCAGCTCCAGCGAGATCTTCTTCTGCGCCAGGTCGGAGTCGCCGAGCTCGCCCTTGAGCCCGTAGGCCTCCATCACGCGCGCGATCGCCTTGTCGAGCGGCTCGTCCTTGATCGACATCGTCACGCGCACGGGCGGCGGGCGGAACGACTTCACACGCTCGCGGCGCTCGATCTCGCTGATCGCCTGCTGAACGCGCGCCCTGGTTTCGCGGTCGCCATCATTCGTCCGTTTCTTCAGCGCGGGCAGAACCTTCGGGCCCATCGCCACCAGCTGCGCGAACGCGTCGTCGCGCTCGGCGACGTCCTCCGACATCATCTTCTGGATCAGCGTGTCGGCGTCCTGGACGAGGAGGAGCAAGAGCAGCAGAACGCGCATGACTTCAGTGTACTGCAGAATCTTCGCCCTGCGGGGGCGCCGTTCCTGTTGAACTAGGAAGGAGATCCCTATGCGACTACTGTTCGCCCTGATCCTGCTCGCGCCCCAGGCCAAGGAGTCCACCGGCCTCGTCCCGATCTGCGACCTGGGCACGGCGAAATACAAGGACCGCGAGGGCGGCCTCTACGGCGGCGGCAGCAACACGCCGCCGAAGGAGCACGCGGCACGCGCCAAGACCGCGACGGAGAAGATCACCCCGCTCGACAAAGAGGGCAAGACCGCCGCCGATGGAAAGATCGGGCTCCTGTCGATCGGGATGTCGAACACGACGCAGGAGTTCTCGGCGTTCCAGCGCACGGCGCGCGGCGACAAGGATCTCTCCCCGCACGTCGCCATCGTCGACGGCGCACAGGGCGGCCAGACCGCCAGCCGCATCGCCGACGAGTCGGCGCCGTTCTGGAAAGTCGTCGACGACCGCATCGCGAAGGCCGGACTCTCCGACAAGCAGATCCAGGTCGTCTGGTACAAGGAGGCCAACGCCGGCCCGAGGGCCGCCTTCCCCGCCGAGGCCGACGCGCTCCAGAAGGACATCACGAAGAACCTCGAGATCCTGACGAAGAAGTTCGTAAACCTGCGCATCGTCTATCTATCGAGCCGCATCTACGGCGGCTACGCGTCGACGGGGCTGAACCCCGAGCCCCATGCGTACGAGAGCGGCTTCGCGGTGCAAGGGGTGATTCTCGAGCAGATCAAGCTCGGCGCGAAGGCGACCGGCCCCGTCCTGCTGTGGGGTCCCTATTTGTGGGCCGACGGCACGAAGGGCCGCAAGACCGACGCGCTCGTCTGGAAGAAGGAGGACCTCGGCGAGAAGGACGGCACCCATCCGTCCGACTCCGGCCGGCAGAAAGTCGCCGACCTGCTGCTGGCGTTCTTCAAGGGCGACGAGAACGCGAAGACGTGGTTCGTGAAGAAATAGCCGCGGAGCTTACGGAGGGCAGGCGTGACAGTCTCACTCAGAAGACCGTGACTTTCGCGACGCCGGGAAACGCGCGGAGCGCGGAGAGCGTCTCGTCGGTCGGACGCGATTCGAGTTCCGCCCGCAGCCGCCCGCCGGTCGTGTCGGCGCCGTTGATCCCGAGGATTTCCATCGCGTCGTAGACGGCGTCGTCCTTCCCCTTCTCGAACCAGACGCGGACGGTGAAGAGCTTGCCGGCGAGCTTCAAGTCGCGCTTCGACGGGCCCTCGTCCTCCATCGGCCACGTCCGCCCGAGCTCGCGTCCGTCGCCTTCCCAGCCGCAGATCGTGCAGTGCATCTGCTCGGGCGGACCCTCGAGCCACATCTCGCTGCAGTCCGGACACATCGCGCCGCTCACCGACGCACCTTCGACTCTGCGCCGCTTCGCGCCGCATCGCTCAGTGCAAGCACGCCCATCTTCATGGCATGAACTCTAGCGAACCTCACGAACTCCGGGAATCGCGCGCAGTTGCAAAAGCACGGTCTCGTCCGGCGCCTTCGCGAGCACGAGGCGCGCCACGCCCTTGCTGCTCGAGAACGAAGCGAGGCCGAGCACCCTCCTGATCTCGCCGGTGGGATGGACCGCCTCATCGAATCGGATCGTCAGGACGCGCCCTTCCCGGCGCGCGTCGAGGTTCATGTCCCACCGCTCGTACGACTCCGGCATGAGGATTTTTCGCGGACGGTCGGAAACGTCTCCGGTCCAGCCGCAGAAATTGCAGGTCGCCTTCGCGAGGTCGCCCGACATCGACGGGCAGCCGCAGTCGGGACAGATGGGGCCAGACATATCAGTTCTTGGCTAGTCAGGTTCGAGGTTACGGTCCACGGTCCGACGGTCCACGGTTCTACGCTTCCTTCCCCAGCGCCTTCACCAGCGCCTCCCCGAACGCCTCCGCGCTCTCCGGCCCGTCGGCGGTGATGATATTCCCGTCGGTGACGCAGCCCTGGGACTTCTTCACCGCCCCCTTCTCGACGATGCGGCCGACGACGTCGGGCCACGCCGTCATCGCCCTGCCCTTCAGCAGTCCCGCGTTCGCAAGCGTCACCGGCGCGATGCAGATCGCCGACGTCGGCTTGCCCTTCGCGTTGAATTCCGTCGCGAGCTTGTGCGCGGTCGCGTCGCTCCAGTACTCCTTCGCCCCGCTGCCCCCGACGAAGGCGATCGCGTCGAAGTCCGCGGACTTCGCGTCCTTCAGCAGGATGTCGGGAGTGGCAATCGCGCCGAGCATGCCCTTCGCCGGGCCGAGCTTCGACGACGCGACCGTGACCTTCGCGCCGGCTGCTTCGAGGAGTTTGCGCGGCACAAGATATTCTTCGTCACGAAAGTCCTTGGACGCGATGACAATGAGGACGCGCTTGCCTGAGATCATGGCACCACTCTACCTCTCAATCGCGCGAGTAGAGCAGGACCTCGGCCTCGGCGAATTCGCGGACCGTCAACCATGGCCGGATCACGCCCTTCTCGTACCGGTTGCGGAGTTCGCCTTCATCGATATTCGGCCGGGCAGGAACAACGCCCGACCGCTTCGCCTTCGCGTTGAAATGGCGGAGAAATGCCTTCAGATCCCACGGTTCCTGGATGGGCTCCTTCATCGACCCCTCCTTTGTGCCCAAGGTACCATGGCGCGCTGCCACTCCTGCTGGGCTGATTCTCTCATGGCTTCGCCGGGGTTCCCCGCTTCTTGGCCCGCTCGGCGATGACAACCGTCGTTAGCCACGTCACTCCGGAACCGATGACCGTCCACTGAAGGAAGATGGAGACGTCGACAGCCCACTCCTGCGGCCCCGCGCACGCCGACCGCCCTCCGCTGATCAGCATGGCCAGGAGCACGGCGGGAAGATTCAGAACGAACACGAGGTTCTGGGCGCATCCATTCGTCGTCTCGTTGAGTGCGAAATGGCTTGCCCACGTCATCGCGGCGCCGCAGGTGAGGCCGACGACGAGAATCACGACGAATTTCAAAGGGCTCCTTTCCCCACTTCAACCGAGAAAGCGTCACGGTCGAATTCACATTGCCGACGTTGACGAGATCCCCATGAAGGCGACGGCATTGAAGAAGCCCGCGTGCCGCCACTGCCGCGAGCCCAGGATTTGCACGAGCTCGATCGGGCCGTTATTCGACGTCGTGATTGCGTCCGGCACCGGCCCGGCGAAGTTCTCCTTCTTCCAGGCGGGATCCTGGTGGGGCCGCGAGGACCAGGACGAGCGCGCCAAGTTTCATCGGTTCGTCTCCAGAAATGGTCAGCCGCTACTTCTTCTCCCCGGAGATAGCGCTGGTCACCCAGACGGTCCCGAAACCGCTCGTGTCCCGCTTCCTCGCGACGCCGCGAGGGATTTCATTGCTCAGCCAGATCTTGCTCTTGCAGAGGTTTCCATCATGAGCCTGATCATGTGATGCGCCCTCACTTCAAGCGGTAGAGAGTCAGCGTGGAATTCTGATTGCCGACGAGGATGAGATCTCCGTTCACGGCGACACTTGTGGGCCCGCCATCGACCGCGATGCGGTCGAGTTCCTTGCCCGACTCGATGTCCCAGAGACGGAGCGTCTGGTCCCAGCCTGTTGACAGGGCGCGCTTGCCGTCGGGAGTGAAAACAACGCGATCGGTCCCGCCAGCAATTTCCTTCGTTTTCAGCAAGACCTTGCCGCTCTCCACATCCCATAGCCTGATCGTCATGTCGGCGCTCCCAGAGAGGGCACGTTTCCCATCCGGGCTGAACGTGACGGACCTGATGGGACCCTCATGCCCCTTCCATGTGCCGATTGCCTTGCCGCCTTCGGCGTCCCAAAGCGTGAGGTCGTGGCTGTACTCGCTGCCCGAGAGGACGCGCGTTCCGTCAGAACTGAACGCGACACAGGAGACGCCGGAAGACGATCCCTTCCAGATCTCGCGGCCCGTGTCGACGTCCCAGAGTTTGATGTCCTGATCCCAGCTTCCCGAGACGGCACGCTTGCCGTCCGGACTGAACGCGACCGATGAAACGACTGTGATGTGCCCCTGCCACGTCGCGATCTCTTTGCCGGCTTCGACATCCCAGAGCACCAGCAGGTGGTCAATGCCTTGTCCCTTCTCGCCGGGGTACATGCCGGTTCGCTCGGGGTAGCTTCCCGACAGCGCCCGCTTGCCGTCAGGACTGACGGCGACGGAACCGACGCGGCCCAGGTGCCCCCTCAGCGTTGCGATTTCTTTACCGGTGCCGACCTCCCAGACCTTGACGGTCTTGTCCTCGGATCCCGAGATAGCGCGCTTGCCATCAGGACTGAAGGCAACGGACCAGACGCCGCCTGCGTGCCCCGATGAAGTCGAGATCTCCTTTCCAGTATCGACGTCCCAGAGCTTGAGCTCCCTACCTCCGGAGAGCGCGCGCTTTCCGTCCGGACTGAACGCGATGGAGGTGACGGGACCCGAATGTCCCTTCCAGGTCGCAAGTTCCTTGCCGCCTTCGACGTCCCAGAGCTTGACCGTTTGATCGCCGCTTCCCGAGAGAGCGCGCTTTCCGTCCGGGCTGAACGCAACGGCCCAGACATGGTCCTCATGCCCCTTCCAGGTCGCGATTTCCTTGCTGCCGACGACATCCCAGAGCTTGAGGGTTCTGTCCTGGCTTCCGGAGAGGACGCGCTTGCCGTCCGGGCTGAACGCAACGGCCCAGACGGGACCCTGATGCCCCTTCAACGTGGCGATCCCCTTGCCGCCGTCGACATCCCAGAGATTGACATCCATCTCGTCGTTACCCGAGACCGCGCGCTTGCCGTCCCGACTCAGGGCGATCGCACGGACGAACCCACCTCCCTTGAAAGCCGCGATCTCCTTCCCATTCTCCATGTCCCGTAGTGCAAGGGATCCCGTGAGGAAGCGCTTCCCGTCCGGACTGACCACGACGAGACCGCCACCCTGCCACGTCTTGAGCGTTTTGCCGGTCTCGACGTCCCAGAGCTTGTAGGCGGAGTCCATGGCTCCCGAAATGGCGCGCTTGCCGTCGGGAGTGAAGGCAAGGGAGACAATGCCCTGCACATGTCCCTTCCACGTGCCGAGTTCCCGGCCGGTCTCGACGTCCCAGAGCTTGACCGCATTGTTGCTGCCGCTCGTGAGAGCGCGCTTCCCGTCCGGACTGAAGGCTACGGGCCCGCCGCCCTTCCACCGCCGCGATCCAAGGATGTTCACGAGCTCGAGCTTGCCGTTCTTCGACGTGGTGATCGCGTCCGGCACCGGCCCGGCGAAGTTCTCCTTCTTCCAGTCCGGATCCTGCGGCCGGACGATGAGGACGACGACGATCGCGATGAGCTTCATCGGTTCATCTCCAGATAGGTCCCGTTCCGTTCCAGACGTGCGGAGTGGGTCGAGGAACCTGCTCCGCAAGGCCGTTTGCTTTTCCCATGCTCCGAAGGATCCGCCGCCATGACGGGTTCGTTCAGCGCGCCGCGTCCCAGACCTTGATCGTCCCGATGCCGCCGCCCGAGGCCAGCGTCTTGCCGTCGGGACTGAAGACTACCGACGTGATGCTGTCGTTGAGGCTGGTCATCACCTTGAGCTGCTTGCCGCTCTCCACGTCCCAGAGCGTGATGGTGTCGCCGGTCCCGCAGGCGAGCGTCTTCCCGTCCGGGCTGAAGGCGACGCAGGCGCGCTCGCGGGTGCCGGAGAGGGTCCGCGGCTCCTTGCCGCTCTCCAATTCCCAGAGCACGACCGATCCGTCCCCGAGCCCGCCTGCCAGCTTTTTCCCATCGGGACTGAAGGCAACCTGGGCGAGATACGCCGTCCCGCCGAAGGGGAGGCTCCGCACCTCCTTGTCCTTGGCCACATCCCACAGCATGACCACGCGGGCGGAGTTGCCGAGCGTCGCGACGGTCGTCCCGTCCGGACTCAGCGCCACCGCGGAGCCGTTGCCGACGGGCGCGGTGAGCTTCCTGGTTTCCGTGCCGTCCGCCGGATTCCACAGGCGGAGCGGGGGGGTTCCGGAGAGGATCGTCCCGTCCGGCAGGAACGCGAGATAAGGAATGTTGCTGCCCGGACTTGGGAACGTTCGCAACTCGCCGCCGGTCGCGGCGTCCCAGACCTTGATCCCGTGCATCGGCTTGTCGTCACGCCGGTGGAAGGGATCCATCGGCATCGTGCCCCCGGCGATGCTCTTCCCGTCGAGGCTGAACGCGACCGAGTTGACGCGGCCCCCGGCGGGGATCGCCCGGATCTCCTTGCCTGTCGCCGCCTCCCAGAGCCGCACGGTGCCGTCCTGGCAGGCGGCCGCGACCCGCGTTCCGTCCGGGCTGTAGGCCATCGACTCGACGCCGGCGGTTTGGATCGTCCGAATCGGCCGGATCTGCTTCGGTTCGGGAGCGCCGAATTCATCGTCGGGAATGGCGCCGTCGAGTACGAACTCGTCGTACGTCTCGACCATCGTCACCGTGATCCCGCTCTCGGTGATGCGGTAGGTGCGCTTGAGGAGCCTCAAGCTCCGCGCGTCGTACTCCAGCGTGCAGGTGAGTGCGCCGGCAGCCTTGTCCTTCAGTTGGTAGATGAGGGCGCGGCTCGCGCCGTTGGCGGGCCCCGCCTTGAGATCAGAGAGCTCGAAGACCGCGCGGTAGTCCGGTATGCCGCTGAAGACCTCCATCTCGCCATGGCCGTGGAAGGCGAGCAGGGCGGCGGTGGGCGGCGCCATCCCCGACACGGCCAGGGCGGCGTTGAAGCTCGCGCGGAGGTGATCCGGAGCTTCGAGCTTGCCCTTGATCGGATTCGCGGGATGCCCGGCCAGCGCGACCGCGAACGTCAGGGTCGAACCGTTGGAGACGACCGTCAGTTCGTGCTGGGGGTCTTTGTAGGTCAGCCGCCCACGGTTGCCCTCCTTGAGGCGCAGGGAGCCCGACGCCGTGGCCTTGACCGGCGGTTTTCCTTCCGTCGACGCTTCGACGTCGACATGGAACTTGACGCTGACCGACTTCGCCCGGTCGATCGACTCGCGGATCTTCTGGTGGACCGCCTCGGGCGTATCCGGGGTCGCTTCCGGAGAGGAACAACCCGCGAGCGCCGACAAGAGCAAAACGCGCAGCGTCGATTTCATGGTTGTTCTCCTGACGGGAATGACACCGGCAAAACAGATTTTGTCACGACTCCCACGCGGATCCGATTGCCCTCCTTAGGGAGGATCGTCCCCTTCACGTCCTTGATGTCCTTCTCATTCTTCCTCCCTATTCCGGCAATTGTGCGGACCCTCCGGGGGATTTTTCTGGTGACCGCGCGCCGTCATAGGTGATTATCCTAGCCCGAGACCGTGAAAAACCCTGTCGTCCCGGCCCCCGGCGCCCGGGAGTTCCCCTCCACAAGCTGGGCCCTGATCGCCGGCGCACGGCGCGGCACCGACGAGGCCCGGCGGAACGCGCTCGATCTTCTCTGCCGCCGCTACTGGCCCCCCGTCTTCCACTTTGTTCGCCGCGCATGGAATAAGCCGGACGTGGATGCCAGGGACCTGACGCAGTCGTTCTTCCTCTGGATTCTCGAGGGCGACGCGCTGACGCGGTTCAAACCGGAGCGTGGCCGGTTTCGCGCCTACCTCAAGATGCTGCTGCGCAGTTTCGCGGCCAATGAACACGAGGCGCAGCGCGCCGTCAAGCGCGGCGGCAGCGTGAACACCTTTTCGCTCGACGGCGCCGCAATTCAGGCGGAATTCGCCGGACTCTCGGCCGAGAATCCGGAACAGATCTTCGACTGGTCCTGGAGGCGCGAAATCCTGGACCGCGCGGTCGAACGGGCGCGCGGCCACTTCGGCGGAGATCGCGCGATCCAGTTCCAGGTGTTCGAGGAGTACGACCTGGTGCAGGACGACGCGAAGCCGACTTACGCGGAGCTCTCGGCCCGGCTGGGGCTCAGCGAGCCGAAGGTCCGCAATTACCTGTTCATCGTCCGCGAACGCGTGCGGAGCGAAGCCCGCGCGGAGCTCGCCCAGACCGTGACCGATCCCGAGCAGCTCGAGGAGGAATGGCGTGCCCTCTTCGGATGACCGCTGGCTCGGCAGCCTCACGTCGGCGCTGCAGGCGCACGAGCGCGAGCGCACGTCGAATAAGCTCCTGCTCGGGCGCTACCTCGTCCTCGGCGAGATCGGCCGCGGCGGCATGGGAATCGTCCAGCGCGCCTGGGACAGCCAGCTCGATCGCGTCGTCGCGCTCAAGGTGCTGCCCGAGCACGCCCTCCTCGACGTCGAGGCGCGCGAGCGCATGCAGCGCGAAGCGCAAATGCTCGCGGGCGTCAACCACCCGAACATCGTCGCCGTCTACGAACTCGGCTTTGAGGGCGGTAAGGTCTACCTGGCGATGGAGCTCGTCGAGGGCGCGACGCTCGACCGCCTTCGTCCGCCGCTGCGCACGATCGTGACGGCGCTTCGCGATGCGGCGCTCGCGATCGACGCGATGCACCGGCACGGCATCATCCATCGCGACATCAAGCCGGCGAACCTCATGCTCGACGTCCGCGGGCGCGTGCGCGTCACCGACTTCGGCCTCGCCAAGCGGCTGGGAACGGCACCGAAGGTCTCGCTCTCCGGCTCGGTCGTCGGCACGCCGGCGTACATGTCGCCCGAGCAGGCGCGCTCCCTTCCCCTGGACGGGCGGTCCGACGTTTACTCGCTCGGGGCAACGCTTTACGATCTTCTCTGCGACCGTCCGCCCTTCGTGGCGAAGGATCCGCTGGCCGTGCTGGGACAGCTCGTTGCCAAGGACCCGACGCCGCCGCGATCGCTCAAGCCGCGGCTGCCGCGTGACCTGGAGACGGTGATCCTCAAGGCGCTGGAGAAGGAGCCCGCGCGGCGTTACGCGACGGCCGCCGAGTTCGGCGAGGATCTGAGACGATGGCTGGACGGCGATCCGATTCGCGCGCGCCCCCAGACCGTCACCTACCGCCTGCGGCGAAGCCTGCTCAAGCACCGGATGAGCGCCGGGATCGTCGCGCTCCTCGTCCTCACGATCGCCGGCCTGCTCGCATGGGACATCGTCGCGGCTCGGAAGTCGTACCAGCGCGGCCTGGGAGAGGCCGACCTCGCGAGGAAGATCGCGCATTTCGAGAAAGCGGCACGATGGGTTTCGGCCGCGCGCGCGGAGCTGCCGAAGCTGGCGCAGGAACTGGCGCTCGCCGATGATCGCCTCCGAAAGGACCGCGCACACATGGAGCGGTACGGCGTCGGGCTGGAGTCCTGGCGCAATGCCACGACGTACTCGACCGGAAAGCTGCAGATCGAACGGACGCGCGGGATGGCCCGCCAGGCGTGCAACGCCTTCGAGGAGGCGAACGCCATCACAGAAAAGGCAACGGCCTGGTTCATGATCAGCCGCTGCTGTGCCGTGGCGGAGGAATGGCCGCGCGCCATCGAAGCGGTTGAGCGTGGCCTGGCTCTCGACCCGGCCTGCGCCCCGGGGCAGCTGCTCCTCGCGCAGTTGCTGCTCTACCGCTATTCGCAGCTGACCGCGCCCGATCAGGGGTTCATCGTCGACGACGTCAGGCACATCTGGAAGCGGCAGGCACACGCCCCTTCGGCAGCGGCGCGGGAGTGCCTGCTTCGCGTAAAGCAGCTGATGGACCGCTACCCGGCCACCTTGGCGGACGATCCGATGGTCGTGGGCATCCTTGCGCTGATCAACCAGGACTATCCGCGCGCAGCAGCGGCGCTGCGCGCGTGGTCCCAGCTGGCGCCGTGGGAACTGCCTCCCATCGTCATCGAGGCCAAGTGCTGGCTGGAGGCGGGCGACATGACGCGCCTCGTCGCCTGCATCGAGCGGTGGCTCGAGTTCGGACCTCACGCGACCGCGTACATGTGGCTTGGAACGGCGCGCCTGCGGCTCGGCGACCGCGCCGGATGCATGGCGGCGTTCGAGAAGGCAATCGAGGCCGACCCGGCCCAGCCGCTGAGCTACCTGTACCGCGGCATGGCGCACCTCGCCGCGGATGAGTTCGCCGCCGCCATTCTCGACTTCACGAAGGTGATCGAGCTCGATCCCGCGTGCGCCTCTGCGTTCATCAATCGCGGTCATGCCCGCCACTACTCGGGGCAGGATGCAGCGGCGGCCGACGACTTCGAGCGCGCGGTGCAGCTCGCCCCCCGGGATCCCCAGGGATACGTCGGGCGCGCCCTGGCCCGGGAGAAAGTGGCCGACGCCGCGACCGTCCTTGCGGACTTGTCGCGCGCCATCGAATGCGATCCAACGGACCCCGACCTGTACTACCACCGCGGGAACTACCAGTATGAGCGGGGCAAGATCTCCGAGGCGCTCAAGGACTTCAACCGCGCGGTCGAACTCAATCCGCGCGACGCCGATTCCATCTTGAGAATCGGACAGTGCCGGCTAAAGGCAATACTGGTTGGTTAAGGAGCGCAGAAAAACAAAAAGACCCTTAGAAATCCTGCCGATGAAGTAGGTGCCAACCAATTTCACGCAGGAGAAGGGTCTTATGTCTCTCATCGGCAAATCCCCCCA
>Ga0247727_10004968_pt1 | contig 27561 bp, 30 predicted proteins | sample WisWelCaveWW1625_FD_202498 | JGI IMG/M metagenome (GOLD analysis project Ga0247727, IMG submission 202498) | Biofilm microbial communities from Wishing Well Cave, Virginia, United States - WW16-25 | ecosystem: Environmental > Aquatic > Deep subsurface > Groundwater > Cave microbial mat | place...
GCCGGCGCGCCGCTGAGCGAAGCCGCGCCCGATCCCACATTCCCGCCGCTGCTGGATGTGCCCGAGCCAGCGCCGGTGCGGATCAGGAATTGATGCAAAGAACCCCCTCCCCGCGAGGAGGCAGGGAGTGGGGTGAAATGTAAATTGGAGTTGCACGAAAACCAACCTCGTCAGGTGTCGGTGTTTCACCCCGCCCCCTTACCCCCTCCCCTCGCGGGGAGGGGGCGGCGAATAGCTAGCGCCTTTTTCTGCGCCGCCCTCGCCGCGCTATTGGTCGCTAGCGCCGTCGCGCAAACAGCATCGCCGCCCGTGGATGCGCGCGCGGTGATGGCCGAGCGCCCGCCTGAGTTGCTTGCGGCCTATAATTTCTTTCGTGACGCCGGCGCGCGCGAAGCCAATGCCGGGGTCACCGCGTACGATCTTAACACCGCGCTTTATTCCGATGGCGCACTGAAGTTCCGCTACCTCTATCTGCCGCCGGGCGCGCAAGCGAGCTATCGTGATGACGGGGTGTTCGTGTTCCCGGTCGGCGCGGTGCTGATCAAGACCTTTGCCTTCGCCGCCGATATGCGCTGGCTGGGCCAAAACCTCCGCTTCCTCGAGACGCGGCTCTTGGTGCGCCGTGCGAGCGGCTGGGAGGCGCGCGCGTACGTTTGGAACGAGGCGCAGACGGAAGCGCGGCTGACCAATATCGGCGCCAGTGTGCCGGTGCGCTTCATCGACGAAGATGGAGCGTCAACGGCGCTCGATTGGGCCGTGCCGAACCGCAACCAATGCAAGGGCTGCCATGATCTCGCCGGCCAGCTCACGCCGGTCGGCCCGACGGCGCGTAATCTGAATCGCAGCGTTTCCTATCCTGTCGCGCCGCCTTACATGTCCGAGGGGATGTTGGTTCAAGCAATGTGGGTCAACCAACTGCGCACCTGGCGCGAACGCGGACTGATAGACCAAGTTCCGGCCTATCCGCCACGCATGGCCAATGCGTTCGACACCAGCACTGGATCGCTGAACGACCGGGCCCGCGCCTACCTCGATGTGAATTGCGCGAATTGCCATAATCCCGCCGGCCCCGCGCATACGTCCGGCCTCGACCTGCGCTGGTCGCAGCGCGATCCCGCGCGATGGGGCGTGTTCAAACCGCCGGTGGCGGCTGGGCGCGGCTCGGCCGGCTTTGCGTTTTCCATCGAGCCCGGCCACCCCGAACGCTCGATCCTGCTCCACCGCATGGCTAGCACCGATCCTGGCGTGATGATGCCGGAGCTTGGAAGGCAAGTGGTCGATGCGCGCGCGGTCGCGCTGATGCGCGCGTGGATCGCGGGAATGGACGGTGAAGGGCGGGTTCGGGAATAAGAAATGGCTGATGACCTGCTCCCCGATATCCTGGCATTGGCGAGGCGATTTGCCGAGAAGGACAGCGTCGGCCCAGATAGTCGCCTCTTTTCTGACTTGGGCCTCGATGGCGACGACGCCTACGAATTCATGGTGGCCTTCGCCGCCAAGTACAAAGTCGATCTGAGCGAATTTCATTGGCTGCATTACTTCGGCGATGAAGGCATCGACCCGTTTAAACCAGTCGTTGAGACGATTGCGCGCTTGGTAAATCCCTCCATTCGTCGCCGCTGGCGCGCGGCGAGTGAGGCTGAACGCGAAATCACGATTGAACACCTCGCCCGCGTGGCCGCTGAGGGGCGATGGATTGAACCAGCGACGCGGCGTGTAGCCGCCAAATTCAATGCGTTCGGCTTCCTTTTTTTCGGAATTATTGTGCCGCCGGCGGTACTTATGCTGTTTGTCTGGCCTTTGATGTTGGCTTGGATTTTGGCGGACGCGATAAGTTCTGGAAATTTTTCGATCATCGCCGAAGAACCCGGCTTTGTGGGTGGGCTGGGTTTGGCCACACTGTTCATGACACTTTTGCTTTGGGCATCATGGCGCAATCTGCAGCGCAAACTGGCCAGCGTTGCGCGCTGTTGTCGTGCTCCCCCGATAGGGGGAGCTGTCACGCGGCAGCGTGACTGAGGGGGAGGCGCGAACCTGGCAAGCGCCGGCGCCACCTCCGTCACGTGCTTCGCACGCGCCACCTCCCCCTATCGGGGGAGGACGGGCGTCCTGTCAGTGCGGCAAGCTCAGCGACAACATCCCAGTCGTGGCCATGGCGTGGACGGTCAGCGTGGCCAGCACCAGCGTTGACAAAACAAAAATGAAAAACCGCAGCATGATCACATTGCCAAGGTTTTGCACCAGCGAGTGCGCCACGCGGAGCGCAACATAAGTCCAGGCGAGCCCGATATTGATCGGCTGAGTCTGCTCCAGCAATTGCAACGCGAAACATACCGCGTAGAACAGCGTCGGCTGCTCCATCAAGTGGTTGTAATTGTCGGCCACGCTGCGCACGCCAGCGGGCAATGTCTCCAGCACGTTCGTGCCCTTGGCTTTCTCGGGATTGATCTTGGCTTTGCGCATCGCCGGAATGCGGGTGGCGTAGAGCCAAACCAGAACCACAAGCGACCACGCAACAAGCGCCACCGCCGGCGCAAGCAGTCCATGCTCGTACATAATCGTTCCCCCTACATTCTTTCCGGCACATCAATGCCAAGCAGTTCTAACGTCAAGCTGAGTTGGCGCAGCGCCGCCCCGGCGAGCGCCAAGCGCGAGGCCCGCAATGCGCCCCCTGACGGCAAAATCGGACAATTAGCGTAAAAACCAGAGAAAGCTTGCGCTAAACCATAGGCGTGCTCGGCCAGGAAATGCGGCGCGCGTTTGTCATAGGCGAGCGTGAGCGCCGCATCGAAACCATCGAGCGCAAGCACCAAAGCGCGCTCGGCCTCCTCGGAAACCATGATCGGCCCCGGCGCAATCCCCTCGCCGTCGGCCTTGCGCAGAATGCTTTTGATCCGCACCGCTTGGTACAAGAGATACGGCCCGGTCTTGCCTTCAAAGCTGATGAAGCGGTCGAGATCGAATTTGTAGGACGTGCCGCGAAAATTGGCGAGGTCGGCGAATTTGATCGCCGCGATCGCCACTTTATGGGCGACGTCTTCGAACTCGACGGGCGAAAACTCCACTCCGATCTCCGCTTCACGCAAGCGCGCACGGGCTTTTTCCTCGGCCTGGCCGATCAAATCCTGCAATTTGAGCACGCCGCCGGCGCGGGTCTTGAACGGACTTCCATCCGGCCCGTTCATGGTGCCGAAACCGATATGCTCCAGCGCTTCGCGCGGCGCATAGCCGGCCTTGGCGGCGGCGCGATAGACTTGCTCGAAATGGCCGCCCTGGCGCTGATCGACGACATAGAGGATCAGATCGGGGCTCTGGTCGCGCACGCGCTGGACGATGGTCGCCAGATCAGTGGTGCCGTACATGGCCGAGCCTTCCGACGAGACCACTAGAAGCGGATCGGGGCTTTCGACTTCGACCACGCTGCCGTCGTCGAGTTTCTTCTTCCGCGTTTCCCCCGGTCCCGCCACGCGCACAATACGCGCGCCCTGATCGTCCTCCAGCAAACCCTTGGCGTCGAGATCGGCCACCATATCGGCGATCAGCGGATCGGCGTCGCTTTCGCCAAGCCACAAATCAAAAGCGACGCCAAGTGCGGCGAAGTCGCGCTTCTGCGCCGCCATCGACACATCGCGCATGGCGCGCCAAATGGTGCGGTGCGGCTCGGCCCCCGCTTGCAACGCGGCCGTCGCCTTGCGAGCGCGGTCGCGGAACGTCGTGTCGGCTTTGACCCGCTGCGCGGCGGCTGGATACATCGCCTCTAATTGATCGAGCGTAAGCGTTGCGAGTCTCGCCTCGACCTTGGCCGCGTCGCCCAAGCCGCCGAGTTCATCCTCCAGCGCACAGATGACCAGACCCATCTGGAATCCCCAATCGCCGAAATGCGCATCGCCCCAGACTTGATCGCCGCGAAAGCGGAAAATGCGCTTAATGCTTTCGCCAATAATGGAAGCGCGCAGATGACCGACATGCATCCCCTTGGCTACGTTGGGACCGCCATAATCGACGACGACACGGCGCACTTGCGCGACGTTTTCGGCGCCGCTGCGCTGGTCATCGGCGATGGCCTGCCCCCGCTTGGCCAGCGCCTCCGGCGCAACTGCGAAATTGAGAAATCCAGGCCCCGCGATAGCCGGGGCGGGCGCAAGCGCGAACTCGCGCCACGCGCGAGCGATGCTCTGAGCGATGTCGTGGGGGTTCTTACCTGCCGCCTTGGCCAACGCCAGCGCGCCATTGGCTTGGAACTCGCCAAGGTCCGGTCGATCCGAGCGGCGCACCTCGCCGTGGCGCGCATCCAGTCCGAGTTGGTTGAACAGTTCGGCGTTTGCGTCGGTGAGCTGGGTGGCGAGATCTTTCATGAGTGCGGGATGATGGCTGCAAGCTAGCGCGTCAAGCCGATATGGACCGCCGGCGCCCTCGTCGGCCCTTGTTCGTGCGTGATGCAACATGCCGGCGAGGGCGCCGGCCGGCCATAGCTCACCCAGGATCGGCGCCGGCGTCGATACGGAAGCGGCGGCCATCGCGGTTGAACTGCAGCTGCTCGGGGGTCAACTCGAAACCCACTAGGATCTCGAAATTCTCGCCGGAAACCTCAGGGTTGGCGCGCGGAATAACGATGTGTTCGATGCGCTCGGTGCGGGCGGCCACGGCTTCGCCGCGCTGGAACCGCACATTGACGTCGAAATAGGCCTTCTCGATGGGCGCGCGCCCACGCCGGGTCACCGCCACCCAATAGCGATAAGTTTGGCGGTCGGCGGTCGAGGCTGGGCCCCTGCCGAAGGCCATGTCGATTTCGATGCTCATGGCGATGGGATCGGCATCGACATAGCGGCAGAGCCCAGTCACCCCCTGCATCTCGCCGGTGAATTCGATGTTGGCGTAGCGCTGGTTGTTGAGCGCGGCGAAATCCACCAAGCGCGCATTATCGTAGAGCACGCCCATCAGCGGGCACGGCCCCACATTGGGCCGGTCGTCGTTGCCGATCATGCGGTCGAGCCAATTGGGCGGGCGCTGTTGCGGGTTGGCCTCTTCCGGCGTCACCCCGCCGGGCAGCTCAATTGTGTTGCCCGCGCTATTGCCCCCGCACGCGCCGAGCGCGGCCAAGGCAAGCGAAAGCAGGAGAGCCGCCGGGAGTTTCATTCTGACCTCGTGTGCCTTGGGAATAGCGGCGAGAGCCGCACCCCGCCCGCAAAGGCGTTCTGCGTCGGTCGTGATAGCTTCGCCTCTTGTCCACCGCAACACAGGCTGGCGCCTGCAACCCTCGCCATGCGAAAAGGTTTCCCTTCAATCCCATGCCAAAACCGGAAAAACTTGTTATTTCAATTGTATTGGCCGCGCCCAGGGGGTTTTGCGCCGGGGTTGACCGCGCCATTCAGATCGTTGAGCAGGCGATTTTGAAATGGGGGGCGCCGGTTTATGTGCGCCATGAAATTGTCCACAACCGCCATGTTGTCGAGCGCTTGGAACGCCTGGGGGCGGTGTTCGTGGAAGAACTCGACGATTGCCCCGGCGACCGGCCAGTGATTTTTTCCGCCCACGGCGTGCCGAGGGCGGTGCCAGCCGAAGCGCGCCGGCGGGAGATGATTTTCGTCGACGCCACCTGCCCGCTGGTGTCGAAGGTGCATGTCGAGGCCGAGCGCCACCACGACGCAGGACGCGAGATCGTGCTGATCGGCCATTCCGGCCACCCCGAAGTCATCGGCACCATGGGGCAATTGCCCGAGGGTGCGATTCGCTTGGTCGAAACCGTCATCGACGCCCATGCGTTCACGCCGCGCGATGCGGCCAAGCTTGCGTTCGTGACGCAGACCACCCTTTCGGTCGCTGACACCGCCGAGATCGTCGCGGTGCTGCAGCGGCGCTTTCCGGCCATCGCCGCTCCGCACAAGGAAGACATCTGCTACGCCACCACCAACCGCCAGGACGCTGTGAAGGCGCTGGCCAAGCACGCAGAGCTGGTGCTGGTGATAGGCTCACCGAAATCCTCCAACTCAGTGCGGTTGGTCGAAGTCGCCAAACGCGCCGGCGCGAAGGATGCACGTTTGGTGGGCTCGGCGGCGGACGTGGATTGGGATTGGTTCGGAGGTGTCGCGAATGTAGGCGTCACCGCCGGCGCCAGCGCCCCGGAAGATCTCGTGGAGCAATTGATCGCCGCAATCTCCGCCCGCTTTAACGCGCGCGTGGAAGAAATCGCGGTGACGAGCGAGGACGTGGTGTTCAAACTGCCGCGCATGCTGGCGGAGTGAGCCGGGCGGTGGCCAATGTGCTGGCGCGTCTCATTACCGAGGTGCGCGCTGAACGCCCAGGGCGCACGCCGCTGATTGGCCTCGCTGGCGCGCAAGGATCGGGCAAGAGCTTCCACTGCCGCGCGTTCGCCGCAGCCCATCCGCGCGTCGCGCATTTTTCGATGGACGATATCTACCATTCACACGCCGAGCGCGAAGCACGCGCTCGGCACCATTGTGAAATTTATATCAAACATTATTCGCCGCATTTCGCTAGCCCCATCCTTGTGGAACGCGAGCGCGCTGCCTCGGCGTTTTATCCACTACTTGTCACCCGCGGTCCGCCGGGAACGCACGATCTAGGACTCGCCACAGGCCTCATTGCAAGGTTGGGACAAGCGCTGCCCACGCAACTGCCGCGTTTCAACAAGCTTACCGATGACCGCGTGCCGGAAGACGAATGGCCGTTGTTCCAGGGGCCCGCCGAAGCAATCCTAATCGACGGCTGGTGTCTCGGCGCTTTGCCGCCTGAGAATTCACCGCCTATAAATGACGTCGAGCGTGGCGACAGCAACAATGTATGGCGCGATGAAGTCCAAATGCAACTCTCCACCTCTTACGCGCCCTTCTTCGCCGCCTTCGACGCCATCATTTATCTGCAAGCGCCCAGCTGGGAGATCGTGCGGGTTTGGCGCGGCGAGCAGGAGCGCGAAACACTGGGTCGCGCGATGACGCGCGACGATGAAGCGCGCCTTGATCGTTTCATTATGCATTACGAGCGCGTGACTCGCTCCATGCTGGCGGGCCATCATCGCGCCGATTGGATCGTGCGCTTGGGTGAGGAGCGGAATGTAATGCGCATGGAGCGGCGAGAGTGATGACGATAGGGCTTAGACTCTTGGACCGCCGGCGTCCCCGCCGGCGAGACGTCGGCGGTCCAAGCGGCGCCGGCGCGTTTGTTCCTGCACGCCCCCCACCCCCTACCCTCCCCCCTTTGGGGGGAAGAGGCGTTTAATTCTATGGCCGTTTACACGCCCCTCTCCGCCGACGACCTCGCCGCGCTACTGGCGCAGTACGATATCGGTGCGCCACTGGCGTTCGAAGGCATCGCTGCCGGCGTGGAGAATTCCAATTTCAAGCTGACCACGGCGCAAGGCTGTTACATTCTCACTTTGTTGGAACGCCGCGTTGCGGAATCGGATTTGCCGTTTTTCATTGGCGTCATGGCGCGCTTGGCCGAGCGCGGTTTTCCCGCGCCAAAACCGATCGCCGCGAAGAACGGCGAATATCTCACCCGCGCCAAGAATAAACCTTCCGCCATCGTTAGCTTTCTCGACGGCGATTGGCACAGGCAGCCTAATCTGGAGCATTGCCGCGCGATTGGTGAAGCGCTCGGGCGCATGCATAGCGCGCTGGAAGGCTTCGAACTGACGCGCGCCAACGCGCTTGGGCCGCACGGCTGGGAAACGTTGATCCGCCCACAGCTGGCGGCGGCGGAATTCTTGCGGCCCGGCCTCGCGCGGGCAATCGAGCAGGATCTTGCCGACGTGCGCGCACGCTGGCCCGCCGATTTGCCAAAGGGCGCCATCCACGCCGACCTCTTTCCCGACAATGCGCTGTTCGTCGGCGAGAAACTCTCCGGCGTGATCGATTTCTATTTCGCCTGCACCGATTTCCTGAGCTACGACGTTGCCGTGTGCCTCAATGCGTGGTGCTTCGAAGGTGAGCGTGAATACGATCTAGCCAAAGGCCGCGCGCTGATCGCCGCCTACGAAAGCGTGCGCCCACTTACTCCCGCCGAACGCGAAGCCTTCCCCGCCCTCGCGCGCGGTGCAGCGCTCCGTTTTTTCGCCACCCGCCTAGCCGATTGGGCTGAAATGCCCGCCGGCGCGCTGGTGAAACCAAAGGACCCGCTGGAATACGCCGATAAACTGGCGTTTCATCGGGGCGTTGTCGGGGCGCGGGATTATGGCGGATAGACTGGCGCAGTCAGCGTGGAGGTTGGAGCGCGGGCCTTCAGGCCCGCATTGCTACGTGCAAAACCAAGAGCGCGCCTGACGGCGCGCGCTCCAACCTGCAAAAATCCAATCGACCCCAATGACGCAATCGAAAAACGCGGCTAAGCAGCACATATGAGCGAGATCATTCACATCTGGACAGATGGCGCATGTAGCGGAAATCCTGGTCCTGGCGGTTGGGGGGCGGTGTTAGTTTATGGCGAGAGCGAAAAAGAGCTCTCGGGCGCCGAGGCGCAAACCACTAATAACCGCATGGAGTTGATGGCGGCGATTGAAGCGCTCAGCGCGCTGAAAAAACCCAACCAAGTGCGGCTGCACACCGATTCCAAATACGTCATGGACGGCGTCACCAAATGGATTTACGGCTGGAAAAAGAACGGCTGGAAAACCGCGGACAAAAAACCGGTGAAGAACGAAGACCTCTGGCGCAAGCTCGATGCGGCGAACACTCGCCACCAGGTCACCTGGAAATGGGTCAAGGGCCACAGCGACAACGAAATGAACAACCGCGCCGACGCACTGGCGCGCGGCGCGATCAAGAATTTGCGCTGACGCCCACCCTCTCCCTTGCGGAGAGGGTCGCTCGCGAAGCGAGCGGGGTGAGGGGCGGGCCGACATGCCGGCGCCGGAGCGTTTGCCCGCCCCTCACCCCCAGACCCCCTCCCCGCAAGGGGGAGGGGGAGACGCGCTTGATTCCCATCTCGTTCATTATTAAACCATCTTCGTTCAACCTTGAACTACATGGAGCCCGCCATGCCTTCCCGCCGTCACGTGCTCGCCCTGCTCGCCGCAACCCCGTTCGCGGCGAGCGCCTGCGACTCGCCGCCCGACTACGCCGCGTCCTGGCGTTCGCCCGGCGCCGGCGAGGCCGATCCGCGCCGATTCGCGCTCGCGCACGCCATCCTCGCGCCCAATCCGCACAACACCCAGCTGTGGTTAGTGGAATTCGACGGTGAGGATTCCATGACGCACTATTGCGATCTCGAGCGGCGCCTTCCTTTCACCGATCCACTGGATCGGCAAATCACCATGGGGTGCGGGGCATTTTTGGAGCTTTACATGTTGGCGGCTATTTCGCTGGGATTTGAGTGTGAATTCACGCCATTTCCCGGCGGTGAGCCTACTGGCCGACTTGACGCGCGGCCGCTCGCACGCATTCGCATCAAACGGCCGCCAGCCAATACAACGGCGCGCCCAGTTCCCGCCGACCGTGTGCACCTTTCGTTTGCTTATCGCTTTTCGCAAATAGGCATGCGGCGCACCAACCGCAACGACTATGACGCATCTCGCACGCCGCCCGAACACGAAATCACCCGCATTCGTGAGGCGGCGGAGGCGCACGGCGATGTCAAAGTCAGTCATGCCGTCGCCGCGCCACACGTTGCGCAACTCCGTGATCTCGTTTGGCGCGCGTTCGATCGCGAAATGCATACGCGCGGAGCGCAGGAGGAGACGTACCAATGGCTGCGGTTCGGCAAAGCAGAACGCGCGCGCCAGCGCGACGGGCTTTACATCGATGTGCTTGTCCCCGGCCTGTTGCGCGCCATCGGCATGCTGGACCGCGAGGACATCGTCAATCCCGACTCCGACGCCAACAAGCAAGCCGCGGCGGACTGGCGGCGCAAAGCCGAATCCGCGCCAGCCTTCATGTGGCTGGCGACACCTGACGATACGCCTACTGCGCGTCTTCGCGCTGGGATGGTTTATGCAACAATGAATCTTTGCGCCACCGCCGCAGGGCTGGCCATGCATCCGTGGAGCCAGGCGTTGCAGGAGTACGAAGAGATGGCTGATCTCTACACGGAGGCGAAAACACTGCTTGGCGCCAGTGCAGGCGAGACCGTGCAGATGCTGGTGCGCGTCGGTTACGCCGACTCTGTTGAGCCGGCGGCGCGGCGCGATGTTGCGGATTTCGCACGCGCATGAAGCAAGCCGACGCGTTGCGCATTTCGTTTCAGGCGCTTTCCGAGATAGCGATCATCGGCCATCTGGCCGACACCGCGCTGGCGCAGACTTTGCCGAAGGAGCTTTCCGTCGCCGGCTTCGGCGTGCTCAACCATTTTGTGCGGCTCAATGTCGAAGGTGAAAGCCCGAGCCAGCTGGCGCGCGCGTTTCAGGTCACCAAAGGCGCAATGACCTACACTTTGCAACAGCTTGAAGCGCTCAAATATATCAAGATCGAACCCGATCCCGGCGACGCCCGCGCCAAGATCGTGCGCCTCACCGCCAAGGGCCGCAAGGCGCGCGACGCTGGCGCCGACAGCGTGCGGCCAGGGATGCTGAGATTGCTGGATGTGATCGGCGACGATGAATTCTCGCGCGTGCTGCCATTCCTGGTCAAGCTGCGCCAAGTGCTTGATGCGGCGTGGGACTAAAAATATGCACCGCCGGCGAGAGCGCCGGCGGTCCATATTAGGAAACCCGCTTCACTTTCAGCGTCACCCCGTCAATCGCGGCGATCTCGACGCTGGCGCCGGCTTCGAGCGCATCATCGCTCACCGCGCGCCAGACTGTATCGCCTACCTTCACCGCGCCGACGCCGTCGGCGAAATTGGCCACCAATCCGCGCTTGCCGAGCAGCGCTTCGCCGCGCTCGTTCAAGCCGCTCGCGCCGCCTTCATTGCGCCAGCGTTGCACCATGGGACGCCCGAACGCGGTCAGCGCGATCACCAAAACCGCGAAAATGGCGAGCTCCGCGATCCAATGCGTCGGCGCGATCCAGGCGATCAGCGCGGTGACAAACGCGGCCACCGCCGGCCACAATAGATACGTCGTCCCGCTCGCCATTTCAGCGATCAGCAAAATAAGACCGAGCACAAGCCAATGTTGTGGGCCGAGGCTGGTGAGGAAGGTGAGGATTTGGTCCATGGCCTCAATGTAGCGATTTGTAGCGCCGGCTTCCAGCCGGCCAAGTAAAGCAACAAGGGCCGCTTGAAGGCGGCGGTACGGCTACGGCTTCGGCATGCCGAGGGCGGTGCCTTCGCCTTGTGCATTGAGCGCGCGCAGGCCTTCCACCAGTCCGGCAAGCCCAGAGAGGTCGGCCGGCACGATCACGGTGCGTTGCTGGTTGGAACTGGCGAGTTGTGAAAACGCTTCAACATATTTCAAGCCAAGGAAGTAGCGGATGGCGTTGACATCACCCTTGGAAATGGCGGCGGACACCGACTCCGTTGCTTTCGCTTCAGCGTCGGCGGAGCGTTCGCGGGCCTCGGCGTCGCGGAAGGCGGCTTCCTTGCGGCCTTCGGCCTGCAAAATCGCGGCCTGCTTGGCGCCCTCGGCGCGCAGCACAGCGGCGGCCTTGTCGCCTTCGGCTTCGAGGATTTGCGCGCGGCGTTCACGCTCGGCCTTCATCTGCCGCGCCATCGCCTGGGTGAGGTCGGCGGGCGGGGTCAAATCCTTGATTTCGATGCGCAGCACCTTGGTGCCCCAAGTATTGGTGGCGGCGTCGATCACCGCCAGCAGGCGCGCATTGATGGCGTCGCGCTGGGAGAGCACTTCGTCGAGATCCATCGAGCCGACAACCGTGCGGGCATTAGTGACACAGAGATTAAGAATGGCGTGGTTTAGGTTCTGCACCTCATAAGCGGCCTTGGCCGCATCGATCACCTGGATGAACACCACTGCATCCACCGAAACCACCGCGTTGTCCTTGGTGATCACGTCTTGCCGGGGCACGTCGAGCACGGTTTCCATCATCGACAAGCGCCGGCCGACGCGGTCGACGAAAGGAATCAGAAAGGAAATGCCAGGCCTCAGCGTGCGAATGTAGCGGCCAAACCGCTCCACCGTCCATTGCTGGCCCTGCCCCACTACTTTGATGGCGCTGAACGCCAACACCAGCGCCATGATGACAAAGAAAAGCGAAACGCCGCCATCGAACATTCTGTTCGCTCCTTTAATAATCCATGCGAGTCAGCTCAGCTGGCCCAGCATGTGTTCGGCGCTGGAAACCTTGTATTCACCAGCTTCTTCAACGTTCAGGGTTTCTACCACGCCATCCTTGACGATCATTGAATAGCGCTTCGAGCGCAGCCCCATGCCGAATTTAGAGAAATCCGCGTCGAGCCCCACTGCCTTGGCGAATTCGCCGCTGCCGTCGGCGAGCATCATGATGTCGCCCACGCAATCCTGGTCCTTGGCCCAGGCCGCCATAACGAAATGATCGTTGACGGATGTGCAGGCGATCACGTCCACGCCTTTGGCCTTCAACTCGCCGGCCTTCTCCTTGAAGCTCGGTAAATGCTTGGCTGAACATGTCGGCGTGAAGGCGCCCGGCACCGCGAACAGGCCGATCGTCTTGCCGGCGAACAGATCGGCAATTGACATCAGTTTCATGCCCTCGGACGTGGGTACATTGAATTTTGCGTCGGGAAGCCGCTCGCCTACCTTGATCATTCCATCCTCCTTGCGATCCAGGGGTGCAATGTAAGGGCTCACGCGCCCGTCTGCGAGCGCCCTCTTGCGCTTAGGGCCAAGGCGCGGGAGCATCGGTCCCATGACCGAACCCCTAGCTGATACGATCGCGGGCAAGCTTTTGGTGGCGATGCCGGGGATTGGCGACCCCCGCTTCAACCGCTCCGTGATCATGATGTGCGCGCACGATTCCGAGCACGCCATGGGCGTCGTCGTGAACAAGCCAAAGAGCGACATCACGCTGAGCGACGTGCTCGGGCACCTCGGCTTGGAGGCGGAGGGGTCGGTGGCCGAACGGATCGTGCTCGACGGCGGGCCGGTGCGGCCCGATCGCGGCTTTGTATTGCACTCGGAAGATTTCATTGCGGGGAACGCCACCCAAGTGGTCGCCCCTGGCATTCGCCTCACCGCCACGCGCGACGTGCTCATCGCCGTGGCGGGCGAACACGCGCCGCGACGCTTCGTGCTGGCGCTTGGTTGCTCAGGATGGGGCGCGGGGCAATTGGAGAACGAATTGAAGCGCAACGCCTGGCTGGTGGTCGACGCCCACGACGCCATCGTCTTTGACGATTCCCACGAGGACAAATGGACCCGCGCCATCAAAACGTTGGGTTTCGACCCGGCGCAGCTGATGGGCGAACAAGGGCGGGCTTAGTTCCCATGGACCGCCGCCGCCCTCGCCGGCTCTTGCTTGCATTCGGTGCAACCCATGCCGGCGAGGCGCCTACGGTCCAGAGCTCGACGCTGGATGTTTCACCAGCATCGCCGCCGGCCGGATCTGGCACGGCGCGAAACTGCCGCCGCAATTGGGGCAGACGCCTTTCAACACACCACCGGCGCAATCCGCGCAAACCGTGCACTCGAAAGTGCAGATGCGCGCGTCAGCGCTTTCCGGCGGAAGATCGCGGCCGCAGCATTCGCAATTGGGCCGAAGCGCAGCATCAGCCTTGCCCCGTGACTTGCTCGATCGCCTCGCGCCGCGCTTGCGCCAACGCGGCGAAGCACTGCTTCACCGCAGCGACGGTTTCAGGTGACGCGGTTTCCGGCCGTCCGGAATTGAACGGCGGCGCCGGGGCGTATTCGATCATCAGCTGAATCATTTTCGCGGTCTCCTCACCCGCGATCTCGGCAGCGATAGTGAGCGCGATATCGATGCCGGCGGTGACGCCACCGCCGCTGAACACGTTTCCATCACGCACCACGCGCGCGGGATCGGGAATAGCGCCGAACATCGCCAGCAAATCGCGATAGGCCCAATGGCTGCCGGCGCGCTTGCCTTTGAGCAAGCCCGCCGCCGCGAGGATCAACGAGCCCGTGCACACGGATGTCACATAGCGCGCGCCTTCGCCCAAGCGTTTTACTTCCGCCATGAAGTCGGCATCGAGCATTGCCTCGGTTTGCCCGGGGCCGCCCGGAACCATAATCATGTCGCAACTTTCGATATCGCCGAGGCGGCTCAGGCCGTTGAAATTGAGCCCCATCTCGGTCGCCAGCGCTCCGCCGTCCTTGCAGGCGATGACCGCTTCAGCGTCCGGCATGCGGGTCAACACCTCGTAAGGACCGGTAAAATCGAGTTGGGTGATGCGCGGATAGAGCATGAAGACGATGCGGAATGGTGCGGACATCAGCGAATTCCTTGTGTTGGCTGGTGCATTATGGCCCATCCTCCCCCTCGTCCGCACCCCAAATCCGGGACACCGCCGCGCGCTTGACCTCCGCCCCGTTCCAGCCGACGAGGGCGGGCATGACTAGGCAAGAGCAGAAGGCGATTTTCGTCACCGGCGCGGGCTCCGGCATTGGCCGCGCCACTGCCCAATTGTTCGCCGAACGCGGCTGGTTCGTGGGCCTGTTCGACGTGAATCAGCAGGGCCTCGAGGAAACCGCCGCGCTGCTTCCGCAGGGCCAGCGCCTCTCCATGGCGTTCGATGTGCGCGATCGCGCGGGTTGGGCGCGCGCGGTGGAGGCCTTCGGTCAAGCCACCAGCCGGCACATGCATGTGCTGTTCAACAATGCGGGCGTCGGTCGCGGCGGGCTGATCGAGGACATGAGCGACGAGGACGTTGATCTTGTCCTCGACGTGAACCTTGGCGGCGTCATCAACGGGGTCAGAGCGGCGCTGCCGCTGCTGCGGGAAACGCCCGGCGCGCGCATTGTCAACACCGCTTCGGTCGCGGGTGTTCTTGGCGCGCCCAGGATGTCGATCTATTGCGCTACAAAGTTCGCGGTGCGCGGCCTCACCGAAGCGCTCGATGTCGAGTTCTCGCGCTATGGTCTGCGCGTGACCAGCCTGATGCCGTGGTTCATCGACACCGCGATCCTAGACAATGTCGGCGCCGGCAACACCAATCGGCGCATTCGCGATAGCTTGGTTGAGAGCAAGACGCCGATTTATCCCGTGCGTATGGCCGCAGAGCGCGCTTGGGACGCGGCGCACGGCGGCGAGATCCACTACATGGTCGGCAAGGAAGCCGAACGCGCGCGCTTTGCCGCACGCTTCTTTCCCGGCATCATGCGCAACAGGATGAAAAAGACTCTCGCCGACCAATGATACTGACGCTCCCCGGCCGGCGGAGCGCCGGGGCCCGTGGTTCTGGTAAGCGCGGGGAACGGAAATCGTATCAGGTCGTGACCTCGTCCTCGGCGGGGACTTCTGGCATGGGCGCTGCTCCCTCGCCGATAACGGCTTCGGCGTCTTCATCAACAACCGCTTCATCCGCTTCCGGAATCAAGTCCTCAAGCACGCTGCGCGACGCGCCGGCCGAACCGCGTCGGCGCGCCAGCGCTTCTTGGTACACAGCCCGTTCAGCCCCGCGCGGCAGGCGATAGAAAATGTGAGTGCCGATGGTCGTGGTCTCGACCAGGCCTGACGACCACACCGGGTTGACCGCTTCGGTGTGATAATGGGTCGCGTTCTGGGTGACCGGGCGAGTATAACCAAGCATCACCGCGGTGGCGACGCGCTGGGCGCGTTCCCAGCCGCGTCCGCGTGGCCGCTGGCCCAGCGAACCATCGCAGGTGAAAGTGAACTGGCAGCCGATCGATCGATGCGAGCCCTGATAGACCACACCGCAGATGGAATTCGGGTAAAGCCGCGACCGCACTCGGTTCACGATCACTTCGGCGACCGCGACCTGGCCGCGCTGGGTCTCGCCGCGGGCTTCATAATAGATCGCTTGCGAGAGGCATTCATGCTGGCGCGGGTTGATCGCTTTTTCAACCAGCGGGACCGCCCTTGGGGCGGTTGGACCGTGCAGCACCGCCTGCACCATCATCGCACGGGCGTCGGCGCTTTCGAACAAGGAGGAGCTCCCGCGGGCCCGCGAGCCATCGCTGGAGGGAAAAGCGGTGAGTTCGACGCGGGCGTTCGGTTCAACGCCCTGCGCCAGTTGCAGCTGCAGCTCGGCCTGAAACGCGGTAGAGGTCGCCGCCCATTCAGCGCCGTCACTCTGCTCAGCCGCGCGAAGCGAGATCACCGGCATCGCGACGGCCGCAGCCGCGAGGCACATGATCGTCGCCGCGCCCTGGCGCACCGCCAGAGGGTTTCGTTCGATCTCTACCATCATCTGGGTCCGTATCGTTCCCGCAAAGACAGCCAGTTGATCCCAGAACAACGACAAAAGCATTAAGCCTCGCTTAATTGCGTCCAGTTTTGGGACAGATACGGTCCAGCAAAACAAAAGACGGCGTGAACATTTCGTCTCGCGAATAAACTGCCGCGAAGCGTTGCGGGCGTACAGGAGCCACACCGGGGGGGCGATTGACTTTTTGTTCATGTCCAAGCTCCCACGGACACTATGAGACCCTTATGTGGTACGTCGAGGCGCCACCACGTCGAACGCCAATTCGGCTGCGGCCCTTGCGAGACAAGGCCTTGCGAGGATCATGCCGGTTCGCTTTTGGGGCGAATGTGGCCGCGACGCCACGTCGCGTGCCCTGTCATAGTTTCCCATAGGGAAAGTCAGGAATTTTAGCCTTTGGCGAGAGCGGCCTGGGCGGCCGCCAGGCGTGCGATCGGGGCCCGGTAGGGCGAGCAGGAGACGTAATCGAGCCCCGCCCGCTCGAAGAAAGCCACCGACAGCGGGTCGCCGCCATGCTCGCCGCAGATTCCGAGCTTCAGGTCAGGCCGGGCCGCCCGCCCGCGCTCGCAGGCGATTTTTATCAGTTCGCCCACGCCTTGGATGTCGACCGACACAAACGGATCGCACGCGAGCACGCCGCGCTCAACCAACGTCCCCAAGAACTTGCCAGCATCGTCCCGGGAAAGCCCCATTGCCGTCTGGGTCAGATCGTTGGTGCCGAACGAGAAGAATTCGGCGGTCTCGGCGATCTCGCCCGCCAACAGAGCGGCACGAGGCAATTCGATCATGGCCCCCACGAGGTAGGCTATCCGCCGCTTTCGCTGGGCGAACACTTCTTCAGCCATTGCGTCGATGCGCGCCTTGATCAGGTCCAGTTCTTCTTTGGCGATTACGAACGGGATCATGATTTCCGCCACCGGCGCCTCGCCCCCCTCGGCGACATCGCAAGCGGCCTCGAACACGGCGCGAGCCTGCATCTCGTAAATCTCGGGATAGACGATTCCCAGCCGGCAACCGCGAAAGCCAAGCATCGGATTGCTCTCGGCCAATTCCTTCGCCCGCGCGAGCAGCGCCTTGGCGTTGAGGCCAGTGGCTTTGGCCACATCCACGCAATCTTCTTCCGTATGCGGCAGGAATTCGTGCAGCGGGGGATCAAGCAATCTAATGGTCACCGGGCGCGCGCCCATGATTGCGAAGATCGCGGCGAAATCCTTGCGCTGGTGCGGGGCGAGCCTGTCGAGCGCGGCGACGCGGCCTTTTTGCGTCTCCGCTAGAATCATCTCGCGCACCGCGGCGATGCGTTCGGCGTCGAAGAACATGTGCTCAGTGCGGCAAAGCCCAATGCCTTCGGCGCCGAACTTCACCGCGGTGGCCGCGTCCTCCGGCGTCTCGGCGTTGGCGCGCACGTGCATGCGCCGCGCGCTATCGGCCCAGCCCATCAGGGTGCCGAAATCACCAGTCAGTTCCGGCTGCACCATCTCGGCGGCGCCGTAAAGCACATCGCCGGACGAGCCATCGACGGTGATCGTCTCGCCTTGCTTGATAAGGCGCCCGCCGACGCGAAACTCGCCCGCCTTCACATTGATGCGAATTTCGCCCGCGCCGGACACACACGGCCGCCCCATGCCGCGCGCCACCACCGCCGCGTGCGAAGTCATGCCCCCGCGCGCGGTGACGATGGCGCGCGCCGCGTGCATGCCGTGGATATCCTCGGGGCTAGTTTCCTCGCGCACCAGGATCACCGCTTCGCCCTTGCCCGCGCGCGCCTCGGCCTCATCGGACTCAAACACCACCACGCCCATTGCCGCGCCCGGCGAAGCCGGTAGGCCTTTGCAGATGAGGTCGCGACGATAATTTTCGGCGATGGTCGGGTGCAGCAATTGGTCGAGCGCGGCGGCGTCGATGCGCAGCACCGCCTCGTTCTGGGTAATTAGTTTTTCCGCAACCATATCGACGGCGATCTTCAACGCCGCTTTGGCGCTTCGCTTGCCGTTTCGAGTTTGCAACATGTAGAGCATGCCGCGTTCGACGGTGAACTCAATGTCCTGCATGTCGCGATAATGCGCTTCCAGTTTCTGGGTGACCGCGCTCAGTTCCGCGAATACTTCAGGCATGGATTCCTGCAGCGACAAGCCGCCCTGCTTCATGGCTTCGCGCCCGGCCTTGGTCAGCGGCCTCGGGGTGCGGATGCCGGCGACCACGTCTTCGCCCTGCGCGTTGATCAGATATTCGCCGTAGAATGTCTTCTCGCCGGTGGAGGGATCGCGGGTGAACGCAACCCCCGTCGCCGAGGTGTCGCCCATATTGCCGAACACCATGGCCTGCACATTGACCGCCGTGCCCCAGCTTTCGGGAATGTTGTTGTGCTTGCGATAGAACACCGCGCGATCATTCATCCAACTGGCGAACACCGCGCCGATCGCCCCCCAGAGTTGGGTGCGCGTATCGGATGGAAACGGCGCGCCCGTTTGCCGCTCCACCGCGCGCTTGAATTCGCGCACGATCTCGCGCCAATCGGCGGCCTGCATTTCGGTGTCGGACCCGTAGCCTTGAAGATCCTTGTGCGCGCCGAGGATTTCCTCGAACGCGCCATGCTCCAATTCCAACACCACACCGGCGTACATCTGGATAAAGCGGCGATAGCAATCATAGGCAAAGCGCCGATCGCCGGAAAGTTCAGCTAATCCCTCCACGGTTTCATCATTGAGCCCAAGATTGAGCACGGTATCCATCATCCCCGGCATCGACGCACGCGAGCCCGAACGCACCGAAACCAGGAGCGGATTGGCACCGTCGCCAAACAGCTTGCCGGATTTTTGCTCCAGCGCCGCCAGCGCGACATGGACTTGCGCGCTGAGTTCGGCGGGGTATGCGCGATTGTTGCGATAAAATTCGCCGCACACCTCCGTCGTCAGCGTGAACCCTGGCGGCACCGGCAAGCCACGCTTGGCCATCTCCGCCAAGTTCGCGCCCTTGCCCCCCAGCAGCGCCTTCATCGAAGCATCGCCAGCGCTTTCGCCAGCGCCGAAGGAATAGACGTAGTGCGTGTCCGACATCGCTCAACTCTCTTCCCCCGCCCCCTGGCGGGGCGGGGGTAGGGGGTGGGGGGCGTGTAGGATATGGCGCACCTGTTCAAGCAGCCACTCGCGCCTGCCCCATACCTCGGCGTTCGTAAACCGCAACACGCGAAACCCCGCCACCTCGGCCATCTTCTCCTTCGCTATGTCATTCTCGATGACTTCCTCCAATTCATGGATGCCGCCATCGAGTTCGATCAGCAGGCGCGCGCCGTAGTCACCGAAGTCGAAGACACGATCATTCACGGGAATTTGTTTTCGGAAGTGAGCGCCGGGCTCTTGGCGGAGTAATTTCCAGAGTTCCTTTTCCGAGGGTGTCATCTCACGTCGAAGGCGCTTGGCGCGCCTTGTCGTGCGGGAGAATTCTTTCTGCCTGGTCTGGCCGGCCTCTGGCGTCCAACCGATTGAACCTTCAGTTCTGAGTGGCGCGCTTGCTGACGTTGACGCGCGCCTTGCACGCCCCCCACCCCCTGCCCCCGCCCCGCCAGGGGGCGGGGGTTCGCCAGCGTCGCGCCTCCTCATCCCTCGATCTTCGAAAAATCCGCCACCGCGGACAAGGCTTCGCGTAACCGCGACAACAGCAAAAGTCTATTGCGGCGCAGCGCCTCGTTTGCATCGTTGACCAGCACTTTTTCGAAGAATTCGTCCACCGGCGCGCGCAGACCGGCGAGCGCGCCCATGGCGGCGGCGAAATCTTCGCACTCCACGCCCGTGCGCGCTTTGGGGATGGCGCTCTCCAGCGCCGCATGCAGCGCCTTCTCTGCGGGCTCGGCGAACTTGGAGACATCCACCTGCCCCGCCGCCGCCGCCGCGCTCCACTTGCCCTTCTTCTCCTCCGCCGCCAGAATATTCGCCGCGCGCTTATAGCCCGCGAGCAAGTTCACGCCGGCCTCGGTTTTCAGGAACGCATCGAGCGCTTCGACGCGTGCGACAATGCGCACGAGATCGTCATCACCCAGAGCGAAGACGGCATCGACAAGATCGTGTCGCTTGCCCTGCTCGCGCAGCTGGACCTTGAGGCGATCGGCGAGGAAGGCGAGGAGGTCGATCGCCTTTGGGGCAGTAAGGCGACCGTTCCACTGGATGCGCGCTCTGCCAGTCGCGACTATGTGCGCGCCTGGACCCAATGATTTCCGCCTTGCGCTAGCCATCTGATCCCGCACGACTTCGCCATGCCGCTCACTCGTATCGATAACTTCAAAACGAAGATTGCCAACTCGCACAATGGAAATCAGCCCCAGCGCCGCGCGCCGCAGCGCGTACGGATCGCTGCTCCCCGTCGGCTTTTCATCGATCGCCCAGAAGCCCACCAGCGTATCGAGCTTGTCCGCCAGCGCCAGCGTCACCGCGACGGGATCGCTGGGCACGCGATCGTTCGGGCCGAGGGGGCGGTAGTGATCTTCGATCGCGAGCGCGACGCTTTGCTCCCCCTCGATGGGGGAGCTGTCACGCGCAGCGTGACTGAGGGGGTGAGGCCCGCTGGCGCTTCCGGATGAGCCTCTGGCGGCTTTCTCTTCAACGCCTGCGCGCGCACCCCCTCCGGCCGCTGCGCGGCCACCTCCCCCATCGAGGGGGAGGTGGGGGTTTCGTTCTGCAAGATAGAGCGCTTTACCAATTTGCCCCTGCAGCTCCGGAAACTCGCCAACGGTTTCCGTCACCAGATCCATCTTGCAGAGCAGCGCCGCGCGTTCGACCAGCGCGACATCCGCGCCCGTCACCGCGCAAAGCTCAACCGCCAGCGCCTGCACGCGCTCAACTTTATCCCACACGCTGCCCAGCTTCTGGTGGAACACGATTTTTTCAAGTTTGGCGCGGCGTTCTTCGGTGTAGAGCGGCGTTTTGCGGTCGCTATCCCAGAAAAACCGCGCGTCGCCCAGCCGCGCCGAGAGCACACGCGCATTGCCCGCCGCGATCGCGGCGCCGCCGTCTTTCGCTTCGATGTTGGCGACCACGATGAAGTGCGGCGCGAGTTTTCCTGTCTTCGGATCGCGCACCGCGAAATATTTCTGATGCGTGCGCATCGAAAGGCGGATCACTTCGCTGGGCAGATCGAGAAAATCCGCGCTCATCTCGCCCATCAGCGGCACCGGCCATTCGACCAGCCCCGCCACTTCTTCCAAGAGGCCAACATCCTCGACCAGTTCGAGCTTGCGCGCCGTGCAGAGTTTCCTCGCTTGCTCCAGGATGATCGCCTTGCGCTCCTCGCGATCGATCAGAACTTTCGCGGCGCGAAGTTTTAGCGCGTAATCGGCGGCGTCTTTCGGGCGGATCGCCTCCGGCGCGTGGAAGCGATGGCCCCAGGTCGTTGGCTGGTTCCCCACGCCCTCAACATTGATGCGCACATGCGCGCCGCCGAACAGGCAGAGGATATTGTGCAGCGGGCGCACCCAAGTCAGCTCGCTTGCGCCCGAACGCATGGCTTTAGGCCACGGAAACCCGGCGACGATTTCGGGCACGATCTCTTGCAGTATCGCCGCACTCTCCCGCCCCGTGCGTTCGATGCGCGCCACGTAGAAATCACCCTTCTTGTCCTGAACAACCTGCGCTTGTTCGATGCTCGTGAGCCCCGCGCTCTTCAAAAACCCCCGCACCGCCGCTTCCGGCGCGCCAACACGAGGCCCCTTCTTGTCCTCGTTCACATCCGCCGCCTTCGCCGACAGATCGTCGATCGCCGCGCCAAGCCGACGCGGCGATGAAAACGTGAGGATTGCCTTCGCATCGAGCCCGGCCGCCTTCAGCTTCTCCCCCAAAGCGCGCGCCAAATCCTGCTCCGCCCGCTGCTGCATGCGGGCGGGGATTTCCTCGGAGAAGAATTCGAGCAGCAGTTCAGGCATGGATCACAGACGCTTATGCGAGCCGTCGCACAGCGGCGCGTCGGCCGTCCGCTTGCAACGGCAGAAGAACATGGTCTTGCTCTCGGGCGCGGTCCAGACCACTGGCGTGAACGCCGTGCCCTTGTGCGAACCGTCGCAAAACGGCTGGGTCCGCGAGCGCCCGCACGCGCACCATTTATAGGTCTTGCCCGCCTCGACCTCGACGCCCACGGGCGTGCGTTCGGCGATCAGGGGTTCTTCGCTCATGCGCGTTCTCCTTCCTCCCACGCGCTGGCGCAACCTTTCGCCAAATCGCGCACGCGGGCGATGAAGCTTTGGCGTTCAGTGGGCGAGACCACGCCGCGAGCGTCAAGTAGATTGAACAGGTGCGACGCCTTCAGTGTGTAATCGAACGCCGGCAGCACGCAATTGGCCTCTAACAAGCTTTTGGCTTGTGCCTCCGCATCGCCGAACCAGCGCAAAATCATCTCCGGATCGCTGAGTTCGAAATTGAAGCGCGTTTGCTGCTTCTCGTTTTCCAGGAACACATCGCCGTAGCAGAGCGGCGTTGCCGAATCCGGATCGTTGAACGGCAGATCGTAAACGCGATCTGCGCCGAGCACGTACATCGCCAGCCGCTCCAGCCCGTAAGTGAGTTCGCCCGACACCGGGCGCACGTCCAAGCCGCCGACTTGTTGGAAGTACGTGTACTGGCTCACCTCCATGCCGTCGCACCACACTTCCCACCCGAGCCCCCAGGCCCCGACGGTCGGATTTTCCCAATCGTCCTCCACAAAACGAATATCGTGCAGCAGCGGATCGATGCCGATGGCGGCGAGCGAGTTCAGATACAACTGCTGCAAGTCCGGCGGGTTCGGCTTCAGGATCACTTGGAATTGGTAATAGTGCTGCAAGCGGTTGGGGTTTTCACCATAGCGCCCATCCTTGGGCCGGCGCGAGGGCTGCACATAAGCCGCGCGCCAAGGCTTGGGGCCCAGCGAACGCAACGTCGTCGCCGGATGCAACGTACCCGCGCCGACTTCAGCATCGTACGGCTGCAAAATCGCGCAGCCCTGCCCGGCCCAGTAGGACTGCAGCGTCAGGATCACGTCCTGGAATGAGCGGGGCAGCACAGCTGGCATGGCGTGGACGGGTAAACGCGCCCGCCCCGGGGATCAAGCCGCGTTCAGCGCAGGAACGTATCCACCGCCGCCCCGAACGCCGCCGGCTGATCCAGCATGATGAAGTGGTAGCTGCCGTCGATGCGCGTCAGCACAGCGTGGGGTGCTGCGGCATAGGCGTTGTGCCAGAGGCCATCGACGCCCTCAGCCGGACCCATGCTTGCATCATAGGCATAGAGCACCGTGATCGGCGTTTGAATTTGAGCGATCTCTCCGCGCATGTCGGTGGTCATGTCTTCGTACATGGCGCGGGCGAAGACGGCGCGGTCCGAGGCGATGGTCCAGCCGGCGACGGTGGGGCGATTGGGGGGCGAGAGCACCAGGCGCGCGACGCCGCCTTGCTGCATGGCCGCAAAACTGGCGTCGGGCATGGCGGCCACTTGATCGCGCATCGCCGCGGCTTGCGTCGTCACCGCTTCGACGGTGGCGTTAGGATTGAAGAGCACGCTGAAGAATGGCAACGCGTCGATCACCATGAGCCGGCTCACATCTTCCGGGTGGCGGCGCGCGAGCATGAGGCCCGCGAGGCCGCCCATCGAGTGGCCGATCACTGCGGGATGATCGAGGTGCTGGGCTTTGATGTATTGATCGAGCTCTTCGAGGAACGGCGCGATGATTTCGCCTTGCGCGTTGGCGCCGGCGGGTTGGCCGGCGAAGCCATTGATCTGCACCAGGTGCAGGCGGTGCGAGGCGCGCAGATGTTCGGCTTCGGCGGCGTATGTATCGCGGCTGGAACCGAGGCCCGGGATCAGCACCACGTCAGGGCCCTGCCCTTCGACGGTGACGGTGAAATGTTGCGGCGTGAACGCCTCGGCGTGCGCCCAGTTGACGAAACAGCCGAGAAACGCGGCCGTTGCAGCGGCTAGGAGGTGACGGCGTTGGATGGACATGGCTTTCCTCTCTTCAGAAATTGAAGTTTCAAAGTTCAAGTTTGGCGATGGGTTGGGTCTTGGCGGCGGTTACGCCGCTTCAGCTTCGTCAGTAAAAACCTGTTCGATCGTCATTTCGAAGATGCGGGCGATCTTGAAGGCGAGCGGCAGCGAGGGATCGTACTTGCCGGTCTCGATCGCATTCACGCTTTGGCGAGAGACATCGAGCCTGTCGGCGAGATCGGCTTGGCTCCAATTGCGTTCGGCGCGCAGGACCTTGAGGCGGTTTTTCATGAGCGCCGCCCGAATTTTTCGAGCAGCTTGGTCAAGCCCTGCGAGATGCCGAACAGGGCGATGAAGCCCGTGGTGAAGATGAATGGCTCCGGCGGCGCGACGCCGCCATAGGCTTGCAAAAAATCCCACACCGCCGAGATCGAGATGGTCGCGGCGACCGCGATCAGCAGCGCGCGAATGATGAGATCACGCTGATATTCGTCGATGCGCGCCAGGTAGCGCCCGAAGGCGAAGAAATAGGCGATGATCGGGATCGCCGGCGTCACCGCCATGGCCATCAAGAGCGGCCCCTGCGGATCGAAGTGGCCGATCGCCACCTTGGCGCCGAACACCAGGCCGACATAAGCGGTCGCGCAGATGAGTGCGCTGACGATGTAATCGCGACGGACGGTTTTCTGAGTGGCGGACATGGCGGGCCTTACACCGACAGGTCGATGGAAGCGCTCACGCCAACGGCGTGGGCTTCAAGCACGGCGGCCAAAATTAGCCCGACTATCCCGCTCCAACTCGAACGCTCCCCACTTCCCATCACGGCCTCCTATCAAGCAACAACGTCTAAATGTCACTGAACCTTTACACATACTGATCACGAAGTCAAGCGACCATTACAAAAAACCGCGTTTGCTCCAGACCAAGCGGCTAGCCGCTTGGTCGGGGAGGCTGAATCCGCGCAAGGTCGCGCCCATGGGCATTTGCGGGATCGACGAGGCGGGGCGGGGGCCGCTGGCGGGGCCGGTGGTGGCCGCGGCCGTAATCCTGCCGCGGCGCGGACGCCCCAAGGGGCTCGACGATTCCAAAAAGCTCAGCCGCCAAGCGCGCGAAGAGCTGGCGGTGAAAATCCGCGAAATCGGCATCGTTGCTGTGGGCGTCGCTAGCGTCGAGGAAATCGACCGGCTCAACATCCTGCGCGCCAGCCATCTGGCGATGCGGCGCGCTTTTGATGCGCTGTCGCCAATTCCGGTCGCCGCCATTGTCGATGGCAATTTGGCGCCCGACCTGCCCTGCCCGGTCGAATGCGTCATCGATGGCGACGTCATCGTGCCGATCGTCTCGGCCGCCTCAATCATCGCCAAGGTCGAACGCGACCGCATCATGGTCGACCTTTGCGCGCGCTATCCGGGCTACGCCTTCGCCAAGCACAAGGGCTATGGCACGCCCGAGCATCTAGCCGCGCTAGAAGAACGCGGCCCCTGCGCGATCCACCGCATGAGCTTTAAGCCGGTGCGGCTGGCGGCGGAGCGCACTTTGCTGCGGGCGGCGAGCTAACGCGTGTTCGCCGCCTCTGGACCGCCGGCATCCTGCCGGCTCTTTTTGTTTTTTCCTGCCGGCTGGAAGCCGACGGTCCGGAAGAGATAATCATGGTTAACGCAGCTTTGCCCCGTTGATTCGCCGCCCCAGTCAAGCAAGACTCCCGCGCTTACGGGGACATCAATGGCCGCGCGGCAATTGAAAGACAGGTTGATCGAGGGCGATTGCATCGCCGAGATGCGAAAGCTGCCCAAAGGCTGCGCCGACCTCGTGTTCGCCGATCCGCCTTACAACATGCAATTGGGCGGGGCGCTGACGCGGCCCAATCAGTCGAACGTCGATGGCGTCGATGATGAATGGGACAAGTTCGCGGATTTCGCGGCTTACGATGAATTCACCCGTGCTTGGCTGACGCAGGCGCGGCGCTGTTTGAAAGATGACGGCGCGATCTGGGTGATCGGCGCTTATCACAACATCTTCCGCGTCGGCGCGATCATGCAGGATATCGGCTTTTGGATTTTGAACGACATCATATGGCGCAAGACCAATCCGATGCCGAATTTCAAGGGCACGCGTTTCACTAATGCGCATGAGACTCTGATCTGGGCTGCGAAGTCGAAACAGTCGAAATACACGTTCCACTATGACGCGCTGAAAATGCTCAACGACGATTTGCAGATGCGCTCGGACTGGACGTTGCCGATCTGCACCGGCGCGGAACGCTTGAAGGACGCGCAAGGCCGCAAACTGCACTCGACGCAAAAGCCGGAAGCGCTCTTGCACCGCGTCGTGCTCGCCACCACGCGCCCCGGCGAAACCGTGCTCGATCCTTTCTTTGGAACCGGCACAACCGGCGCGGCGGCCAAACGTTTGGGCCGGCACTATATAGGCATCGAACGCGACGCGGCTTATACGCAAGGCGCGCGCGCGCGGATCAAGAAGGTCGTTCCCGCCGCGGTCGAGGCTTTGATGGTGACGCGCTCGAAAAAAGACGAGCCGCGGGTGCCGTTCGGCCAAATCATCGAAGCCGGCTATATTCATCCCGGCGAAATCCTCATCTCCCCCAACGGCAAACGCGCGCGCGTGCGCGCCGACGGCAGTCTTGCGTTCGGCGATGTCACCGGCTCGATCCACCGCGTCGGCGCTGTGGTCGCCGATGCGCCCGCCTGCAATGGCTGGACCTTCTGGAGCGTGGAAAGAAGCGGCCAAGCCCCCACCAGCATCGACCTCTACCGGCGTGAAGTGCGGCGGCAGATGGCGATGGGGGCGTAGCCGGCGCGCGTCATTGCTGTGCGTTTTCAGCCGCGAAAACGCGCGGGTCCCAAGGCCAGGGCGGCTTGCCCGCCGAACCCCGGATCAAGTCCGGGGGCAGGCGGGAGGCGGGGCGCGTGCGTCGCGCTGAGTCGTCTCGAAGGGTGCTGCTTACGCAGCCTGCGCGTCGCACGCGCCCCGTTTGGACCGTTTTTCCGGGCTTGGGACCGAGGAGTTGTAGAGCGTCACCGACAGGTGACTCGCCTCCTGGACGATGGGTCCGGCGTCACCCTCCATCGAAGGATCCCGCCTTGGGGCTTAGCTCCATGCCCTGTTCGCCGGTTCCATGCGCGAGACTGCCGGTCTCGGACACCCAGGTTTCACTCCCCCGGGCCAGATTTTCAGATCGCGTCCGCTTGCGCATTCGCGATCACCGCATCGATCCAATCCTTCGCTTCGGGCTGCTCGGCTAGCAACGAGAACCTCCCATGCGAAAGACCAAGCCAGTATGCGGCCAGTCTGGAGGTGTAGGATAGATTTTTTCAGCCGGCCCAAATAAGCGCCACAGCTGACGCTCCGCCACGAATTACGAACCGGG
>Ga0247727_10004969_pt1 | contig 27555 bp, 24 predicted proteins | sample WisWelCaveWW1625_FD_202498 | JGI IMG/M metagenome (GOLD analysis project Ga0247727, IMG submission 202498) | Biofilm microbial communities from Wishing Well Cave, Virginia, United States - WW16-25 | ecosystem: Environmental > Aquatic > Deep subsurface > Groundwater > Cave microbial mat | place...
GACCAACGAGACGCTCGCCGACGTCGAGCCCGAGGTCGTGGTGCTTCACTGCCCCGAGTGCGGCGGGCGGGTGCCGATGACCTTCGACACCGGGACCGAGGGCGCGGAGATTCGCGTGCGGCGCCCCGCGAGGTAAGCCCTCAGGCCGGGCCCCCGCGGCCCGACGAGCCGCCGTAACATCTGTCCTTCGAGAAGGTCGAGGCCGAGTTGATAACCTTCACCGCCAACTGATGACTGTCCACCGGCGAGGGTTCCACCGCTACTCTTAGGCCAGGGCCTCCTTGGGGTCTTTGCGGCCGGCGACCCAGACCCAGGAGCGCTGCCATGTCACGGGCCCGATGACAGCGAATGGCCGCGGAGGTACTGCATTCTGCTCGTCCCGAGGACGGTCGGCCTCTTCATCCTGACGGCGGTGGCGGAGATCCTCGGCTGTTACCTGCCCTATCTCTGGCTGCGGCGCGGCCAGTCGGCCTGGCTCCTGCTTCCCGCGGGACTCAGCCTGACCGCCTTCGCTTGGCTGCTGACGCTGCATTCATTCGCGGCGGGCCGGGTCTATGCGCCTACGGCGGCGTCTACGTGGCCGTGGCCTTGCTGTGGCTCTGGTTGGTGGAGGGCGTCTCCCCGAACAAGTGGGACCTCATCGGGGCGGCGGTGGCACTCACCGGCATGGCGATCATCGCATTCGCGCCCCGCGGTTGACGGGCGCAGCGGTCTCAACGCTTCAGCCAGCCCGCCTCGACAAAGGCTTCCTTGATCATCTCGTCCCCCGGAACCCGGGGGTTCCCCGCTGATGCGGGGTACCTGCGTCAAACCAAGGCGTAGGAAGTGCGGGCGCGCGCCTTCGGATCGATGTCGAGACCCTTTATCTGTACCGTGGGGCTCCCGAGATATCGGTGCTTGTCGGCTTGCTCCTGGGTGGTGACGATCACTTCCACGACCTGGATGTCCAAACCCAGCTTGGTGGCGAGCTCCTTGATCCTGGCGATGGCCGGCCCGCACAGTCCTCGTCTCTCAAGACGGTGACGATCTTCGCCGTTTGCTCCGGCGTCCCGTCGGCGACCGGCCACGCGCGCGCGGCCCCGAGGCCCGCGGGCCACAGCGCCAGGGCGACGAGCGCCGTTGCGAATTGGTTGGGCTTCATGTCTTCACTCCTTGGAAGCGCAAGCTCATTCTCCGCTATCGGGCCAGGACGTCGACCGTCAGCGTGGTGAACGCGCTGTCCCATTCGGCGGGCTGGGTTGGGGAGGGCACGATCCGGGTGACGCGCAGCATCCAGGGCCCGGCCTGGTCCAGCCGCACCGACACCTTGCCCAGCGCATCGGTGCGCAGCAGGCGCGACTTGCCGGGCGCCGCCGGCGCCGCCCCCACCACGAAGTCGGCGAGGGGACGACCGTCGAGCAGCAGGCGCAAGACCAGCGCGTCGCCCACGCGCAGCCGCGTGGGATCGGCTTCCGGCACGAGCTCGAGGCCGAGCCCGACGGGGTCCGCCCATGAGGAGTCGCCCGCCTCCCCCACCCGCACGAAGGTCTTCGCGAGCTTGGCGTAGGTCTCGCGCCACGACTTCTGGCCCGACTCCTTCCACACCGGCCCCACGGTGTCGGTGGCGCCGACCTCAGAAAGGTACTCGTCGACCTGCTCGGGGGTGAGGGTGAGCGTCCGTGGGCGGGTGGCTACCCACACGGCGGCGATGCCCTCGGCTGGCGCGGAGCCTGAGAAGTGGAGCGCATCGTCCGCCTTTTCCGGCGTCAGGCTCTGGATCCGTCCGGCGAGGCGGATGCTCCGCGTGAGCAGGCGATCGGCGGCGACGGCGCTTCCGGGGGACGGGAAGTCCATGCCGCTCGAGAGGCCGAAGCCCAGCCTCTCGCCTTTCGCCACCCGGAAACGATCGGGAAGCAGCCAGGTGTCGTGCGCGTTCGCCCCGCTGGGGATGAACAGGAGCAGGAGCGCGGCGGAAGCAAGCCTCATCGTCGCGATGGTAACTCGATATCGTGAGGCGCGTGCGGGCAGCCGGTCAACTTTCGCCCCGACCGACAGACGCGATGTGTCAGCATTCGGAGACGATGACCGCGCGGAGCGCTCGGACCGTCGCGAATGCAGCGATGATCCGGCGGCGACTGCGTCCGCCCCGCCGAGGACGGCGAGAGCAGGAGAAAGAACGATGCGGCACCACGGCGAGCACCAGGAACAGTTTCAGGTCCGGAATGATGGGCCACGTGAGATCGACCTTGTCTGCGGCATGACCGTGGTCCCCCCAACTGCGGCCGGAAGCGTCGAGCACGAGGGCCGGAGCCATCACTTCTGCTCGGTGTCCTGCCGGGAGAAGTTCCGGGCCGAGCCCTCCCGCTACCTCGGCGCGCATGTGCGAACGGCGGCCATTGCGACGGCTCCAGCCGAGACGCCGACGGCCGAAGCACTGAAGGCCAGGGCGCCGCACGGCCAGGCTATCGAAGGCGCGCGCCAAACCTACACCTGCCCGATGCACCCCGAGATCGTCCGCTCCGCGCCGGGTAGCTGCCCCCTTTGCGGCATGGCCCTCGAGCCGCGGACCGTCACCCTGGAGGAGTTGGAGAACCCGGAGCTCGCGGAGATGCGGCGGCGCTTCTGGGTCGGCCTCGCGCTGACGGTTCCGCTCTTCGTGCTGGCCATGTCGGACATCCTCCCGGGACAGCCGCTCGCCCATCTTCTCCCGCCCGCGACCCAGGCCTGGGTCGAGCTGCTGCTCGCGGCGCCGGTCGTGCTGTGGGCCGGCTGGCCTTTCTTCGCGCGCATGTGGGCCTCGTTCGTGAACCGCAGCCCGAACATGTTCACGCTGATCGGCATCGGCACAGGCACGGCGTTCGCCTACAGCGTCGTCGCGACGCTTTTCCCGTCGCTCGTCCCCGCATCCTTCCGCAGCCACGGCGCCATGCCCGACCGCTATTTCGAGGCGGCGAGCGTCATCACCGTGCTGGTGCTGCTCGGCCAGGTGTTGGAGCTGCGGGCCCGCAGCCAAACGAGCGGGGCGATCCGCGCGCTCCTGGGCCTCGCTCCCAAGGCGGCACGCCGCCTCGCGCAGGACGGGTCCGAGAGCGACGTGCCGCTCGACGCGGTTGCGGTCGGCGACCGCCTTCGCGTCCGCCCCGGCGAGAGAGTGCCCGTGGATGGCACCGTGCTCGAGGGCACGAGCGCCGTCGACGAGTCGATGCTCAGCGGCGAGCCGATCCCCATCGAGAAGCGCCCGGGCGATCGCGTCACGGGCGCGACCGTGAACGGGACGGGCAGCTTCGTGATGCGAGCCGAGCGGGTGGGAGCCGACACGCTGCTCGCCCAGATCGTCAAGATGGTGAGCGAGGCCCAGCGCAGCCGCGCCCCGATCCAGCGCCTGGCCGACACCGTCTCGACGTGGTTCGTGGTGGCGGTGCTGCTCGTCGCCCTGGCCAGCTTCGCTGTGTGGGCCCTCGTCGGTCCCGAGCCGCGGCTCAGCTATGCCCTCGTGTCGGCGGTGGCCGTGCTGATCATCGCGTGCCCCTGCGCCCTCGGCCTGGCCACCCCCATGTCGGTGATGGTGGGAGTGGGAAAGGGCGCGACCCTCGGTGTGCTGATCCGCGACGCCGAGGCGCTCGAGACCCTCGAGAAAGTGGACACGCTGGTAGTGGACAAGACGGGCACTCTCACCGAAGGCCGGCCGAAGCTTGCCTCGCTCGTGCCTGCCTCAGCGCGTTCCGAGGACGAGGTCCTGCGCCTGGCCGCCGCCGTGGAGCGCGGGAGCGAGCATCCCCTGGCCGCGGCGATCGTGGCGGGAGCGGAAGCGCGGCGGCTTGCGATCCCCACGGCCACGGGCTTCCAGTCGGTCACGGGCCAGGGCGTGACCGGCACGGTCGAAGGCCACGCCGTGGCGCTCGGCAACCGAGCATTGATGGACGAGCGGCGTGTGGACCTGGGCCCGCTCGCCGGGCAGGCCGAGGAGCTGCGCCAGCAGGGCCAGACCGTCATGTTCCTGGCGGTCGACGGCGCCGCGGCAGGCCTCGTGAGCGCGGCCGACCCCATCAAGCCCTCGATCCGCGAGGCCCTGCGCCTGCTCCGCGAGGACGGGGTGCGCGTGGTGATGGCCACCGGCGACAGCCGGACGACCGCGGCCGCGGTGGCCCGTGAGCTGGGCCTCGACGCCTTCGAGGCCGAGGTCTCTCCCGCGGACAAGGTCGCGGTGGTGAAGCGACTGCAGGCACAGGGCCGCGTGGTGGCCATGGCCGGAGACGGCATCAACGACGCTCCCGCGCTGGCCCAGGCCCAGGTCGGAATCGCGATGGGCACCGGCACCGACGTGGCCATGGAGAGCGCGGGCGTCACGCTGCTGAAGGGCGACCTGCGCGGCATCGCGCGGGCGCGCCGCCTCTCGCGCGCCACCATGCGCAACATCCGCCAGAACCTGTTCTTCGCCTTCGTCTACAACGCGGTCGGGGTGCCGATCGCCGCGGGCGCGCTCTACCCCGCCTTCGCCCTGCTGCTTTCGCCGATGATCGCGGCGGCGACCATGGCCGGCAGCTCGGTCTCGGTGATCGCCAACGCGCTGCGCCTGCGCCAGTTTCGATCTTGACGCTCGCGCCGCAAGGGGCGTACTGTCTCCGTCAACCGAGGCAGCCCGAGCCCAGGACGGTCGTCTTTGGCGACGTCGATGGGTTTGCTGGGGAGGGTCTATGAGGCAGAGTCTGCTCAGGCTCGGCGCAGTGGCCTGCATGGTGCTGGCGAGCACGCTGGTTTTCGCACAAGGGGGAAGCTCGACCGCGCCGCTCTCGGGACTCGTCGTCGACGCGTCGGGCGCTCCCGTCCCGGGCGCCGTCGTCAGCGTCAGGGACGAACTCGCGGGCACGACGTATGAGACCGTTACGAACGCCCGGGGAGACTTCACGGTCCCGGCGCTTCAGCCCGGCACCTACAGCGTCAGCGTCTCGCTCCCAGGATTCAAGCAAGTCGTGCTCAAGGGCCACAAGCTGCTCTCCGCCACCCCGCTCGCCGTGAAGGCCACGCTCGAAGTCGGCGGCTTGGAGGAGACGATCACCGTGGAGGGCGGCTCCTCGCTCGTCCAGACCCGATCCGCGGCGATCTCGAACACGATCGAGGTCGACCAGATCACCAGCGTCCCTGTCCGAAGCCGGAGCGCGCTCGAGTTCATGACTTTCCAGCCAGGCGTGCAGACGCCCGCGGGGAGCCGCGACTCCATCATCAGCGGCCTGCCCCAGAGCGCGATCAACATCACGATCGACGGCATGAGCGTGCAGGACAACTACCTCAAGACCACCGACGGCTTCTTCACCCGCCTGCAGCCGCGCCTGGACATGGTGGAGGAGGTCACGCTCACCACCGCCGCGGGGAACGCCGACAACTCGGCATGGGCGCGGCCCAGATCACGTTCACCACCCGTCGCGGCACGAACGAGTACCACGGCAGCGTCTACGAGTACTTTCAGCGCGATTGGTTGAACGCCAACACCTGGTTCAACAACCGCGACCTGCCGCCCGATCCGGTGACGGGCAAGGCGCCGCAAGCCAAGCTGAAGTTCGACCAGTTCGGCTTCCGCTTCGGCGGCCCGATCCGGATCCCGGGGCTCTTCGACGGCCGCGACAGGGCCCATTTCTTCATCAACTACGAGGAATCGCGGTCGCCCTCCGACGTCACCCGGAACCGGATCATCCTGAGCCCGGCGGCGGAGCAGGGCCTCTTCCGCTACAGCACCGCGGCGGGAGTACGGGAAGTCAACCTGCTCCAGCTCGCCGCGGCCAACGGCCAGATCTCCTCGACCGACCCGACGATCGTGAGGCTGCTGGCCGACATCCGCGCCGCGACCGGCCAAAGCGGGGGGGTCGCCGACCTGACGGATCCCAACATGCAGCGCTACACGTTCCAAAACCAGCGCAGCAGCGTGACTCGCTTTCCCACGCTGCGCCTGGACTTCCAGCTCACGCAGAAGCACCTCCTGACGATGTCGGGCACCCTCAACGCCCTGCTCTCGGATCCGGACACCACCAACAACCGCGACCCGGCCTTCCCTGGTTTCCCGATCCAGGGTGTCCAGGACTCCAAGCGCTACATCGGATCGGCGACGCTACGCTCCACCCTGAGCAACAACCTCGTCAACGAGGCGCGGGTGTTCGGCGCCAGCGGCGGGGCCACGCTGTGACGGACATCAACGCGTCGATGTGGAAGGGGCCCGTGGCCGACTCGGGATTTCATCTCAACCTGAACGGTGCGTGCTGCGCGAGCGTCACGACGGCCACGACCAATCAGGCCAACAACATCACGAACGCGGCCATCGGAGCCACGGCACCGGGCCTCGCCTCGCGCGAGGCCTCGACCAAGGTGGCCTACGACCACCTCACCTGGATCAAGGGTTCGCACAGCCTTTCCTTCGGAGTCGACTTCACCCAGGTCGACGTCTGGCTGCAGAACTCGACCACCGTGCCGACGCTCACCTTCGGCGTGACGAGCGACGACCCCGCGGCGGGCCTGTTCACGACCGCGAACTTCCCCGGAGCATCCGCTGCGAACCTCAGCGCCGCCCGGGGCCTGTACGCGATCCTGACGGGGCGCGTCCAGTCGATGATCGGCAACGCCCGTCTGGATCCGGGCACGAACGAATACGAGTTCCTCGGGCTCTCGAGGGCGGAGGGCCGGATGCGGGAGTTCGACTTCTTCGTCCACGACACCTGGCGCGCGAAGCCGAACCTGACGCTGAACTACGGCCTGCGCTACGTCCTGCAGCTCCCGATCTACCCGCTGAACGACAGCTACGCGACGGCGACGCTCGCCGACGTCTACGGGGTCTCGGGGGAGGGCAACCTCTTCAAGCCCGGCATCTCCGGCGCTCCGCCGCTGTTCGTCCAGTTCCGGCAGGGCGAGCAGGCCAACAAGACCGACTGGAACAACTTCGCCCCCAGCCTCGGCTTCGCCTGGAGCCCGACCGTGGAGAAGGGCTTCTTGCGGGCCATTCTGGGCAGCGAGCCTGTGATTCGGGCCGGTTTCTCGATGGCGTACAGCCGCAACGGGATGTCCGACTTCACGGGCGTCTTCGGCGCCAATCCCGGGATCGTCATCGATGCCAGTCGCAACCAGAGCCTCGGAAACCTCGGGCCGACACCGCTGCTGTTCCGCGATCGGAGCCGCCTCGGGCCGCCGTCCTTCGCGGAGCGGCCGGCTTATCCAATCTCGGACGTGATCACGGGCGACGTGAGCATCTTCGATCCCAACCTGAAGGTGCCGTACTCCCAGACCTGGACGGCGAGCGTGCAGCGCCGCCTCGGCAAGACGATGTCCGTGGACCTGCGCTACATCGGCTCCCGCGGCCGTGACCTGTGGGGGGAGGTCAACTACAACGAGTCGAACATCGTCGAGAACGGATTCCAGAACGAGTTCCGGCTGGCCCAGCAGAACCTGCAGGCCAACATCCGGGCCGGGCGCGGCAACAGCTTTGCGTATTTCGGGCCGGGCACGGGCACGTCGCCGCTGCCGACCTACCTGGCGTACTTCAACGGCGTTCCCGGCGCGCAGGCGGGTGATGCGTCGCGGTACAGCGGTGGGTCGTGGAGCGATACCAACTTCACCAACCCGCTGGCGATCTTCTTCCCGCAGCCCTTCACTCCCGCGGGGACGAGCACGACCGCCGGTCTCGATGGAAGCGCGGCGCGGCGCGCGAACGCACGTGCGGCGGGCTTGCCGGCCAACTTCTTCCGGGCCAACCCGGACCTGCTCGGCGGCGCTTTCGTGACGACCAACCGCGACCACACCGCCTACCACGCGCTCGAGGTCTGGTTCCAGCGCCGCGCCTCTCGCGGAGTGTGGTTCAACACCGGCTACACCTTCGGCAAGTCCTACCTCTCGAACTTCTACTCATTGCGTCGGCCGGAGGGCATTAGGACGCTCAATACCGGCGCGATCGGCGGCGTGACGCACGCGCTCAAGCTCTTCGGCGGCTGGGACCTGCCGTTCGGCAAGGACCGGAAGTTCAAAGGCAACGCGAGCGGCATCCTCGACGGCATCATCGGCGGGTGGCAGCTCACCGCCACGGCCCGCCTGCAGAGCGGCCGGCTGCTGGACTTCGGCAACGTCCGGCTCGTCGGAATGAGCCAGCAGGACCTGGTCAAGATGTATGAGCTGCGCTTCGACGACGCCGGCCGGAAGGTCTACATGCTGCCGCAGGACGTCATCGACAACACGATCAAGGCGTTCAGCGTGAGCGCGACGTCGCCGACCGGCTATGGCGCGCTCGGTGCGCCCTCCGGCCGCTACCTGGCACCTACCAACGGTCCGGATTGCATCGAGCTGGTGGACCCTGCCGTCAACGACAACAACGCCAACGTCGGGTTCGGCGACTGCGGCGAGGGAGAGCTGGTCGTCACCGGCCCGATGTACAAAGCCTTCGACGTGGGCATCGAGAAGCAGTTCAGCATCAAGGGGGATCTCAAGCTGCTCTTCCGCGCCGAGCTGCAGAACGCGTTCAACCTCGTGAACTTCACCCCGGTCGCGACCGCGAGCAACGCCGCCACCGCCTACGAGGTGACGGGCCTTGTCGATGGGCCTCGCATCGCCCAGTTGGTGGCGCGGATCAGCTAGTAGCCGACCAGAAGCCCGCATTTCCCGCTGTCCAGGACGCCCCAGGGTGGCCAGGCCCTGGGGCGTTCGTTCTTCGCCTTCGTCAACAACGCGCTCGGCGTCTCGGTTGCCGCGGATATCGGATCAGTGCTTCTCGCCTTGCTTGGCGGGTTCGCCCGCCACTTCGCCGAGCAGGACTTGTTTGACGTTCTTGTGGCCCTTCTCCTCCACGGTGACGATGACCACGCGCTCCCCCACCTTGACGTCGGTTCGCGCGGCGGTGGCCTTGCCGCGCCGGTACCTGGTGGTCGCCAGGAGCACGCCCTCCACCTTCTTGCCGTCGGTCGCCTCGACCTCGATCTTGTCCTCGCTCACCGCGACGACCTTGCCCATGACCTTGTGCTCGTGGCCCTCGTGGGCGGCCGCAACGCCAACCAATGCGAAAACCGCGGCCAGGGCTGCTCCGAGAATCCTGTTCTTCATCGATCGCTCCTCTCGCTTGCGTGTCTCTTCTTCCATGATCCTGAGACGCCTCTCCGCTGGTCGTCGCGTCGGCGACTCAGTGGTGGCTCTTCGCGTCCAGGCCGCTCGCGGGGCCTTCTCCCTCGCCGGCGAGGAACTTTCGTATCGCTTCTTCCTCTTCGAACTCCCCGCGGCTGCGCGGATTCTGCGCTTCCATCTCCGCGATCTCGGCCGGCGTGAGCTTCGGCAGATGTCGGATCAGGTGGACGAGCTCCCAGCTCTCGACGTCGTCGTCCGGCTGGGGGCTGCCCCAGGCGGGCATTCCTGTGAGACGGATGCCGTTCTCGATGATCGCGAACAGCTCGCCGTCGGAGAGCGACTGCGTGGCGGCCGCGGTCATGTCCGGCGCTTTCGGGTAGAGGTTCTGGCCGAGCTGGGTCTGGCCCCGCCCGTCGTTGCCGTGGCAGGACGCGCAGTGGTCGGCGAAGTGGGCCCGTGCCCGGGCCAGGGCCTCGGGCGTGAGGGCCACCGGGTTCGTCGCCTCGCGCACCGACGACGGCGTGGCCATATGCCGCATCGCCCGGGCGAGGACCTCCTCGACGGCCGAAGGCTTCTCGCGGGCGCTCCATCCGTGTCGGACGAGCATGAAGGCTGCTACCGCCGCGCCGACGACAGCGAGCGCGAGAACGCCGAGGACACCACGCGCGAGTGCCTTCATCGGGTCGGTCTCCGGATCGCTGCCAGTGACGCCATCACACGTCGACCTTCCGAGCCACGGTGCCCTTCGGGAACTCGTACCAGCCCGGGTCGTCGTAGCTCGCGAGGCCCTCGCGAACCTTCACGACGGTGAACATGCCGCCCATCTCGATGGGTCCGAACGGTCCCTGGCCCGTCATCATCGGCAGCGTGTTGGGCAGGCCCTTCATGTGCTCCGCGTGCGCGGCGTGCTCGGCCATTCCGGCGCTGCCCATCGCCATCGCACCGGGGGCGAGCGCGTCGAGCTTCTGCTGAAGCTCCGTCTGGTCGGCGCCGATGACGTTCGGGATGTCGTGACCCATGGCGTTCATGGCGTGATGTCCCTTGTGGCAGTGCAGCGGCCAGTCTCCGGGCGCGTCGGCCACGAACTCGAACGTGCGGGTCGTGCCGGGCATGACGTTGACCGTGGTCTCGGGCCACCAGGCCGAGTGCGGGATCGGGCCGCCGTCCGTCTCCACAACCCACACCCTCACGCCGTGGATGTGGATCGGATGGCTCGTCATGCTCACGTTGGCGAGGCGGATCCGGACGCGGTCGCCGAGCCGGGCCACGAGCGGCTCGGTGCCGGGGAACGCGCGGCCGTTGAAGGTGAACAGGTTGAACTCGAGCATGATGTTCGGGTTCGGGGTCATGGTGCCGGGCTCGATGAACCACATGTGCGGAAACAGGCAGAAGTCGCGGTCGACCCGCGGGCGCTCGGGCTCGGGGCGGCGCGGATGGATCACGAAAAAGCCCAGCATCCCGAGCGCCATCTGCACCACCTCGTCGGCGTGCGGGTGGTACATGTGGGTGCCGTGCTGCTTGAGCGTGAACTCGTAGGCGTAGGTCTCGCCCGGCTTGATGTGGGGCTGCGTGAGCCCCCCGACGCCGTCCATTCCCGCGGGCAGGAAGATGCCGTGCCAGTGCACGGTCGTGTGCTCGGGCAGGCGATTCGTCACCAGGATGCGCACGCGGTCGCCCTCGACCGCTTCGATCGTGGGTCCCGGGGTCTGGCCGTTGTAGCCCCAGCAGTTGACGACCATCCCGGGCGCGAACTCGCGCTTCACCGGCTCGGCGATCAAGTGGAACTCCTTCACGCCGTTCTTCATCGTGAAGGGCAGTGTCGAGCCACTGGGCGTGACCACGGGCGTGTAGGGGAGATGGGCACCCCTGCGGTCCCCGAGGGGCGGAGCGGCGAGCCTCGGAGCGGCCGTGGGCAATGCTCCGGGCCTCGGCGTGGCGTGCCCCGCGTGCTGGGCACGGGCGGTGCCGGCGAAGAAGGAGCCCACGCGATCCGCGAGGGCGGCGCCCGTGGCGAGGACGGCGCCTTTCGACAACAGCTTGCGTCGGGTCAGCATGTCAGTTCTCCTGCTTCGGGGGCTGGGGCATGGGCAGCGGGTCGCCCACCACGGGCAAGGCGCCGCCGAGCGCGCGTTCGAGCTCGGCCTTCGCGATCCAGTAGTCGCGCCAGGCGGAGACGTGGGCCTTCTCGGCCTCGACCTCGGCCTGCTTGGCCAGCAGCAGGTCGAAGGCGCCCTTGAACATCATGTTGTAGTAGCGGAGCGTCAGGTCGAGGATGCGCACGCGCTGCGGGAGGACGGTCTCACGGTAGTAGCTGGCGAGATCCCGCGAGGCCAGCATCCGGTCGCGGGCTTCGCGGACCTCGGACCGGGCGTTCACGGCCAGCGCCTCGAGCTGGCGCTGGGCCCGTCGGTGCTCGGCCTCCAAGCGTGCGATGGAGGCCTTGCCGGTGTCGAAGATCGGGAGCTGCAGGGCAAGCTCCGGCCCCGTGATCCGCAGCCCGTCGACGTCTTTCTCGGTGTTCACGCCGATGTGGATGCCCACCGGGAAGAAACGGGTCTTCTTTCTGAGCGCGAGAGCACGGCCCACGAGGTCGACGCCCCAGCGCGCGGCGGCGATGTCCTGGCGCTGCGCGATGGCGCGCGCCTCGAGGCCTTCGAGCGGGATCTCGGCTTGCGGCATGTCGGGCAGCTGGTCGGAGATCAGGAAGGCCGTGCTCGCTCCCCACAGGCCGAGCAGCCGGGTCAGCCGCTCCCGATCGGCCCGCGCCTCGGCCTCGGCCAGTGCCACGTCCACCTTCGACTGGCGGTGGAGCGCGATGTGGTTCTCGAGCTCGAGGTCGGGGATGTTCCCGGCCTCGTGCAGCCGGCGCGCGAAGCGCTCGGCGGTCTCGGTCAGGTCCAGCACCAGGCGCAGGCGCTTCACGAGCTGCAAGCGCGCCTGCAGCGTGAAGTAGGCGGCCTTGACCTCCGCGGCCAGGTCCAGGACCTCATCTGCCACGTGGAGCTTGGTGCGCTCGAGCTCGACGGCGGCGATCTTCTCGCGCAGGGGGGCGATCAGGAGGTCGAAGATGTTCAAGACGAAGCTCAGCTCGGTGTTGCGACCGCCGCCGTCGCTCGGGAAGCGGACGAAGCCCGAGAGCTCCGGGTTCTCGATCCGGCCCGCTTGCGCGAGATCGGCCTGGGAGATTCCGATCTTCTCGAAGGTCGCCTGCAGGCCGGGGTTGTTGATCAGGGCCACTTGCACCGCGCGCTCGGCCGTGAGCTCGCCTTTCAGCAGGCCAGTCACCTTCTCCTCGATGGCGGCCGCCTCGGGAGCCGTCCTCGCCCACGAGGCCTCCTGCCCCGTCCGCTCGGCAACCGTCGTCCGGACGTCCTCGAAGGCGGGCTTCGGGTTCACGCTCGCGCAGCCGGCGAGGGGCGCGAGCGCCAGGGCGGCCAGGCCCGCGCGAATCAAGGCCGCTCCTTCGGCGCGATGGCCTTCTTCACGAGCGCCATCCCGCAGATCGGGCACTGGCCCGGCGCTGTCGCCGCCAGCTCCGGGTGCATGGGGCAGGTGTAGACAGATGTGGCAGGCGTGAGGGCGGGGGCGGAACCGGTGGTGGCATCTTCCGCCAGCTCGCCGCCGCCGGTGAGGATGGCGGGAGGAGCGGGCACGGCGCTCTCGGCGCCGGCCGGATCGGCTGGGCTCACCACCGTGAAGCGAGGTGCGGGCGTGGTGCTGGCGCAAGCAGCGAAGGCCAGCAGGCAGGCGGTCGCTGCGAGCCTGGGGCAACGTGGCGCGGGGATGGACATGGGGCAGACCTCCTCGAATCGAGACGCACGGCCTTCGGCCGGGAGAGCTTTCGCCTGGGGGGGGACGCGCGTCATGCGCGCGGCCCCGTCCGGAATCAGGCGATGGCGAGGAGGATCAGATCCGCCGGACGAGCGGCGGCGATGGCGGAGGAGGTGCCGGCCGGCGCCAGCGGGCGCGGTGATCGACGACGGGTGCAGCTTCGCTCGGCGCGACGGCGCCAACCCCGACCGGTGCCGGCTGGACCGACGCCGTGCCCTCGAGTCGCGCCGCGGACGAGGCCTCGGGGCTCGTGCAACAGCAAGTGCAGTCGGGCACGGCGGCGTTCAGCGCCGGCTCCTGGCCTTCGCGACTGCCGCAATGCCCGCCTTGCGACGCGGACACCATCGGGGCGCACAGGCAGGGCGAGAGCGCCCCGGCCACGAAAAGCGCGGCGACGATGCCCGAAAGGGCGCGGGCCCGGAACCTCACTCCCCGAGACTACGCGAGGCAAGGCGGCCAGCGCAAGGCCATGTAGCCTCGACCCGTGCCCTGACCGAATCCTCGCTCACGCGCGAACTCGGGCATAGAGCGCGGTCAGCCGACCGATCGCCTCGTCGCGCTCGAAGCGAGGCAGCAGCAGCAGGCGCCGCTCGACGGCTTTCTGAAGAGCGCGCGCGAGGGCCGCTGTGTCGCCCCACCGCACCAGGCCCGGCCCTGGATGCCATTCTCCAACGCCTCCGGACTCCCACGCCACGACCGGAACGCCGAAGCTCAAGGCCTCGATCCCCACGATCCCGAACGGCTCCTGCCAACGTGACGGGAACAGTAGCGCGCGCGCGCGTTGGTAGAGCGCCGACAGCCGGTCGCGCTCGACCCAGCCGAGCACCTCGAGCGCCGGGCCTTTCTCGTCTGCTGCCTGTGCCTCGAGCTCCGCGCGGAGCGGCCCAGTACCCGCGAGCACCAGCGGCAGGTCGACACCGGAGCGCCGCCAGGCCTTGACCGCCTCTCGCACGCCCTTGGCCTCGGCCAGCCGCCCGACGAAGAGCACGCAGGGAGGGCCATCCGCCGCGGCGTCCGGATCGAGACCGTGGACGAATGGCGGGACGACGTGGACGGACGCCGCTTTTACGCCCGCCGCGACCAGCTCCTCGCGCATGTAGCGCGACAGCACGCTCACCGCGAGCCTTCGGACCGCGGCGAGCCGGCGCTCGGTGAGAGCGAGGACCTCGCCGAAGTAGGCCTGATCCTCGAAGCACGTGGCGCACACCTCGCGCGACATCGGCCGCCGGCACACCTCGCCCGCGAGCGTCCACTTGCCGCGCGTCGGGCAGAAGCAGCGGTGATCCTGGACGGTCAGCAGGCTGCCGGGCCGCGCCGCGGCCCACTCCAGGACCACCGGGTTCATCACGTTGTGCAAGTGGACGGCGTTCGGCTCGAGCTCCGAGACCAGGTCGTCGAGCTCGACCGGCGCGGCCGTCCGCGATTCGAGCCCGGGTCGGACGACCACTCGACACGGCACGCCCGACGCCGCCTCGCCCGCCCCGAGCTCGCCGACGACGAGCGTCTGCTCGTGGTGGGCGGCGAGGCCGTCGAGGATGCCGCGCATCCAGGTGTAGGCCCCGCCCCGGCCCGGCAGCCGGTCGGCGACATGGAGGATCCGCATGCGAGCCCTAAGAGTATGCGTTCCGTGGCCTGCGGGCGGTGATCGGCCGCACGTGATGGGCTGGTCGCCGATCGACCCGGCGACCCGGCACGGGCCACGCCCGCCCGGCTGGCAGTCGGCCAAGTCGTCTTCGGCGAGGTCGGGATGCGACCGCAGCCTACCCGTCCAAACGGAGGGGACAACAACGGCAGGGCTTATTAGACTTGACCGGTCGTCCCATATCAGAATCGCGTCTCCTTGGAGGTCCTGCCATGAATCCTCGCCTTTCGGTCCTCGCCCTCGTGTTTCTGGCTCTCGCGTCCGTTCCGTCTCGTGCCGGCGATCGACCGTGGACGAGCGACGACATCCTTGCCCTGAAGGCGGTCAGCGATCCGCAGCTCTCGCCAGATGGAAAGGCCGTCGCCTACGTCGTCGAATCGCTGAACGCGGAAAAGGACGCCTACCAGACCGACGTGTGGCTGGTGCCGACGGCGGGGGGCGATGCCCGTGCGCTCGCCTCTTCGCCGGTGGCCGACGAGACGCCACGCTGGTCCCCCGACGGGCGCTTCCTGGCGTTTCTGTCCGAGCGGCCGCGCCCCGGGGTGACCGGCGACGACGCGGCCGAGGCCAAGCGGCAGATCTGGCTGATCCGGCCCGACGGCGGTGAAGCCGTCCCGCTCACATCGGCTCCGGGCTCCGTGTCGGCCTTCGAGTGGTCGGCCGACGGGAAGACGATCGGCTTTCTGGCCCGCGAGGCGAAGGGCGAGGAGCGCCGCAAGCGCGAGAAGGAGAAGAACGACGCCTGGACGCCCTCCGATCTCTACCCCTGGAGCCGCTTGTGGGTGATCGACGTCGCCACCCGGGAGGCCCGGCAGCTCACGAGCGGGGCGCTCCATGTGGGCGGCATCTCACTATCGCCGGACGGCACGCAGATCGCGTTCTCGGGACAGCGCACGCCGCTGATCCCCGACAGCTTCCGCTCCGACCTCTACGTGGTGAGCGCCAAAGGCGGCACGCCCGTCGCGCTCGTCACCCGCAAGGGTCCCGACGCCAGCCCGGCCTGGTCGCCGGACGGGAAGTGGATCGCATTCGTCTCGCAGGACGGTCGCGACGAGGAGTGGTACACCAACAGCTACGCCTGCGTCGTCGCCGCGAGCGGGGGCGTGCCGCGCAACCTGACCGCCTCGTTCGACGAGGAGATCGGCGGTCTGCTCCTGTGGACTCCCGACAGCGCGGCGCTCGTCTTCTCGGCGCTCGACAAGACGTCCGCTCACGTCTACCGGGTCGGCCTCGACGGTCGCGTCGAGGCTCTCACGCGCGGCCCCGAGGTGAACGGCGGAGCCTCGCTCGATCGCACCGGAGACACGCTGGTGTTCCTGCGCCAGGATTCCGTGACCCCGCGCGAGGTGTGGTCGCTCAAGCTGCCGCGGGCCGGGGCCGGGTCAGGGGCGGCGAGAACACGACGCGCGGCGGCGCCCGAGAAGCCGCGAGCGCTCACGGATACGAATCCGCAGGTGCGCGAGCTGCTCGCGTTCCCCAAGGAGCTCGTGACCTGGCGGGGAGCTGACGGCTGGGACGTGGAGGGCCTCGTCGTCTACCCCGCCGGCTACTCAAAGGGCACGCGCGTCCCGCTGGCGCTCAACGTCCATGGCGGCCCCACCGGGACGCACTCGAACGCCTTCACTCCCGCCGCTCGCGTGTGGGGCTGGCCGCTGTTCGCCCAGGCGGGATACGCGATCTTCTTCCCCAATCCGCGCGGCAGCGGCGGCTACGGCGAGAAGTTTCGCGCCGCCAACGTGCGCGACTGGGGCGTCAAGGACTACGAGGACATCATGAAGGGCATCGACGCGCTCGTGGAGCGCGGCATCGCCGATCCCGATCGGCTGACGGTCAACGGCTGGTCGTACGGCGGCTTCATGACCTCGACGGTCGTCACGAAGACCGACCGCTTCAAGTCCGCGATCGTCGGCGCCGCGGTCACCAACCTCGCCTCGTTCACCGGCACGGCCGACATCCCCGAGTTCGCGCGTTCCTACTTCCGCTCCTGGCCCTGGGAGGACCCGGCCACCTACGTCGAGCACTCGGCCCTGTTTCACGCCGGCAAGGTGAAGACGCCGAGCCTCGTCGTCCACGGCGACCGGGACGACCGCGTGCCCGTCACGCAGGGATGGGAGTTCTACAACGCCCTCCGCGCGACGGGCGTGCCCACCGACCTGCTGATCCTGCCGCGTCAGCCCCACGGCATCCGCGAGCCGAAGCTGCTCCGCACCTGCCACGAGTGGTTCCTGCGCTGGACCGAGACGCACACGCGCGGCCGTTGATCGGTAGGGCGGTCCGAGGTCGGTCCGAGGGACGCTACGAGCCTGCCGTTCGGTGCGAAAGGGTCGGCATCGTCGAGGCGTTCGGGGCGGTGGGACCCGCGCCCCGCGGCTCGTCGTCCCGGTCGCGCTCCGCCCGCGGCTCGCGCAGCAGCGTGGCGAGGTCTTCGCCGAGCGCGAGCAGGCATTCGCCGTGGAAGCGATCGGCCTCGCGCTCGGCCCCCGCACGGAACTCCGAGAGCGCGCGGCTCGTCATGCCGCCGAGCCAACGCAGGATGAAGTTCTCACGCACGCGGGCGCGGTAGTGCCGCACGAATCGGGTGCCGGTGGCCGTCTCGTGCGCCGCCCAGCCCGCCTCCGACCCCGGCCCCTCGAACGGATAGTGCAGCGGCCCCCCGAGCAGCGGCTCCACGAGGAACGGCAGGTCCCAGTCGGGCGTCTCTCGAAATTGCGCGACGAAGCCTTTCTCGAGGGGAGTGCGGCTCAACCGGACGTCGGCCAGCAAGCCCCGGGCGGCGATCCGGAAGCGGCCCATCCGCGTCGCGTAGTCGCTCGTGACCGAGAGAAGCTCCGGAATGCGGCGCGCCGCGTCGCCCTCGAGCGGCACCAGGCTGCCGCCCTGCAGTCGGAGGCGCAGCGTCCACAGGTTCCGTTCGGCCTCGAGCGTCCACCACGCAGCGCCCGTGTCGTCGGCGGCGGCCACCCGGGTCTTGATCGGCGTCAGGTACTTGTTCAGGAACTCCGCGTAGAGGGGAGCCGCGCTCGAAAGGCTGGCGGGCGCCACTCGGACCGAGAGCTTCACGCTCGTGACCCCGTGGGGGTCGCGCGCGAGGCTCAGCGCCTCGAGGTTCAGGAGCAGCCCGAGCTTCGCGGAGGCGCGCGGGAAGGCGGCGGCGACCGCCGCGCGGGCGTTCGCCTCGTCGGCCGCCTCGGCGCCACGAAACAACGCGTCGAGCGCCGCGGCGAGCTCGACGGGACGCACAGGCCCCACGGCCAGCTCTTCGCGCACGGTCCACTCGAACCGGCCGCCCGCGATTCTCTCGAGCCGGAGCTGCCCGCGGTAATCGCCGACGCTCGTCGGCTCGGATGCCGAGGGCCGCACGCCGATCCGGTAACCGCTCGCGGACCGGTACCCGGCGAACTCGGCCGCCCGCCACTCGCGGCCCTGGCGCGGCCATGCCGCGGCGTCGTCGAACACCCGCGACGGCACGAGCGCGCCGCGGGCGAGCTTCGGACGCAGCGCGTCGAACGCGGGCTCGCGGCCGACCTCGCCGAAACGAAGCGCGAGCGCCTCGACGAGGGAGCGCGCCCCATCCCCGCCGGGGTCCCCGTTCAGCTGGCGTGCGGGCTCGCGGCACGCAGCGCTCGCGAGCACAGCGGCGGCGAGAGCGAGGCGCGGCCTCAAGCCGCAATGCTACCACCCGCGTTGACGGCCGGGGATGCGCCCATTAGCATCGCTCGGATCCCTCGCGTTGCGATCCGGGAGGTGTCGTGACCGCTAGCGGCGACCAGCCGGAAAAGGAGCCGGACGAGCTGACGGAGCTCGCGATCCCCGCGGCAAAGGCGTCGCCGGGGGACGAGACGCTCGGTGCGCTGCTCGGAAACCGCTACCGGACCGTCGCACGGCTCGGCGCCGGCGCGTTCGGCGAGGTGTACCGCGCCCACGACAGCGTCCTCGGGCGTGACGTGGCCGTGAAGCGGATCCGACTGGACGCGTTCGTCGAGCCTTCGCAGCGCCAGGACGTGGAGCAGCGCTTCTTGCGCGAGGCGCAGGTGGCCGCGCGGCTCCGGCACCCCAACATCGTAACGACCCACGACATCATCGCGACGCCGTCCACGAGCTTCATCGTGATGGAGCTCGTCGAGGGCAGGACGCTGCAAGCCGTGCTCCAGGAGCGTCGCCGCCTGCCGCTCGAGGAGACGGTCGCGCTCATGGCGCAGGCGGCGGCGGCGCTCGACCACGCGCACGCCAGTCAGGTGGTCCATCGCGACGTGAAGCCGGCGAACATCATGATCGAGCCCGGCGGCCAGGTGAAGGTGATGGACTTCGGGATCGCCAAGATCGAGACCGGCGCGAACCTGACCACCACCGGCTCGATCATGGGAACCCCCAACTACATGTCTCCGGAGCAGGCAAAGGGCCTGAAAGTGGACGGCCGCTCCGACCTCTTCTCGCTCGGGTGCGTGCTCTACGAGTGCCTGACCGGCACGAAGCCGTTCCAGGGAGAGAGTATCTCGGTCATCCTCGTGAAGATCCTCACGGAAGAGCCGCCCCCGGTGGATTTCGCCAACACCCGCTTGCCGCTCGAGCTGGGCGCGGTGCTGAAGCGCGCGACCGCGAAGGACCCCGCCGCGCGTTACGCTTCGGGCGCCGCCCTCGTCGAAGCGCTGCGCACGGCGGGCCAGACCACCCTGGTCTCGGCCCCGACCGCTGGGCGCGTCGTGGCGCCACCGCTTCCCCTGCCCGCGGCGCCTGCGAGGTCCACGGCCGCGCCGCTCGCCTCGGGCGCGCCAAGGCGTTCCGGAATGAAGCCGGTGAAGGCCAGCCTGGGGATCGCGGCGCTCCTGGTCGCGGCACTGCTCGCGATCCTGACCTTGGGCGACCTCGGACGAGAGACACGCGTCGCCGGTGACGGCGGCGGCCTGGTGGTCGAGGAAACGCCCGGGCTCTTCGGCCGCTTGACGGGCGGCGAAGCGCGGCTCCGATTCACCGTTCCGGCGGGCACACGGCTGCGGCTGGCGCTCGAGACGCCGCTCAGCTCCGAGACGGCTCGCGCCGGAGACGCCTTCGCCGCCGAGTCCACGAGCCCGGTCCGGATCGAGGGCATCGAGGCGGTTCCCTCGGGGGTCCGCTTCAGCGGTCGCGTGACGGATGTGGCTCCCGCCGAGGACTCGGAGGGACGCGGGCGGATGACGCTGGTGCTCGAGTCCGTCCGGCTGCCGGACGGGAGCCGCGTCTCGCTTCGGTCGAAGCCGCTCCTGCTACGCGCCCCGCCCACCAAGAAGAAGGATGCCGGCATCGTCGGCGGCCTCGCGGCGGCGGGAGCGATGGTAGGCGGTCTGCTCGCAGGCAAGGGCGGCGCTGTCGGCGGCGCCGTTGTCGGTGGAGCCGCGGGCGTGGCCGTCGTGACGACCGACAAGGGTCGCGAGGTGGCGCTCGGATCGCGAGCCACGCTCTCGCTCGAGGTCGCCGAGGCGTTCCGCGTGAGCCGACCAAAGCTGCCCTGAAACTGTACACCTGTATACGTACGCGACATCTTGTCCGAGACCTGGACCAATCGCTGAGTCAGGTTTGGAGCCCTCGAGCGGACAAGCTCATGTCTCTTCAGGCGTTACACGATAGACGGTCGAATGGCACCCATCTTGCTGCTCGTTCGTGCCGAGGGACGCGTGTCAGTCTGCCTGCAAGGGACGCTCGACGACTTCTCCATCCCGGATATCCTCCAGGTCATATCCTACGGCCGGAAGACCGGCTGCCTCTCGCTCGAGGCGAAGGCCGCGGGCGGAGCGGTCGTCTTCCGAAAAGGCCGCGTCCTCGCGTCGATCGACGCCGGCGGCGCCCCCCTGGAGAGCGAGCTCGAGTCCTGGCGAGGATACCCGCGCGACGAGGTCATCCGCAGACGGATTGCCGCCTCGCTCGACCGGTTGGCCCGCTGTCGGCACGGGGACTGGAGCTTCCAGGTTTCCGCCCAGCCGCCCCAGGTCATCGCGGGCCGGGACATCGGCCCGGAGACGCTGGACACGGGTATCGAGGTCGTCGACCTGCTCCTGGAGCTCGTCGGCCGGCAGGTCTGGGAGGCGCCGGGCGCAGCCTGAGACCGCGCCCGCTCTGCTGACCTAGAGCAACGTGCTCGCGAGCTCGGCGAGGTGGCTGCGCTCGCCCTTCATCAAGTTGACGTGGGCGAAGAGGTCCTGCTGCTTCATCCGGTCGACCAGGAACGTCAGTCCATTCGACTGGCTGTCGAGGTAGGGCGTGTCGATCTGGTGGATGTCCCCCGTGAAGACCACCTTCGAGCCCTCGCCCGCGCGGGTGATGATCGTCTTCACCTCGTGCGGCGTGAGGTTCTGGGCCTCGTCCACGATGAAGAACACGTGGTCGAGCGAGCGGCCGCGGATGTAGGCGAGCGGCGCGATCGCGATCTTCTCGTGCTCGATCATCTCGGCGAGCGCCTTGTGCTCGCGGCTCTCGGGCGAGAGCCGGTGCCGGATCACCGAGATGTTGTCCCACAGCGGCTGCATGTAGGGGTCGAGCTTGCTCTTGACGTCGCCGGGCAGGAAGCCGATGTCGCGGTTGCCGAGCGGGACCATCGGGCGCGCCAGGTAGATCTGGTGATAGAGCCGGCGCTGCTCGAGTGCCGCGGCGAGCGCCAAGAGCGTCTTGCCGGTGCCGGCGCGGCCGGTGAGCGTGAGCAGCTGCACCTCGGGCCGCATCAGCGCGTCGAGCGCGAAGATCTGCTCGGCGTTGCGCGGCTCGATGCCGTAGGCCGCGCGCTTGGTGACGCGTTCGAGTGTCCCCGTGACGCGGTTGTGGTGCGCGAGGGCGCTCAGGCTGCCGTTGCGCATCACCAGGTACTGGTTCGGGAGCAGGGTTTCGCGGTCCTTGAACTCCGCGAGCGGCACCGCATGCGGCTCGCTATGGAGCCGCGTGATCACCTCGCCTGACAGCCCCTCCCAGCACGCGGTACCCGGGTAGAGCCGCTCGACGTTGGGCACCTTGCCGGTCGTATAGTCCTCGGCCACGAGCCCGAGCGACTTCGCCTTGATCCGCAGGTTGACGTCCTTGCTGACGAGGATCACGTCGCGGTCCTTGCGGCGGCTGCGCAGGTCCTCGGCGAGGGCCAGGATGCGATGGTCGGGCTTGCCGAGCGCGAACGCCTGGCTGACGCGCTTCGCTGACGGCTCGCCCACCTCGAGGAACAGCCGGCCGCGCCCTTCCCCGAGCGAAAGCCCCTTGCTGACCGGCTCTTCGCCGAAGAGCCCGTCGAGCTCGCGGATGAACTGCCGCGCCTCGAGGTTGATCAGGTCGTTGCCGCGCTTGAAGCGGTCGAGCTCCTCCAGCACGACGACCGAGAGTGCGACGTCATGCTCCTGGAAGTTGTAGATGCAGGTGTGATCGAAGAGGACGACGTTGGTGTCGATCACGAAGAGCTTCTTCATCATTCCTCGCTGGCCTGTGCGCGGTGGACGGGCGGCGGCCTTCCCCGGGAAGACCGGGAGTCGAAGCAGCAGTGACCGGGGTGGGGGTCCGGGGGGAGCGAGCTTCTCGCGACGAGGCGCGTGATCCGCTCAAGGCAGCCTTAGGGTAACGCTTCAAGGTTACAGGCGCAAGTCCCTTTTGAAATGCACTTTTTCTGGATACACAGAACTCAGTTCGCGGCTCAGGGCTGCCTCGGACCGGCGGCCGCTGCAGGGTCGGCCGGGGCCTCGGCCTTCAGGGCGGCCGGGACCGGGATCAGTAGGATCTCGATCCGGCGGTTCTGCCGCCTTCCCGCCTCGGTGTCGTTCGGCCCCTTGGGACGGAACTCGCCATGGCCCGACGCGGAGAGCAGGCTCGGGTCGAGCTTCGCCTGTTCCTGCAGGAAGCGCACGACGTTCGTGGCGCGCGCGGCCGACAGCTCCCAGTTCGTCGGGAAGCGCTTGGCGAGGGCGCCTGCGATCGGGACGTTGTCGGTGTGTCCCTGCACCTCCACCCGCCGGTCCTTGGCCTTCGCGAGGACAGCGCCTATCTTCGCGAAGACGGCGATGCCCGCCGGCTTGAGCGTGGCCTCGCCCGAGTCGAACAGGACCTCGTCGACCAGGTCGACCCGGAGCTGGTCGCGGATCCTCTGGACCTGGACCGTCTTGTCGGCGATCTCGCTCTGGAGCCCGGCCACGAGCTCGTCCTGGGTGGAGCGCAGCGACAGGAGCTCCTTCTCCTTCTCCGCCACCTGCTGCGCGAGCTCGGCTCCCGAGCGCTGCAGCTGGTCCCGGATGATGGTGAGATCGGCGACCTGGCCGCGCAGGCTCGCGAGCTGCTGAGCGCAGACCGTTGCCGCCTGCTCGGCCGTGGCGAGGGCGTGCTGCTGCGGCCGGAGCACGAACAAGTAGAAGGCGGCGCCGGCCGCCAGCAAGACGACGAGGAGCCACCCCAACCATTTCGCCATGTTCGCCTCCCGGGCTCGAGCCGCCTCCGATTATAGGGGAGGCTCGGCAGCATTCCGGAGCTCGACCTTCATGCCGTACCAGAGCCGGGCTGGCGTGAGGATCACGTCGGACGGAACCACCTCGACCCGGACCTTCCGGCCGGGCGTCGCCAACGACCGTTCGAGCTCGACGGGCAATCGGATCGGGCGCTCGAGCAGCCGTCCGGGCAACGTGACGCGCACGCCGCGCGCGAGCAGGCCTCGGATCTTCTGCTTGACGTCCGCCTTCGCGAGAGCCGCGCGGCATAGCGCGCTGCGCCGCGCGATCAGCTCGTCGACGAAGCGCCAGGCCTCGGCGGATGGCTCGATCGGCACTTGCAGCTCGACGTCTCCAAACTCCGGCTGGCCCACGAGCGCGGACTCGTCAACGCTCAGGCGGAGCACGCCCTGGAGCGTGTGCGAGCGCCGCGGAACCGTGGCCGTGACCTCGCGGGTGACGGAGACGTCCCCGCACACCGCACCCGCCATTCCGCGCCCGTCCCACTTAAAGCGCAGTCGGGCCCGTCCGCTGCCGTCCTCCACCGCGACCGGAAGCGTCACGCCGACGCGATCGTTGCCGAAGCGGAGCCGTGGCTTCCCCGGGCGCAGCACCGCGCGCACCTCGTGGACATGAACGCTCAGGACGAAGCGGCCGACGCTGCGGCGACCGAGGAGCAGCCGCGCCCGCAGCTCGTCCGATTTGCGGAAGCGCAGGTCGCGCAGCGTGAGCCGGATCCCGGAGGCGAGCCCCGTGACAGCCTCCCCCGCCAGGCGCTCGGCAACACCCGCGGGTACGCCGACGAGAACGCTGTCCCCGGCGCTGTCGTGCAGGCGCGCCCGCTCGCGCAGCCGCCGCTCCAGCCACTCGCCGAGCCGCTGGACCTCGCGCCGCTGCCGCTCGAGCGCCTCGGGCCCCGGTCCCCACCAGAAGCGCGCGTAGGCGAACCCTCCCGCGAGCAGCACAGCCGCGGCGAAGGCGGCCCTGACCCAGCGCCTCACGGGCCTGCCTCCGGCCGACCGGGTGGCCGCTCCGGGCCCGGAGCGGCCGACACGTCGAGCAGTACCCACAGCCGTCCCCCGAGCGCCACCACCTGTGCCAGTCCCACGCGGAAACGCAGGCTCGACCGCGCGATCTCGAACGGGCCGGCTCTCATCGCGCCGAGCTCGAGCGTGCGTTCGAAGCGGACCGGAATCGCGAGCGGCGGAATCTGGTCGGCGAGCGATGCCAGGCTCGGCGCGCCAATGTGCTGGAGCAGCCCCTCGATCAACTCTCGGCGCAGCCCCTCGGCCTCGGCCTGCCGCACCTCGACGCGGTCGAGCGCGACACGGGCGCTCACCTGCCCCGCCCGCTCCCCCACCTCGAAACGGTGGAGCCCCCCGTGGACGACGACGTCCGCGAAGGTCCCCGGGGAGCTCGCGCGGCTCACACGGCCGCGCAGCGTGACACGGCTCTCTCCGCTCTCGAACGCGACCTGGGCCGTCTCCAGGCGCACGTGGAGGTCGGGTGCCGTCACCGTCTCGATGGGCAGCGTCAGCTGGAGCAGGTCACGAACCAGCTCCTGCCCGATCCCGAGCGTCACGTGCCGGGAGGAGAAGGCCTCGTCCGTCTCGACCGCGGCGATCAGGTTGCGCAGCGTGTCCGCTTGCCGGCGTAGCGCGGCGGCTTCGGCGCGCGCCCGCGGCCCTCCGGCCTGGCAGCCCGCGAGCGCGAGCCCGGCAAGAACGAAGGCGAGCGCTCTCTGCCCCAGGCAGTCCATGCCGCTGCCAAGACTACATGCACCACGGCTGGCGCCGAGTCGAACTCGGAGCGGCGGGGGTCCGGCAGGGCACCCAGACAACGAAAAAGGGGTCAGGTCCTGTAGACGTGCCAACGAACTCACATCCAGGACCTGACCCCTAGAAGATCTCCAGGTTGATGTACTTCTTCGGGTGGGCCTGGAAGTCCGCGAGCAGCTTGTTGAGCTCGAGGGTCGCCTTGTTGAGGTTGGCCGTGGCCTCCGACGCGTTCTTGTAGAGCGAGTCGTCGGTGCTCAGCTTCCCGAGCGTGCCCTCCCCGCGGTCCATTCGCGCGAGGATCGACTCGACCGACTTCGACGAGCGGTCGAGATTTGAGAGCGTGCCGTCGAGGCGGGCCACCAGCTCGTCGACGCGCTTAACCGTGCGCTCGAGCTCCGGCCCGGTGGTGACGCGCTCGAGGCCCTCGGCCGAGCGCCTGAGGCTCGCGGAGAGGCCGCGCAGCTCGCCGCGCTGCTCCTTCAGCATCGCCTGCAGGCTCTCGAGCGACCGGCGCGCGGCCGAAGCGCCGCCCTGCAGGTCCTCGACCATGTCGTCCGACAGCAGCGTCTGGACCCGGCGCGCGACCTTGTCGGCCTCGCCGGCGAGCGCGTCCATCTTGTCGAAAAGCCCGGGGCCGCTGCCTCCGGGGAGCTTCTCGCCCCAGGCGACCATCTGCTGCGACGTGCCCGGGATCACCTCGGCGACCATGCCCCCGAGCAGGCCGCTCGAGCGGATCTCGACCCGCGAGTCCTTCGGGATCGGGTATTCGCCTTCGATCTCGAGCCGCATGTCGACGCCCTGCTCGGCGATGGTGAAGCCCATGATGCGGCCGATGTTGACGCCGCGCATCTGCACCGGATCGCCCCTGCGGATGCCGGATGCGTTCGGCACGTTGGTGGTGATCACGTAACGGCCGCGGAAGAGCGCCGCGTCGGTCATCACGGCGAGCGTGACGAGCGTCGCGGCGAGACCGGCGACGACGAACAGGCCCACCCAGGCCTCGCGGTGCTTGCCGCGGGGCGGGGGCGGCGGTGGCAGCGGCTTCTCGGTGCTCACGGTTCCTCCTCGTTCTCCGCTTCGGGCTGCCCCCGCTCGACGAGCTGGAGCGCCGCCGCGGCGGCCACGCGGCGGTCGGCGAAGGCTCGAACCACGGGGTCGTCACTCGTGCGGAAGTCGGCGGGCGTTCCGACGAAGCGCAGCTTGCCGTGGGTCAGTAGGGCCACCCGGTCGGAGATCTCCAGGGCCTGCTCGATGTCGTGGGTCACTACGATCGACGTGACGTGGGTGCGCTCGCGGATCTCCAGGATCAGGCGTGAAACGGCGGCCGTGTTGACCGGATCGAGGCCCGTCACCGGCTCGTCGTAGAGCAGGATCTCGGGCCGGCCGACGATGGCGCGGGCGAGCCCCACCCGCTTGCGCATGCCGCCCGACAGCTCCGACGGCAGCTTGTGCAGCACGAGCGCGGGGTCGAGGTTCACGTCCTCGAGCGCGTCGCAGACCTTGCGCAGGGTCTCGGGCGTGCGGGCACGCCGCTCCTCCCCGTCGGAGAGTCCGGTGCACACGTTCTCGAACACGCTCATCGAGTCGAAGAGCGCCGCGTACTGGAAGACGTAGCCCACCTTGCGGCGGATCTCGGCGAGCGCATCGCGCTTCGAATGGTAGACGGAGATGCCGTCGATCCGGACGTCGCCCAGGTCCGGAACCAGCAAGCCGTTCGTGGTCTTGAGCAGGACGCTCTTGCCGGTGCCCGACGGCCCCACGATGGAAAGCGTCTCGCGCGTCTCGACCGTGAGACTCACGCCGCTCAGCACGGGCACGTCGAAGGCCTTGTGGACGTCGAGATACTCGATCACGTCAGTTCAGGAACAGCGGCGGGAAGGTCGCATCGAGCACCAGCACGGTGATGATCATGAGCACCACCGCGCTCGTGGTGGCGCGGCCGACCCCCTCGGCGCCGCCGCGGGTGCCGAAGCCCATGTGCACCGAGATCAGCGGGATCACGAAGCCGAACACGAGGCCCTTGGTGATCGAGTAGAGCAGGTCCCAGCTGTGCCAGTACATGCGGGCGCCGTAGAGGAACGACTCGGCGCCGAGGCCCACCGCGAAGCGAGCCGCCACCAGGCCCGCGAACACGCCGATGAAGCAGGCGAGGCCCACGAGCAGCGGCGTCGCGATCGTGCCCGCGATGATGCGCGGCGCGGCGAGCACCGGGACCGGGTCGCGGCCGAGCGAGTAAAGCGCGTCGATCTGCTCCGACACCTGCATCGTGCCGAGCTCGGCCGTGATGCGCGCGCCGACGCGGCCGATCAGCACGAACGCGGTCATGACCGGCGCGAGCTCCAGCACGACGCTCGAGGTGACGACGCTGCCCAGCACGTAGAGCGGGATCGAGCTCGTGAACTGGTAGCCGCCCTGTTGCGAGGTGACGACACCGGACAGCACCGCGGTCACCGCCACGAGCGGGATGCTGCCGACTCCGACCGACATCAGCTGCGTCACCACGTCGCCGAGCGCGACCCGGCCGGTGAATGTCGCCCGGGCGACGCCCCAGAGGAGCAGCGTCATCTGGCCCGCGTGGCGAAAGACACTCTCGGCCGTCCGGCCGATGCGCGCGAACAGGCCCCTGACGGCCTTGGCAACCAGCTTCTGCATGGAGGTGGCGTGCGGGGACGGGGGACGTCGCCTCGCACAAAGACCTATCGTATCTGTTTACCGACCGGGTGAGAGGTGCGGGCGAGGGATCGGATCGCGGAGGATGGCAGCGACGACTTCGAGGACGAGGCGGCCCTGCTGCTGCGTCGTGCGCAGGACGCTCATGAGGACG
>Ga0247727_10004970_pt1 | contig 27552 bp, 24 predicted proteins | sample WisWelCaveWW1625_FD_202498 | JGI IMG/M metagenome (GOLD analysis project Ga0247727, IMG submission 202498) | Biofilm microbial communities from Wishing Well Cave, Virginia, United States - WW16-25 | ecosystem: Environmental > Aquatic > Deep subsurface > Groundwater > Cave microbial mat | place...
GAGCAAATAGCGGCTTGGCCCATGTTCTTCCTTTCTCGGATAGTTTCAACAATGAACTTTGCCTATAAATATAAATCGACAATCGCCAGAATCCAATGGCTCAATTAAAAATCACGTAATGCACCCGGCTAACCAACAATTAATCGTGGTCGACGTTGGTTTGCTGAAAAAAGAAGCGCTGGAAAAAGTTATTGATGCAGTAATTGAAATTCTACGAGAAGGGCTTAACACATACAAAATTTAGTTCTGAAAATTTGCCTATTCTCAGCACCAACTTTCCATCGTTGCGTTATGCTGCTGGGGTTATCGGCTATGGCTCCGAGGTGATTGGATTTAATGATGAAATGTCCACTGACCATATGTGGGGGCCACGATTTCTTCTCTTTCAAGTCTTGTTTGCCGGCAGGTTTGCTGAAGCCATCAGAAAAGTGATCCCGAGCGCTGAACTCAAACAGCTTGTCCCGGAAAGAGGCTCGGTGAGTCAGTTCACCGACTCAGTCACCGTTTTTGATGATGTTAAGCTCTATGGGAAACTCAAAAATCTTTATCAATATTACAAGTGGTTCGGCAGCGCGTTCGCACAATTGCAATGCGCGAAGAAATTAAAACCAGTTTTCCACAATATCCTGAATAGCATAAACTGGAAAGAGCGTGAGAAACATCGAATCGAAGAGAATTAAATCATTGCCCCATTGGTTAGGGGCGGTTTGGCAATTTGTTGACTCAACAGATGTACTTGATGACATGGAGAACTGGAAAATGTTGAATGCGATCTATGATTGAGAACGCAACGATGGGCTGAACCGGACGCGGCGAGCCGCGCTCTCTGCCATGACATGCACCGATGCAAGCTTTTTCTGATTTTGACGAACTCGTCCGACGGTTCGACAGGCCGGAAGTCAAGGCCATCGTGCTCATGGGCAGTTACGCCCGAGGCGATCCTGGCTTGTTTAGCGATGTCGATCTCGTCCGGTTTGCAGGAGAGGCGCACACGCCCCTTCCTGATGATGGCAGTCATTTGATTGACGATTTCCTGGTGACCGTCGGCAGCGTCAACACCCAACAGGTTGAAGAATGGTTCTCACGTCCTGAAGTGGCTGTGAATGTCATCGCGGGAGTGCGCACCGCGCGGCCTCTCCTGAATCGCTACAACGTTTTCGAGGCTATTCAGCGGCGGGCGCAGGCGTTTGAGTGGGATATGGAAATGCAACGCAAAGCCAACCGCTGGGCGAGCCAACAAATGGTGGGTTGGATCGAGGAAGTCCACAAAGGTCTCGAAGGGCTGCGCTGCAATGATGTGGGTCGCCTGCTGAATGCGCGACATGGATGTTCATGGGGTTTGTCAAGAGTCATGGCCGTACAGAAAGGCGTGCTCCTCACAAGCGACAACAGCTTTTATAATGAAGTCCGAGAGGCGGTGGGCCTTGATTCGGAATGGGCGCAGTTATATCCGACAGCCTTTGGCGTTGAAGGGCCGGATGGAAGATCTCCCAGTTTGCGCGAGCAAGTGATCGCCGGATTACGGCTGTATGCAGTGACAGCGAAACTCCTGGTCGAGGTGCTTGAAGCGAGTGACGCACGATTAGTTGAACACACCGTCAACTTGATAGAAACAACACTCGGACAAGAAGAAAAAAATGCCGCTCATCACCGTCGAGAATCTCATTAAAACCTTTCAAATTGCGCAGCGCCAATCCGGCATATGGGGAGCCCTAAAGGGCGTGGTGCATCGCACTTACCGCACGATCAACGCTCTGGACGGTATTTCATTCACGGTTGCGCCTGGTGAGCTGGTGGGTTATATCGGGCCGAACGGCGCGGGGAAATCCACCACAGTCAAGGTGCTCTCCGGAATTTTGGTGCCGGACTCCGGGCATTGCGAAGTTTTTGGCCATGTACCGTGGCGGAATCGTATTGCCACCGTTCGCGAAATCGGCGTTGTCTTCGGACAGCGCACGCAGCTTTGGTGGGATTTGCCTGTGATCGAATCCTTTGAGTTGTTGCGAGATATTTACCACGTGCCGCGCGACAGCTATCAGAAAAATCTGGCCGAGCTGATCGCCTGGTTGGATCTCGAAGCGCTCCTGGATATTCCCGTGCGCCAGCTCAGCTTGGGCCAGCGGATGCGCTGCGATTTAACCGCGGCTCTGCTTCATGCGCCAGCTTTGCTTTTTCTGGACGAGCCGACTATCGGGCTGGATGCGGTTTCGAAATTAGCGGTACGCGACTTTATCCGCAAACTGAATCGTGAACGTGGCGTGACCGTGATTCTCACGACCCACGATATGGATGACATCGAGGCGCTCTGCACGCGTGTCATCATGATCGGGCAGGGAAAAATTCTTTTCGGCGGCAACCTGGATGATTTGCGGACGCGGGTTTCCACGGAGCGCCGGCTCATCATCGATCTGGAGGACGAGCACGCCGAGGTAAACGATGCCGCCGTCACGATGATCAGTCGTGATGGCCATCGCGTGTGCCTCAGTTTCGATCCCGACCATACGCCGGCCGCCGCACTCATCAGCCGCATCACGGCTAAACATGGCATACGTGATCTTTTGGTTGAGAACCCTCCGATTGAAGAAATCATCGCTCGGCTTTACAGCGAGTCAAAATGATTAAAGTCAAAATCATTGAACCGCTTTTAATCATTTTGACTTCAATTATTTTGCCTTATATCTTTTGCTATTCATTCGCATTTTTTAATTGCTTTGCCCATAATGGTTTTGCCTTTTTATAAAGATGCGCTTTCGCCGATGACGGCATACTGGGCAATTCTCAGCGCGCGTTTCCGCATGCTGTTGCAATATCGCGCCGCCGCTTTCGCGGGATTTGTCACCCAGTTGTTTTGGGGGGTTATTCGGGTCATGATCTTTTCTGCATTTTATCGTTCATCAAATGCTCCGCAGCCGATGACCTACGAAGAAGTGCAAACTTACATCTGGCTCGGCCAGGCCATGTTGGTGATGTTGCCATGGAACGTCGATCCTGAGATCAGGCAAATGGTGCGCACCGGCGGCGTCGCCTACGAGCTGCTTCGTCCGCTGGATCTTTATCTGCTGTGGTTCAGCCGCGCCCTGGCCTGGCGAACGGCCCCTACTTTATTGCGCGCCATTCCACTCTTCACAGTCGCGTGGCTTTTTTTCGGGCTTCAGTTTCCGGCGACCTGGATAGCCGCCGCAGCATGGATGTTTGCAACCCTGCTGGCAATTCTGTTGAGCAGCGCGATATCGACGTTGCTCAGCATTTCCTTGCTATGGACCATTTCAGGTGAAGGCATCGCCAATCTGATTTTTGCCAGCGTGGTCGTATTTTCGGGAATGGTTATTCCCCTGCCGCTCTTTCCGGATTGGTTGCAACCGGCCATAAAACTCTTGCCCTTTCGCGGGCTTTGCGACGTTCCTTTTCGAATTTACGCCGGTCACATTCCACCGTCCGAGTATTTGCACGAGCTGCTGCTGCAGTCGGCCTGGACAGTTGGACTCATCATCCTGGGACGTTGGGTCTTATCTCGCGGTATGCGCCGGTTGGTAGTCCAGGGAGGTTGATGATACGCATTACGAATTATGACTGCTATAAAACTTTACTTCCGCTACATTGCCATTTCAGTGCGCAGCCAAATGGAATATCGCGCGTCGTTTCTCATGAATTCTTTGGGCCAATTTCTCATGACCGGAATCGAATTCCTCGGCCTTTGGGCGCTCTTTGATCGCTTTGGCAGCGTGCACGGCTGGCGCTTGCCGGAGGTGGCCTTGCTTTACGGCATGGTCAATGTCGCCTTTTCCATTACCGATGCGGCGGCGCGCGGCTTCGATACTTTTGGCAATATGATCAAGAGCGGTGATTTCGACCGCCTCTTGTTGCGGCCACGGAGCACGGCTTTGCAATTAGCCGGCCAGGAACTGACACTGCGACGCATCGGACGATTCATCCAGGGACTGATCATTCTCATTTGGGCGGCTGCCGAAGCCGGAATCAACTGGTCGCCGGCAAAAATTTTTCTCGCCCTTGCCGCGATTTTCGGAGGAAGCTGTCTTTTTTTTGGCTTGATCGTTCTGCAAGCGACTCTGTCGTTTTGGACGACCGAAAGCCTGGAAATCATGAACACGGTGACTTATGGCGGCCTGGAAACGGCGCAGTATCCGCTTGCCATTTATCGTCCCTGGTTTCGCACGATTTTTATTTTTGTTATTCCCCTGGCCTGCGTCAATTATTTTCCAGCGCTGGCGATTTTGGAGCGCGCTGATCCTTTGGGCATGCCGGTGTTCTGGCAATGGCTCTCACCGGCCATTGGGATACTCTTTCTGATGATTGCCTTGCAGATTTGGCAATTGGGTGTCCGCCATTATCGTTCAACTGGAAGCTAGTTTACCGGCGAAAATTTGCCTTGACAACCGTGCGCGAAGCCGTTATATTGCAGTCGTTTTTGTGGAGATTCCCTGTGTTAATGCGAAAACTTCTTCTGTTGTCCGGTTGTCTCTTTGGCGCGCTCATTTTTGTGACGACGCCGAGCCAGGCGCAGACGCTGGAGATTCGTTTATTCGAAATTTTCCATCCCCAAATTCTGGAAATAAATTCTGGAGTCGAGCAACTTACAAACGGCTTGATGAAAAAGACCAGCCGCCATCACCATAATTTCTTAATCGTTTCGCCATTGCCTGACATGCAGCGTCAGGTGCGGATTATTTTCACGCCAACCGCATTGCAGCTTGAAAGCGCCGGTTCAACGCGTTCGTTATCGTTGGCCGACACGATCAAAATCGCTGCCACCGTCGGCTATTTTTTTGCGAGGCCGAATGTAGGACAGCCAGCCCTGGCTATCCCGCGTCCCTATTCCGGCTCAATCCAAATCTATGTCACCGGCAAAGAGCTGTGTATCATCAATCTCGCGCCGGTTGAAGATTATCTGGCCGGTGTGCTCGCCGCGGAAATGCCGACGGCCGATTTCGCCGCTCTGCAAGCGCAGGCCGTCGTCGCGCGAACTTATATGATTAAAAATTGGCGGCGCCATCAAAAAGATAACTATCAATTTTGCGATCTCACGCATTGCCAGGTATATAAAGGAAACGAGAATCGTACGGATCAAGTCAAACAGGCCATCACAAATACGGCAGATGAAATTTTAGTTTATCATCAGCAGCCCATCGAAGCTTATTACAGCTCGACATGCGGCGGACGCGCCGCTGATGATAACGGCGTCTGGGCCAATCAAAAAGATCAACCCTATTTAAAAAGCCGTGCCGACTCGAACTTTTGCGCCAATTCCCCGCATTATCAATGGCGCGCCAAAATTTCTGCCGACAGTTTACATCAAATCTGGCAGCGACATCTCGGCGAGCCGATGAACGCGATCACGATTTCAAAAAAAGGCGCCGATGGCCGCGTGCGCGAGCTGGCGCTCATGGGCCATTCACTGCATCTCATTACTGGCGAAGATTTCCGCGCCGTCACCTGCCGCGTTTTAGGGTGGAATACGTTAAAGAGCACGGCGTTTGATTTGCAAATTGAAAAAAATGTTTATATCTTTACAGGTCGCGGCCTTGGCCACGGGCTTGGCCTCTGTCAATACGGCGCGATGGAGATGGCGCGGCGGGGTTATTCGTACCGGAAAATTTTGCGGCATTATTTTCCGGGAACGGAGATTCAGAAGTACACTGGCGAAAAATAGGTATTTGGTTTGCTCTCAAGATATTTAATGCAAAACTCCTGAGCTTTGCAAAGACATTGGGATTGATCCTGATTCTGGATTTGTCTTCGTCCATACTAACGTCTCGAACATAATGATCAAAACTGCGACGCAACACTTTGCCATCCACGGCGATACAGCGCTTTGAGGTCTCAGGATTTACCAAAGCCGGGCTGCATTTCCGAAAACTTTCTTCGAGTTTTTGATCGTGAGCAATCAACAAATCGTCTACTTCGCCGAGAACCGCTCGCCGCTCAACAGCATATCGATTTTCATCGCCATGCCCGGCTCCGTTTCCGGCCCTTCAAAGCCAACAGTTTTAAATTGAATCACGCCTTTGCGGTCAATAAAGAACTGTGTCGGAATGCCTTCGACTTTGTATTTCTCCACGACCTGCGTCTCGTCATAAACCACCGGAAAAGTGTATTTATTGTCTTCCAGAAATTTTTTGACGAGCTTCTCGCGCTCGGCGCCCTTTTCGTTTTCCCACGTGTTGACCGCGAGAATCACCACGTCGGGATTGGTTTTGTATTTCTCATAAACTTTCTGCACGAACGGAAACGCCGCTTTGCACGGGCCGCACCACGTCGCCCAGAAATCCAGCACGACGACTTTGCCTTTGAGGCTTGCCAGTTGCACAGTTTCACCGGCGAGATTCTTCGCCGAAAAATCCACGGCCGGTTTATCAACGCGTTCGGCGATTAATTTTTCTTTCGCTTTGGCCGCGCCCTGCTCTTTGGCGGCGACTAATTTGTCGAAGCCCTCGGCATTGCCTTCTTTTTTTGTAAAGGCCTCTTTGCCATATTCCAGCAGCTTGTCGTTGTACTTGCCTTTTTCGAAGCAGGCCTTGGCAACTTCAACGGCGCCGGCATAATCGCCATTTTTCAAATAGCATTGCACGAGCCGTTCGTTAATGTCGGCGTCAGCGCCTTCAGTCAGATCATAAGCTTCGCGATAAGCCTGTTGCGCTTCCGGATAGCGGCCAAGCTTGAAGAGGCCGAACGCGTACGTATCAAGCACCGCGCCGAGATTGAAAAGTTGTGATTTTTCCCATTGCTTTTTGGACATGAAGGCCGGTTTGGGGTTCGCATTCGAATTGCGCAGCGCCTCGACGCCCTGCTTCGCCAGCTCAACGCCGCGCGCCACGTTCGTATCTTTTTCAATATACTCCCACGCGATGCCGTTCAGCATATTGCCGTTGGGCGGTTGGATCGCCGTGGCAATAGCCTCCGCTTTGTCGTATTGTTTGGCGCCCATAAAAATGTTCGCCAGCATCGATTTATCGTTGGCCTCCAGATCGGAAAAATCCTGCATAAACGCCTCCGCCAACTTGACGCGTTCATTGGGATCGCGCGTTTGGAAAAGGCGTTGCTGCCGGATTTGTTTGGCGATTTTCCCTTTTGGCTCTTTCCCGATCAGTTGCTCTTCCAACGCTTTGGATTTTTCCTGTTGGCCGACTCTTGTGTACCAGAAGCTGAGCGTCGATAACTCGTCATCGTTTCCGGCAGAGGCTTTCGCCATCACGTCCAACTCGCTGGTGATATTGCGAACCAGCGTCGTATCGCCATTCTTCTCGGCCATCTCCAGCCCCCACAACTGAAACTTGGTCTGGCGTTGTCCGGGATATAGAGCTTCTTCCTGCGTCGCTTCTTCGCGGGCGCGCGCCACATTTTTTTCGCGCCGAAAATCCGGCGAAGAGGGCGACAGATACGTTTGGGAAAGCGCCACATGCGCGCCTTGCACCGGCTTGCCGTTTTTGTCGTGCATCAGAAAATCCCAGTAGCGATCCTGGTTGGCATCGATGACTTTGGCAGAAACAAAGCGCACCAGCCCACACCGGCTCTTAACGTCATCCAGCTTGAACTTCGCTCCCAGACTTTGCCGGCTTTTTTCATCGTCGCTTCGAGAAGAAGAGGCATTTCTTTTTCTCGCAACACCAGCACTTGCACCTCAACAGCCTCCACGCCAAACAACGTCGCGCCTTTCACCGTCGGATTGTAGAGTATCGTGATCTCCGCGCCGACCGCCGGCTTCTCCGGTTTGATCGTGACGAGCGGCTCCTCCGAACCGGCAAACGCCGATGCGATGACGAGAAGAGCCAACGCCAGTACAGCCATCCTGTGTTTCATACACCGCCTCCCTTAAATTGGGTTAATAAAAAAATGTGAATTTGTGTCTGGAATCCTCACATGACAATCGTTTTTCTCTCCGTCCCTTTTAACAAAACATCGAGACCGAGTTGTAGCAGGAGATTTCTCCCCACTAAAGCAGTACGGTTGGGATTGATTTGTACAAAAGGGCCTCTTGCCCAATCATAAACGACTCGCGGGCGAAACACACCAAATTTCAATCCTTGGGACTCGGACCGGATGGCAATTCGAATTTTGGGTGACACGTAGCGATAGCGAATGCCAAGGTGTACAGCCCAAATCTCATCCTCGTCATCCAAGTTTATGCCCATTCTGTTGATGTCAATATCGCGAAAAATGTTGGCAGACGAACCGGTGTCAAAATCGGCCGTCAACCAATTGCCCGTGTTTTCCAAATCAGCTTCGCCATTATCGAGCGGACTGATTGCCATTCTGATCGTGGGGTAAAAATCACTTTGATCAAGTCCGGACCACTGCGATTGTGCATTAACCACGGAAGCGCTCTCCTCAATGAGAGCTTCTCGAATGAACAAAAATGGGGCCGCGTCTTTTTCCCGCCCAAGTTTTCTTATCGCGCTCTTTTTCGGCAAGTCCTCCAAGGTTGACGACGATTGGGCCACTTTGCCGCCGACAACAACAATCCACTCCGCATCATACTTTCGTAGCTGTTCGTCAATCCAGGGTTTATTCTGTGAGAATGCCAGCCAGCGTGTTTCGCTTCGTTCAACATCGGACAGTTTTTCAAATTCATCGAATGACATCTCAAAAGGATTTTTCTCCGCCGGTTTTTCGAGGCTCCGATCCAGCCATTGGCGATATGTATCTTGCAGCGCGGTTTTCAAAATCGGCGTCAGGCGATCGAAGTAGTCGTCAATCCAATATTCAATCGGCGGCGCCTGCGTGGGCAGATCGGGCCAGTCAATGGTTACTTGTGACATGATAAAATCTCCGTGTTTTCGTTAACGCGCGCTTGGCGGCAAACGCTTCGTTGTTTTGCGGCGCGGGTTTCGTTTCAATCCCAGCCGGCGGCGCATCCCGGCGCTGAAAATCCCGCCTTCCGCTTCTTGTCTTGCCCGTGAACGCTCGATCAGCGCAAGGAATATTGGTGCTGAGGCTGATGGTTTCCATATCGGCGTTTTCAATTTTTTCAATGGCGCGAGAAGCAAAACGTAGCGCCGCTTGAATATCCGCGCGTGTCAATGTGGGGTACTCAAAAATGATTTCCTGCGGCATATAGCCTTCGGCAAGATGATCGAGAATTAATCGCGCCGGAATACGCGTACCGGAAATCACCGGCTTGCCGCCCAGGATTTCCGGATGGCGAACGACCTTTGCCCGTCTTTGGGGAAGTTTCAACGCTTTGATGGATTTCATGCTGACTCTCCGAAACTGACTCCCAAATATAAAACAAATTTGCTCGGGAATCAACTCAAAGTTCGCTACATGAACTGCCGGAGCGCCGGATCTACGGCACGAGGCGCTGATGGAAGCATACATTAATCCAGTAATCCATCAATCCAATATTGCAGCACTCCAGCCATGTCTTCACTCCACAATCCTCACCCGCGTTTCATTCCCATTCCCCTGATACTCCGGATAATACATCAAAGTTGCAAGCGTTGGCATCACGTGATAATCACCGGGAATCTGCGCGCGCAGCAGGTAGGTGAATTCATGCCGGCCCGCCGCAATACGTGTCGCAAAGAAAGCGACTTTCTCATCGCGAATCTCTTTCGCCGCATACCGCGCGCTGTATCTGCGGCTGTAACCGCCTTCGCTCTGGCCGCGATAATTGGATTCATCGATAATATTGTAGCCGCTTTCATCCTTGATGACTTCCGCGCCGGCGGGCAGCGGATCTTCGAGCATGAAATATTCGTAATCCGCGCTCGAGGCGACGCTGACTTTCACCAGCATTTCATCGCCGGAACGCAGCACGCCGTTAAACGGTGTTTTCGCATATTGCAGGCCCTCGGAAGTTTGCTGCCGTGTCAGCTTGAAATACTCGCGCTTCACGCCGAAGCCGGCTGTGCTCGCTTTGAGATTTTCACCGGCGGCATAATACACGCTGCGGAACGTGCTGTAGAATTTTCCCGCCCCGTCCTTTTCTATGCGAATGCGATTGTCGCCGAACCGCAAGCTGCCGCCGTTAATCCGCACCGACTGCTCGGGCATCAGCGCTTCGTTCTTCGTCATTTGTTTTTCAAAGACAAGCTTGTCGTTGAGATAAATTTTGACTTTGTAATTCGGCTCCAGTTCTTTGCTCTTTTCCAGATAATCGACCAGCGCGAAAATAATCATCGCCGTGTCTTTCGTCGAGCGCCATGAGTTGCCGCGTTTCTGCATGAGCAAATAACGAATGCCGCTGTTGATGCGGCTGCTGCCGTATTTCACCTGCACCAGCGATTTCACCGCAAACGCCGTGGTCTCGACAAAATCATCCTGCCAGTTGTAATGCCAGGTCTTGCCGCCCCACGAGCACAGACTGCCGCTTTCAATGCAACTGTTTTCAATCTGCGTTGCGAGCTGGTTCGCCAGCTCGGTTTTATTCTGGCTATGCGAAACCATCGCCAGCAGCGCGCGCGCGTAATCATTGGTCTGGACTTTTTGCAGCTTCGCCAACTGCTCGTCGAGCGCGGCCTCGACTTTCACGCCGGCTTTTTGCGCGGTTTGCAACGCATACAACATGTAGGCCTGCGTGGTCGCATCAATATAGTCGTAAGAATTTCCCTCGCCGTTTCCCAAACCAAAAATTTCTTTTTGGGTGAGCTTGGCCTGCGTCAGTTGCCGCGCCAGATTGTTCGCGCCGCGCGTCAACATGTCTTCGCTCACTTGTTGGCCCGATTGTTTTGCCAGCGCCAGACCGTACACCACATACGCCGTCATATATGGATGCGTCGCGTCGCCTTCCCACCATCCCCAGCCGCCGTCGGAATGTTGAAAATGATGCAACGCTTTCAAGCCTTTGTCGATCATCTTAGGCAATTCGTTCATCAACTGCAAACGGAGATTCAAATTGAGTTTCTTCGCGGTATGTGCAACAATGGCTGTGGGCAGAAACCTGCTCATGGTTTGCTCCACTCAGCCATACGGATAACCCGCCAAATCTTCGAGCGCCGATAGAATTGACGAGGCCAGCGACGGCGAAACAGAGACATGTAATTCCGCAGTTGCCGGATTCGCACCGTTTGGAATCACGATGGTTTTATCTCGCGTCGCCGCGTTTTCTTCAATATCCATTACCACGGCTTCGGAAGTTTTCAAGCCGTGCGGCAAGATCGGCACTTTGAGCTGCATCGCGTCCGACACTTCATTCGTCAGCGCTTTCGCCGTCAACGTCGCCATGCCGATGTTGTTGGTGCGCACCGTCCAGTCAATCCGCTTCTCGCCGTTTTGCGGCACGGTGATGATCTTCTCGCCGGCGGGTTCGATTTGCACGCCGTCGCCCTGCAAACTCACCTTCACCTGTTTGTCCTGCGCGAGATAATTGTGCGCAATGGTCGAGATCGTAAGCTGATCGCCCTGCATAAAAAAGCGCGGCGTCTCCATGCGCACGATCAAATCCATCCGCACCAGCGTCTTGTGAATTTTTTCGCCGACCTCGGTTTTCTCGGAAATCGCCCGCACCGTGGTTCGCCACGTCGTCAGATTATCCGGAAAATGAATTTTAATTTTTGCCACGCCGTTGCCGTCGGTGCGCACCTGCGCCTGCCAGAACATCGTGTCGCGAAAATCTTTGCGCACCCGCGCTTCTTTGAATTTGTCGGCTTTCACATCTGCGAAAGCACGGCGCCCAAATCCCTCCGCCGGTTTTGCGGCAGCCCAGCCGCCGAGTCCGCGCGCATAGCCGTAGAAGCGAAAATAAATCGACGAGTGCGTGCTGACGCGATTGTAGCGTTTGCTGTAAAAAACTTTTTTGATGTCGCGCGTAATGTCCGCCGCCAGCGCGTAAATACTCTCGTCCACCATGCCGACCGACAACTCGGTCGCCACGCCTTCGCCGTCTTTGTTGGTCACTTTGATCGTGAGCTCGCCGTCATCCTGCGGGCGATAAATTTCTTTGTTCGCGCTAATCTCGACGTTGAGAAATTTTTCTGCCGGAATGACGAGCACATTTTTGTTGCCGGAATAAAACTCGTCGTTCGCCAAAATCGCCGCCGCAAAATTGAAATTGGGCTGATGCTTCTCATCAATTTTAATATCGACCACCTGCGAGGTGCCTTTGATATTCACCACTTGCTGATCGAGAATCGTCGAGCCTTCGGCGGTGATCAGCGCCCAGACATTTTTCACCGGCGAAATCACCAGCACGTGCGCCACCTCGCCGGCTTGATAACTCGGCTTATCGGGAATAATTTCGATGCCCTTCGCCTCATAGCTGTAATAACCCGCGCCAGCGCTCACCCAACAATAATCTGCCGCCGAAATTTTATTGCCGCGTGCATCCACGCTGCTCACCGTGATGTAATAATAGCCGCTCTCGCCCGTTTTAAATTTAACCGTCGCCCTGCCGTTGGCGTCGGTCGTAACGGTTTGCGAATAAAGCTTATTTTTATTTTCCCAGCCGTAACCCGATCGCCAGTCCCGCGCGTAAATTTCCACGGAAATTTTTGCGGCCACCGGATTGCTTTTAAAATCCTCAGCCTTGATTGTGAGAATAGCTTCATCACCCGGTGCGTAAACATATTTGTTGGTGTAACTCGAAAGCATAAACAGGCCGCGCGTCACCACGACCTGTTTGGCGCCGATGATCTGCCGCCGGCTCGCATCGACCACGCGCGCTTCGATGCGGTAATAATAATCGATCTCTTGCTTGTTCTTTTCGGTTTGATACGTCACCGTGAGCTGGCCGTTCGCATCAAGATAGCCGGTGTTGCTCTCCAGCATTTCCGCGCGATAAGAATTGCTCTCGTCGTCGTTCGCTTCATCTTCATAATACCACGCGTACTCCGTTCCGTGCCACCACGGTCGCCAGTAGCGCCCGCGAAAAATGTAGTAATCCACCTGCGCGTTCGCCACCGGACTGCCGAAATAATAATCGGCTTTGATCGTCGCGGTAATCAAATCACCGTTGGCATATTGCTCTTTGTCCGGAATCACTTCTACTTTATATTCCGGCTTTTTGTATTCTTCAACTTTAAAGCTCGCGTAATGAGTGATGCCGTCGGGAATCGACGTCGTCAATTCGTAAGTTCCCAATGGCGGCTCTTCGCCCAGCGTCAATTCGCCGGTGTACGTGCCGTTCGCATTCGTTTTCAAAGTTTGTCGATAAATCTCCGTGCCGCGCGTGTCGTTGATTTTCACTTCGACGTCTTTGCTGCCATAAACTTCATAGCCCTCCTCCGTCGCGACGCGCACCATGCCTTTGAAATAGACGATTTGCGACGGGCGATAAATCGGGCGCTCGGTGTAAGCATGCACCACGAATTGCCGCGTGTCACCAAAGCCCCAATAATAAGGATCGGACAGCACGACGTGATTTTCCTTCTGGCCGAGAATGAGCATCTGCGAGTTTTCATCATCCGGCGCTTTGGCCACGTCGAAACGCGCAATACCGTCTTTGTCGGTGATAGCCGTTGCCTGCTCCTGGCGATTTTGCACTAAACTCAGATTCACCTCGGGCACCGGCTCGCCGGTTTTTTTATTGCTCACAAAAATCAACATGCCGTCGGGCGAGCTTTTCGTGATCATGCCGAGATTGGAAATGACCACGACGGTGTGCGCCATCAGCTTTTCATTGAACGCCTCGATCAAATACGCGCCTGGCTCTTTCAAATCAACTTCGATGTCGCGGTAAGAATATCGCTCCGGACTGTTAAATTCCGTGACTTCCCACGTCAACAGCAGCGGATAATTTTTGAGCACCGAAAGCAACCGATTGGCGCGCGCCCCGACCGAGAAAGTCTCCAGCCCGAGCGTGTTCTTCACCGTCGTGCGCGTCGTCGCCGACATGTTATCGCGAAACACCTGCCGCTGATCGCGCTGCAAACGCTGGCGCGACGAGCGCAGAATGTCAATCGCATTTGCCTCGCGCACGCTCAACAACTGCTGTGGACTGTGCGGATCGGATTGCCGTTGAAAAAAATTTACCGGCTCCTCGATTTTGTACGCCCGAAAGAAAATCGAGCCTGCCACTTGCTGCGACGAGAGGTTAATGAGCACCTTCTCGCCCGGCGAATAAATTTTCGGCGTTTCGAGGCTGAAGTATTGGGCCGAGGCCAACGGCGTTAGTCCGAGTATTAACGCCACGACCCACAACCAATAATAACATTTACTTTTCATAATAACACCTTTTTATAATAAAAACTTTTTTTAACTTTCAGCCGCCAGCAACCAGCAACAAGCAACCAGCTCACGCCACCCACGCCAGAATTTTCTTGCCGGCAACCGAATGTTCGGAGAAACTGTACTCGCGCTTCACGTTTTCGCGCCGGTCGAAGACGAACAAATAGCCGCGATCCAGGCCTTCGCGGTCAAAATATCTCGCCAACTGCGCCAGGCCCGCCTGATAACGGCGCGCGCCATACCAGAGCTTGAGCTCGACAATCTCCTTCTGCCGGCCGTAACAACACATCACGTCAATGCGGCCATCTCCGGATTGCGGCTCTTTGAAAGTCCAGCCTTTGCCATTGACCAGCAAATCAAGATAACTCAACAATAAAAGTTGCCCGGTCGCCTCGCGAAAATCGCGGTGTTTGCTCACGGTTGCGCCTTTCGCTTTCATGAACGCCTGAAATTTATCCAGCACCCGGCGGAAATCAAGCCGGCCGTTTGCGCCCTGCGCCTGATTGTCAACGGCGAGATCGCTTACATTAAATTCTTCCAGCGCATCTTCAAAATGGTGGTAAAGCGCTTGGGCATAAATCGGATTAGCCAAAATTAATTGCCGGTCGTTCGCAGCGAAAATGCCGTATTTCACACCCAAATCGATGCTGTCGTTTTGAATGTTGTATCGGCGATGTTTGCCTTCCAGCAAATCCATGACGATAGGGAAGAGCTTGGGATTGCGGGCGTTTTTAAACAGGCTGGCGAAATTAGAATTGCGCATGGCGAGCAGCTCTTGTACGGCTCTTTCGGCGTGTTCAAGGCGAATCCGCTGTTTTCGATTCGGCACAATTTTTTCGACCAGCAATTTCGCCAGCATGGAGACCAGCCAAGGATGGCCGCCGGTTACTTCGTGGACGCGGCTGATAACCGCTTCTTCAAAAACCTGTCCGGTTGCCGCAGTGTGCTGCAAATAATATTGGCCGACGTTCTCGCGGCTGAATACCGACAGCTCGTAATCAATGGCGATATTAAATGGCGAGGCCGAGCCGATGGTTTCCGTTTCATCGCGATAGCGGGCTTTGAGATTCTTAATGTCATGCACGCCGGCGAGCACCACCGCATGCGGCGCCGGAAACGACGGCCGGCGGCTGCGCTGCAAATACATTTTGCGCAAGCCGGCGAGGAAGCCGATCACCACAGTTTCCGGCACCGCGTCGATTTCATCGATCAGCAAAACCAGCTTGCGGTTTTGGGAGAGTTCGCGCAGCCAATTAAAAAAACGGCGCCGGATGCCGATCGTAGCGGCGGTTGCCGTTGCTTCGTCAGGAGTAAGATTTAACTCTTCACTAATGGATAGAATGATCTCAGCATAGAAGTCCGCCTCGGTAATATCGGGCCGCTGGGTAAAATCTTCAAACGAAATCAGCGCCGGCGCATATTGTTTCGTCGCCAGGAGATGTTGCGCCAGAAAATTCAGCGTCGTCGTCTTGCCAAATTGCCGGGGCCGATTGATGACGAAATATTTTTTTTTCTCGACCAGCTCCATCAGCTTGTTTAAAGCCGGCGTCAGATCGACATAATAATGCTCTTCCGGAATGATGCTGCCGGTGACGTTAAACTCGCGCGGTGGCGAGCGGCGAGGAGTTTTGGGGCGGATATTGGGCATGTATGAAGTTAGTCAAAAAATCCCGCAAATCAAAAAACGTTTAGCAACTAATCCAAAATTTTCCACCGATAATATCCCAGAAAATAGCGATTCTCCGGCGCCGGATGCCAGCGTTCGTCCGGATGTTTGAGCAAATCCGTGAGGCGAACTTTTTTTAAAACGCCCGGCTTGTCATCGCGCGGGCCGGTGTGATAAATGACGTCATCCTCAAAGCTCACCGGTCGGCGCGCGTCGCCAAGAAAAATCATCGAGTGCTGCGGCATTTGGGCGTTACCGGTATTCAAATAAAACAGCAAATCTCCCGGCTGCACATTTTCTAAAGATTTTCCAAGAAATACCGTGTTGTAACTCCGCAATTTCGCTGCGAGCGCGGTCACGGCAAACGTCGTGTCGGTCAAATCCGTTTCACTAAAATTTCCGCCACGTGTCCGAAAAATTCTGGTTTGCAACAGCGGCGCTTTCGGATAATTATACTTGCGCACATCGGCAATCGCGGCATCGACGAGAAACGGTTTGCTGTAGAGCCATTTCGTATCGTGTTGTTTCATCGCTTCGCGATAGGCAAACCGAATGAGCCCGGCGCAATCGTGATCATCTTTGCGCCACGCCGGATCCTCTTTATATAATTGTGATTCGGCAATCGACACGAACCAGCGGCGAAAATTGCGGCGGTCGGTTTCGTCATCCAACTCACACGCATCGGGAAATCCGTCGGCGTCCAGATCGCTGGGGGAGGCGAGGCGAGTTGCGTTGGTTGTTATCGCGTTCGGCGAACTCGTTGTTGCCGGTTGCGGCTCCGGTTCGTTCGTGCAGGCTTGCATGAGCCCGGTGGCGGAGATATATGCCAGAATAATAAGAAAGGAACAGCACTTTTTATTCATAACGAAAAAGTTACACAAAATACAACTCCAACGCCAATTTTCCCAACGGCTAGATGAACCCAACTGAAAAGCTATTACGGTTGGGTTCATCTATCCGTTGGGGAAAAAAGTTTTCAGAGATTTTTCTAACAATGTCCATATCATGCTTTGACGCCGCGTATTTCCAATTGTGATTTGCCAAAATTTGCAAGCAGGCCAACCGACAGACCGAGAGCTTTCAGATAAGTTTGCATGGTGAGAATTTCATAATTGCATTCTTTTTGAAGCGCCGTGACCCCCAGAATGACTTTATTTTCAACAAGCCCAAACCTCATTTTGAAATTCCGGATGACCTCTTTATGGTAATCGGAGCGTGTTTTACGAATTGAATTTTCTGAAACGCTAATTCAGTTTCCATGAGTTTTCGATAGACGGTTTTCCCATACCCCAACCCATGACATTCATAGACGAAAAGAATGGCTTCGCGCAGTTTCAAAAGAAGTTGACGTTCTTGCGCAGTCATACGATTTTGAATATAGCCGTAGTCTTCCCAGAGGTTTTTCTCTTTTTCGGTAAAAGGAATCCGTTTAATATTAACCTGCGGCAATCCCCAATTTACCATTAATCCTAAATGTTTTTGCCAGAGCTTCAACTCGGAAATCATCTGGACATAGTTTGGCTGAATGAAGTCGCTCTGAATACACTTCAATAACAGGATAATTTTATCAAACGTCAACAGGTCAAGTTTAAACATTCTAACGGGAAGATTTCTGTGAAGTAGCCATTTTATTTCTTGTGATACAAAAACAATATCGCCATCTTCTTGAAATCGTCGAATCAATCCTTGATGATAAGCTTCCTCATCGTACCCAACGCCAAGTTCGTTGTGAACGGCAAAGATGCAATTGCGCAATTTTTCAGTCAAACTTTTATAAATAAGTTCCATCTTGCCATCCTCCTTTTCCTTGAATGTCAACATAGCTTTTGCCCATACCGGTTGGCACGGATTGTAAAACAAAATCAGCTAAAGGTTCATCAGTTGGGTTCATCTATCCGTTGGGAACATTAAAACGTTCAGTAATTTGTATACTTTCGCGAAGTTTTTTCACTTCATTCCAATTATCATCTGCCCATTTCCCGCCGCGCTCACTTTTCCCGCGCCGGCTTGCACCGTGGATTTCACCAGCGCAAACAGCGGATCGATTCGCGTCTGCAAATCGTTTTGATCAAATAGATTGGTCGCGCGATCGTACGCCGCCAGATAAGTTTGATAATTGTTCAAGAAACTTTCGGCATTAAAATAGACCACCGAATTTTCCGGCGTATTGATGCGGCCACGCGTGGCCGCGAAATCGGCGTTCTGCGTTATTGTTTCGCTGCTACGGCCCGCATCGATCGCGGCGCGCAATGTGGCGCGGTCGAATGCCATGAGCAGGTAATCGTCGACAATTGCAAAGTTCGGTTCGAAGGTCGTCGGGCTTTTTACATAATGAATTTTGCTGCCGGAATAATCTTCGACCTGAATTTCCTCTTTGGGCGAATAGAGATACGTCAACAGCTTCGCACAATATTTCTCAACACCCTGCGGCTCGCGCAAGTGCATGCCGAGCAGTTGCCGCCCGAAGAAGCGCGGACCGGTGGTGTCGATGCCCGCGAAGAAATACAACAGCCGGTTGTCCATTTTGCCGATAAGATCGCGTCCGAGATTCAAATTGCTGCGCGTTTCAAATCCTTTGATCGCCTCTTTCTCCGCGCGTTTCGTGGTCACGTAATTCCAAAGCGGTTGTGGATCGATCACCGTGGTCCCGTAGCAAAAAATCGCGCTGGCTGGAATGAAACGCAACGTTTGCTCATCAATCACCGGTGTCGCGCCTTCCGGCGCTGATGGTTGCGAAAAAAAATCCGCCGGCGCCGGTGATTCGCCGGTAATTTCACGCAGCGCCTTTTCGACGGTGGCAACCAGCGTTTCGGAAACTTGCTGACCTTTGTTCAGCGCGAAAAGTTTTTTAGGATCAACATAAGCCAGCAGAAACGAAGCGTCGCCGGATTGTTGCAGGGATTGGCGAAAGGCCGGTTGATAAGCGAGGCTGCTCTCATTTCTGTCTTTATATGAAGCAATCGCGCGCACGAGCACCTGTTCGTCATCCGCGATCACGAGATAGTCCTCAACAACGGCGTAGCGAAACAGCGAGGCTTTTTTGTTGTTCAAATAAACATGAAAAATACTTTCGCCGCGATAGGTTTGTTTTTCAATCGTGACGTCGCCGCTGCGAACTTTGCCCAGCGCTTTCATGGTCGCATTCAGCGCCTGCGCTTTGAGATTGGCCGGCGTGACGAGGAGAAGATTCTCGCCTTCCTCGGCGGGATAAGTAGCCATCGCCACTTCGTCGCCGAGCGGATCGATGAGATAATTCATTTTCCCGCCGAGCGGGCCCAACTCCGCATCGAGTTTTTCTTGCAACGCAAAGAAACGACTGAACGGGGCCGCGGCTTTGAAATCTTGCCATGCCTGTAATTGCACAAGTTGTTTGGCAAATTCGGAGCTTTGCAATTTCTCCCAATTCGTTTTGAAATTCGGCAACGTCACACACCATTCAAATTCCGGCAGAATAAAGAGCGCCATTTTCTCGCGTTGATTGAATTCGCCCGGTTGGCCGTTTTCGGATTTTGCAAAAGAAGTAAGCTGAAAAGCGAATTCATTTTTTTCGCCACGGTTTTGCGCGCGGCCATGCACGGCCATCAGCGCGGTGTTGGCAAACGGCGCGTATTCGACGGTGGGTTGCTTTTGTAATTCGGCGAGCAACTGGCGCAACGGCGCGGCAGCTTCCGAAGCATGCAGCTTCGCCAACGCCAGCACGGCTTCTTCAACCACCCACGGGCTTTCATCCTGCAATCGGACAAGGAGTTTTTGCACGCGGCTGTTGTCCGCCGTTTCAAGTTCGCCGAGTTTTTGCACCGCCAGCAAACGATTGGTCGCTTCACCATCATCGGCGAGCCGGAGCAACGCGCTCAGTTTTTGCTCATTAGAAAGCGAGTCAAAACCGGCGCCGCTCAATTGCCGCACGGCTTCAAAGAATTTTTCTTCATCCGCTTTTGATGATTGCAGCTCGCGCAGCACGATTTGCGGCTCGGCAATTTCTTCGCCTGATGTGCCTGCCGCCTGCGGGGTTGTGAAGTTTTTACCTTTCCATAAAAATAAACCCCCCGCCACCGCGATAACGATGACAGCACCGGCAATCCAGTAATACGTTTTTTTCATGTGAATATTCCTAAAAAATTTCTTGACAATAGAACACGGTTTCAGTGCATTTTAAATGCGGAGCCGAACCCGTCTATAGCGGCGGATGTACGCGCTGCTTTAACGCCTTCTATCAAAGAGGGCATTTTTTTATTTTATGGGCGTATAATAAAAATTCGGCAGTTTTGTATGGCAAAATTATTGGTGGGATCCATGGCCACCGCATTCAAATTCAGCGCGAAGGCGGGATTGCTTCATTTCCTCTTTCATGCCATGCCCTAAAAAATGTATTAGCCGAAAGTCATGTAATACTGTTTATGAAATATTCACGAACAGCGCCTGAGATGCAAAACTAAAGAATCGTTGAGCAAAACCAAGCTAAAGTTTTTTTATCGTGACTCTTCCGTGAAGCTAATTTAAAAAATTTTTATTCATTTTCCAAGGCCAATTTTAAACGAACAGAGCTTTCGTAATATATACTTTTATGACAAAAATCTTGACTTTCGTGACATAGTTTGATATATTTTAAAACCCCACCGCAGTGGTGAAACGGGTAGAGGCGTCCCGAGCTCGGGAGACGCAGTGGTAAAACGATTGAATTAGAATTTGCCGAAGTGGTGAAACTGGTAAACGCGCTGCGTTCAGGGCGCAGTGGGCGTACGCCCTTGGGGGTTCGAGTCCCCCCTTCGGCACGAGAAAGCCAGAATTGATTAATTCTGGCTTTTCTTTTGAGATGAAGTTTTAGATTCGGACGATTCGATCAATCCGGATACCACATTATGCCAAAATCTGAAGACAAAGCGATTGCGCAAAACCGCAAAGCCCGGCACAATTATGAATTGCTGGAAAAGTATGAAACGGGCATTGTGCTCGCGGGCACGGAAGTGAAAAGCCTGCGCGACGGGCGCGTGAATTTTAAAGACTCCTACGCCGCGCTGCGGAACGACGAAGTCTGGTTGCATGGCATGCACATCAGCCCGTATTCGCACGGCAACATCAACAACCACAATCCCGAGCGCGACCGCAAACTGTTGTTGCATCGCAACGAGATTCGCCGGCTCATCGGCAAGACGAAAGAAACCGGCTTGACGCTGGTGCCGTTGCAGCTTTATTTCAAGAACGGCAAAGTCAAAGTCGAGCTGGCGCTGGCGAAAGGCAAAAAAGAGTATGACAAACGCGAGGCGATTGCGAAACGCGAGGCGGATCGCGAGACGAAGCGTCTCTTCAATGCGCGGCGCGCGCGGCAGTAATTTCATGCTCCACAACGAGCCACAAGCAGGCTTTAAAAAACAAATTATTCCAACGGATGAACAGCGGCCAACGGATTAAAAATGATGGCAAAATAACCATGTCAAACCTTTACGAAGAGCTTTTGCTGCGCGGCTTTATTCAACAGGTTTCGAACGAAACCAATCTGCGCAAAAAATTTTCCGAGGAAAAAATCACCTGCTACATCGGTTTTGACCCGACTGCCGACAGCCTGCACGCCGGCAGTTTGGTGCAAATCATGGCGCTGGCGTTGGCGCAGCGTTTCGGGCATAAACCGATTGCCCTTTTAGGCAGCGGCACGACGATGATCGGCGACCCCAGCGGCAGAACCGAGCTGCGCAAAATGCTGACGCGCGAGCAAATCGTCGCCAACGGCGAAAAAATCAAACGGCAGCTCAGTCGCTTTCTCGATTTCGACGGCGGCCACGCGCGTATGGTTGATAATGCCGATTGGTTGCTGGGCTTGAATTACATCGAATTTCTGCGCGACATCGGACAGCATTTCAGCGTCAATCGCATGTTGGCGGCGGAAGCCTATAAAGCGCGCCTGGAAACCGGCCTCTCTTTTATAGAATTCAATTATCAAATCCTGCAGGCGTATGATTATTTGATGCTGCATCGGCGCTACGGCTGCACGCTGCAAATCGGCGGCAATGACCAGTGGGGAAATATTCTCGCCGGCGTGGATTTGATTCGCCGTTTGGAAAGCGTCGAAGTCGAGGCGGTGACGACGCCGTTGATCACGACGGCCGACGGCAAGAAAATGGGCAAGACGGCTGCCCGTGCGGTCTGGCTTGATGCCGAAAAATTTTCGCCGCATGACTTTTATCAATACTGGGTGAATGTCGATGATCGCGATGTCGGGCGCTTTCTCAAGTATTTTACTTTTCTCGCGCTGGAAGAGATTAAAACGCTCGAAGCGTTGGAGGGCGCCGATTTACGTCAGGCCAAAGCGGTGCTGGCCTTTGAAGTGACCAAAAACGTGCATGGCGAAGACGCCGCACGACAGGCGCGTGAGGCGGCGCAGGCGTTGTTTGGCCATGGCCCGGCTGCGGAAAGCGTGCCGCAAATCAATTTGCCGAAACAAAATTTTCAGCCGGGCATGGGCGTGGTTGAATTGTTTGTCGCCGCGGGTCTGGCAAGCTCAAAAAGCGAGGCACGCCGCCTGATTTCACAGGGTGGGGCGTATGTCAATCAGCGGCGTATACAGTCGATTGAAGAAAAAGTTGATTCGAGCGACATTCAGGATGGCGCGATGTTATTGCGTGCGGGCAAAAAAAGATATCAAAGGATCATGGCCGTAGAAAATTAACTTCCGCGGTCCGCGTTGTTCACCGGCCGCAATGATTATCGCCGTTAATTGGTTTGAGGCTTGGCCGTCGCACCGGCAATGTCTTTATCGAGCGTTCTAAACGTCTTGACGCGCGCAACTTTGAAATCGTGCTCGTTCACATAGACTTCTTTTAATTTGCCGTTTGGCGTTTCAATCTGAAACCGATAAAACCAGTTCCCGCCTTCGTGTCGCAGCCGCCAGCGCATGATGTCGCCGGCAACGGCGGCCTTCGCGGCAAGCTCCGCCCGTTTTTGGGAAAGTATTCTCGCCTGTAGCCGCGCGCGCCCATTTTCCGCATCGATAATCACAGTGTCAACAACGCCGGTGTAGCTATCGACGCTGGTCTTGCGGAGCGTGTCCCCCTGCATGACATAAACTTCGTAAACGGCTTTGTTCTCATCCACTCGCCGTTCTATAAATTCGACTCGCCCGGAATCCGCTTTTGCCAGCGCAATCTGGCTGGCGCGGTCGTCGCCAATTAATTTGCGATCTTCATTTTGCGCCATCCCTGACTCCCAGAATCCTACAGCCAGAATGCTCAACAGCATAAGAGTAGGTTTCATACGCTCCTCCGTAAGATAAATTTGTGCGGGAGGCGGTGATTTAGTTTTGCCGTGTGGCCGGCAATGCATTGAAGAGAATATAAACGCGGTGGGGCAGCTTTGCGGAAAAATTGTGACAGTGGGCAAAACAGTTTTACGAAAATTTAAAACCGGCTGGGGCGAGGGGGTTTTGCAGTTTGTGCAGATCCTGCGGCGTGTTTAAATTGAGCAGCATTTGCGGCGCCGCCGGCGAAATCACCTGCAGCGGCAATTTTGCCAGAACTGAATGCACGCGGCGTTCCTGCTTTTGCAGAGCGGTTTCAACGGCTGGCAGCGCGGCCTTCGACCACAGCGCGCAGAGCGGCTGCAAACCCTCAGACGTCTCGGGTAAAATAACCAGCGCGGCGCGCGGCGCGGCGAGAATTTCCTTGATGACGGAAGATTGTAAAGAAGGAAAATCACAGGCGAGAAAAAAATTCCACTCATGCGGCGAATGATGGAGCCCCGCGTGAATTCCCGCCAGCGGCCCGCTGCCGGGATAATGATCGGGCAATGTGTGCAAAGCAAGAGATGCGTATTCGGCGGGAGAGTTAGTGATGAGAAAAATTTGCGACGTTGGCGGAATAGCCGCGATAACTCGCTCAATGATGGATTGGCCGTCAATAACAAAAAGCGCTTTGTTCCGGCCGAAGCGGCGGCTTTGGCCGCCGGCTAAAATATAAAAATGCATCTCTCAAACTTAATGAAAGATCGTTTGCCGTTTGGGCCCGTCAAAGGTTATTTTGCAATGATTCAGGACTTCTCGTCCCAACAGGCGCTCAGGTTCGGAAGTTGGCTCCACAATCGCGGTGAAAGTTTTAGCGCCGATTTCAATTGGAAAATTTCATACTGATTCTGGGTAGAGCCGTCGGGGCGTAACTTTTGTCGTAGCTAAATTTCCTTCGTCTTTTCCTAACAATGATTTTATCTTCATCTCCAACCTTGTTAGTATAAGCATACCCATCTTCACGTGTTGCTTCGCCAACAATTGAAACGAGATCCTCACCAACCGCAACAACTCGCCCTTTATGGACGGCGACCCATTTACCGGGGTATTTCATGAGAAGATCGGGCCGCATTTTCCAATAAGACTCTTTGTCGGCTTCAAAACCAGCGTGTGTTACCGTTAATTCATTGTTGTTCATAAATCTTCCTTCCATGAAAAGGCGGTGCTTGCGATAATTTCCACTTTCAAAAAAGTAAACTGTAAGACTAAATTATCAACTTTATCGATCAAACGCAAGCACGATTGCAATCACGCCGATTTCGCCAAAACAGAGTTGGCCAATAAGGGAGCCGCTATAACCTCAACCACCGCATTATAATCCGGAATGCCGCACGCCGGATCAACGACGCCGCGGCGGATGAGATGATTGCCTTCCGGCCAGTGGACTTGCAAATTGCCGGGACGAATCGCTACGATTTTGACGCGACCACGAAATTCACCGAGCTCGTTTTTCAGCGTGATCGGCGCGCCCTCGGACAAACCCAGCTCCTGCGCATCTTCCGGACTCATGAACACATCGTCGCGGCGGCTGCCGGTAAGCGGATCATACTCGGACTGCACCATCGAATTAAATTGCTTGCCGCGCCTGGTCGTCACGTTAAATTGCCCGCGCGACAATTTATTTTCGACGGGCGTCAGCGCCGTGAAGTGAGCTTTCGTATCCGGCGTCTTAAAATGCGGGCCATCGCAAAGCCGCATGCCGCCCCACTGCACGGCGTCGCCTTTCTTTTTGAGATATTGAATGCCGACGTAAAACGGCACCGCCTTCGCAATTTCGTCGCGAATCTGTTTGGCGTTTTCAAAATGAATTTGCGCGCTGCGCTCCGGATAAGCCTGCTGGGCCAGCTCCATAAAAATTTCCCATTCCGATTTCGCCTCACCGATGCGCCGGCCCGGAATTTCCGGCGAAAAATAAATCATCCGCTCGGTCGAAGTTTCCGTGCCTCCTCCCTTCTGCTCGTAACGCGTTTGCGCCGGCAGCAAAACCACGGTGTCGGCCGGATCGACAAACATCTGCGGCGAGAGCACGAGGTCCTGATGCACCCTAAACGGCACGCGTTGCAACGCCTCGCGCACAAATTCCGGCTCCGGCAACGTCTCCAGAAAATTGCCGCCGGCGGAATAGAGCAAATCAATTTTCCCTTCGTGCGCGGCGTTGATCATTTCCACGGCGTTCAAGCCTTTCGTCGCCGGCACGGAGAAGCCCCACAATTTCTCAAAATGTTTGGCGTTCTCCTCGGTCACGGGCATACCGCCGGGAAATTGATTCGGCACGCAGCCGACTTCGGCGCCGCCCTGCACGCCGCTGTGGCCGCGAATCGCCATGAGTCCGCAGCGCGGGCGGCCGATGAAGCCGCGCGCGAGGCAGAGATTGATAATGGCTTTCACATTCTCGACGCCGTTGGCGTGTTGCGTAATGCCCATACTCCAGACGAAAATGCCGCTTTGCGCTTTCACCAACATCTCAGCGCAGCGCAACATTTCCTGACGGGAAGCGCCGGAAGATTTTTCCAACATTTCCCACGACTGTTGCGCGAGCATTTGTTTCAATTCCTCAAAACCGGCGCCATGATCGCGAATGAATGGCGCGTCGATCCAATCGCGCTCGATCAGCATTTTCACGACGCCGTTCAAAAACGCGATATCGCCGCCGATGTGAATTTGAAAAAACGCGTCGGCGAGCTTGGTGCCGAACATCGCGCTCTCGAAAACCGACGGTACCCAGTAACGCTCCAATCCCGGCTCACGATAGGGATTGATCACGATGATTTTCGTGCCCTGCTTTTTTGCGTAATACATGTATTTCGTGGTGACCGGCTGGTTGTTGGGCGTGTCGCTGCCGATGAACACGAGCAAATCCGTGCCGAGCCAATCCTGATAGGAGCAGGTTGAAGCGGAGACGCCGAGCGTTTGTTTGAGCGCGACGGTGCTGGGCGAGTGGCAAATGCGCGCCGAGTTATCGACATTGTTGGTGCCGAGAAACCGCGCCACTTTTTGCGCGACGTAATAAACCTCGTTGGTGAGGCCGCGCGAAGTGAGATAAAACGCGAGACGATTCGGATCAGTCTGGCGAACGCGATTGGCGATGACGCGATACGCTTCGTCCCAACTCACGCGCTTGAAGCCATATTCGCCTTTTTTTCTCATGAATGGAAAAGGCAAGCGGCCCAGCTCGCGCAGTTCTTTCGCATTTTTCTTCGCCAGAGTGGACGGCTCTTCGAGCAAACGCATATCGAGCGCCGAGGCGGTATTCAGCCGCAGGAGATTGAGCCTGACCATGCACAAATGCACACCCTTCATCGTAAAGTCACGCATGCCGGTGGTGCCCAGCGCGCAGCCGTCGCAAACGCCGCGCGTGAGAATGCGCCATGCGTATGGCAATTGGTCGCGATTCTCCCACGCAACTTTCAGCATCTCCAAATAATGATTCGGCTTCACCTGGCCAAGCCCGTTGGGAATCAGCGAGACCCACGAGGAAGGATTCCAGAATTTTAGAGGCATACACTTGTCTTTCTCTGCGTCGAAATTGAATGAGAATTTTTTATACGCCTTGAACTGATTAAAAAGATACTCAGGCGCGAGGAGAATGTCAAGGGAGAAGGAGCGCGGATCATTCTGACTCAGCGGCGAGTCGTAGCGCATCTTGCTTGCAGCCAGGATGACGACGCGACGTTTTCCTCCGGTCACTTGAGGCATTATAGACCTGTAGAAGCGGGTCTCCCGTTAAGTGGTACTTAAAAGGATTCTTGACTTTTTAAAAAGATTTGAGTATCTTTGTTAAAATTCTGTTATGATTTTGTTGTTTATATTCGGCTCATTGTTGAAGGCACGTTTATAAGGTAAATCTTCTGGGCCCTGCAGAATTCCGTCATACTTTCTTTATACAACTTGATCACTACATTACTTTGTAAACAAAACTCGGGGTCATGAAATAAATAAATCAGACTGGTTTTGAGGAGGGTAAAATGACTGGTACATACGAGTATGATCTTTTTGTTAGTTACGCCCACGATAATAACATACGTGACAAGTGGGTTGATGCACTTGTAGAAGCCATTAAGTATGAGTATAGGCAACAAACAGGTGAATCATTAAGCGTTTTTCAAGACACCGTTCTAAAACCTGGAGAGCGCTGGGAAGATCGTATATCCACTGCTTTACAGAAATCGTGTTGTTTGTTACCGGTCATATCACCTGCCTATTTTAAACACCGATTTTCATTAAAAAATTAGAGTAAAGAATTAAGTCGTATTTTGACGTTCGAAGCGCAATCGGATATTTCCCAGCCCTGGGATATCCGAAGCCTGCTGGAAAGTTTTCGCTTCAAAAAGAATGGGATTATGGACTTTCTTTTGTAAATGAATATTAATTTGTGTTGGTGTGATTTCAACTTCAGCGCCATTATCAACAAAGTTTCGATACAGCCCTTTCGCCGTCGACGCCTCAAAGCCTCGCAGCTCGCGCGCCAACAACCGATATAACGTTGACGCCAGAA
>Ga0247727_10004971_pt1 | contig 27549 bp, 21 predicted proteins | sample WisWelCaveWW1625_FD_202498 | JGI IMG/M metagenome (GOLD analysis project Ga0247727, IMG submission 202498) | Biofilm microbial communities from Wishing Well Cave, Virginia, United States - WW16-25 | ecosystem: Environmental > Aquatic > Deep subsurface > Groundwater > Cave microbial mat | place...
TATATACGCCAACATTGTGCTTACTGTTTTTAAAGGCTTACCTGCCCAATTCATGCTAATATAACTAAATAACCGATGTTCAACAGGATTCCATTTCGAACATCCAGGTGGATAATGGCAAACTGTTACTGTTAGCCTAAATCGGTCGCTCAATCTTTCTTGTATGCATAATTTCCAAGAGCGCGAGCGGTAGCCGTTACTTCCTCCCGAATCTGCTAGAATTAACAGATTATCTGCATTGGGGTAATTGTATTGCCCTTCTGTTTCCCACCATTTGACAATATTGTCTACAGCAAATTCTGGTGTATCGGATGAAATACCCACAACGACAAAACCTGAATTTCTTACCACATCATAAATTCCGTATGGCACTGCCTTGCACAAAGCCATGCTTGGGAAATCGTGCTCATTAACTTCTTCGGCTTGTCTACTCCATGTGCGCCCGCTGTTATTGAATTCACCGATGAGTTCTTTCTTTTTTGTGTCAACGCTAATAATTGGTAATCCCGCAATACTAAATGCTTCTCTATGTGAGGATATAGCTCGGAATTGTTCATCTCGACCTGGGTAATTTACATGGAGTTGTTTCTTTTTATTAGCCTTCATTGAAAAACCCAATTTCTTGAGCAAGCGGCTAATAGTGCTTGGACTGACTTTACGGCCTGTTTCTTCGAGACGCCTACTTAATTCGTGGGTACTACTACGAATCCACTTTTGCTCACTCATCGGATCTCCTGCCGTCTCATTGACGAGTATTTCTTCCAATATGGATTCGATAGAGGGGTCTTTTTCTTCAACTAATTTGCGCCCACCTCCTGGACGGCGTATAGCATATGGCTGAACTTTAGTGGATGATGAGTTATGTGTGAGTGAAGTATCTGCCAATAGTTTTAACTCTCGTATTCCTGTCCGAATACAAACACTAGATAATCCAGTTGCTTTTGATACTAACGTTAATCCGCCGTGCCCTAAAGAATGCACCTCAGTAGCAGCCCACAAACGACATAACCTTTCGTTCATTAATGGACGCAAAATTTCAAATTTACTCTTTATTACTGATAATTCTATATTTGTGTAACGCATATAACCAAACACCTCAATCCACCGTCATCGTCTTGGACAAATTCCTCGGGAATCAGGACCTGACCATCGTATCAGACTCATGTGATATTCGTCATAATTTATCTGTCTTCTCAGCAATCTCAATGGTGTTCCCAAGCTCGAAATTGCTCGTAAACCATCTATACCCTTGTTCTCGGTCTGCGCTGCCTTCGTCGGTCAATAGCAATTGCTCGCAAATCACGACTAGATCTTCAATAATTCGTTCATATCGATAATATGCCAATGCTGCTATATTGATCTCCGTTTTGCCATAGCCTTCATAAAACACGGCTTCTTCCCGTTTACTCTTCCAGATTTCATCAATCCCGCCGCCGATGAACATCAGATCGCGTTCTTTTGGCGCAAGGATGGGATTGTCCCAGTCAACGACGTAAAGATTTTCGATAGGGACAGGCAGCGGCCCGTCTCTACTGATCAGAATGTTGCCGCCATGAATGTCCGTATGGCAAAGGACGAATTCCAAAGGTTTGGAGTGAAGTTCTGAAGCAAGTCCTTCTGCGCGCTCAACGAGACGGGTTATCTCATCCCGTTTGGATTTCATGAACTCTACTAATTTTGCAGCCGTGGGGTCATCAAAAGTTTGGTTTTCCACCTGAACCTGAAATGACTTCATACTTTCACGCCATTGCGAAGAGAAGGTTTCTTTTGGAATGAGTCGCTTAAGTTCTGGCGGGACTTGGGCAGTGTGAATCCCTTTGAACGCCGCGCCCAGGCTTTGTCTGTGATGATCCGTCAACTCCATGTCAAAGCCATCTTTCCCTTCGATGAATGGATACAGGATTAACTTGTACTCGCCGAAGTCCGCCCAGCCTTGTTTTGATTTGGTTTCAAGAGGTGCGATGATCTCCTGTATCCCTGCGATTTGAGAAATAGCGGAACAGTCACCGTAATTTCATCGAAATTCTTTCTCAATTTCAGGAAGTATGCCGTTCCATCGTCCATGACGACGCGATAGACAGCTGTACCTTGGTCCGCGCCGAGGGGGAGGAAAGTTAACTGCGAAACATGCAGTCCATATTCATCTTGCAAACGGGAAATGATGAGTTCTTCAGGGATGTCTGGTTTTTCGAGCATGGGATTAACGTGTACGTCATTAGACCTCTTGCGAAAGTCATTTTCGCCACAGAGATCACAGAGAAAATGAGGTTTTCTCAAAGGTCTCAGTGAACTCTGTGGCTAAGCAACGGTCACTTATGCAAGAGGTCTATTATATCAAGCGCGCTAAAAATCCCCCTTGATGCATCTGCCCGACACGCATTGAATCCAAAGTGATAGAATTAAACTAGGTCATCATTGAGATTGTCGGAAATTAATTCGGGACGCTGATTCGCGCAGACAAACGCAGATTTCCCCTTTTTTTATCAGCGAAATCAGCGTTTTTCAGCGTCCAAACAATGACTTTGACTTATTACCGATAAAGTCTATTTTCCTTTTATTTCAAGCAAGGAGTACGAAATGTTAATCATCATGAAACCCAATGCCACGCCGCAACAAATCGAAGCGGTGGTCAACACTATTAAAGCGCACGGACTCACTCCTCACATCACGCACGAAATCGAGACCACCATCATTGCCGCGGTTGGCGAGTTTCTCACTTACTCAACGGACCCGTTTGAAGTCCTCGATGGAGTCGAGAGCGTCAAACGCATCTCGCAGCCGTACAAACTCGGGTCGCGGCAGGTGCATCCCGAAAATTCCGTGTTCCCGATTGATGGGTTCAACGTCGGCGGGGACGACATCGTCGTTATCGCGGGACCATGCGCGGTGGAGTCGCGGAGTCAGATTTTGGAGACAGCCCAGGCGGTGAGAGAGGCGGGCGCGAACGCGCTTCGCGGCGGTGTCTTCAAGCCGCGCACGTCCCCCTACGCTTTTCAGGGACTCGGCGAAGAAGGTCTCGGCTATCTCGTCGAAGCTCGCGAGCAAACGGGCATGCCCATCGTCGTCGAAATCATGTCGCAGACCCAGCTCGACGTGATGATCAAATACGTGGACGTTTTTCAAGTAGGCGCGCGCAACATGCAAAACTTCAATCTCCTGCGCGTGCTCGGCGAGACGCGAAAAAGTATTTTGCTCAAGCGCGGTCTTTCTGCGACCATCGAAGAATTGTTGATGTCCGCTGAATATATTCTTGCGGGCGGCAACAAGCAGATCATGTTGTGCGAGCGCGGTATCCGCACGTTTGAAACGACCACGCGCAACACCACAGACATCAATGCCATTCCCGTCTTGAAGAATCTCACACATCTCCCCGTCATTCTCGATCCATCCCATGCAACAGGTCACGCCGATTATGTCCCCGCGGTTGCGCGCGCCGCGATTGCCGCGGGCGCGGATGGGCTCATCGTTGAAGTGCATCCCGATCCCGCGAAGGCGGTCTCCGATGGCAAGCAGTCGCTCAAGCCTGAAAAATTTGCCGAGATGGTCAAACAAGTGAAAGCGATTGCAGAAGTCATGGGACGTCGCATTGCTCCAATTAAAAAGCCCGTCACCGCAGGATGGTAGCGGGATGAAGTACTTCGCCTCTCGCGTCGCCCAAGCCTGCTCCTTCCAAAACAGACGTTTCCCCCGCCCCAGCCAATCCTCCAATCCCTTAATCACCGCCAATTACCAATTACCTTTCTCTGATGCGCATCATTCCCATTAATCATCCCTTCAACGCCACCGTCCGCGTCCCTGGCTCCAAGTCGTTGACCAACCGCGCCTTGCTCATTGCCTCTCTTGCAAACGGCAAAACGCGCCTCACCAACGCCCTCTTCTCTGACGATTCACTTTACTTCGCCAAAGCCCTGCAAGCCCTGGGCTTTGATATTCAACTTGATGAAGCCAACCACGAAATGACCGTTACAGGTCTGGGCGGGAAAATCCCTGCTAACAAAGCCGAACTCTTCATCGGCAACGCAGGCACCGCCGCGCGATTTCTCACTGCTTTTCTCACACTTGGAAATGGTGAATACATCTTCGATGGCGACTCGCGTATGCGCGAACGTCCCATCGGTGATTTGGTTGAGGCGCTCACTCAACTTGGTGCAAACATAAGCCCCCTCTCCTCGCGAAGCATCCCCGAAGGGGACAAGCGGGAGAGGGCGGAGGGTGAGGGAGAAGTCAACTCAATCTCCCCTCCCATTAAAATCACAGCCAACGGACTTCTTGGCGGTAAAACCAAAATTGCAGGCGACATCTCCTCCCAATTTCTCTCCGCCCTCCTCATGGTCGCTCCCTACGCAAAATCTCCGATTGAAATAGAAGTTACCACTGAACCTAACTCCAAACCCTACGTAGACATGACCCTCGCCATCATGCAAGACTTCGGCATAAATGTTCAACGAAAAGAATATCAATCCTTTTCCATCCCAGTTACTATTTACCAATTATCGCGAAGCATCCCCGCGGGACCAATTACCAACCCGCAATTCTCTAGTCCTCCAATTCTCCACTCCCAGTCTCCAGTCTCCAGTCTCCAATCTCCAATCCCCACCTACCCCATCGAATCCGACGCCTCTGCCGCCTCCTACTTCTTCGCCGCGCCTGCAATTTGCGGCGGGACAGTCAAGGTCGAAAATATTTCCCGAAAATCAAAACAAGGTGACATTGCTTTTCTTGATGTACTGACGAAAATGGGTTGCACCGTCACCGAAACTGATAACTGCTTACGGGTCACTGGTACAACGGAACTCCGCGGCATTGACGCGGATATGCGCGACATCCCAGACACTGCCCAAACCCTCGCGGTGATTGCGCCTTTTGCGTCTTCACCAACGAGAATCCGCGGCATTTCATCTGCTCGTGTAAAAGAGACAGACCGCATCCACGCGACTTGCACCGAACTGGCGCGACTCGGTGTCCAGGTCGAAGAACACGATGACGGAATGACGATTTATCCTTGCCAAACGTTCAAACGTTCAAACGTTCAAACGTATAATGACCACCGCATGGCAATGTCCTTTTCATTGATTGGCTTGCGCTTTGATGGAATCACTATCGAAAATCCCTCATGCGTTTCCAAGACATTCCCAAATTATTTTGATGTACTGGATACTTTGCGAGTCCCCTCTCCCACTGGGAGAGGGCTAGGGTGAGGGTAAATTCATGACGATATTTCGTCTTGGCCTCATCGGCTATCCCCTCATCCATTCCCTCTCGCCCAAAATCCACATCACCGCGCTCAAGGCTTGCGGATTGGAAGGCAACTATTCATTATTCCCCATTGCGCCCGATGATACGCAAGCCTTGAAAGATTTGCTTGGTCGCATCCGCTCTGGCGAACTTCACGGACTCAACGTCACCATCCCGCACAAACAAAATGTGATTCAATTTATGGACGAACTGACTCCCACTGCAAAAGTCATCGGCGCGGTGAACACAGTTTACTTCCGCGAAAACAAACTTATCGGAGACAACACTGACGCGCCAGGGTTTTTAAAAGATTTGAATAATTTTTTGACAGAGTCCCTCTCTCCCATTTTGGGAGAGGGGTTAGGGCGCCGCGCTGAACCTGTCGAAGCGGTGAGGGAAAAATCCGCAATCGTGCTTGGCGCAGGCGGTTCGGCGCGGGCAGTTGTCTACGCCTTACTCAATGACGGCTGGAGTGTCACCGTCGCCGCCCGACGACCCGAACAGGCCCAACAACTCGCCGACTCGTTTTCCAATTACCAATTACGAATTACAAACCTTGCGAATCTCCCGTCACTAATCTCCAATCTCTCCCTCCTCGTCAACTCCACTCCTCTGGGAATGACACCGAATGTAGATGTTTCTCCTCTGCCTGAAAATCTGTCACTGCCTTCAAATGCTTTTATCTACGATTTGGTCTACAATCCACGCGAAACGAAATTGGTGAAAGATGCCCGCGCAAAGGGGCTATCCGCCACAACAGGTCTCGGTATGTTAATCGAACAAGCCGCTCTGTCTTTTGAACTTTGGACAGGGCACAACCCACCTCGAAATATTTTTTATACTTCGGTGGTTGAGTAGCCGCGAAGCGGCATATCGAAACCACCAATTTACAGAGAAATCATGCGCGCCTCCATCGAACAATCTCCAGTCTCCAATCTCTAATTACCATCTACCAATTACCACTTACGGAGTTTTCTCATGCTACGCTTCCTCACCGCAGGTGAATCACACGGACCCCCCCTCACCGCAATCTTGGACGGTATGCCTGCTGGTTTATCCATCACGTCTGACATCATCAACAAGGAACTCGCCCGTCGTCAAAAAGGCTATGGCTCAGGCGGACGTATGAAAATCGAAAAGGACACCGTGCAAATCCTCGGCGGAGTCATGGCGGGCGAAACAACAGGCGCGCCGATTGCCCTGCTTGTTGAAAATGCCGATCATGTCAAATGGAAAGGCAAAGCCATCGAGCCGATGACCGCCCCGCGCCCTGGACATGCAGATTTAACGGGAGCGGTGAAATATGGTTACAAAGATTTACGCCCCGCGTTGGAGCGCGCCTCTGCCCGCGAAACTACCATGCGCGTTGCAGTGGGCGCAGTGTGCAAACATTTCCTCCATCAATTCGGCATCATCGTTGGCGGATATGTTTCCTCCATCGGCGAAATCCAAACCGACTTCGGCGATATGCCCTACAAAGAACGCTTCACCCGTGCCGAAGAATCCGATGTGCGTTGTCCCATTGAAACATCCGCCGCGAAAATGCGCGATGAAATTGAAAAGACCATTCACGGCAAAAACACCCTTGGCGGAATTCTTGAAATTGTTGCGCTTAACGTGCCTGTTGGTCTTGGCAGTTTCATGCAATGGGATAAACGTCTCGAAGCGAAACTCGCAATGGCGGTGATGTCTGTGCAGGCAATCAAAGGTGTCGAAGTTGGCGATGCCTTTGAAAATGCGAAACGATTGGGAACGCAGGCACATGATGCAATCAACCTTCAACCTTCAACCTTCAACCTTAATCGTTCAACCAACAGAGCGGGCGGCACCGAAGGTGGAATCTCCAACGGACAGCCGATTGTCATCCGCGCCGCGATGAAGCCAATTGCGACAACTCTCACGCCTCAACAAACCGTTGACCTTGCTCTTGGTGAAAACGCCCCCACCAAATACGAACGTTCCGATTTTTGCCCTGTACCGCGTGCCGTGCCGATCCTCGAAGCGATGGTTGCCTTTGTTTTGGCAGACGCCCTGCTCGAAAAACTCGGCGGCGACTCAATGAATGAAATGAAGCCGCGCTTTGAAACACTGCGGAAAGCAACTCTCGAAGATTTGCAAATGGATAATATCCCGCATGTATTTTGGGAATGAGAAAGTAGACAGGGAAACAGGTAAACAAGTAGACATGTACACACGAACCTGTTTCCTTGTCTGCTTGTATACCTGTATACTCATTCATTCTTCATCCTTCCTAATTCATGCTTTATGAATCACCTCTTCCTCTACGGTCCTCTAGGGACGGGAAAATCCACAATCGGCAGACTCCTTGCGCGGAATCTAAAACTCCCGTTCATTGATCTTGACCGCGTCATCGAAACGAAGGCGGGTATGTCCATTCCGCAGATCATGGAGAGGCAGGGTGAGCCCGCGTTCCGCAATTTGGAAACATCTGTATTAAAAGAAACCGTAGGTCACGCTTTTAGCGTGACAACCCCTGCGCAAGATAAAGTCATCGCATTGGGCGGCGGCGCATTGTTGCTAAATGAAAATCGTACTTTTGTCGAAAGCAACGGGAAAGTTGTTTTTCTCATGGCAGAGTTGCACACTTTGCTCAAAAGGCTCAACACAGATTCGGAAAAACGTCCCTTGCTTGCGGGAGATTTGCGAGAGAAGTTGTCGTCATTACTCGCAACGCGCGGCGAGCATTACAACTCGTTTGCATTACGTGTGAAAGTAGATGGAAAATCAATTGAGGAAAATGCTCATCGAGCGCAGGTTGCGTTGGGACGGCATCATCTCTCGGCGATGGGTGAGTATGATGTCATCGTAGGGCAAATTGACAGTTTGTCCTACAGCAACTCGATTATCGTGACTGATGAAAATGTGGCGAAATTTCATGCTGAAAAAATATCCAGTTTGAAAACAAGAGTAATTACCATCCCTGCGGGCGAAGCGTATAAAAATTTGGAGACAGTTTCTTATTTGTGGAAATCATTCCTCGAAAACGGGCTTGACCGCAAAAGCACAGTCGTTGCGCTAGGCGGCGGCGTGGTTGGAGATTTGGCTGGCTTTGCCGCATCCACGTATATGCGCGGTATTAATTGGGTAGGCATGCCCACAACCTTACTTTCAATGGTAGATTCGTCGTTGGGCGGCAAAACAGGCTTTGATTTGCCCGAAGGGAAAAATCTCATCGGCTCTTTTTATCCTCCGAAACTGGTTCTTGCAGACCCAAGCCTTTTGCTTACGCTGACAGAAAGGGAACTACGTTCTGGCATGGCGGAAGTGGTCAAGCATGGCGTCATCTCTGACCCCGAATTACTTTCGTTATGCTCACGCGGCTTGGGTTGGGTGAAAGATCATTTGGAAGAAATCGTCAAACGCGCGATGGCGGTGAAGATAAAAATCATCGAAAAGGACCCGTACGAAAAAGGAATCCGCGCAAAATTGAATCTTGGTCACACGATTGGGCACGCGGTTGAACTTGTCAGTAAATTCAAACTGCGGCATGGGGAAGCCATCGCCATCGGCATGGCGGCTGAGGCGAGGTACGCGGCTCGGGTCGGGCTGGCAACTCACGGGTTGGTTGAAGCGATTGCAGAGACGATATCCGCATTAGGACTGCCCATCCGTATCCCCGACGAAATGCCGCGTGATGAAATCATCCTCGCGATGCGGGTGGATAAAAAGAAGAGTGCGAAGTCCATCCGTTTTGCATTGCCGGTTGAGATCGGCAGGGTGGAGTTGGTGGATGTGACTGATTTGGAAGATGTCTTGGACTAACCGTCATTGCGAGGGCGGTGCGCGAAGCGTCCGCCCGAAGCAATCTCCTACATTAGGTTGGGGATTGCTTCGCTTCACTCGCAATGACGGAAAGTAGAGGAACAATGAAAATCTTAATCTTGCACGGACCGAACTTGAACCTGCTTGGCACGCGCGAGCCGGAAGTGTACGGCGCGATGACTTTGGATGAGATCAATGTGAGATTGATCGGGCAGGGAAAAGCATTGAAGATGGAAGTAACGTGTGTTCAATCGAATCACGAAGGCGCGTTGATTGACGCGTTACACGATGCGCGGACTTGGGCAAACGGAGTGGTGTTCAACCCGGGCGGGTATACCCATACTTCGGTTGCATTGCGTGACGCGATCTCGGCGATTCAAATTCCTGTGATCGAAGTTCATGTTTCCAATGTGTATGCGCGTGAAGAGTTTCGACACAAGTCCTTGATTTCGGGCGTGTGCAAAGGAAAGATCACAGGCTTTGGGTGGAGGTCTTACGCGCTGGCGTTAAGTGCGTTCGCGGAAGAGTCATGATTCCCTCTCCCATTGGGAGAGGGCTAGGCGTCGCGCTGACTGCCCGATAGGGCGTATCGAAGCGGTGAGGGTGTGAATAAAAAACTGGACAACCAAATCAGTTGTCCAGTTTTTATATTAGACCTCTTGCGAAAGTCATTTTCGCCACAGAGATCACAGAGAAAATGAGTTTTTCTCAAAGGTCTCAGTGAACTCTGTGGTTAAGCAATGGTCACTTATGCAAGAGGTCTATTGAAGATCAGATCAACTACGATTCGGATGGCTTGAAGATCAGGAAGATCGCGTTGAGCAAAATGCCCAATACCGCAGCAGTCGCGATGGCAGGCAAACCACTTGGGAAGAGTCCCTGCAGGAATGGGATCGGCAGGAGACCGTTTGGATATCCGATGTTGCCGCCAATGCCGACCACCATAATGGTCGCGCCGACAGCCAGGTTGCGCGGGTCAAACATGCTGACCTTGTGCTCCTGCATCAGCGCGATACCCTGCATGCCGATCACGCCGAAAAGGTAGATTGCCAAGCCGCCGCTGACCGCCAGCGGGACGGTTTGCATCAGCCCGGCAAGTTTGCCTACGAAGCCGAGCAATACCGCGATCACACCCGCCGCGATCAATGCGGGACCGGAATAGTTGCGGGTGATCGCCATGAGCGAGTTGTTCTCGCCGTAATTTGTGCCTGCCGTAGCACCGAGCAAACCCTTCATGGTGTCATCCACACCATCCAGGATTAAGTTGAAGCCGATGTTCTTGTCCAACTCATATTTTTCGCGGCCCCCATCTTCTGCAAAACGATCCACATACAAACTGATCTGATAGAGATGGGCCGTGGATTCAGGGATGGTGGCAATCGCCATGACCGAGACGCTAAATATCGCTGTGCCGACCAGGGCTCCGCTAAAGGTGGGGAAGGTGAAGTGCGGCACGGCGAACAACGGCGCGGCGGCGACAGCGGCAAAACTCACCGAACCGGGCTGGACGATTGCAGAGAAAATATAACCCACAACCGCGCCCAGGATTACGGGGATCATACCCATAAAGCCCTTGCTTTGCAGGTACACAGAGAACAGGATCGTCGCGAGCAAAGTAACGATTGCGACTCCCCAGTTTGCTCCTGCCAGACCCAAAGCTGCCAGTGCCAGACCGAAGCCGATGATCGCGGCAACCGAGCCAGTTACGATGGGAGGCAGAACCATATCTATCTTATCCTTGCCAACCGCTCGAATGACGAAGCCGATGATGATGTTCAAAATACCCGTGACGACGATGCCAGCCTGGATGGTGCTGATGACATTGTCTGGCAGGGGCACGCCAAATGCAGGGACGCTTCCCGTCATCTGTGTGGCGATGGTTAGATAAGCGGCAATGTAACTAAAACTGGAGCCGTAGAACAACGGGATGAACTTGCCGATTCTCCATTTGGAAAGCAGCAGGGCAACGATCGTTCCCACACCGGAGAGAGTCAACACAGTGCCAACATGGAAACCGCACAATGCGGCTACAAACGCCGTGGCTGGGAACATGGTCAGCACATGCTGGAAACCTAATAAGATCAATTGACCCGTTGGGGGCGTGTCGTTGGGCAGATAGCCCATGACACTACTTTTTGACATTGGAGCATTTTTAGCCATTGCAGATTCTCCTATCATTGATTGGGATGGTTTTGCTTTACTTACCTTTGCCTTGCTTGGTTTACTGGTTTTCTTTTTTGTAGCCATATGTTTCATTCTCCTTTTTTCCAAATCGCGGGTGACAAAATAAATTTTCAAGCTTCAATGACACCTCCGAATAAAAAATCGCCAGACATCTTAAGTATGGCGACAAATAAAAATCGAATAAACAGGCTCACGGGCAATGAGCATATTCATTGTGCGCACAATTACCTGGGCTGGGGAATGGCACATCTTACATTAAGTAACCCTCGTATTCAGACCGAGATACGCAGATTTCGACCCTTTTTTGGATTTAAGAGGCCGCCTCTCGCCAAGCCGAAACCTGCCTCCGTTTCGGACGCGTTCGATTCCCCGTTGACTCTGGCAATGACTCTGTGCTACACTGCAAAACATCCAATCCTTAAAGAGGAAAACCCATGCAACTAAAAGGCGACGTTACCATCCGTGCGCCGCGGAAAAAAGTTTGGGACTTCATGACCGATCCGGACCAGATCGGGCAATGTGTTCCTGGGGTGGAGAAGATCGAGATGATCGAACCGTTGAAGAGGTATCGCGGCATTGTCTCCGTTGGGTTTGGCGCGGTGAAAGCGCGCTTTTCGGGGGAAGTGGAAATTCTTGAACTGGATGAACCCAATCATGCAAAGTTAAAGGCTCACGGTTCAGCCACCGGCAGTGTGGCGGATGCGCTCAGTGAAATGAGTCTCAGTGACGGCGACGATGGCGCGACCCTGTTGCACTGGATTGCCGACGTTACTGTGGCAGGTCAATTGGCAAGTTTGGCGTCTCGATTGATGGCGCCCGTATCCCAAAAACTCGCCCAGGTGTTTTATGAACAGGTGAAAAAGAAAATCGAGACGGAGAATGCAAACGCATCGCAACCTGGTTAAATTGTTATCGCGCCTGTCCATCTCGTAACGCGACATTTATGTCGCTTTACCACGGCAAGGCGACATAAATGTCGCATTACAGCGTAGAAAATAAATGAAATTCGAGCCAGTGTCTCTCTCCGAAGCAAAGGGGAAAATTCTGGGGCATAACATCGCGGGGGCGAATGGTCAGCGATTGTTGCGAAAAGGCAAACCGCTCACAGAGGACGATCTGGAAAAATTACGCGCGTTAGGCAGAGCCACGATGTATGTCGCCGAAATGGAACCTTATGACGTGGATGAAAATAAAGCCGCGCGGCGCGTTGCGGAGGCTGTCTGTGGGCTGGGGCTGCGCATCACGGGGGTTGCTTCCGGGCGCGCGAATTTATTGTCCGATCAGCAGGGGATACCGCGAATTGATGTCGAAAGATTGGCGCAAATCAATAAGTGTGATGGGATTACCATCGCTACTGTGATGACCCATTCGCCGGTTCACGCAAGACAGATTGTCGCGACTGTCAAGATCATTCCGTATGCCGTACCGGAGTCCGTCGTCAGCGCGGTTGAGGCCATCGCAAGCGGGAGCAGGCAGATCGTGCGCGTCGACGCGTTGCCGTCCCGATCCGTTGGGATGATCCTCTCCGGTTCAACTTCCATACATCAGCGATTAATATCCGACTTTGATCCCCTCCGTGTGCGAATTGAAAAACTTGGTTCTTCAGTCACCCGCACTGATTTCGTAGCGCTGGAGGATGAAGCCGATGAGATCGCGCTGGCAGATATGTTGAAACAGCAAATTTCAACGGGCGTGAGGATGATCCTGATCGCGGGTGAAACAGCCATCATGGATGCGCATGATATCGTCCCGCGCGCAGTGGAGCGCGCGGGTGGAACGGTTGAATCGGTTGGCGCGCCGGTGGACCCGGGCAACCTGCTCATGCTGGCTTACATCAAGGATGTGCCGGTGGTCGGCGCGCCCGGTTGCGCGCGCAGCCGCAAGACAAATATTGTGGATTGGATCCTGCCGCGCCTGCTGGTGGGCGACAGGTTGACTCGCAAGGACATTGTTGAACTGGGACACGGCGGTCTCTTGCAGGATGTGCATGAACGCGGGATGCCGCGCGATGTCCAGGAGGATGATATTGATCAAGATACAGAATCTGAACCAATAATGATTTCATCAAGTGAATGACTTGCCTTACGCAGTAGGGGCGACCCTTCGATGACCGTCAGGGTATTTGCCTTTGCTGGGCGGGTCGCCCCTGCATTTCTTTCAGCCGGAGGAACGTCCGGCGTCTTAACTCAGAAGGAGGAGGTTGTTATGGCGCAAGCGGTTTCAATTACCGTCAACGGCACGGCTTATACAAAAGAGGTGGAGCCGCGCCTGTTGCTCGCGCATTTCCTGCGTGAGGAACTTGGGTTGACGGGCACAAATGTTGGATGCGACACCAGTCAATGCGGCGCGTGCACCGTGTTGATGGATGGCGTCGCCGTCAAATCCTGCACAGTGCTGGCAGTGCAGGCTGACGGAAGCACTGTCACCACCATTGAAGGTTTAGCCTCAGACGGCAAACTGCACCCGGTGCAGAATGCCTTCTGGGAGAAGCACGGACTTCAGTGTGGGTTCTGCACGCCCGGCATGATCATCACGGTTGTGGATTTATTGAACAACAATCCGCATCCGACCGATGAAGAGATCCGCCATGGATTGGATGGCAATCTCTGCCGGTGCACAGGCTATCAGAACATCGTCGAAGCGGTGAAATATGCCGCCGAAGCGATGCCCGCATAAAGGAGGACGCGATGTCAACAAAAACATTTGGCGCTTCAATCAAGCGTAAGGAAGACCCGCGTCTCATCACGGGCGAAGCGAAATATCTGGACGATGTGCAGTTGCCGGGCTTAACGTACGCGGCGATTCTGCGCAGTCCATACGCGCACGCAAAGATCAAGAGCATCAAGACTGATAAAGCCGCAAAACATCCGGGTGTCCTGGCAGTGTTCACCGGGCAGGATTTTAAAGAGTTGCCAGCGCTCCCATGCGCATGGCAAGCCGACGCCGGGCGGATCAAGAATAATCTCAACACGCCGCGCGTGCTGGAGATTGATCGGGTGACCCACACTGGCATGGGCGTGGCTGTGGTTGTAGCTGATGATCGCTACACAGCCGAGGATGCGCTCAACCTGATCGAGGTGGATTACGAACCGCTGCCCGTAGTCGTGGATGCTGAAAAAACCACATTCCCCGGCGCACCGCAACTCCACGAGAACGCGCCGAACAACATCTGCTTTGATTGGTCGTGCGGCGATGCGGATGGCGCGAACAAAGGTTTGAGCGACGCGGATGTCGTTGTCAAAGCGCGTCTCGTTAATCAAAGACTGATTCCGAATCCGATGGAGCCGCGCGGCTGTATCGCGCAGTATATGCCGGCTTCTGAGGAATACACGGTGTGGATGACCTCGCAGGACCCACACATCATGCGCCTGTTGATGACTGCCTTTGTCTTTGGAATCCCTGAGACGAAGATGCGCGTCATCGCTCCGCAAGTCGGAGGCGGATTCGGGACGAAGATCTTTCTCTACCCTGAATATTGTCTCATGGTCGCGCTCGCCAGGAAAGTTGGCAAGCCGGTCAAATGGATGGAGACGCGGCGCGAGAACTACGTCGCCACCACTCATGGTCGGGATCACGTAACAGACATCGAGATCGGCGCGAAGCGTGACGGTTCCATCACCGCGCTCAAGGTCAAGACCTTTGCCAATCTCGGCGGCATCCTATCCACGATTGGACCCGGTATCCCCACGACTCTCTATGGTCGTTTGCTTTCGGGCGCTTATAAGATCCCGCACATTTACTGCAACGTGATTGGGACGTACACCAACACCGGCATGGTGGACGCGTATCGCGGCGCGGGACGACCTGAGGCGACATACGTTGTAGAGCGCGCCGTTGACCTTGTAGCCGCTGAATTGAAAATGGATCCCACAGAAGTGCGGCGCAAGAATTTCATCCAGCCCGGTGACTTCCCCTATGCGCCCGCAGATAATATCCTTGCGGGTCTAAAGTATGACAGCGGCGACTATGACAAGGCGTTGAAGAAGGGACTTGAAATGGTGGGTTACGAGTCCTTCCGCAAAGAGCAGGCTGCCGCTCGCAAGCAGGGACGCTATTTGGGAATCGGCTTCTCAACGTACATCGAAATGTGCGGCGCGGCTCCGTCTGCGTGGATTGGAGTCAGTCCCACAGGTCAGGGTTGGGGCGCGGCAATGTGGGAGAGCGCAAATGTTCGCGTCCATCTCACCGGCAAAGTCATCGTGACGATTGGAACGCAATCGCATGGTCAAGGACATGAAACGACTATGGCTCAAATCGTCGCGGAAGAGTTAGGCGTGCCTCTTGACGATGTCACAGTGCAGTTGGGCGACACATTGGGTACACCCTTTGGCTATGGCACTTATGCAAGCCGAAGCGCCGCAGTCGGCGGTACAGCGGTCTTCAACAGCACACAGAAGATCAAAGAAAAAGCGAAACGCCTCGCCGCTCACATGTTGGAAGCCGCGCCTGAGGATATGACGTACGAAGATGGCAAAGCATTTGTCAAAGGCTCGCCGGATAAAGCCAAAACGATTCAGGAAATCGCGGGCGCGGCGGCGTTGGCATACAGTCTGCCAGCGGGTATGGAACCATTCCTGGATGATGTCACCTATTATGACCCGCCTGAGTGTACCTATCCATTCGGCACACACATCTGCGTGGTTGAGGTGGATAAAGATACGGGTGAAGTCAAGGTTCTCCGTTACCTCAGCGTGGATGATGTTGGCAAGAAAATCAATCCGATGATTGTGGATGGGCAAATCCATGGCGGCATCGCGCAGGGCGTCGCGCAGGCTTTGTGGGAAGGCGCGGTGTACGATGAGAATGGTCAACTAACTTCCGGCTCACTGATGGACTACGCCGTTCCGAAGGCTGGCTTCTTCCCCAATTTTGAATTGGGAAGCACCGAGACCCCTTCGCCGAACAATCCGCTTGGCGTCAAAGGCGTCGGCGAGACGGGAACCATCGCCTCGACCCCAGCCGTAGTTAACGCGGTCATGGACGCGTTATCGCCCTTCGGCATCCGCAACCTGGACATGCCGCTTACACCTGAAAAGGTCTGGCGCGCCATGCAATCCGCCAAATAATAGAGGAGGCTTATCATGTATTCTTCAAGTGTAGATTACTATCGCGCCACCTCGGTGGCTGACGCCGTGAGTATGCTCAAAAAGAACAAGGGCGCAAAATTGCTGGCTGGAGGTCACAGCCTCGTTCCTGCGATGAAACTGCGCGTGGCTCAACCCACCATGCTCGTGGATATTGGTCGTATTAAGAGTCTCTCCGGCATCAAAGCCGGCAAGAAGGAAGTGAAGATCGGCGCGCTCACGACACATGCGGCGGTCGCGTCTTCCAGCGATCTTAAAACCGCATGTCCCATCCTGTCCGAAGCCGCCGCGTTGATCGCCGATCAGCAGGTGCGAAACCGCGGCACGATTGGAGGCAGTCTCGCCAACGCCGACCCCGCCGCCGACTATCCCACGCTGATGCTGGCATTGGACGCGACCTTCACGATGATGGGTTCCAAAGGTGAACGCGAGATCGAAGCCAGCAAATTCTTCAAGGATCTGTTCACGACCGCGCTCAAAAGCGATGAAGTGCTGACCTCAATTACCGTCCCTGCGTATGGCAATATGGAAGGCATGGGCGGCGCGTATCTCAAACATCGTCACCCCGCTTCGAGTTATGCAGTTGTCGGCGTCGCCGCGATGATTGGATTGATAGACGGTAAGGTGGCGCGCGCCGTCGTCGTGGTGGGTGGCATTACCGGGAACCCCATGCACGCGGTCGCGGTTGAGTCGGCGCTGGCGGGTATGGAACCAACCGAAGCCAACATCGCCTCCGCCGCTGACATGATGGACATCGAAGCCACACTGGGCGATTCGTATGCTTCATCGGAATATCGCGCGCATCTGGCAAAGGTCATGGCAAAGCGCGCCCTCATGCTTGCGGCACAACGCGCGGGAGGTTGAAGAGACCTCTCCGGATTGTCGTTCTGAGCGTAGCGAAGAATCTCTACTCCCATGTACGAGACCCTTCGCTACAGCTCAGGGTGACATGCGTAAATTTAGGTTTATACTAACAGGGAGGCTTCCGATCTGCCGCGGAGGTCTCCTGTTATTGCAAAGAAGATATCAACCGACCGCCTAACGTCCTAAATGATTTAGACTGTTAGGCGGCGAGATAAACCGTCCATAGGTAATTATACAAAAGGTAATTATACAAAATTATCGCTGTATAACCACCCTATGCAGGGTCTTATACAGAACTGTTCTGTATAAGACATAGTTCGGCGGCTACAATCAGCTTCTCGCCGCACAGATACACAGTTATCAAACAAGGAGATTTCAATGATTGAAGCTCAACTTTCCAAGCAGAATTTTGAAAAGACTATCGTTACACTCAACGCGAATATCATCGAATATTTCCTAGCTATGAATCATGATAACAGCAGGAGTGTGCATGTTGGTCATATTACGTCCATTGAGATTACGGCTAATAAAAAGCTTTTGATAAAAACCTACGGCGGAAAAGCTACGTTCTTAAATGCCGATATTGATGATAAACAGCTTGACAAAGTAAAAGAATTTGTTGCTGAAGTGCAACGCGCAATGCAATCACTCGCTTTATGAGTAACATCAATTCACCGTTTTTATTCTCTGGTTTTTATAAGCAGGCGTTCAAGTTTTGTAACTGAATAACCATCGCTCTTTCGTTGGTCAAGGTTGGCTCTTGGCAGATTGTTCGTTGGGCAGATAGTGTTTTTTGGATTATTGCCAAAGATTAAGTTATGTGTGGAAATTTCGCATGTTGGGCATGATGTCTTTTTTCAGTCAGCGAGTCTTAAGGCAAAGAGCCGCCGAACAAAGCGTGCAGTGGATGGTGGGGATTCTGCGGCTTCGACAAACAGTTTTCTGGCTTCGGGTTTTTCCTGCTCCCAAACAGAGTCCACGCCCGCCCCACCACCACTAACGCAAACCGTTCGACGGACTACTTACAAAGAGGCTACATTGGATTTCACTTCAATTGACTCACTTCAAGCCGCCATGCGCGAAAAGCATTACATCGCCGAACGCGGGCTGGCAACGTCGCTGTATCTTGCATTGAATTCGGCGGACTGAAGTCCTGCCTCAGTTCGTGGAAGTCCGCTGAAGCGGACTCGCGAGCGCTTGTTGCGAGGACAGCCCGCAGGGCTTCCATGCACTAAGCAGGCGGCTTTAGCCCCGCTCACCCCGCCCGAAGAACGGAATTTGCCATGAGACGACTCCTCACTGAGAGGTTACCTTGAACTTCCCCTCCATCGACTCCCTCCAATCCGCCATGCGCGAACGACACTACATCGCCGAGCGTGGATTAGCAACATCGCTATATCTTGCATTGAAATTGGGACGCCCGCTCTTTCTGGAGGGTGAGGCTGGGGTTGGCAAAACGGAAGTGGCAAAAGTCATTGCCGCATTGCTTGACACTGAACTTATCCGTCTTCAATGCTACGAAGGCTTGGACGTTCATCACGCGGTCTATGAATGGAATTACACGCGCCAAATGATGCACATCCGTTTGTTAGAAGCGCGCGGCGACAAGGTGTCAGAGGCGGAGTTGTTCGGTCCTGAATTTTTATTACGCCGTCCGCTGTTGCAAGCCATTGAACCGTCGCGTCAGAAACCAGCCGTGCTGTTGATTGATGAACTTGACCGAAGCGACGATGAATTCGAAGCGTTCCTTCTCGAAGTGCTTTCAGATTTTCAGATTACCATTCCTGAAATAGGAACGATCAGAACACCGAATCCGCCTGTGGTCATTATCACCTCCAATCGGACGCGTGAAGTGCACGATGCGCTCAAGCGACGTTGCCTGTATTACTGGATTGATTATCCGTCCTTTGAAAAAGAATTGGAAATCGTACAAACGCAATTGCCAGATGCCCCGCTGAAATTGGCGCGTCAAATCACTGGCTTTATTCAGGCATTGCGCGAAATGGATTTATATAAACTGCCTGGCGTTGCCGAAACATTGGATTGGACGACCGCGCTCATAGCATTGGATCAAAAAGCCCTCGATCCCGTCATTGTGGATGAAACGCTTGGGGCGGTGTTGAAATATCAGGACGACGTGGACAAGGTCAAGGGCGAACAGACGCGCCTCATCCTTGAACGCGTGAATGTAGAGGTCGGTTGAGCGGTCAATTCCTGCATAATCTTTTGCTCTTCGGACGCATCCTGCGGCGGCTTGGGCTGGACGTGAACCCCGGGCGCATGATGGATTTGGTCAGCGCGCTCGATCATATTGAGATCGGAAAGAAGTCTGATTTCTTCTACGCGGCGCGCACGTTACTTGTACACGAGCGCGAAGACCTGCCGCTCTTTGACGAAGCCTTTGAATTGTTCTGGCGCAAACCCGCAGAATCGGATTGGATTGAGCAATGGCAGGGACTCACGCGTCGCAGGAAAAAATCGGGTCCTATCGTTACGCATCCGCCGTTGAAAGAAGCCGCGCCGCAGACAAATGAAACAGACTCAACCTCCGCTGAACCGATGACAGTGATTGAAGTGACCCGCACGTACAGCGACCGCGAAATCTTGCGTCATAAAAACTTTGCCGAGATGAATGTCGAAGAATCAGAAGCAGTAAAACAAATGATGTCGCATCTTCTTTGGAAAGTAAGCGAACGCCGCACGCGTCGTTATCGCCCGGGCAAAGGCAACCTGATTGATTTGCGCCGCACACTCCGCCGCAGTTTGCGCGCCGAGGGAGAGGTGTTCAGTTGGGCATATCGTGAGCAAAAGTTGAAGCCGCGCCCTTTGGTTGTCATCGCGGACATTAGCGGTTCGATGGAACGCTACACACGTCTCCTGCTTCACTTTATCTATGGAATGAAAGCCGCGCTCAGCCAGCCTGTGGAGGCTTTTGTTTTCAGCACGCGTCTCACACGGATCACGCGTCCGCTTCAAATCCGTGACCTGGACCTGGCTCTGAAAAACGTGGGCGATCTCGTCAACGATTGGGCAGGCGGCACGCGCATCGGCGAGTCGCTCAAGATGTTCAACTTTGAATGGGGGCGGCGCGTGCTCGGGCGCGGCGCGGTCGTGTTGGTCATCAGCGACGGCTGGGATCGCGGCGATGTGGAACTACTTAACCGCGAGATGGCGCGCTTGAAGCGTAACTGTCATCGCCTGATCTGGTTAAATCCTCTGCTCGGCGCGGCGGATTACGAACCACTCACGCGCGGGATTCAAGCCGCCCTGCCGCACATTGACAATTTTCTGCCAGTGCACAACCTGGCGAGTCTCGAAGATTTAGCGAAGCGACTGGCTGACATCAATCGTCGATCCAACGGAGGCAACCATGCGCGATATTCACTTACTTCGCTCAAGCCGCCGTCCTCGGCGGCGGGGACTCCGCCGAGAGCATAATTTGTAAAGTTATTTTTGACTCATTACTTCGGAGGCAACCATGCGAGATATCCTGCCTGACCTTGACAACTGGGGCGCGGATAATAATCAATCAATTGCGCTCGCAACAGTCATTCAAACTTGGGGATCATCGCCGCGCCGCGCCGGCGCGAAAATGGCGCTCACACCCGATGGAAAAATCACCGGCTCAGTGAGCGGCGGATGCGTGGAAGGCGCGGTGTTCGATACAGGGGTTGAAGTGTTGGAATCTGGTCAGCCTCAACTCCTGCATTTTGGCGTCGCCGACGAAACCGCCTGGGAAGTGGGCCTCGCTTGCGGTGGAAGTATTGACATCTTCGTGAAGCCGCTCGATCAGGAATTCTTCAAGCCGTTGCGCTCTGTATTAGTAGAAGCACAGCCAGCGGTGCTTATCACAGTGGTGCGCGGCTCCAATGAAATATTGGGGCGCGAAATGTTGGTAAGAGATAACGGCAATGTGACAGGGACAATAAACGATGAGTTAAATAAGCAGTCTCTTGATTTGGCAAGAGAAACTCTGGCGCGAGGAGTATCACGCCGTGTGATGTTGAATGAGGATGTGGAAGCCTTTGTGGAAGTGATCTTGCCTCCGCCTACCCTCATTGTAGTCGGAGGAGTGCATATTACCATTGCATTAGTGTCATTGGCGAAAACACTTGGTTATCGCACAGTCGTCGTTGATCCGCGTAAAGCGTTTGGCAATGAAGAAAGATTCCCACACGTGGATCAACTCATCCAATCCTGGCCCGATGAGGCGTTTCAACAAGTTCCACTCACGCGATCGACAGCCGTCGCGATGCTTACCCATGATCCCAAGCTTGATGATCCTGCATTGAAGATTGCACTGCCAAGCGCCGCGTTTTACGTGGGCGCATTGGGTAGCCGCACGACACAAGCGAAACGCCGCCAGCGTCTTCTTGACGATGGACTTACCGAGTCCCAATTGAATCGCCTGCATGGCCCCATCGGACTTGAAATTGGCGCGGCGACTCCTGAAGAAATTGCTCTCTCCATCATGTCCGAGATTGTGAACGCGCATCGGAAGCAGAATCAGTTGTCGGCTGAGAGAGAAGCGAAGCCAGTCTCCAGTCTCTAGTCTCTGCGAAGATGAGACTAGAGATTGGAGATTCGCAATGACTTAATATCCAAAGTTGGTTCCTGGCTTGGCAATCAATTGGGGAGAAAATGCAGATACCCCGATGAGTTTACGGTGTTATTATTTATAGAGTTTGTGACTCTTTGCCCTGAGGATTATAGATGAAACCTGCTCCTTTTGAATACCACGCTCCTGATTCACTCGAACAAGCCTTGGACATAATGAGTCAACATGCGGGCGAAGCCAAAATATTAGCAGGCGGACAAAGCCTGGTGCCTGCGATGAATTTTCGCGTGGTTCAACCAAGTGTGTTGATTGATTTGAATCGAGTGGGGAAGTTGAGTTTTATTCGTGAGGAAGGTGAGACGATTCGCATCGGCGCGATGGCGCGTGAACGACATTTGGAATTTGACTCTTCCATTGCAAAGCATAGTCCACTCTTGACTGAGGCTGTTCCCTTTATTGCGCATCCACAAATCCGAAACCGCGGCACGATCGGCGGGAGCATTGTCAATGCCGACCCCGCCGCAGAGTTGCCCGTGCTCATGCTGGCATTGAGCGCGCGCTTGAAAGCAAAAAATGTTTCGGGCGAACGCTGGATTGATGCAAACGATTTTTTTGCGGGCATGTTCACCACTGCGCTTGAACCCGATGAAATATTGGCTGAAATTGAATTGCCATTTATGTCTCCGCGCACTGGCTGGTCGTTCATGGAAGTTGCGCCGCGCGCAGGAGATTATGCGTTGATGGGTGTAGCCGCGCTGGTGACGTTGGATGAAAATGGAAAATGCCACCAAGCAAAGTTGGTTTATTTGAACGCGGGTGATGGTCCTGTGGATGCCCTTGAAGCCGCGAAACTTTTGGAGGGCGAAGTGATGACCGAAAAGGTGGTTGACTCGGCGGCGGCGTTGGCGAGCGAGAAGGAAATCAATCCCTTTGGGAATGTTCACACATCACCAGAATTTCAACGTCATTTGGCAAATGTATTGACGAAAAAAGCATTGAAGCAGATCGTGAAACGCGCGGAGGAAACCCTGTAATGACCCAATTCGCTGGGGCTAAAGCCGCCTGCTCAGTACATGGAAGTCCTTTCGGACTGGCGCAACGTAGTCCGCTTCAGCGGACTTTCACGAACTGAGGCAGGGATTTATCCCGCCGATACCCGATTGCCAAGTAACCACTGACAAGGACTCGTAATGACCCAATCCATATCCATTACTCTAACAGTCAACGAAAAAGAATATCAGCGCGAAGTGGAGCCGCGCTTATTGCTCAGTGATTTCCTGCGTCACGAGCTCGGTCTCACTGGTACCCACGTTGGATGCGAACACGGCGTCTGCGGAGCCTGTACGATTCTCTTTGATGGCGAGTCGGCAAGATCGTGTTTAATTTTTGCTGTTCAAGCAGATGGACATTCAATCACAACGGTTGAAGGGTTGACCTCCCCCCATCTTGGGGGGACCGAGGGGGGCCTGCATCCGATTCAACAGGCGTTCTGGGAAGCACACGGTTTGCAATGCGGTTATTGCACACCAGGTATTTTGATGACCCTCATCCCATTCTTGAAACAAAACCCAAATCCAACAGAGCTTGAAATCCGCCACGCGCTCTCTGGCAATCTATGTCGTTGCACGGGTTATCAACATATTGTGGATGCGGTCAAACTTGCAAGTGAGAAGATGAAGTGATTGGAGAAGCAGAGAATTGGAGATTAGAGACTGGAGATTGACGGTGGTTGAGTAGTCCCGCGTGCTTTTCGCGGGACGTATCGAAACCACCAATAAGCAAAGCAGTTTCTCTTACAAGATTATTTCTGAAACTTGCTGGTTTCGATACGGGCTTCACCCTACTCAACCAGCGGAGCATATTTGAAATTATGAATCAACAACTAACACACATGTTTCGCTCAGGCGAATTACCAATTACTAATTATATTTCTCAAATCGAGTCTCTCTTTGATTCGCGTGAGCCTTCCGTCTTGTCGTTCATCCCCGAAGAGAATCGTTTTGAACGAATACGCAAAGATGCTGAAGAACTTGTCTCGCGTTTTCCTGATCCGAAAAACCGCCCGCCTCTCTTTGGAATGACCGTCGGCGTAAAAGATATTTTCCATGTGGATGGTTTCACCACACAGGCAGGCAGTCGTTTGCCAGCGCATGAACTTCAAGGCAATGAGGCTGAGAGCGTTACCAAACTCAAAAATGCTGGCGCGCTTATTCTTGGCAAAACCGTAACTACTGAATTTGCATACTTCTTCCCTGGTCCAACTCGCAACCCTTATAATCCCGAACACACGCCAGGCGGTTCGAGCAGTGGATCGGCGGCGGCAGTCGCGACGGGATTATGCAATCTGGCTTTGGGAACGCAGACCATTGGCTCCGTGATTCGTCCCGCCGCGTTTTGCGGTGTTGTTGGCATGAAGCCTACTTATGAACGCATTTCAAGAGATGGCGTCATTCCGCTTTCGCCCTCCTTCGATCACGTCGGATTTTTCACTCCCGATGTTTCCACGGCAAAACATGTTGCTCCTTCCATATATAAGGAATGGAATGTCTCAATCGTAATGGATAAAAAACCGACTCTTGGGATTCCCGAAGGCGCATACTTGACTTGCGCTTCAGACTACGCCCTAACCTGCTTCAACGCAATTTGCGTTTCTCTCACTGACGCGGGATACGAACTACGCCGCGTCCGAGTCATGGACGATTATCAAGAGATTCGGAATCGCCACGATGTCATCATGTCTTTCGATGCGGCGAACGTTCATAAAGAGTGGTTCAACAAACACGAAATTCTCTACTCCTCCAAATTCTCTGATTTAATCCATCGCGGTCAAGCAATTACTAATCCCCAATTACAAAGCGCCCTCGAAGCCCGCGACCAATTCCGAAATGATATTACACAAATCATGAACGAAAACGACATTGACTTATGGATTTCCCCTCCAACGATTGGATCCGCGCCAAAAGGACTCGACAGCACAGGCGACCCCGTAATGAATCTTCCCTGGACTCAAATTGGCTTCCCAGCCATCAATCTGCCCGCAGGTAAAAGCGACGATGGTTTGCCAATGGGATTTCAAATTATCGGAAAATGGAATTCAGATGAATTGTTATTCAACTGGGCAGAAGACCTTGAGAAAGTTGTGAGCAAATCATGACCGTCATCAAATGGAACGTCCGTGCAGGTGCCTATTACGACTCAGTTGTCTTGATGCAACTTCAACGCGGCTTACTTGAACTCAATGGCGTTGTTGATGCGGGTGTCGTAATGGCAACCCAAGCCAATCGTGATTTGCTTGCCACAAATAATCTTTTGCCTGATTCTATTTCCGCTAATCCAGATGATCTGTTGATCGTTGTCAAAGCTAATGATGACAACTCTGCAATAGATGCCATTGGCAAAGTTGATGAATTACTTGCACGCAGAAAGTCTTCCACTGTTGCAGAAGACTTCCGCCCGCGCAGTTTGAGCGCAGCTGTAAAGCAATTGCCCGAAGCAAATTGGGTGCTGATCTCGGTCCCAGGCCGTTACGCCGCAGGTGTTGCTCGCGAAGCGCTTGAGCTTGGCAAGCACGTTTTCCTCTACAGCGATAATGTCTCACTCGAAGATGAAATTGCATTGAAGAAGACCGCCCGCGAAAAAGGTCTGCTTGTGATGGGACCCGATTGTGGGACCGCAATCATCAATGGCATTGGCTTGGGATTTGCCAACCGCGTTCGCCACGGACCAATTGGCGTCGTCGGCGCGTCGGGAACAGGGACTCAGGCTGTGACGAGTCACATCCACGAACTCGGCGGAGGCATTTCCCACGCTATTGGCACGGGTGGGCGTGACCTCAAGTCTGATGTTGGGGCGATCACTGCGCATCAAGCACTTGACCTTTTGGCGCGTGATGACGAAACGAAAGTTATTGTGTTGGTCTCCAAACCACCGTCGCCGGACGTTGCAACACAACTAATCTCTGCCGCGCAAGCGACAGGTAAACCCGTTGTGGTTTATTTCATTGGCTATCCATCTCCTGCAAGAAAAATTGGCAACTTATATTTTGCAATTAGCTTGAGTGAAGCGGCTGAAATGGCAGTTGAGCAGTTATCAGTGAACAGTAATCAGTCTCTGTTAACTGCTAAATTAATTACTGGTTACTTGCGCGGTTTATTTTCAGGTGGAACACTTGCATATGAAACGTTGCTTGGCTTGCAAGCGAGTCTTTCTCCGATTTATTCAAATGCTCCAATTACACCGAATCAAAATCTAAAAGACCCTCTCAAGAGTGAAGCGCATACAATTATTGATTTGGGTGACGAATTCTTTATGGTGGGTCGTCTGCACCCGATGATTGATAATGATTTAAGAATCAGACGTATGAAACAAGAAGCGGTTGATCCCGAAGTTGGAATGATTCTTTTCGATGTGGTTTTGGGAGAAGGTTCGCATCTTGACCCTGCGGGAGAATTAGTACCCGTGATAAAAGAGATTCGTGAGAAGAGAATTGGAGAATTAGAATTCATGGCGATAGTCATTGGCACAGAGGATGACCCGCAAAATCTCCAGTCTCAAGTCTCGCAGTTAGTAGACGCGGGCGTAACAGTTTTTAGAACAGCAAGCGAAGCAATAGAATATATCAGTTTGCGATTTGGTACAAATTTGAAAAATGAAAACATACCTGTCAATCTTGAACAACTAAAACAACCGCTGGCTGGAATCAATGTCGGCTTAGAATCATTTTATGAAAGTTTAACATCACAAGGCGCACAAGCCGTCCACGTGGAGTGGCGTCCACCTGCAGGTGGGAATGAAAAGTTAGCCGCGTTGCTGGCGAGGATGAAAGGCAAAAAAGAGAATTAGAGAACTGGAGAATTCTCCAATCCTCCAATTCTCCACCAACCACGGAGATAATTATGGATATTGACACCGCTAACCAAACCGCTGTTGAAAGAATGATGTCCGCCCGACCTATTTTGAAAGCCGTAGGTATCGCGCGCGATGTCATCCCTGGGATGCAGGATAATCTGTTCCTGCACGCGGGTCCGCCGATTGAGTGGGCGCGGATGTCGGGTCCGTTGCGCGGCGCAATTATCGGAGCAATGCTTTTTGAAGGGCTGGCTAAGTCTGAGGCAGAAGCAACCTCAATGGTGGAAAGAGGCGAGGTCGAATTCGATTCGTGTCATCATCATGGCGCGGTTGGACCAATGGCAGGAGTCACATCCGCTTCGATGAAAGTCTATGTTGTTGAGAATGCCGAGCACGGGAACAAATCCTTTTCCAATTTGAATGAAGGCTACGGAAAAGTGTTGCGTTATGGCGCATACAGCGAAGATGTGTTGAAAAAGTTGCATTGGATGAATGATGTGCTTGGCACAGCCTTGGCTGATGCACTCGCAAGTTCCAATGGACTTGACATGCGCGCGCTGATTGCTGAAGCGTTACACATGGGTGATGAGGGACATAACCGCAACAAGGCAGGCTCGCTGATTTATCTGAAATTGATCTCGCCGTTGATTGCGAAAGTTGTGAAGGATGACGCGGTTGAATCAGAAATACTTCAGTTCATCGGTGACAACGCATTGAGTGTGTTGAACCCCGTGATGGCGGCGTGCAAGGCAATGACTGACGCCGCACATGGCGTGGAGGGCAGTACGATCGTCACAACCATGGCGCGCAACGGTACAGACTTTGGAATCCGTGTGAGTGGACTCGGCGAGAAACAATGGTTCACAGCACCCGCTGAAATTCCAGTTGGATTATTCTTTTCGGGGTTTAGTCAAGATGATGCAAATCCAGATATTGGCGATAGTGCTATCACTGAGACAGCAGGCATTGGTGGATTTGCCATGGCGACCGCGC
>Ga0247727_10004972_pt1 | contig 27549 bp, 24 predicted proteins | sample WisWelCaveWW1625_FD_202498 | JGI IMG/M metagenome (GOLD analysis project Ga0247727, IMG submission 202498) | Biofilm microbial communities from Wishing Well Cave, Virginia, United States - WW16-25 | ecosystem: Environmental > Aquatic > Deep subsurface > Groundwater > Cave microbial mat | place...
TGTGACTGCGGGGTTCGAGATCACAAAGCCTGCAGGTTGGCAGTTCATTACAGCGGAGCAGAACTTAGAGAACATTAAGCGCACTACACTCAACGATAGTGAGTTCCATGCGGCAATGCTGAAGTACGCTACCGCTCCGCTCGTTGCGATGACTAAATACGCTGAGCCTTTCGACGATGTGAATCCGAGCCTCAAAGTGAACATCAAACCATTGGGCCAATTGAAAGGGATGACCGCCACGGCGATCATTAATCTAATTACTCCGCAATTCCAGAAAGTCTTGAAGGATTTTGTAGTCGTCGAGCCGCCAATGGCGGTCACGGTATCAGAGCTGTCAGGAGCATATATGCGAATGAACTACTCGATGCAGATTCCTGATGGGCGTACTTTCCCAACGACCTCCGAACTTTGGATCGTACCGCGCGGAGAATACTTTTTTATGATCGGAGCTGGATCGCGCCAGGATGAGAAAACGGGCTTAAGAAGCGAGATCCAGTCCATACTGAGTACAGTGCGCATTTCACAGTAGACATGCAACTACGCCATGCAGCGGACTGCTCTACGCGCCTCCGCTGATGCAAGCCGCATCTTTCCGCAGCTTGCAACACGGCTTGAAAAACGTTTCACGGGTAGATTCGATACAGCATCCGGGGGAAGGGGATGGTTTCACGAACGTGGTCTAACTTACAAATCCAGGAAACAAGGCGTTCGATACCCATACCGAAGCCGCTATGGGGCACAGATCCGTAGCGGCGCAAGTCGAGATACCATTCAAAAGCTTCTCGTGGAAGATGATGCTCTTCCAGTCTGCGCACCAGCAAGTCATAGTCATGAATTCTTTGACTGCCGCCGATGATTTCGCCGTATCCCTCCGGCGCAAGAACATCTACGGCCAGAGCCAGGCTGGGATTCTGTGGGTCCGGTTGCATATAGAACGCCTTTATGGCGGCGGGATACCGGTGCACCATCACAGGTTTGTCGAAGCTTTCCGCAAGCACTGTCTCATCGGCGCCGCCGAAATCGTTGCCGTACTCGAAGGGAACACCCTTCTCGACAAGCAGCTTTGCCGCTTCATTATAGGAAATTCGTGGGAAAGGCGGGTGAATATTTTCCAGCTTTGAAGTATCGCGTTCCAGGGTCTTCAACTCCATTTTCTTGTTTTCCAGGACCCGTTGAATAATGAAGCTGATAAAATTTTCGGCAAGCACCATGATGTCATCGAGCTCGGCGAATGCGACTTCCGGTTCAATCATCCAGAACTCGGTAAGATGACGTCGCGTTTTTGATTTCTCTGCGCGAAAAGTGGGACCGAAGCAATAAATTTTGCCGAGTGCCATCGCCGCGGCTTCGCTGTACAACTGGCCGCTCTGCGTCAGATAGGCTTTTCCTTCATCGAAATACTGCGTTTCGAATAGTGTCGTTGTGCCTTCGCAGGCTGCCGGAGTAAAGATGGGAGCATCCACCAGGGTAAATCCTTCCCGGTGGAAAAAGTCACGACAGGCGCGAATGATCTCATCACGAATCCTGAGGATCGCGTGTTGCCGGGTGGAGCGAAGCCACAGATGCCTCTTTTCCATCAGGAATGCCGTGCCGTGCTCTTTCGGTGTGATCGGATACTCCTCGGCCACACTGACAATGTCATACGAGATCACGTCCATCTCGAATCCGCTGGGTGCTCTCTTATCGGCCCGGACTTTGCCGCGAACCACCAGTGAAGTCTCCTGTGTGATCTTTTCGAATTGCTGAAACGTTTCAGGGGAGACGGCTGCGGCGCTCACTACCCCTTGAATGACTCCCGTGCCGTCGCGAAGAATCAAAAACTGGATTTTCCCGGACGATCTCTTGTTTTGAAGCCACCCTTTTAGCGTAACTTCTTCGCCATCATGGTTCCTGATGTTCTCAATGTAGACTTGTCTCATATTCATTTTCATATTCAGCGCATCTCAGGCAGATGGACCCGTAAAATACGGCCCAGATCTGCATACTCCGGCAGTTTTTCAAGATGATGCTTCACATACGAAAGCGTCAGCGGCACAAACTGCAGATAAAAGTCCCGCTTCATCACTGTTGTCTGATAGCCAAAAGTCCCCAGAGCTTTCAGATTTCTCTGCAGGCACACGCGTGGATATTCGAATCGTTCAAGCTTTGCGTCCGGATGATGAGTAAAGAACATCCGTTCGAGATTTCTCCGAAATTCCGGTGAGTGTTGAATATAGGAGTCGAAGCAAAGCGATGCAAGATCGTAGGTAACAGGTCCGAAACGCGCATCCTGGAAGTCGATCACGTAGACTTCGTCGTTCCACAGCATCAGGTTTCGGGAATGATAATCGCGGTGCGATAGAATCCGCACTCCGGGAGCGATTTCATCGGAAAGTCTCCCGAAAAGTTCCTGGAGCTCGCTTGCTTCGTTTTCCGTAAAACGGATTTGTCTCAATTCTTCAAGAAAATATTTGTAAAAGTAATTCAACTCCCACATGAATTTATCCGCTGTGAATGCCAGACCATTCGCAGGGGTTTTGTCTTCAATTCGATGCAGATACTCAATTGAGCGCAAAAAATATCGCAGACGTTCCGTTTCGCTCCAGCCGGCGTATACTTCATAAAATGTACTGTCACCCAGATCCTGAAGAAAGACGTTTCCTTTCTCCGGTTGCACGAACAAGATTTTCGCCAGGGGAACTCCGGCCGAACAGAATATCTCGTAATTCAGGAAATACGAGGATTCAGTCCCGGTAAAAGGTTCGGGCATTTTCATGAGCATCACTGTAAATCCTGAGCCGGACTGTATCCGGAAATACGATCTTGTTGACGCGTCGCCTGTGAGTTGCGTGCAATTAAATCCAGGCGGAGTCTGCTCCGGAAAATTGCATTCTGTGAGGGCACTCAAATCAACGGTCATTTCACTTCTCACGCCTCTGTCATCAAAAATACCAGGGAAGAATACCACGTGCCAGGGCTGTACCGCGTAAGTTTCCGGAGACCGTTACATTTGAGCCGATGATGGAATGCTCTACGCGCGAACCGGCCGTGATGCAGGCTCCCTGCATCACGATACTGTCAATGACTTCTGCGCCCGGTTCTATGGTTGCTTTCGGCGAGATCAATGTGGGGTTCATTCCCGGCGGTTGCAGGTTCACGGGAAGAGAATGATGAATCAAACCTACCGAAGTTCGAAGGTATTCACGCAAATTACCCATCTCTTTCCAGGGTCCATCGTAGAGGTAACCGTAGATTCTGCAGGTCTTCATGAGCTGTGGATAGATGTCCGTAAAGATGCCTGTTTTTTGTTCGGGCGGAATCCTTTCCAGGATGTGCGGACTGACAATTTGAAGTCCCGTGTAGTGAAAAGATTCGCCGGTTCCGGTTCGAAATCCAGAAAGTTTGAGCGGGCTCCCTTCGAAATATACCCCGCCGTAGTTGGCAAACCGCGCGTCCTTCATGATCACAAGCGTTATGTCTGCATTCAAATTTTTGTGTTGTTCCAGAACGGCAACCAGCGGAATATCGCTCAGCATATCGCTGTTCATCACGACAAAAGGATCGTCACCCAGCATTGGAGCGGCTTTACGCATAGCGCCCGCAGTTCCCAGAATTTCAGGTTCCTGTGAATATGAAATACGAATCCCGCGATAATCAGTGCCACAGGCAGCCCGAACAGAATCAGGATGCGCGTGCAGATTAACAACTGCTTCCCGAACTCCACGCGAGTAGAGATACTGGAGTGGATATCGAATAAACGGAACATCCAGTAAAGGAATTCCGGCTTTAGCGCAAAAAAACGTAAACGGGCGAATTCGAGTTCCCAGACCCGCAGCAAGTATGAGCGCTTTCATAACGCGGTATCACTTAAACAACATATGAGGTTCTTTACTTCCTGTTTTCTGGCACCAACGGTAATACAATGTGGCATAGCTCTGTGTAATGTAGTCATCGCGGTTGTATCCAAGTTTGGTGGCGAACTGATGGATTCTTAAAATTTCACCTTCCAGCTCATAAAAACATCCAACCGGTGTCTCATCGAGGCAGATCTCCAGATCAACGTCTTTGATCGTAAAAATCGTGCGGTATTTCTGATAACGGAAAGTCGGGTGCAACTCAAGGTGTGAAAGTATCTCAATCAAATTGGATGCTCCGGAGACTTCGCATTCGATTTCATCGCGCTTTTTTACGCCATCCGAAATTTCCGGTGAGCCCTTAAAAGTTAGAATCGCCAGCTTTTCAGCATGTGGCGGCTCTGCTTCGGCAATGATCCTCAATCGCAACAGTTTGCGCTGCTGAGCCAGTGAATCGCTTTCTCTATCAAATAACAAATTATCCTCAAGGTGCCGTTCCATCGTTTGACGCCCGCCCAGAGCAAGCACTTTTCCCACGGCTTGTGACATATCCGGTATCTGGAGCTTAATTTCAGTTTCTTTATAAGCCTTGCGCATAACAACTCAATCAAAGAATCTGTAGCGGAAAATCCAGAATAAAGCAGCCATTCCGTCACGCCAGGTGATCTTCTTTCCTTCTTTGTAACCGCGGCCGTAATACGAAATGGGGACTTCATAGATACGAAATTTCTTGCGTGCGACTTTTGCAGTAAATTCAGGCTCAAAACCAAAACGGTTAGATTTGATGCGAAGCGACTGTTGAACTTCCCGGGTAAAGACCTTGTATCCGGTTTCCATATCCGTCATGTTCATATCGTTTAACATGTTTGCCAGCAGCGTGAGAAAACGGTTGCCAAGTGAGTGCCAGAAAAAGAGAACCCTGTGCGGACCACCGCCCAGGAACCGCGAGCCAAAAACAACATCCGCTTTGCCGCCAATAATCGGATCAAGAAGCGATCCGTAGTCGGAAGGATCGTATTCCATATCTGCATCCTGGATCAAGATGATATCTCCCGTTGCATGCTCCCAACCTGTTTGTATGGCAGATCCTTTTCCGGTGTTTTTTTCATGAAACAGCTTCTTAATGTTTTCGCCTTCAATGAGGTTAATCTGTTCGCGTGATCCGTCCGTTGAACCGTCGTCTATGATGAGAATCTCTTTTTCATACGGTGTTGACTGAACCTTTTTTACGATCGCCTGAATAGTACCGGCTTCGTTAAATACAGGGATAATAATAGAGATCAACATGATCCAAAGAAATTGCGGATTTGATCCACAACGTATTCCAGTTGTTGTTCTGAAAGTTCGGGAAAAACCGGCAGGGCAAGCGACGTTGCTGCGCATTTTTCCGAATTCGGGAAGTCTCCGGGCTTATGACCCAGCTCTGAAAAACAGGGCTGAAGAGGGAGTGGGACCGGATAATAAACGGCTGTACCGATTCCGCGATCTGCAAGGAATGCCTTTAACTGATCGCGTTTCTCAATACGAATCACAAATTGATGTGAATTTGAGGAATTTACCGTATCGATCAAAGATAATTCTACAGGCAAACCCTCTAACCGCTGCCGGTAATAAGCCTCATTCATGTTCCGCTTCGAATTCCATTGCTTGAGATGATTCAGCTTCACTCTAAGAACCGCAGCTTGCAGCTCATCCAGGCGACTGTTCGTTCCGACAATTGTATGATGATATTGTTGAGATTCCTGCCCGTGCGCTCGCAACACTCTCATTTTTCGTGCCATTGATTCATCATCAGTCGTAATGATACCGCCGTCTCCATACCCTCCCAGATTCTTCGTTGGGAAAAACGAAAAACATCCCATGGTCCCGAGCGCGCCGGCCGGCTTTCCGTTTCTCTGCGATCCAATCGCCTGAGCTGCATCTTCTATGATAGGAAGATTTAGCGAAACCAGCTCCTCAATTCTGCAGCATTGTCCGAACAAATGCACCGCCAGAATTGCCCGGGTGCGCGAGGTCACCCGTGCATGGACCTCGTCAGTCTTGAGGAGGTATGTTTGCGGATCGATGTCCACAAATACCGGCCTGGCTTTCAACCAGGAAATCATTCCTGCTGTCGAGAAAAAGGAATAGGCTGGAGTGATCACTTCGTCACCAGGCTCGACGCCCAAAGCCAGTAATGACAATAAGATAGAATCCGTGCCGCTTGCGCACCCCACCGCAAACCGGGCATTGACGAACGAAGCAAGCGCTTTCTCGAACTGCTCTACTTCATGGTCGAGTATGAATTTTTGGCTATCGAGGACGGTTTGAATGGCCTGACCAATTTCATCGGCAATAGAGCGGTACTGGGCCTTCAAATCGATCAAAGGAACGATCATTTGTTGTGTGAAAGTACCATATTCCCTATCAACTTACAAGGTATTTGAGAGCTTCTACATTTCGTGCGAAGCAGGCAAGATGCCTGCGGCCCATGATGCGGACAGGATGTCCGCGCTCCCTATGGCCGCGGACTTCCAGTCCGCAACGATTCCCCACAAATCGTGGATGCACCCCACTTCATTTTTCTACTTGAGTTTCTATAAACACTTTCATATAATTGATTTCACCGCAGGTGACCTGCATATATAGGAAGCAGTCAGGGGGTCGATGGTAGTAAATCCTTTGATTCCCTGCGTTGCCCTTATACCTCCCCCCTCAAGGTCCCTGCGGTAAATTATTTTTGATTGATCCGCAGATTTCGATTTCCACACCTTTCCACACCGGCTCTGTTTCTTTTTCTCCACATTTGGTCTATCCTGTTGAGTCATTGATTGGGGAAAAAAATTAACTGGAGCAGATAATGGCAGAACAAAGCAATCTTGGTTCCCTTAACAGTTATGTAGAGAGTAGCCGGCTGCAATTTGAAGACCTGCTGGGACAAATCGTGGAGATACCCACGATCAGCATGGATCCATCCAAGAAGCAGGAAATGCGGGACGGGGCAGAGTTGGCTGCTCAGTATTTGCGTGATTTCGGAGCAACGGCATCAATTCATGAAACAAAGGGTAATCCCGTTGTGGTTGGCCGGTTTCAGGTTCCGGGCGCAAAACGCACTCTGACGGTTTACAACCACATTGATGTTCAACCGGCGCAAGAACCGGAATGGACCCGTGCGCCATTTGTTTTCGTCAAAGACAACGGACGTTATCTTGGGCGCGGCACTACAGATGACAAGGGTCCGGCGCTGACAGCGCTGTATGCCGCGCGTTACGCAATTCAAAACGGCATTCCATTGAACATTCAATTCATCTGGGAACTTGAAGAAGAAATAGGAAGTTCCCATTTTGAAGAATTCATGAAACCCAATGCTTCTTCGTTGAAAACGGATTCAGTTCTTGTCTCCGATACGATGTGGATTTCCAGAAATAAGCCTGCAATTCCGTACGGGCTCAGGGGAATGATTACGGCTTTGATGACGTTGCAGACTCATGTAAAGGACACGCATTCAGGAGTAACAGGGGGAGCGGCCCGGAATCCGCTGGGTGAATTGTGTCAAGTCGTCAGCCGGTGTTATGACGCGCGAACCGGCAAAGTTAAGATTCCCGGTTTTTACGATGACGTGAAACCTGCCTCCAGAAAGGAGCTGGCTCATTTTCTCGAATCCGGTTTCAGTTTGAAACGATGGAAGGATGTTTATCAATTCAAGAGTTTGAGAACAAATGACCCGCTTGAAGTTCTCAAGCGCGTCTGGGCAATGCCAACCTTCGAAGTTCACGGTCTTGTTGGCGGATATATTGACCATGGAGTTAAAACGGTCGTGCCGCCAAAAGGCGAGCTGAAGTTCAGTTGCCGTCTTGTGCCGGACCAGAAACCTGAAAAGATTTTCAGGTTGATCAAGAATCATGTGCGCAAAATCAACCCTGACGTAAAAGTGATCCTGGATGCAAAACTGGATCCCTATCTCGGTGATTTGTCGGGTAGTTACACGGATTCAGCCATCGATGCGATTGAATACGGTTTCTCCAGATCTCCCGCATTCATTCGTGAAGGCGGTTCGATAGGCGCAGTCGTTACAATGCAGAAATATCTGAAGGTACCCATCGTCTTTATTGGTCTTTCGTTGCCGGAGCACGGATATCATGCGCCGAATGAAAACTTTGACTGGGGACAGGCTGCCGGTGGAATGAAGGCCTTCGTCAAGTATTTTTCTAACGTTGCCGCCATGTAATCGAGAGGAAACATGAAGTTGATTACCGTGCTTTTTCTTTTATTGACTGCCGCGTTCGTATGGGCGGACGAGACAGAAAAAGAGGAAGAGAAACAGAAGCTTTTCGAGTTCCACGGGGAATTCAAGGCGCACTATCGCTGGTCTGAAGACTCGCGCTTTCCTGTAGCGTTTCCGTTCAGACCGGATCAAATTCCTGCCGGACAGACTTCTGTATTTCTCAGGACTGTTTCTCCGGGATCGTCTGCGGAAATCAGCGCATTCAACCTGATTGTAGACGTCACTCCGTCCGAATCAATCAGAGGTCGCTTCCGTGTTGCAGTGGTTGACCTCTATAACAGGAATCCTACAAGCTCCGATCAAACCGTAAATTTGAAAGAAGCCTGGATGATGTTCGGGAGGCGAACAGAGTTTCTTCAGGATCCGGAAGGGACGCATGTTTATGCGTTGTTCGGCAAGGCTCCGAAGTTCGAACGGCAAACGGACCGGAATATGGAAAGCTACGGTCTGGTTTCTACAGCATTCAATCGATTTGAGGACGTGCAACTGCAACTGGGTGGAAATTTTGGTGAAAATCTTTACTGGCGCGCGCAAGTCTCCAATGGGAATCCTGTATTCTTTCGGGATCCCAATGCGCTGGCCGGAGATAACGGAAATGATGACCTGTTGCTCCTCACACCGCCGCAGCTTCATTTGAACTCTGGTTTCCCGATTCTCTATGATGCCGAATCTGAAGAAGTGAGTTTTCACAAAGTTGAATTTGGCGGTGGAATCGGCGTTCGTCTGCAATCGGAAGATCGTGAACGCGGACTCGATTTGCTCGGATTTTATTACCGGCGCGATCTGGCTGATACTGTAGATCTAAGGGGAACATTTTATGGAGGCGATCTTGATCTTCTGGATGGAACCGGTGGGATCTCTCTTCCGATCAGCGGCGACGATAAAGAAGAATACGGCGCCAACGCCGAGTTTCGATGGAATCATTTGCGTGTGTTTGCTCAGGGGCTCCATCAGGAAATGGCCGGCCTGGGTCGAACCGGTTATGAACTGGAAGTACTGTACAATGCTGCGCTTCCACTCGTCTGGTCGGCAAGCGGCAAGCAACTGTTCACGTTTGTTCAGCCGATTGTCCGCATCAGCTCGATTAACAACGACTTCGGCCCGGTCCGCATGTTCGTCGCGCCCAGCATGTTCTGGGATTGGAAGAAGTATGACATCGGCGTTCGCATAGGAATCATACAGGGTGTAGATGTCACTGCCGAATATTCAATCAACGACATCACCGCATCGCGTCCGGTTGACGCCGATGAGTTCTTGACCACCTTACGCGTCCGCTTCTGATACCGGCTTCCAGCGATTCGCCTGCTTCTGAAGGTGTCGAACCCGCTGCACACGAGACGGAATCCGGAACGCTACCATCCCGGCCAGCTCAGTCACCCTCAGTATCTCGTAAGATCCTTTCGAGTAGATCCTGAATGCCAAGATCCGCGGCCCATGTTCGAAGGTATTCAATATTCAGCGTTTTTCTCTGGAGCTTTGCGACGTTGAATGCATCCATGAACTGGCGTTCAGAACTTCCCTTTTTCGACCACTCCAGTTTCGAGAGAATTGTATCTTCGGGAGTTTGAAAAAAAACAAAGACGGCCGGCGAGTTCATCGACGCCTCGCCTTCTGAACTCCTCTTCGCTGAACGTTCGTTTCTTACGCGGTAAAAAATCGATCTTGAAGCCTGTCTCAAAGTGGATCACGTTGAACATCGTTTTGAAGAACAATGCTTTCTTTGCTGCGTTCGTATCGAAATAGAATTCCTCACCAATTTTCAAGTATAAAGCATCAATCTGATGTTCATCAATTTCAACTACCACATCTGCATCATGAGTGGCCCTGGGTAAACCATGTAGATTACTGGCAAAAGAACCAACGATCATGTAAGGTACATTGCACTCATCCAGAAGAGAAGCCACGGATGCGAGTAATTCATCCGGAGAAATCATGAAGCGATATCGGCGGCGTGTGGATAGACAGCCATGAACAGACTTTCGGGAAGTATCAGGCGAATCACAGCCAATCTGACCTGCTCCTCGTTGTACTCAGGATGTCTGCTTCGCACACCTTGAGCAAGAAGGTTTCGCACAGATTGCGTTAAACGACGTGCGCAAAGCAATCGTTTTGAGGGCGGCATCTTTCTGAAGATTTCGAATTGCACGCGTTCTGCATCGGCCGTGGTATCCATTGACCGCATTTGAACCATAACAAGTATGTTATTCAGATCAAAGGGAATTTGCAAAGAATCTTCATTGCCAGTCATAGTCTCTACCACCCGGAATGTTGACAAAACATTGTAAAACATTTTTTAAGGGAGATAGTGAGAGAAAAACGAGATCAGGAGATAAAAAAGAATTCTTCATCTCCCTATCCTAGTGTTATCTCACTATTCCCTTCTTACACCAGCGTGCCGGCCGTTGTTTCAGGCACAGAGTTCGAGTATTCTCGGCTAGAACCTATTGAGTGTGATTTACATTCGTTTACCGGAAGACGGCTGAGGTAGTTCGTTTAAGCGGGAACGCTGCGGTCAACCACATCATTTTGCGATTCCACGCGAACGGGCGTAGGCAAGAAATGCTTCTTCGGAAGTATGTTCGATGAGGAAGTCATAAGCTTCCAGAAACTTCTGTCCATCGGCTACCCACGGATACCGGATGAAATCCAGAATCGAAGGCGGAAACGGCATCAAGCGGCAACTCCACATCAGGTGAAGTGCAGGATAAATCAACCACGAAGGCAACCACACGGCGTTCTTCCTCAGGTGATTCACAATGCCGCTGTACCGGATTGTGCCGCGTCCTGTGATGTTGAAAACTCCGGCAGGCCGATGCTTCACGGCCCAGATCAGGAGCCGGCGTAAATCTTCTTCGTGGATGAATTGCATTGGCGGATCGTAACCACGGATACCGATCAATACAGGCAACTCAATCATTTGTGTGACAATATTTCGTGTGTTGGGGCCCAGAACAATGGGGGCACGAATCACAAACATTCGTTGATCAGGGTGCTTTGCGATGAAGTCCAGCATCAGGTGGTCCACTTCGGCTTTGTATTTTGCGTACAGATAGCCGGAATGTCCGCGTCGCGGATACTGTTCATCAAAGATCTCCGGATTATCAGGATGAGGTCCGTATGATGTAGTGCTGCTGAGATAGATGAGGTATTTCGTTCCGGTCTTGCTGACGCAATCCAGAACATTGATACTTCCCGCGACATCGACATCGTATTCCAGATTCGGTTCGTGAGTGGGATTGAACACCCACGCCAGATGAACTACTGTGCTCACGTTATTTTGTTGCAGCAGCAATGCGATATCCGGCGAGCGCACATCCAGCGGAAAAAAGTGCAAACCTTCTGTGTTTAGCGGCGCGCGTACATCGATCCCGCCGAGCCACTCTACATCGGGATTTCCACGACAGGCTTCAATCAACCGTTGCGCCAGATATCCCGAACATCCTGTAATCAGTATTCGATGTCCCATAGATGACGATTATCTCATGGACCGCAGGCTTCCAGCCTGCATTTGGAGCGCAGGCCTCTGGCCAGGCCTCTGGCCTGCATTATGGATCGCAGGCTTCCAGCCTGCCCTGGAGTTTCTACATTTCGCGCGAAGCAGGCAAGATGCCTGCGGCCCTAAATGCAGGCAGGATGCCCGCGATCCTAACAGTCATCATGGTAGACTACTGTTGGATGAAAAATTGTGAATCTTCTAAAGACTGTAATTTTCGTTCTTATTCTGTCTGCAACACTGGCCGCGGGATGCAAGTCATCCGGTAAAACCGGCGATTTATTTATCGAAATCACTGAAGATGCCGGGCTCAATTTCGTTCACGATCCGGCAGTCGACAGCAGCTATTTTTATCCCGAGATTATGGGCGCCGGCGGGGGATTTCTTGACTATGACAATGACGGCGATCTGGACATTTATCTTGTGAACGGACAACGTCATGGTTCCAATCAGGGAGTTCCGCTCAAACATCGTTTGTTTCGACAGGGACGGTCCGGAAAATTCAGCGATGTGACGGATGAAGCCTTTAAAGGAGTGAGCTTTGGTTACGGCCAGGGAGTCGCGGCAGGCGACATAGATAACGATGGAGATGTTGATCTTTATCTGGCAAACTTTGACGCGGACCAATTACTCAAGAACAACGGAGACGGCACCTTCTCCGATGTAACCAGGCAGGCAGGCATCAATAATCCGGCATGGGCATCCTCTGTTTCATTTCTTGACTACGACAGAGACAGCTTTCTCGATATTTACGTTGCCACTTACGTTAAATTTGATCCGGCGGTGATTTGTACAGACAAAGCCGGGCGCAAAGACTACTGCGGTCCTCAAGGTTATCGCGGCGTTCCGGATCAACTGTACCGGAATAATGGCGATGGAACATTCAAGGATGTTTCCAATGAAACTGGTATTGCCGGTGTTGTTCCCTTGAAGGGTCTGGGTGTTGTCAGCGCCGATTTCAATCAGGATCGCTATCCCGATATCTACGTAGCAAATGATCAGGAGCCGAATCATTTCTGGGTAAACTCACGAAACGGCAAGTTTCAGGATCGCGCAATGGCTCTCGGCGCCGCAGTGAATGCTCTGGGCCAGCCGGAAGCAAGCATGGGAGTGACCGCCGGCGATGCCGATGGGGATGGTGATCTTGAATTGTTCCTGACACATTTGCGCAACGAAACGAATACCTTTTACCGGAATATGGGTGATCTCGGATTTCAGGATGAGACTGCAACCTCGGGTCTCGGTCCGCCGAGCCTTCCATTTACCGGATTTGGAACGGGATTTTTTGACTACGATCATGATGGTGATCTGGATATTGCCGTTGTAAACGGCAGGGTTACCCGTGGGCCGCGACTAACGCAAAACAGTCCGGAACAGTACATGGATCCTTATAAAGAAACGAGCCTGCTGTTCGAGAATCAGGGTCCGGGGGTTTTCCGCCGGGTGACTGACCGTGGCGGCGCTTTCACTGACCAGGTTGAGAACAGGCGCGGTCTTGCATTTGGTGACGTGGATAATGACGGCGATCTGGATCTCCTGGTCACCAGCGACGGCGATCCGGCGCGTCTCTTTGAAAATGTGGCAAAACCGAAAGGCCGGTGGCTCATGGTTCGAGCGATGGCCTGGAACCGGGATGCGATCGGCGCCACAGTTATTGTTACGGCCGGAGACCGGAAATACATGCGCGATCTACAACCCGGATACAGCTACCAGTCGACCAACGATGTTCGCGCGCATTTTGGTCTTGGCGAAGCCACAAAAGTTGATGAGATCACGGTTATCTGGCCCGACGGGTCAAGCGAAAAATTCTCAGGAGTGAAAGCAGAGAGTTTCATTACACTTGAAAAAGGGAAAGGCACTGCCGGGCCGTAAGGAAAGTCCGCTGACGCAATAGCAGGTCCACATGTCAAAACGAAAACAGAAAACTTCCTCAGAGATTCAGGGTTCCCCGACACGATCGGGCACAAAAAGAAAGCGCCTTTTGCTTCTTTTACCGGTTCTGACCGTTATACTAATAATGATCTACCAATACAGTAGAAGCAAAACGATTCCGCAGACCGCAGATTCCGGTGTGTTGACAGCCGAAGCGTTACTCAGCTCGCTGTCCCGAAATGAATTTGCCGGGACGGAAAAGCAGGTCGCATCAAAACTACGCGCAATGATTGAAGAAGTAAATGAGAACCCCGGATCGGCCTATGCCTGGGGAAAACTGGCCATGAATCTGGACGTTCACGATCTGCCCGGGGAAGCGACTCTCTGTTATCAAAAGGCGGGTGAATTAAATGTCTCCGATTATCGCTGGCCGTACTATCGCGCATTGATCCTCTACAAACAGGGTTCTGCGGAAGCTTTGAAATACTTTGAGCAAAGTCTGGCTCTAAAACAGAATCATCCGGCGGCGCGCCTGGGATACGGTCAGGCGCTTCTGGATGCAGGACGTCTTGAGGAAGCAAGCGATCAATACTTAAAAGCGTTACAAATTGATGAAAGGAGCGCTCATGCCTATGTGGGTCTTGCCCGGATTGCTTTGATGAACGGAGTTGTTGAGGAAGCAGGATCACTGTTGCAGCGAGCAATCAATGCGAATCCGAGAATGGGTGAGGCACACGGACTGATGTCGGAGGTGCTCCGGCGATTGAATCGACCACAGGATGCAGCCCGGGAAGCGATGGTGTCGCAGCAACTGCCGAAGGTGACTCCGATTCCGGATGAACTTCTGGCGGCGCTGGCCGGTGAAGGTGTCAGCTCCTACTGGCTTGAGCTGCGCGGCCGTGCTGCGATGGAACGCGGAGACTATGCCGGCGCCGAACGCGAACTGAGGAAAGCCGCTGATGCGACAAAGGATCCCCGTCTCCACGATACACTCGGCGTAGTTTATCTCTACCAGAGAAAGTATTCGGACGCCGCGCAAGAGCACAGAAAGGCGATAGAACTGAATCCGAAATCGGCAATCAGCAGGAATAATCTCGCTGCTGCTCTATTTGAGATGGGCCAGGAAAGCGAGGCCTTGTCTATCATAGAAAAGGCCATCGAGATGGAACCGCAACTGCAGTATTCCTATTTGCATCTGGCCCGTTTGAATATCCGCTCCGGGAAGCGCGCGGCCGCCATTTCGGTTTACAGAAAAGGGCTTGAGCAGAATCCTCAGAATCATGATCTGACGATGCAGCTTGCATGGGCGCTTGCAACGACACCTGATGCTTCATTGCGCAATGGCCCCGATGCGGTACGACTTGCCGAAACGGCAGCGCTCAGGTCACCGGGCGCTGAGGCACTGGATATTCTGGCGGCTGCCTATGCAGAAGCCGGCCAGTTTGACAGGGCGGTTGGCGCCGCGGAACGGGCGATTGCTCAGGCAGAATCGAACGGACGCAAACAACTCGTGGAACGCATCAGGATCCATCTGAAAGCATTCAAAGCAGGCCGTGCCTACCATGAATGACCATATGGAGCGCAGGCTTCCAGCCTGCCAAGGAGCGGACTGGAAGTCCGCGCTCCTAAATGCGGGCAGGATGCCCGCGCTCCGAACCCTACTTGGCGGTGCGATTTTCTTACTCTGCTACTTGCTGTTCCTTTTCGGATGCAAGGACAAATCCGGACCGCCCGACATAAAGCAACTGCTCTCACACAGTAGCCTTGGTCTTGCGTATCTGGAAGAGAACCGGCTTGCGGAAGCGGAAACAGAATTCAAACAACTGATTGAACTGGCGCCGAATGAAGCTCTGGGATACGCGAACCTGGCGCTTACCTATCTGCGAATGGACCGGTTACGGGAGGCAGAGCAACAGGTTGCAAAGGCGATCAAACTTTCGCAGGAACCTGAATCGCGTCTCATCATGGCTGAGATTCTGGATCGGTCCGGCAAAAGAGAGCTTGCCGTTACGCTTCTTTCGGAATCAGTACAACGAACACCAGATTATGTTCCGGCCCAGTACAAACTGATGCAGTTACATTCAAGATCCGGCACCGGCGACCGGTGGAAAAAGATGCAATCCGTACTGGAGCAAATCATCGTATCGGCGCCGGCAAACCTTCCTGCGCGCCTGCAATTCGCCGAGGTATTGATCCGCAACCGGCAAATCCCGCAGGCAGTTGTGCAGCTTCGTGAAATCCGGCAGTTCTTCGCTGATTTGCCGGCAGATTCTGAAAGCTATTTTGACCGGACTCTGAATACGCTACAGACCTCTAATACCGTAGATGCGTTGCCGGCGGCGATCGCGTTTCACAATCTGCTGAAGCCGGTCCCGCTGTATCAGGCCGGCGTGATGGAGCTCAGCGGACCTGGAGGCGCAATGATCGGCTTTCCCGTACAGCACTTCAGCAGCGCAATCACATCTCAAATACAGAGCTCGCCGCTCGCGCATCTTTCATTTGTAAACGATACATCCCTGACTGCCCTTGCGACAACCGTGGCGCAGGGAGACTTTGATGAAGATGGAGACCCGGATCTCTTTCTCGCAGGCGAGAATAAACTTTTGCGAAACGAAAAAGGCAAATACCAATCTGTTGCTTTTCCAAACACTTCTGCAACCAGATTCGCGACCTTTGCCGATTATAACAATGACGGCAAACTGGACCTTTGCGCCGCCGGTGATACAGGCCTCTCTCTGTACCGCAACAATGGCGGAGGAAGCTTCAAATTGATTCAAACTTTGCCGGGACCGTTCAATGCTGTGCTGTTCGTTGATCTCGATAACGAAGGCGATCTCGATCTGTACACGATTGGATCAGCAGCCGCTTTTCAAAATAACGGCGACGACACATTCACTGACGTGACTGCAAAAATGGGATTGTCCCGAACAGGAACCAGCACGGATGCGCTTCTGAGCGATTTCGATGATGACGGAGACATAGATCTGTACGTTGCCGATCCGGTTTCCGGTGATGCGCTTTACAGCAACTTGCGGCAAGGTCGTTTTCAGGATGTGACTTCTTCCGCGGGAATCTCCGGAGCAAAGTCACAGGCAGTCTCAAGCGCCGACTACGATCGCGATGGGGTCCCCGAACTTTTTCTTACGGGAAAGACTTCCATATTGTTTCGTAACGCGGGACAGGGCAAACTTCAAAAAGATAACCGTTTGGCGTTTCCGGCGAACTCATCCGGCAGAGATGCGATATTTTTCGATTTCGACAACGACGGTTTGCAGGATCTGTGCGTCGCGGGTGAAACTACTTCGTTATATCGCAACAATGGTCCGGCTTTTGTTGATGCCCGTTCAGTCTTGCCGGCGATTCGCAACGCAAATCAGCTACTCACTCTGGACTACGATTCTGATGGAGACCTTGATTTACTGACTGTTGATTCTTCACGCAAGGTCTCGTTGTTGAAGAATGAAGGGGGAAATGCGAACCGGTGGCTGACGGTGACCCTGATTGGACTGGGCACAGGTAGCGGCAAGAACAACAGAAATGGAATCGGAGCAAAACTCGAAATCAAAGCCGGCGACCTGTATCAGATGCGGTTTGTTACGGAGCCTGTGTCTCACTTCGGACTTGGTCAACGAACGGCAGCCGATGTGATGCGCGTGGTCTGGACCAACGGGGTTCCGCAGAATCATTTTCTCCCGCAAAGCAATCAAATCCTTCTTGAAAAACAGGTACTGAAAGGCTCTTGCGCATTTCTTTATACATGGGATGGAGAAAAATATACGTTCGTTACAGACATCATGTGGAAAAGCGCCCTCGGCATGCCGCTTGGAATCATGGGTGGAGAAACCGCTTATGCGTTTCCAGATTCCTCCGATGAGTTCTTGAAGATCCCCGGAGACATGCTGAAAGAAAAAGACGGTTTTTATTCGATTCAAGTGACAGAGGAGCTCTGGGAGACTCCGTACCTGGACAAGATGCGGCTGATTGCTGTGGACCATCCGGACACTACGGAAATCTACGTTGATGAAAAGTTCGTTGTACCGCCCTTTCCGTCATTAAAGATTTATCCGGTGACGGAAAGAAAGTTGCCTCTAAGCGCCGTTGACGAAAGCGGCATAGATCTTTTATCTGCCATTCGTGAACAGGATGGTATTTACGTCAGCAATCTAAAACCCGCAAAGTATCAGGGAATCATGAAGCAACATGAAGTGGTTCTTGACCTGGGTAAATTTTCAGATGCGGACGATATTGTTTTGTTTTTAAACGGATGGTTGTATCCGAATGATGCAAGCATCAATGTCGCTGTTTCGCAATCGAATGCAGTCAAGGTTGCTTCGCCTTATTTGCAGGTCCGCGATGATCGTGGAAAATGGCAGACAATCATTCCGGCGATGAGTTTTCCCATGGGAAAACAGAAGACGATGATCGTTGACGTCAGCGGGAAATTTTTGACTCCTGATCATCATGTGCGCATCCGCACCAGCATGGAAATATACTGGGACCAGATCTTTTTCACAAAAAATGAGCCGTCCATTCCGTCACGGATCACTTCAATAAAGCCTGCATCAGGAGATTTGCATTACAGAGGCTTCTCCAGAATGTATCGCTGGAATGTACTCGGTCCTCACTGGTTTGACTATGCTGCAGTCGATACGCGCCCGCAATGGCGCGATCTGGAAGGACTCTACACGCGGTATGGCGACGTCACTCCGCTTTTGCTGGAATCCGATGATCAGTACGTCATCTTCAACGCAGGTGATGAAATCACGATTCGATTCGATGCCCGGAAAGTGCCTTCGTTGCCGAGACGCTGGGTCCGCGACTTCCTTATATACAGCGACGGCTGGATCAAAGACGGCGACCTCAACACAGCCCACTCTAAAACAGTAGAACCATTGCCCTTCCACGCCATGTCCGCCTATCCGTATCCGTCACGCGAACACTACCCGAAGGATAAACTGCATCAAGACTATCTGCGCGCATATAACACTCGCCGCGTTCCCTGATCCGGTTCCCCAAATCACTTCAGCAACGGAGCCGCATAGAGGAAAACTTGCAATTTTGAGGCCGGAGCAAGTTGCGTGCTTTTATCGCTCCGGCCGACTATGCAGGAACGGTCCTTATTCCACGGGCTGGTTCAGTGAAAAGATTGAGGCCCGAATGGAGGAATTCGCATTGAGGACGAATGTGCAGTTCTGGCTCGTTTTTCCATTGCATCCGGACGCCGATCCTGTTCCATTTTCCCACTTGGTGAATTTTGAATTCAGTTGTGGGCTTGCACTAATGGTGATACTGGTTCCACCTGGAAACGAAGCGGAACATTTTGTTCCCGTAGTACCACAATTGATCACGGAAATTCCAGAAGCATTTTTCACTACGACGTTTCCCGAGCCATCTCCTGTAATTCCTGCCTGTAAGACGACAGTTTCCGGAACGAAGTTTGCTTTGATCGAGCTCGGATCATCTATTGTAAATGGGCAAAACGGGTTGCTACTGTTGTTGCAAACTGCCGCAGAGCCGGTCGCATTCGTCCATTGAGTAAATATTGACCCGGTACCAGGTGTTGCGCGTAGAGTTACACGAGTTCCTTTCGGGTAGGAAGAAATACACCGTGGTATAGGAGCGCCTTGTATGCAAAGGAGCTTATCGGTAAGTTGATCCGTTACAGTTCCCGTTCCATCCTGGCTTTTGCTTACGTCAATGGCCACCAGAGTTACCGAAAGATTCGCTGTCATCGACGAATCGGCGAGCAGCGTAAACTGGCAAGGTTGAGTCGTGTTGACGCACGGAGAGCCCACCAGTGAGCCGGTCTGATTTGACCAGCCGTTAAAAGTAGTTCCCGTTTCCGGGACCAGTGACCATGTTAATACCCTGCCCGCTAGAGCATCGGCAGAACAGGAATTCTGCTCTTTTTGACAACTGATAACGTTTGGCCCCCCCAGAGTATGGCTTACAGTAATGGTAGCCTGACCGGATCCCTGTTTGTTGATGGTCACCTTGTGTGTCGGAGTTTGGAAGACGGCCCGGATGGAGCTGATCTGATTCACAACAAGGGAACAAGGGGAGGTTGTTCCACTACATGCGGAACCAACCGCATCGCCGTTTTGTCCTTGCCAGCCAACAAAAGTCGATTGGATACCCGGTGTTGCAGTCAATGTCAATGAGGTTCCGGCCGGCACCAGCACTTCACAACTTGCTGAACTATCCGAACAGCTTTTCAAGACGCTCTGCGTAGCGGTGTTGGCAATCGTTAGCGTTCCGCTTGGCACAAGCGTAAGTCTAAAAGCTACATCTGCTGCCATGGCATTTCCGGTCGCAAGAAATAACAGGACACAAACAAGGGTAATCGTTTTCATCAACAGGTTCCTCCAATACTGTGCATTGTAGGTCAAGAAATGTGCCAACGCTCCTTCGAGGAGGTCAAACAAAACAGTTGAAACCTTTGGAGACACTTTCGGATTTTGAGTGACACTTCGAAGTGAATCATAGAGTGACTCTACAGCAGGGTGGCAAACGTGTCAATTGCAGGAATGCAATCGTGGGCATGTGACCGAGACAGAAAAAAACTGCTCTAAGAGTCGCTGTAAACCTTCTACTGCAGATGGAATCCGGCGCAGGAAATCGACAGACTCCGGATCGGAACGAAAACACCTCGAACGTTCGCGTATGAGATGTAGCGCCGGCTTCAAGATCCCAACTTCGGCATTCGGACGAGGCTCTCCTAAAAAGGGATGTCGTCATCCTCCTCATCCAAGGGAGCCGAATCAACATCCACATCATCCGAGACCGTTCGAGGCGTGCCGGGGTTCCGTTCGAATAGAATCTTCATTCTGTCAGGACGAATGGCATCCTGATAAAACCTGAAATTTTCATGTTGTTGAAGGAATGGGGAATCGCCACATCGCGGTACATGGCACTCAGGTTTCTCGTTCGGGCAACGATTGAATATACAAAGCCTGCCTCTATAAACGTCTCGCTTGTCATCCAGCAGAAAGACATCAATCTGATGATGCGCAACTCCTGGTATTCCATCCGTATCAGTTTCAAGGTCTCTGACAGCATACGCGCGAGCTTTCCTCAATGCATTCAAATCCGAAAGCTCTGTCGCCCAAACGGCAACATCAACGTCTTTACACTCATGCCAGACTTTGATGCTATTCTGGCGATAGTCCCGGAACCTGGGAATTTCTTTCTTCAGCGGCAGCGCCACGGATCCGAAAAGCGCAACTCTTGTAACCCAGGGAAACTCGGCCGCTTTACGGGCAAAGTAATCAGCGGCCATCCTGAAAATCTTCTGGCGTCTCAAGAGGTAGATATTCTGATCCTCAATCTCTTCAACGGTTGGAGTGTGGGACTGATGAAAATACGTTTCCTCTTCATTCAACTCGGAAAGAGAATCGTACTCTCTCCATTGAATCCGAAGTGGAACACTCTCCAACATCGCATCCCATTCTTGAGAAACGATCTCTACCGGGCTGTCCTTTTCGAATTGGCGCTTCCGTTCACCAAACTTCTTCGCATGTAGCGCTCGAATCCAGTCTTTCACCGGCGCTTTCCAACGCTGATTCCTGCCTGGAATGTTCTTGATTAACGATCGCGGAGCTAACCCAAGTTCCTTTGCCATTTGAATGACCTCTTCGTTTAAACGACACAACCGTTTTGCCTCAGCCCAATCATTGTTTCTGTTCTGCATGCTCTTTCAAAAAGATTGTATCGCATTGGGGATGTAGTGTGGGCGTCCCTGCCCGCCCCGAGTTCCCCGAGTTTGAGTGCCTTTTGCTGCGCCTGGTCTCCGCTGTAAAATTGATCTGTGGGTGCGGATTGTCCCTTCTGCAATATGAATCCTGAGCGGATTGTACAAAAGACAGAACTTACTTACACAATTCGCGATGGCTATCCGGTTTCACCGGGGCATATGCTGATCATTCCGATAAGTCATGTATGCTCCTTGTTTGGAGCGACACCACAGGAAAAGGATGAGCTACTGGCAGCATTGGATGCGGCAAAAATAGACATTGACGCGGAACTTCAGCCTGATGGATACAACATCGGCATCAACGATGGCTCCGCGGCGGGGCAAACGGTGGCCCATCTGCACATACACCTGATTCCGCGGTTTACCGGCGATCAACAAGATCCACGTGGTGGCGTTCGTTGGATCTTTCCAGAAAAAGCGAATTACTGGGACAAAAAGTGACGACGCCCTCCGCTGAACATCAGATTCAGTTTCTGAATCACCTCCAGCGGCCACACTGCTCCCTACCCACAGCCAGACAGCAGAGTAATTCGGTCTTTGTTTCAAAACTCGAATCCTGGAAAGGAAGCAACGATATTGACGTTAATTCGTGAGATGCGGACAGAAGTCGGTGGCTCAATTGCGAAAGCTCGAATCAACGGGAAGTTGTGGAATCGATACAAACGTAGAGTCGCTCGCGTAAGTTGAAGTGATGCCGTTGACAAAGCTGCAGACGTTTGGCCGTGAGGCCATGTGTTTACTTTATGAAAATCCGGACATCCGAACATATCGAGGCCTTCTTCACTTAAAACCCGGAGTGGCATTCTTTCTTCGCCGCTTTCACACACTGATCAAATCGCTTGTGCAGGACGCATGGATACGATATATCCGCAGCCTGAATGCGAATCAACCTCTTCTCGGTCAGGTTCTCGATCTGCAGGAATTCTTATTCGGAACCGCTCGCAACGATCTATCGGCTGTAAAGGATTTATTGCAAGTGGTCCAGGAAGGCTTCTGCTTTTATTGCGACGGACGAATCGTTTCTGAATGTGGGGATGTGGATCATTTTGTACCATGGAGTCGATATTCGGTAGATCTGGGTCACAACTTTGTGCTCGCGCATTCCGCGTGTAATAACAGCAAGCGAGAGTTTTTGGCAGATGTGCCTCACCTTGAAAAATGGATTTTCCGCAATCGCACAAAGAATGAGCAGCTACTGTCGCACTTTCAAAGAGCGAATGTTGTTTACGACTTAAACGCCGGCATCCACATCACTCGTTGGGCTTACGAACAGGCAGAACTCTCCGGCGCTTCTGTCTGGCTGCTACTCCACCGGTTTCCCTTTCGGATGTTGTCCCGGGACAAGGAAGTCTTGACCAGTTCACCTTCTCCACAAAGGACCATACCGGGAAAACGTTTGTACCATTCTCCTTCGGGCACCTCCGGTTCTCTATCAAGCCACCCTGGAGTTCTAGTTGTGAAGCGGGGATTTTTCGTGTTTGAATACGATCGAGCAAATGCTGAAAAAGAGTAGGCGGCAGGTTATTTCGCCTGATCTTTGGCATAGCTCATATCCCGTAGAAACCGCGTGTCAGACGCTCACGCAATGATTCTGCCTCTTTAGGATCTTTGGCAGCTGCGAGTTTCCTGGCAAGCAATCCAAGCTCCTCCGGACTGAGACGATGCCCCTTTGCCTCCAATGCCGAAAGTTGCGGTGTCTGCAATTCAACTTCTTCACCCGAAGGCTTCCGTGCAACTATGCGAGCCCCTATATGATGCTGTAACGGACAAACCAGTGGTAAACCGCAAGTGCGTTCCTGATGACGTCGGTCTTCTTCGTCTCTGTGAGCTCCGAAACCTGATCAACCATCTCGGATTCGCTCTTTGTCAACACAGGCTGAATGCGCGACATTTATATCTCCTTTATTACTCTATAAAAAATATAATATAACTCTTTTTAGAAATCTCGCTTCTCCCTGAACGAGAATCCTCCCGCTGTCGAGAACATTCCTGCGGAATTAGACCGTATCATTCGCCATTGTCTTGAAAAGAATCCCGACAAACGTTTTCAGATGGCGCGCGATTTAGCCTATGCGCTGCAATCCATTCCCGCCGACTTGAGAACCCGCCCGACAATCACTTCCGGACGACATGCCTCTCATCGGTTGTACGCTGCGCTCATTGTCATTCTTGCGGTCGTGGCGGTTGCCGGTTGGTGGACCTTCAAGAAATCGATACACTCCAAATCCCTGGAGAAGTCCATTGCCGCGTTGCCTTTCCGCAACTTAAGTACGGATCAGGAACCGAATCCTTGGCGATCTATTTGCGGCGCAAGGATTGCCGGCGCGTTTTCATTTTCGTTGGAGCAGGTTTTTCCATCCGCTGATCAGCGTGATGGGCGCAGGTCCTTCGTTTTGCTCCGGCTTTCTCCAGACAAATTTCTGGCCATCATCAAAAGGAGTGTAGGCGTTCGCTGGAAACAATTCAGTTGGCGCTCCCGCGTGAAATTTATCGCCGGAAGCATCAACCGGAACTGCCATCAACATCAACTCGTTGTCTGGTGAAAGATAGAACAACTCTTTCCCATCTTTCCTCCAGAAAGGATTCCTTCCTCCACCGGTAGAAATCTGACGCTTTCCTCCGGTTGGAGAAGGAAATGGAATCACGTAAACTTCGTCTTTCCCGGATTCATTGGATTGATAGGCCAGCCATTTTCCGTCCGGCGAGAACTTGCCATTCCCCTCATCGAATTCTGTCTTGATCAGCGGGTACGGCTTTCGATCTCCGTTCAGGGGAAGTATCCAAAGATCGAATGCTCCGGGAGTGCCTTCGGAATAGGCAAGAAATCGGCCATCAGGAGACCAATCACTCGGAAGTTTATTTGTATCTGATTCCAGGAGAAGCTCTTCATTTCCTGTGCCGTCGGCCCGTTTCCGGTACAGGTCCCGGCTGAGCTTTTTGCCGGAAGAGTACACAATCATGGTTCCATCCGGTGACCACACCGGCGAGAATTCAGTACCGATATCAAACGTGAATCTGGTCTTCAGATTGCGCCCTAAATCGTACAGCCATAAATCTTGATTGCCGCTGTCGGGGTCCATAATTCCGGCAGCAATCGTAGTCGCGTCTGGAGAAAGCCGGAAATCCCCGGAGATACCGGCCAATTCTCCAATTTTCCCCAATTCCTTCCCGGTCCGATCTGCAAGGATCATTTGGAAATTTGTGAACGCCGAGCCGGTTTCATATGCGAGTAGTCCGTTTTCCGAAACTGCGAACATACCTCTAAAAGAAAGAGTGTGGTAGGCGATCCGGTCGCTGACGGCGATGGGATCACCAGTAAGAGCTAATTTCTTTTCATCGAATGGCTGCGCCATCAAGACTTTATCCCGGACGAAAAAAAGAAACCCGTTCGCATAGGCGATGTTGGAGCGCACATGAAACAGGATCCTGTTTACTTTCCCATCCAATGAAGCCACGTACACGGCATTTGTTTCGCTTTTGGTTCCTTCGACAAAGCTTCCGGCAAAATACAGGAAATGCTTTCCATCGGGCAGGAACCAGGGGTAACGATGAGTCGTTTCTTTCCTCTCAACGCTGAGTTTAGTAATCGCCTCGGCAGTTCCTCCGGAGCTTGAGACTCGATGGATGGGATCATTAAAATCAAGTACTAATAGGATCACGCCATCAGCGTTCCAGGTTCCTCCTCTTCCGTCAGCCGCCTTGCAAATAGTGATGGGAGGTCCACCTGTGATCTGCGCCTTCTTTAGATTTCCTTCTGCAAAAAACGCAAGATAGCGGCTATCCGGTGACCAAAAGGGAAACGTGGCTATATCCGCTCCGGGAATGGGACGGGCTTCGGAAGTAACGATGGACCGAAGCCAGAGTGATTCCTTCCCGAAGGAACCCTTTGCGGTAAATGTCATCCACCGGCCATCCGGAGAAAGTGACAAAGCGCCTGAGTACTGTCTTATGAAACTGAATTGTGTGTTTTCAGGAGGGGATACGGAAACATGGAGAGGGCTGATCGAATGAAGAGATTGGCGCAATGAAATTGCGTAATAGGAGATGCCTGCAACTGCAAGCAACAGCAGCGCTGAAACAAGCCACGACAATTGCTCGCGGCTTTTGCGTTTTGCAACTACAGGCGCAGGAAATCCGGCTTGCGATCCGGCTTCCAGTATCCATTTTAATTGCAGCCCTACATCATGAGCGGTTTGCCACCGCTCATCCGGTTCTTTTGCAAGACATGTCTTCACCACACGGTCGAGCGCGGGAGGCGTCATCGGTTGAATTTGTGATATGGGCGGTGGATCCTTTCCCAGGATCGCAGCGATCAGACTCGCCTGGCTCTTGCCGGTGAACGCCTTTTGAGCAGTGACCGCTTCATACAAAACGGTCCCAAACGCGAAAATATCGGTTCGCGCATCTATGTCTTTGCCTTCCAATTGTTCGGGTGCCATATACTGAAACGTCCCGACAATGCTTCCCTCTGCGGTGAGATTTCCTGCTGCGGTGGCCAGTGCAGACACACCCGACATCACTTTTTGTGCAGCAGTTCCTGGCTGAAATTTCGCCAGACCGAAGTCGAGCAGCTTCGCCCCGGACTTTGTAAGCATAATGTTGCCCGGTTTAAGATCACGATGGACAATTCCCTGTTTGTGGGCCTTGTCGAGCGCGTCCGCAATCTCAATCCCGTGGCGCAAGGCTTGTTCCACTGGAATCGCTCCCCTGTTCAGACGCTGCGCCAGTGTTTCTCCTTCCAGATACTCCATGACGAGATAATGAACGCCGTTTTCATTCCCGACATCATGCAGCGTACAGATGTGCGGATGATTTAGATTGGATACCGCTCGTGCCTCGCGTTCGAAACGCTGCTGCAAATCAAGATTGGATGAAAGATGGGAAGGAAGAACCTTAATGGCTACGGTGCGCTCCAGACGCGTGTCCCTCGCACTATAAACTTCGCCCATTCCGCCGGCTCCAAGCGGAGCCATAATTTCGTAAGGCCCAAGACGTGTTCCGGAAGCAATCGCCATTCTGCGTCATTATATATGGAAACAATAGGAAAGACTGATGTATTGCACCCGCTGCAATGGAGGGTATTCGCTATTCATTCAAAGGTTTGCTTCTCCCGTAAATATGGTTATACTGTTAGCTGTATGAAAACGACAGTGGAATTGGACGATGATCTTGTGATTGAAGCCAAGAAGTTTGCTGCGGAGCGCCGTACGACATTGCGAAAACTGATAGATCATGGATTACGTCAACAGATTGCTACCAAACAGCAGAAGCGAAAGCGAAAGATTGCCTGGGTCACGGTGGACGGCGGGCTTCCGAGAGATCTTGATGTACAGGATCGTGCGCGCATGCATGATTGGATTTCCCGCAAAAAATGATCGCGATCGATACAAACCTTCTGGTTTATGCCCATCGCAGAGGCACTCCGGAACACAAAGCGGCGCAGCGCGCGATTGAAAGGGCGGCAACCCATCGCTCAGGGTGGGGCTTGCCGGTCCCTACCCTGAGCGAGTTTTGGTCTGTTGTTACGCATCCGTCCTGCGTGGGTGGTCCGTCGACTGTCTCAGATGCATCTGCCTTTCTTCGATCATTGCTGCGGACCGGTGGCGCCCAACTCTGGGTTCCGAGGGTAGGTTTTTCGAAACGGTTTCTTGAGCTTGCTGTCGATCTGGATTTGAAAGGGCCCAGAATCTTCGATCTTCAGATTGCTGTGATTGCTTTCGACAATGGCGCTTCCGAGTTGTGGACGCATGATAAACAGTTTGTTTCTGTTCCCGGCCTGCGCGTTCGCGATCCACTCTAAAATAAAAGGTAGAGCACACTCTCAGATTCTCGTAGGAGCATTTCCTTTGGGGGATCGGGTTATCTTAAACACCGGCGTGCTTTCATTTTCGTTGGAGCAGGGTCTGCCACCCGCTGATCAGTGTGATGGGCGCAGGCTCTTCGGTTTCTTCCGGCCTTCTCCAAACAAACTTCTGACCGTCATCAAAAGGCATGTAGACGTTCGCTGGAAACAATTCGGTTGGCGCTCCTGGCTGAAATTTATCGCCGGATGCATCGACGGGCGCTGCCATCAACTTGTTGTCTGGTGAAAGATAGAACAACTCTTTCCCATCTTTCCTCCAGAAAGGACTCTTTCCTCCACCGGTAGAAATCTGACGCTTTCCTCCGGCCGGAGAAGGGAAAGGAATCACATAAACTTCGTCTTTCCCGGATTCGTTGGATTGATAAGCCAGCCTCTTTCCATCCGGTGAGAACCTGCCATAGCCCACATCGAATTCCGTTTTGATCAGCGGGTACGGCTTTCGATCTCCGCTCAGGGGAAGTATCCAAAGAT
>Ga0247727_10004973_pt1 | contig 27547 bp, 22 predicted proteins | sample WisWelCaveWW1625_FD_202498 | JGI IMG/M metagenome (GOLD analysis project Ga0247727, IMG submission 202498) | Biofilm microbial communities from Wishing Well Cave, Virginia, United States - WW16-25 | ecosystem: Environmental > Aquatic > Deep subsurface > Groundwater > Cave microbial mat | place...
CATTGGTGTACTTATGTCCTCATTTTGTTATTTCTCAATTCTCACGGAATTCAAGTTTGGTTTGCAGGCGGCTAAAATTCGCTGTCCATGGAGTTTCAGGTCCTCAAAAAGTTAGTGACATTGGGCGGAGTGCTTGTGAAAATTAAAAGCCCTCATCGAATTGAGTTCGGATGAGGGCTTTTTGTTTTTAAACTAATGCGTGGGCAAGCTGTGGCTGGGTGATGTTCTTCTGGAGAATGATCAGTTTATCGCCGACTGACTGTCACACTGCCTAAGCGGGTGCAATAGTGGTTACCGTTCCCTTCGAGCCCCGATACTTGAGCGCCCCGTCCTCGACATACAAAATCCCTCCGCCAGCGGGATTGACCGATGGGGCGACAGAAGCATTAGCAATCGCCATTACACCCTGTCCACCTCCAAACTGGCTGGTTGTCCGGATTCCGATGTTGCCGCCCGCTGCCAGCCGCTGAAACACGAAAATGGTCTCGAAGCCAGTATCACTGGCGTTGCGGCCATTGATCTGTAACTTGTCCGACTGAACGGCAATCTCATACTTCCCCGCTGGAGCCACCTGATCGGTCTCGACAAACTCGATGTCGGGATTCGGGTCATCAATCCTGATCGAGGCCGCGCCTCCGCGTTTACCTGCTTGTTTAATACGCAGTGCGGGTTGGTTATACTCCGGATTTGTGGCAGTCACCTCCAGAACAGCAGATGCTGAGTCAAGGGCGCCCTCGTTTGATGTGATTGAAACTGTAGCCATCGTATTTCTCCTGTAAGTTGGTGTTGTTATTTGTTATTGGCAGAGAACATTTGCTCCTCTCCAGAATTGGATATGCTTTCGCCCTCCTTGCGATCAGGAGGTTCAAGGGAACCCAGGCGCCCTTGCCCCTGAACATTGCAGCGATGACAAACTCTTTCACAATGGGGCGCAAGCCTTGATCGCGCGTGACAATACGTTGCATCGCATTGAATGCAATACGGTTTTGATAGTCAAGCCGGCGGATGTGTGCCGTACTTCTTCTCTTTGAATAAGCGTAGGGCGAGGTCATTTACTTTCTTGATGTAGGCCAAACGGGCTTTCTCAATGTAAAAACCAACCCCACTAGTTCGCATATCGAAATGCATCATATCACCGTAATGGCCGCCCCAGGATAATCCCAGTTCTTCCATCTGCACGACAAAGCGCTTATCGAAATCCAAAATCGCGTGTTTCTTGAAATAGTCTTTGTGCTTGCCACGCTCCAGCAAACCTGCCAGGTTATCTAAATTTTTTTGAATTTTTGTCTTGGCGTCAGCCCCCGATAAACCACGCCATTCGGACGATGAAGAATCCTGCACCAGTCGCTCCAACTCCGTTGGCGCGCCCAGCAAGCTGAAATATTTTTCTAACATGGTATCAAGGTGCTGCACGCTGTCGAACCCCTGTCCGTGTTTGTAGACAAGGGTTGGTTTGTTCATCAACAGTGCCGTATTTTTCAAGACAGTATTCAACGCTGGGATGGCGCGTTTTTGGATGAACGGATTGCCGAGATAATTCACGTCTACAGCCAGGCCAAACATGTGCATTGAAAATTTAGCCGTAGCGGAAATCTTTCTTGACCCAGCAATGCCTTCATCACTTTTGTTCAGAAGCAGATCGCCGACGCTTTTCGCATCGCCACCATATTTTTTGACCATCTCGCTTTCAATCGCCTTCAGAAGTTTGGCCATTTCGAGATGCAGGTCCTGTCCTTTGTATATGTTTAGCTTGCCATTCATAGTATTCGCAATGAATTCATCGGTTCTACCGTCGTCGAATTTGAGATTTACTTTGGTTTTTTCATCGTCAAGCTCAAGAGAAAGAGAGTTATGTCCATCAGAGATGTTAATGGTTTTGCGATCATTGCTTTTTTGAATATTTTCCGATCTTACCCAGTTCACATTAAAATTCTGTCTTAGAAATTTTATCAAATTTTCACTATCTTTCCCTGGAATTTTCTCCCAATACGCTCTAAACAAATCTTTCAGCGGTCTTCCCAGGAAAGTAATGCGCGTGAATTTTTTGAACCAAGTTGCCGGATCAAGCTTGTCGGCCAGAGTATTTTTCTTGTTTTTTATCGCCAGGTCTCTTGCCATGCCGATGATTTCGGGCAGAAAAACGGCGGGCGCTTCTGTAATTGCGACAGCCGGTCCTTTTTTCTCGTCTCCGGCACGTGCGACTACGATTTTCCCAGCGGCCAACTTCCACTCTCTCAAAGAGAATTTTTCATCCGCAGGACTATCAAGTATAGGAGTAGCAGGCGAAGGTTGACTCTTCGCCGGGGTGCTTCCGGCGCTTGATTGGGTTGCGGCTTCCTTCATTCGACGGATCGCCGGACGGACAATTGTTTTTAGAATTCCCACCCATTCATCTTTCAATGATTGTGGGTCACTCGCTTTTAATTTCCGGCCTCCCAACCCAGGATACCGGGCAAAGAAAATCAAATTGGTCAGATGATTTTCGTCTTGAAAACCCTCCATCAAAGCGGTCATAAAAGTGAGTGGCAAGGTTGCCAGTCCCGGCAATCCGGCAAGAAGCGAGAAGAGACCCGACATCGGCCCGCTCGTCGTTGAGGATATTGGAGACTTCCCGCCGCCTTGAAACACAGGACTACTATCAATCGCCTGCCGCCATTTCTCCTGGACGATACGGCAATGATCCGTCCCGTCGGCAACATCCTTAAAATTCGGATACTTTTTTAGTGTATTGGTTTCGTCTGGTTTAAATGACCTCCGACGAAAATGGTGAAAATACTTATTCTGATTGGCTTTCAACCACTTCTCCCAAGCCGAAGTTCCGAAATACAAACATTCAAATCCCCAGCATTCGGTGACATTTGTGTTCAGCGAATTTTTTGCATCCAGGATTGCTTGCATTGGCAATCCTCCACCCGAATGGCCACTAAGGATAATATTCCCAACTTGCGCATCAGCAGGAAGCGCGCCGTTCTTTTTTAGCTGCGTCAAAGTTTCGTTAACTAAAAAATCAAACTTTCCCGCTTTATCCAAATCGCCATAGTCCGACGATGGACCGCGTGGACGGCCGAGCTTCGGCATGAAGGTCGGAGCAATAAGGATCGCTTTTTTGCCGCTTGCAACTAAATCTTCGCGCAAACATTTGAAGAGCGGCGTATTCCAATAATACTCAATCCCTTTTTTATCAAATTCGCTCGGATATGTTTTGCAGTCCCTACCAATCTGGCCGTGAAAATAAACGATGAGATCAATTGCAGCGGAGGGCTGAAAGCTGCTCGGAATAAAGACGCCTACTTTCGGAAGGACGGTTTTATTCAGTTGAATTGGCAGGTAGATGGTCTTTCCCTGCGATGCATCTAGCTCTTGTTCCCTATGTTCGATTTCTTCCTCAGGTTCGCTGAAGAACTCTCCGTCGAGGGCTTCTTCTAGATGATATGCATCTTCCTCCTCTTCCGGTTCGACCAAAGCCTCTTCCGGGATAAGCAGTTCTTCTTCCAGAGATGTGGCGTCCTCGGAAGAGGCCTCTCCCTCGGTATACGTGGCCTCATCCTCGTCGTAGAGTTCATCGATGCTGTCTTCCAGAACTGCCAGCGCTTTCTCGTTGTGAGCTTCAGCTTCGTTCGCAGGGGACTCGTCCATGTCAGACCACTGATCTTCCTCAACGAATTCATCTTCCAGCTCCTCCGGCTCGATAAGGCTCGGTCGACCTTGCTCAAAGGCGTTCTGGAACGGGCTCTCCGCCGCCAGCGCAGCCGCACGCGCTTCCCACTCGCCCTCAGACTTCCCGACGAAGAGATCTTCCTCAAGAAACGGGGACTCAAGATTCCCCAGCGGATGGGAGCGTGTCGCTCGATTTTTTTCTTCTTGTGAGTTCATGGCTGATCACCTCAGGATTATCTTACCACCACTTTCCCCGCCTTCATATCACGACCGGTGATGAGGGACCAGTGGGTAATGATGGTATTCACTGTGTCCTGGAGTGCGCCAGGAACCACAAGGCCCGGCACAATTCCAGTGCTACTTGCTTCAATCTGGATGAGAATCCGAGAAATAGGATCAGCGATATCGAAGTAGCTCTTGGAGAGGCCGTGCGCCGGCAAGCCAACGCGTTGGGCAATTTTAAAAAGTCGTTGTTCCGGACTGGCCGCTTCCGCTCTCAGGGCCACAATGATCGGCGAGTCGAAGGACACCGTCAGGTGGAACCATGACATCGTTGCCACCGCGATGAACTCCTCGCGCGAAAGGTTGCCACTTTCCCGGCGCGACAGGAGCATGCTGTGGAGATTTTCGACCAGATTCTCGATCTTGCCCCTGTCCGTTGGGTTGGTTCCTGAGGTATTGTTGACGTTGGTGATGGCGACCCAGACCTCCCGCAGGAGTTCCTCGAATACGGTAACGAATTCGTTATTGTAGGCATCGGCCTTGACGTAGGGATAGGGCTGGTTGTTATCGGTGCCATGGTTCAGGTTCATGCCGAGTTTCTGGTGGTAGGGGCCCCGCCGCGAGCCGCCCCGGTCCGAGCGGATGTCGCTGGTGATGGCGGTGATAGAGAACGCCGGCGAATCGCGATAAAACAGCTCCTCGGTATTGCGCAACCAGTGCTGTGCCGCAGGCGTCGGGACACCCAGCTTCTCGCCGTGCAGGAACTCGTACAGGACCCGACGGAAGATTTCATAGATCCGGGTGTTCTCAATCATATAGGCGTAAATCAGGTGGTCCCACAGAACCGTTTGTTTTTGCTGGGGTTGGTCCACTTGGCCCACAAAAGGGGCCATGCCTGCCGGTGGTTCAATACCAGCTTCCTGTCTGAGTACATCCAGCCAGAAATCTGGCAGAGGCCTGAGATCGCTTCGATGGCCTGGATGCCCCAAATCCAGGGCTGGGTTGTTGGCCCTAGATTGCCAGGCCACTTCCAATAATGTTGTCAGCACCGAAGGGTGACACTCAAACATCTTTAAAGCCCCCTCCGGGATTATGCCTGCGAATCGTCTGAACATAACTTATACTCCGTTATTTAAACGTAATCTGAACTCTGGAAAGAAACTGCATAGTCTCCACAATCAAGTTTTCTTCTCGGTTTTTGGTTTCTCCGCTTGCGTCGGGGAAGCGATCGTGAAGATAGGCCTTGGCATCTGGTAACCAAGACAAGGCCCTTTCCACCGCCTGTCTTCGGGAAATTCCGCAGGTTGCAGATCTTTCAGATCTTGTGGGAACGGTACTCGCAGCACGTTCCGGATCGCCTTGAATTCGTCCAGGGCTTTTTGCTGTTCCGCTGTGAGATTTGGCATGATCAAGTCATCCTTCATTTGGGTTTAAGCGGCCTGTAAAGCGCCGCCAAGTCTTAACATCCATTGTTCCTGTAATTTTATAATTTCCGCTGCACGGTCAAACATGGTCGCTTTCCGCAAGCCCGTAAGGGCTAACAAGCGCAAGGACTCCGTCCAGATCCAGTGCATCGAAGTGTAAAGCGCCGCTCCAAGTTGTTGCTCCATCGCCAGCAGCGTCTCCGGCTTGACCCGTTCGGGATTGATCAGGGCGACGATTGGTCTCCCACCGAAAGCCCGCATGGGTTGGCGCAGCGTGATGTTGACGATATTCGGCAGCAAGGGCAGCGACGCCCGTAGCAGCGAATCAGTTGCAGCCGGTGCCTTTTGAAGTGGGTACAGTTGCGTCCAGGTCTGGGCCAGGTCGTCCCATGGGCCGGCGCCATAGAACTGCCGGCACATCTCCACGCCGAGCAGTACCCGAAGGTAGCTGATGGGGTGCGGGTCACCGGGAGTGTGGCGAAAGACCATGCCCAGTCCACCGTCCAGCACGTCGTGCAACGCGGCTACACTAGCGTAACCGGTATGGACGAAGGCAAAGGCGTCTGCCGCAATCTCGGAGGCCCAACTCGCCCATGCTGCAGCCACACCCGCTGGCGCGTGGGGCAAGCCGGTACCGAGTGCAGAGCTAAGCTCTTCACTCCAGCCTACGATGTGCGCCACTTGATGGCCCGCCTCATGAATCAGCGCCGTGGGGCGGAGCAGATTGTGCCGGGTGATCTTGATGGCCGCGACAGGATTCACGCCGGTGCCATCCCAGAGACGCAAACCCGCCTTCAGGATCGAAGCACCCACACCCGTTTCGAGATAAGTGAGCGCGACCGGGGTTGGCTTTCCAAGCTGGTCGAGAAGTTGGGCGATACTTCGGTGCGCCAGGGTATCGCAAGCTCTCAGGAATCCCGCAATCGTTGAGCTTGTGCGCGTGTTAATCGCGTCGGCAAAAAAGTCCAATGTGGTCTCAACGCGCAGATAGAAAGCACGGAAGGCCAGCAACTTGCGCCGCACGGCTTCGAGATCAGCCGCCGAAGAAACCGTGTCCATTGCAGCTTGCAATGAGGTGCCCTCACGGTTCAACTTATCTACGACCCTCGTGAGGTGCTGCCGAATGGACAATCCCAGGTAGCGCTCCAGGCTGTTCCATGCCGCCGGCGACGCCAGGTCGTCCAGGTTCTGAAGCCGCGCCGCGGCGGCAGTCCAATGGGCCACTTGGCGCACGAGCTGGGTCCTGGCAGCAACACTTGAGCTATTCATGCGCATACCCCGGGGTGATCTTGATCTTCACGGTAGGAGTGCCGTCCGACATTTTCAGGCTGGCAATAGAGAACCCCTTTCCTTTAAGAGCCTGGCGAAGTTGTGGGAACCCGGGAGGATTGCCAACGGTGAATAAGAGCGTCACACCATCGGCGGTATCCTCGGCAGCCTTGATGAATTCTTCCGGGCGCTGTTTCAGATGATCTGAAAGCCCTTTGAGAACCCATTCCTTCAGATGACCCAGGAGAACTTGCGGAACCAGCGAGGGCAATCGCTGGAGCGCCCCTGAAGATTGGTCTGGCGTCACAGCCTCGTGAACGATCTTCAACCGTCCGAAGCCGCCGGTGAGCGCCCTTCGCAGCCCGCGTTCCACGAATCCCTGCAAATGCGCCGCGACCGCGCCTTTGTGTGCATGCTGGCGAAGTTTCACTGCAATCTCTTGTGCACGGATTTCACTCAGGAACAGGAAAACCCTGATTTCGTTTTTGGGGAAATCAAGCGCCAGCCTCACCCGGGTTGGGCGGCGCACGTTGCTGCGACCAGCCGGTCCCGGCGCCATGAGGGGTTTCTTCCCCTCGATCTCCAAATAGTAAAACCGTTGCCCAACCGTATTCGTGTGCGGGTCAGCCAGGTATCGATGATCGACCTCACGGCCCAACTCCGGTTCGCCCAGCAATAGCCCAGCGGCTTCCCGGGTCAATGGATGGAGTTGCCCATATCCGCCCTGAGTGCCCAGCCCGGGGGTGTTCTCGTCCAGTCGGGAGATATCCGGCAGGTGCGTACCGGGAATGCTTTCGTAAAGATGGACGACGGCCTCGACCTCCTCGCCAGGCGCTACGCCGAGTTCATCTTCCAGAAACTCCTTTAGAGAAATGCCCTCAAAGGTTTCGATGTCCGATACTTTCTGCGGTGTAATGCTGGTTGGAATTTTGCGGCTGAACTTCTTGAACCGCTTCCGCCGGCCGCGAGGCATCGTGACCCAGGCGCCTCGGAGATTTCTGGCCTCCCCGAGGTCGGGACGCTTGCGGTAGGTATCCTCCGGTAGAACTGGAGGGAGATTGGCGGCGGCAGCTTGTTCAAAGGCTTCAAGCGCGAAGCCTTCGAGGAGTTCCTGGTCATCAAGGATATAATCCGGAAGAGCGGCGACACGGCGCACAGTTTCCTCAACGGTGGCCGTCACCGCCGAAGCGGCAGCTCTGGACTCGTCTTCGGCTGTCGTTTCCAACTGGATGAGGCGCAGGCCGACGTCTACCATAGCCTGTGAGAGTGCGGGTGCGTACTGCGGACCTACAAATTTCTGAATGAGCTTGGCCAGAAACTTGGCCAGGAAATCCACAACTTTCTTACGGCCAATGAGCCTGATCCCTATCCGCAAGGCCGGAAGAATGGCCGGAAGGAAATTCTCAACATGGGGAGTGGGATTCTCCCCTTGCTTCAAGCCCCGCAGATTCTCAACAAACTGGTCCCGGGCACGATCAAGTTCAGCCAGGGGATAAGTGTTAGGAACCTGTTGTTCAGTCAGTACCTGGGCCACTTCTAAATCCTGCTCCACCTCAGTGTGGGCGAACAGGAGGTTTGCGACATGCTGGTTGAACTCATATTGAATCTGTGCGACCTCGCAGGCCTCAGCGTTATCCGAGACGTGTTCATAACTCTCCTCGAGTTCTTTCAAGAAAGGTAGCCGTTCGGCCAGCTTCCTGGCGATGGGTTGAAGCGGGATGGGGAGTTTGCCAATCGCGGTCTGAATGACTCGCTTGAGTAGCGGCTGGATAAGTGCCTTGAGTTTGTTGAGAATTGGTCCGAGGCCAAGCTTGGCCGCCGCCCCGGCCACTTTCTTGACGGCATTTTTGATTTTTCCCAGGAAATCCTCGAAGCTCGGAGTGAGTGCAATTGATGGCTGATACCTCTCAACAATGGTCTCGATCTCGTTTTCCGTGAGACTGTTCGGATCGCGCCGGCTGAGTTCCGCGGCCAGCGTCCCCAGCATCGCCTCGGCCTCTGCAACGAGCGGGGCGAAGTGTTGATTGAGGAGCCGTTCGGCCTGGTAACCAATGGTCTGGGGATCTCCCTGTTCGTGCATGAAGCGGGTTTCGTAGATGGCAGCAGCCTCGTTCACCAAACCAAACAGCGCCTCGTCGAATTCCTCATTGTAAAGTTCATTGAGAAACGTTACGTATTTTTCAGTTTCCGGATCGATTAAGCCCCCCGCTTCTTCGGACTCATAGAGCGACAAGAAAGGGCTATTGGGAGGGACCGCAGTCTCGAGGATATCTCGACTTACCTCCTCCATAACGAAACTTTTGACATCCAGGAACGGTGCTTGATTCTTCATATCGTTGCTCCTTCATTTCTTGAGTTTCTTGCTGTGGTGCAGCAATTGATCACGCCCCAGTTTGCTGTATCATGTCAGCATGACTCCCTAATATACAAGACACCAATTTGGTTTTTTTCTCCCAAAGTTTTTATAAAAATTCGAAAGAGACCGGTTTTAAAAATGCCTCTGAAAGCGGGAAATTGAGCCAGGAAGAGGATAAGTGTGGCAGATGGTTTAAGGTTGGGAATTGAGCGCAATAGATTGTGCTCTCGTCAGGGTTTCACCCCATTGCCGTTTTTTGATGCGTTTAAACGTCTCGCGATTTTTCTGTTGCCCGCGAAGTTGGATAATTCCGCCGGCGGTGCAGAGTTTCACTTCCGCATAAACTTTCGTGACCTGCGGCGCGCGAATGATTCTCGCCCACGGCACCTCGGCCGGCGCAAAGCGCGCCAGAGCCGCGTAAGAAAATTTGCAATCTTCCCATTGCGACATCGCCGCTTTCGCGCGGCGCTGAAATGGCGGGCGCTGCAAGCGTTGCGGAAAATGGCACCAATCATCGATCAGCGGGCAGGGTTGATCATGCGGGCAGGGCGCGAGCGTGCGGGCACCCGATTTCAGTAATTGCTCACGCGCATTTTTGATCGCCGGAAAAGCCGCCGAGGTGCCGGGCTCGACGATCAACAACACCCCGGCGCAATGTTCCCACGCGTAGCTCACCAGTCGCTGTTGATCGCCGGCGCTCAGCTCATTCAAAACGTGTCCGATCACAATGAGATCGAAGATGCGATTATTCTGCACCGGTTGATGACGAATGTCAATTTTCTGCCACGTGCAGTTTCGAACGGCGGCATGTTCGGAAGCCTGCGCCAATTTTTTTCCCACCGCAATAAAAGCGGTTTCTCGCTCCCACGCTTCGAGATGTGTTAATGCGGGCCAATGTTCAATTGCCGCCCACAACGCCGTGCCCGGCCCACTGCCGATGTCAAGCAGTGATTGCGGCAACCAATCCGGCGCCTGTGCTTTCGTGGCCGCCATTGCGCCATAAAGTTGCGCGTACGTCGCCGGGAAAATTTGCGAGAGATAGGCGAGCGTTTGCCCCTCGCCGCGCGCAAAACTTCGCGGTAAAATCTCGCGATCACCACGATAACGCCGGCTCAGCGCCTGCGCCTCGCTCAGCCACTGTTTCGCCGGCAGCGTTTTGAGCATCTCGCGAATGGCGGTTTCTAAATTTGGGGGGAGTTCAAGCACGGGGAGATGAGTTTAAGGCCTGAATAGCCGCATTCAAATTGGACGAGTTGATGACCAAATGAAAACGCCGTTCGTTTGACCATGGAAACGAGCGGCGCTATAAATGAAAATCAAGTTCGCACCAAAGCTAAGATTTATTTCTTTGCAGTTTCTCCAATTCCTCGCGCAGCCGCGCATTTTCCGCTTCGGCCGCAGCGGCTTTTGTCTCTGCGGCGATGGCTTTTGCCTCTGCGGCGGTGACTTTTGCCTCTGCGGCGGTGACTTTTGCCTCTGCGGCGGTGACTTTTGCCTCTGCGGCTATGGCTTTTGTCTCTGCAGCTCGACGCGCGGCATGGCTTTCGGCTCGGGTCAATAAGCGTTGCTCCTTCTTGAAGTCGTACAGGCGCAACCGGCCGTCTTCCAACCGCAACTCCAAGCCCAGCACTTCACTCTTCAGCCGCGTTCCAACAATGGGCAGATAATCACCGCCCTCCAGCCGAAAACCGCGCAAGGCCGGTCGAATCGTGTCGCCAAAAGGATCAAAAATAAAATATTCTTTGACGCCCAGATTAGCGTAAATAAAACGTTTGTTGCCGAGGTCCTCTTTTTTCGTGCTCAGCGAGGTCAACTCAATCACCAACTCCGGCGCTTTGCCTTCCACTTCGATGTTATAAATCCGCCGTTTTTTCTTTTGCACGCCGCGCACCACCAAAACATCCGGCGAGACCGATTGCATTTCGCCGGTGTCGTCGCGGTAATAAACAAAAATGTTGCCGGAAATGTAAACCTGCTCATCGGCGCGAAAACGTTCTTCCAGCGTATCGAGCACATCCATCATAATATCACGATGATCATCGGTTTCGGCCATGGGTTTCCCATCCGATTCTGGAAGATAGACTTCCGGGTAAGAACGCAGCGGGTAGGCGGCTGGTGCAGTCATTGTTGCCATGATTTCATTCCTGATTTATGCTCACAATATAAACATGTTTTCAATCGAAGTCAAGCTTGAAATCTTCTCAAAGCGCCTTCCCCAGCGCAAAATACCAGCGAAATTGTTTTTTCGCCTCGCCGGGCAACGGGTGACTCAACCAGAATGGAAAATAAATCCGCGCCGAAAGCGCGGAGAGAAAACTGAAGCCGAACAAACGCGCCTGCGTTCCGCCGAAACTCAGCGCCGCGCCGGCGTTTGCGCGCGTTAAAGATTCGGCGTCACGCGCCGGCCAAATGGCGCCGCGATCATAAAACACAAACGGGGAAAAGCCGAGAATATTGAAATTCGGCTCCAACTCAAAATTGCAGCTCGCATACTTTTCCGCCGGCAAGGGCGTGCCGGTGTAGCCGCGCAAATTCCCGCCGCCTTCGACGAGGCGGCGCGAGCGTCCGCTCCATTCGCCCGCGGTTTTCAATTTATCATTCCGAAAGCGTGCCCGTGCCTCCGCGCCCTCGCCGTGAAACAAATCCTGCAACGGCAAACGATCCGGCCCAAACGAGGTTCCGAGATTCGCTTGCAGCCGCGTCCTGAAACCGGGCAGGCGATAACGCGCCAAAATTTTTCCGCTGATTTTGGTAAAAGATGATTCACTCGACGGCAACGCGCTTTCCACCCTCCATTGCGTTTCGCCGCCAAAACGGCCGCGGGCGAAACGCGCCTCCGCCTGCAAATACGCCGACAGAATTTTTTGATCATCCCATTCCTGTACACTCACTTTTCCCGTGTCATTCGCAATCGTCCGAAATGTGTAAGCTTCATCGAGCAAACGTGAGTAATTCACCCCAACTTGCCATTCTGCGCTCGCCGTCGAAGCCAGGCTGCGCAACCCTTGGAATTGCAAACGCGCCTCGGCTTCAAACCGGCCTTCATTTTTGCGCGCCAGCAATGAATAACGATTGCGTAAATTGCTGCGGCGCAGCGGATGACTGTAGCCAATTGTGCCGTCAATTTCCCGCGACCGCAGGCCGTAATTCAGTTCGAGCGCGAGGTTGTTATAAAAAGCGCGATAACTGGTTTTGGTTTTCACGCCGAGATGCAATCCATCCACGCTGTTGTAGCTTAAATCCGGCTTCCAAAGCACGACATACGCATCGCCGGGCATGAACAGGTAACGCATAAACGGCAGATCGGGCTTGAAGGCGAGCCTGCGCCGGCCGTTGTTGAGCAGATTGGTGTCCATAATTTGATCGTTGGGATCGACGGCGACGCGCCCGGGTTTCTCCGAAGTTTCAAAAACGATTTTACCGGATTCATCTTTTCCATCCCAGCGTTTTGTTTCTTTTTGCCCGTCACCGCGCTCCAGCTCGACTTCCACCGGCATGACGCCGTCACCTTTGCGCTTGATTTCCACCTCTGTGATCCACGTGCCGTCGTCGCGCTGCGTCTTCACAATCGCGCCTTTTTGATAATCGACCGTCGGCGTTTGATGCAGCCATTGATTAAAAAACCAATCCAAATCCTGCCCGCTCGTCTGCTCGCAGATTTCGCTAAAATCGGCCTCGCTCGCGTGTTTGAATTTCCATTCATGATAATATCTCTGCAAGCTTGCCGTGAATGCGGAGTCGCCAATGACGTAACGCAGCATTTCGTAAAACAAATCCGCTTTCATATAGGAATTAAAAAACATGCCGGGCGGATCTTTGTATTGATGAATCGAATTGGCGATCGGCTCGTTCTGGCCGGAGGTCATGTACATTAGGGTAAAATTGCGCAGCATGTCATTGATTGATGGCAGCGGATAAAGTTTGGCAAATACGCCCATATCTTTTCGCGCGCTGTCGGCGTCGTAGCCGAGCTTGCCGTGTTTTTGCTCTGAAAAATTTTTCGCAAAAAACAACGCCAGCCCGTTCGCCAGCCAGCTTTCGCGCACACCGTTGCTGCCGACGATGCCGGGAAAGTAGAGCCGGCTGAGCGCAAAATTCAATTCGAAAATATCGGCATCACCCAACAGCATCATCGGCGGCTGATTGGTTTCGCGGCGCGCCGACATGACGATGTTAAGCTGCGGGAATGGATACGCGCCGGTGTGGCTTTGAATGTAACTTAAAACTTCGTCAAAATTTTTCCAGATTTCTCCGGTAAACTCGCGCTGCGCTTCACCGCGGCCAAAAACATGAACCGGAAAAGCCGAGACCAACGAGGTGCGCACAAATTCCGGAGAAATGCTCCAGATAAAATTCTGCGCGTGCTCGGCGCGGAAGCGAACCTGGCGCGAACCGGATTTTCGCAAAACCTGCCGCACCGAATCCTGCCACGCCAAAAATTTTTTGCCGTGTACGGTCGTGTCGATAGTGACGGCGTTCCAGCCCGGATCGCCGCCAACCAACTCACCCGATCCAACGATGACATAATTTCCGGGGATGGTGATGGCCGCGTCAACCGTGGCGAATTCGGCATAAACGCTTTGCGCTTCCATTAAAAAATGAAACGGCTCGGCGTTCCAGCCGTTGCGATCATAAACCACGACGCGCGGAAACCAGTGGATGAAATCGATCTGCTGCGTCGAGTCTGACCGCGACCGCGTTCGGCGATTTTCACGGCGTTCATCCGCCGGCGGAGCATCAAAAGCTTTTTTATAATCCTGCGAGAAGCCCAATCCCAGCACCAGCGAGTCGCCGGGAAATAGATTTTTCGGCAACGGCAAATCCAGAATCGTGTCGTGAAAATCAAAAGCGCGCAACGGAAATTCGGTTTCGCTGCCGATGGCGTGAAATTGCAAACTTTGAATGGTGAGTTGAAAATCGCCCTCGTGCATGATGCGAATATTATCGCTGCGAAAACGCCGCATCTCGCGCACCGCGGTGTTCTCTTCGTCAAAAAAAGCATTGGCCGGCGCCTGCAGATAAATTCGTTTCAGCGTGTCCGGTGAATTGTTTTTGTACATTAATGTCATATTGCCGGTCAGCGTTTTCGCCGTGGTATCAAACGTCGCCTCGATTTCATAACGCACGCCCTGTTGAAAAAAAGCGCGTTGGGTGGAAGTAATTTGCGCGATGCTCAAAAGAGGAAACAATAGCAGTGTAAGGATGTTGAGTTTTTTCATGGGGCGAATTGTTGACGTAAGAAAAAAGGTGACGCAGGAAAAACAGCTTGCTTTATTTTTAAAGCTTTTTTACCTTGTAGTCAAGAATAGGAGTTGATTATGAATCGTGAAATTACTCTACAACTTCCGGAAGACGTTTTCAATGGCGCCATAAATTTGGCGCAAGTATCCGGTTTTGCCATCGACGAATTGATGGGTAAATTTTTTAAAGCGTTGATTAAACCGGCGCAATCGATGCAGCAGAATCGCTTTCTCATTCAACGGCTTTTTGCTTTGCTCCCCGACGACGAAATTCTTGCGCTCGCCAATTTAAAAATGCCGGCGGAAAACCTGAGCCTTTTCACGAAATTGATTGCGACACAGAAAGAGCAGGAACTCACCGTCGAGGAAGCCAATGCCCTCGAAGCGCTTGGCATTGATTACGACAAAATCAATCTGGCCAGATCTTATGCGTTAATTGAGGCGATAAAACGGAAGTTAATGGCCCCTCCGGCAGAGACATGAATCCGAATACCTGTTGCGCCTACTGCCATAGCCCGCGCTATCTTCTTGAAGCCGGATTGGAAAAAGATCACATCATCCCAATCAGCAAGGGCGGCGCCAATACGCCTCAAAATATTTGTTGGGCATGCCATAAATGTAACCAGTTTAAAGCCGCAAAGTTTCTTGTGCCCGATCCTGCCACAGGCGAGTCCATTCCAATTTATCATCCAAATTTGGAAAGCTGGCACGATCATTTTGCCTTCTCGGAAAATGGTGCGAAGATCATTGGCCTAACGGCGACCGGCCGAGCCACGGTACAAGCGCTTAAAATGAACCGCTTCGAAATGACGTCCTTGCGTATTAATTGGCAAGATATCGGCTGGAAACCAGAATAATCCTTCACGTTGTTATTGCCTCTCCTTTCTTAACGCCGAGCATAAAAGCAAACGCGATGCCGAGGCCGATGGCGCCGTACAGAAAAATAACGCGATAATCGTTGTTAAACATCGCGATGATTTTGCCGGCCAGAATCGGCCCGACAATGGCCGAAGATTGCGAAGCGAGATAATACAAACCTGCGTACGCGCCGGTGCGCGAGGGCGGCGCGCAATCCACCACCATCGGCAATGAATTCACCACGATCACCGCCCATGCGACGCCGGAAGCCGCGAGCAGGAGTCGCGCTTGCCACACGGTGTGTACAAAATGACCACAGATGAGCAACAGCGCAAACGCCATGATCGCCAGTTGAATCGCGCGCCGGCGGCCTACTTTGGCGCCCAGCCAGCCGCCCGGCACGGCAAATAAAATAATGCTCAGCGCGAAAAAGGCCCCAATCGACGTCGCCTGTCCGCTGTCGACCTGTAAAGCATTCACGGCAAATGAGGTGAAAAAAACTTCGATGGCATTGAAACTGAGAAACCAGAAAAAGATCGCTGCGAGCAAGCGCAATGCCGAACGGTCGCGATCAAACACCACCGTGCGCAGGCTTTCCAACAGTTTTGGTTCTTGCTCGCCCGGCTCAAGTTGTTCGGGCGCCGGCTCGCGAATAAACCTCAGCACGACGACGCAGCCGAGCAGCATCACCGTGCCGCCAAAATAAAAAGGTGCGGCAACGGAAATTTTGAAAAGCGCGCCACCGACGAGGGTCGCGAGAATGCCACCGATGCCGCCCATTAAATTTATAACGCCGTTGGCCTGTGAACGTTGCGGTGAAGGCGTGATGTCCGGCATCAACACAATCAGCGGCGCGCGGAAGAGATCCATGCTGAGCAGCATGAGGCAAATGGCCAGCATGAAAATGCCGAGTTGCCCGCCCAGCGCGTGGGGAATGACGACGAAGCTGAGCATGGCGAGCGGCGCGCCGGCGGCGATAAACGGCTTGCGCCGTCCCCACCGCGTTCGCAGGCGATCCGACCACGCGCCGACATACGGCAAAATAAACAGCGCCGCGAGATTGTCCAGCGTCATGATGAAGCCGGTCAGCGTCGTGCCGAGTCCGAAGCCCGTCACGCCGGCACTCGTTGAAAAGTCCGGGCGTCCGGCCTGCAGAAAAATGGGAACGTACGCATTGTAGGTGCCCCACAACAATGAAATTCCCATAAAACCGAAACCCAGCAGGACGAGCCGAAAATAGGAAACTTGCATTAAAAAATCCTTGCCCGAGAAAAAAGAATTTCGTATTTTAGAAACTATAATTATAGTAATAGTTTCCAGTTTACCGCTAAGCGGTAATAGATGCCGTTTTGTTTTACATCAAAGGAAACTCATGAAACATTTTTAGTTTCCAATGCAGCCCAACGCGGACAAGCCGCAACCCAAAAGACAAAAAGATGGACGACAAAATAATTTATCATTTTGTCGTCCATGATTTTGTCTTTAAAAAATCTTTGCTTTTTTTGCACACTTTGACCTTGTAAAAAATTAAATGCCTGAAACGTCTGCACAGCTTCGCGAGCGCATCTTCCTGAAGACGAAAGAAAAATTCGCCGTCAGCGGTTACGGCAAAACCTCGATGGACGAGATTGCCGGCGAATTAGCCATCAGCAAGAAGACGCTGTATAAATTTTTTCCGACCAAGCTCAAGCTGGCGGAGATACTGGTGGAGCACGTGCTGGCCGAGATCAATCGCCGCTGCGACGCGATTCTCGCCAGCCCGTTGCCCGCGATTGAAAAGCTGTTGCGCATCGTCCAGATGATTACCGAGCAGCAACAGCATTTTGTCACGAAACCATTGCTCGAAAGTTTGCACCGGCATCTGCCACATCTCTGGCAACGCATCGAAGCCTTTCGCCGGGAGCGCATGCGTAAAAATCTGGAGGTGATTCTCGAGCAGGGAAAACGCGACGGCACCGTGCGCGCCGATTTTAATCGGGAGATGTTCTTTCATTTTCTTCTCGGCGCGATCACCGAGGGCATCAATCCCGAAGTGTTGATCAATTCTTCTTATTCGATGCACGAAGCGCTGTCGACATTGTTCGATATTTTCATGAACGGGACGCTGACGGCAAAAGGCCGCGAGCAATATCAAAAACTCAAAGCCGCGAATCTGGCGCTAAAATAAGTTGCGGAGTTGATGATGAAACAATACCCAATCCGGGCTCAAAAAAGAAAAAGCTGCACGCAAAGACGTCCCGAGCACGGGACAAAGATACCGCAAAGAAAATCTCTGCGTGGCCTTTGTCTCGCAAGCGGGACGTCTTTGCGTGATTTTTTTGATTTTTTCTGTATGACAATATTGCTCCTCGTTTTTGCCAACATAGGCCGCGCGCAAACGCCGCTCACGCTCGATGAAGCGTTGCAACTCGTCCGGCAGAATAATCTACAACTTCAAAAGCAACAACAAAAGCAAAAAATTGCCGAGTTGGAAGCGGCGGTCAAACGCTGCCAGCGTTGGCCGTCGCTCGATCTCGGCGTAACAGCGTCGTACACCGACGAGGTCGCGAAGCTCGACATCCCTGTTGAGGAATTGGGGCTGCCATTGTCTTCGCAGCCGCGCATCGAACTTGGCGGGCATGATCGCACCGACCTCGCTATCGGGTTGCGCCAACCAATTTTCACCGGCGGAAAATTGCGCACGCAGGTTGAGTTGGCACAAACCGCTGTGGAATCCGAGCAGACGAGACTGGCGCTTTTGCAGCAACAAACCGCTTATCAGACTTACTGGCTGTTCTATCAGGCCCAGAGCTTGAAGAAAGAGCGGAAAATTCAGGAAGCAAGTCTGGCGCGACTGAACGTGCAATTGCAGCAGGCGCGGAGCTTGTTCCGCGCGGCGCAGGTGATGGCGTATGACACGCTGCAAGTGTTCAATCAAACGTTGCAACTGAAAATTCAGCTCGAGCAAAATCAGCGCGATCAGCGGCTCGTCGATTTACAAATGGTGCGACTGTTGAATCTCGCAACGGTTCGCCCGATTGCGGAAATTGAGTTGGGACCACCACCGGAAGCTCGTCCTTCGTTGGACAGCCTCAAACAGCAGGCGCTGCAACATCGTCCGGAGTTGAGCGGCATTCGACTTGGCCAGCGCAGCGCTCAGTTGAGCCGAAAATTAGCGAAGGCTACTTATTTACCCGACGTCGGAGCGGAAGCGAAATATCATTACGGCAAACCGGGATTGAATCAGGCCGCGAATGAATGGATGGATTACAGCACCATCGGCGTAAATTTGCAGTGGAATCTGTGGCGCGCGAATCAGGATCGTCATCGCGTCGAAGCCGCGGAAGTTGAGTTGAACCGTTTGACTCTTGAAGAACGCGAGCTGCAGCGCAACATTGATTACGAAGTGGAGAAAGGCTGGGAAAATGCGGCGTTTGCCGTGAAGCAAATTCAACTGGCGGAAAGATTGCGCGCGCAGCAGCAGGAACGCTATCGCATCGTCAGCACGCAGCAACGCGAGGGCGTCGCCACCACCAACGACGTGATCGTCGCCGAAGCGGATTTGACGCAGGCCGAGCTGCAATGGCAGCGGGCGTTGATTCAGTATTATTTGGCGCAGAGTGAAATTTTGCTGGCGACCGGAAAAATAGCCGAGTGACATTGAAAAAACTATCATGACCGCGAAGATTTTTTCACCACAAAGAGACCACAAAGGGCACAAAGAAAAATCTTTGTGTTCCCTGGCCTGCGGCACCGCGTGGCGCGGCGGGCGCCAGGGCAGGCTTTGTGCCCTTTGAGGTGCAGTTTTGGTTGCGGCCAAAGCCACGTTACGTTTTAAGGAGGAAATGATGAAACCGCTTATCAAGCTGCTTGTGCCCACGGTTTTACTGTTGGCAGGTTGTGAGAAAAAAAACGATTCCACTTTTCAGGCCAGCGCGATCATTGAAGGCACGGCAATCAAAGTGGCGGCGCAAACCGGCGGGTATTTGCTGAAAGTGAATTTTGACGAAGGACAAGAGGTCAATATCGGCGATACGTTGGCGGTGGTCGATGCGGAGAAGTTGAGTTATCAGCTCGATCAAATCCGCGCCGGGCTTGATGAACTCGAAGTGCAACGCCGTCTCGCGACCACGAGCTTGCGGCGGGCGCAGGAGGATTATGATTATGCGAAAACCCGCTACGAACGGTTTCGCGATCTCTTCGCGAAGAACGCGGCTTCGCAACAAACGCTGGACGATGCAAAAATCGCTTATGATCGCGCCAATACCGCGCTCGAATCCGCCCGCCAGAGTTTGCAAACGATTGCCAGCAAAGAAAAAGGCTTTGCGGCGCAAACCAAACTTTTGCAGAGACAGATCAACGACGCGATGGTGAAAGCGCCGATCAGCGGCACGGTGACGACGCGTTTTTACGACGCCGGCGAAACGATTCCGCCGAATGCGCCGATCGCCGAAATTATCGATCTCAAAAAAATGTGGGCGAAAGTTTATGTTTCGGAAACGTATTTGCCGCAAATTCGCCTCGGCCAAAATGCGCAGGTCAAAATCGACGGTTCGACGCAAACGCTCACTGGCACGATCACGTGGATCAGCGCCAAAGCCGAGTTTACGCCGAAAAATATTTTGACGCCGGAAAGCCGCACGGCACTGGTTTATGCGGTGAAAGTCACCATTGACAATCCCGAACGCCTGTTGAAACACGGCATGCCGGTGTCAATCATTTTGTAGTAGTGCCTTCAGGCACTATAGTATTACTCTGGAAAACTATCACGACCGCGAAGCCTGCCCTGCCGCAGGCCAGGGATTTTTTCACCACAAAGAACACAAAGCGCACAAAGAAAACTCTTTGTGTTCCCTGGCCTGCGGCAGGGCAGGCTTTGTGCCCTTTGTGGTGCAGTTTTGGTTGCGGCCATAGCCGCGTTACGCTTAAATGAAAACAATTTTTTAAATTGAAGCTTCTGCGCCTGAAGGCGCTACTACGAAAATAAAGAATATCTTAAAGTGCCAGACCTCATCATCATAGAAAGCTTCAGCAAGAGCTACGGGAAAATTTTGGCCGTCGACAAGCTCTCGCTCAAAATCGAGGCGGGCGAATTGTTCGGCTTAATTGGCCCGGACGGCGCCGGCAAAACCACGACGATGCGAACACTCTGCACGCTGTTGCCGCTCGAAGATGGACAAATGCGAATCGCAAATTTTGACGTGCGCGGTGATGTCGCCTCGATTCGCGCGATACTCGGTTATATGCCGCAGCGCTTCTCGCTTTATCCCGATCTTTCTGTCGAGCAGAATCTCATGTTCTTCGCCGATCTGTTTGGCGTGTCGGCAGCGGAGAAGAAAAAACGGTTGCCGCGATTGTATCATTTCAGCAAGCTGGAGCCGTTCAAAGACCGGTTGGCGAAACAGCTTTCCGGCGGCATGAAACAAAAGCTGGCGCTGTCGTGCACGCTGATTCACACGCCGACGGTTTTAATTCTCGACGAGCCGACCACCGGCGTCGATCCGGTATCGCGACGGGAGTTCTGGCAAATCCTGCAGCAATTGCGCGACGACGGCGTGACGATTCTCGTGTCCACGCCGTATATGGATGAAGCGCTACTGTGCAATCGCGTCGCGTTCATGCACAAGGGCAAACTGTTGGCGCTCGACGATCCGCGTTTCATCACGAAGCATTTTCCGCACACGCTCTACGAAGTGGCGACGCCGGCGCCGCAGTTGCTCGTGTCTTATTTTAAAAAAGAATTTCAGAGCCGGTCGGTGCAGGTTTTTGGCGATCGCTTGCACGTTAGCTTTGCCGCGCCGCCGGCAAATGACATGATCAATCGCATGATCAAAAGCGCGCCGGAACCGATCAGCGATATGCGGCGGATAGATCCGGGCATTGAAGATACGTTTATGGAGTTGATGAAAAAGAGTTAGCCGGTTTGCCGCTGAATAAACTACGCGATTTCTTCAGGCAAGCTCAAATCAAGCACTCCGTACAGCAACGAAAAAAAATTCCCAACGGATGAAAAGCGGCCAACGGATAAAAGCCAATGATTTTGCTGTAATGGTTTTATCTGTCGGTTTTCGATCCGTTGGCAGCTTTTCATCCGTGGGGCATAAAAAAATTTTTAGAGTTTTATTTGGTGTTTAGTTGCTTTAGTTTTTTAACCACTAACCAGTCAACGCTTTTACAACATGACAGACTACGCCGTTCACACGCAAAATCTCGGCAAGCGGTTTGGGAAATTCGAGGCCGTCAAAAACCTCAACCTCACGGTTGAGGCCGGCGAAATTTTCGGTTTTCTCGGCGCGAATGGCGCGGGAAAGACGACTGCCATTCGCATGCTCTGCGGTTTGCTGCTGCCTTCCTCCGGCGCTGGTCACGTGGCAGGGTTTGACATTTATAAAGAGAACGAAAAAATCAAGCAACGCATCGGCTACATGAGCCAAAAATTTTCGCTGTATGAAGATTTGACGCCGGCGGAAAACGTCGAATTTTACGGAGGGATTTACGGTTTGAAACGTCCGGCTTTGCTGCAAAAACGCGCAATGTTGCTGGAAGAGCTGGGGCTGGCGGAACAGGCCGGCATGACGACGCGCGCGCTGCCGCTGGGGTTCAAACAACGGCTGGCGTTGAGCTGTGCGCTGCTGCATGATCCGGCAATTATTTTTCTCGATGAGCCGACCGGCGGCGTTGATCCGGAAGCGCGGCGCAATTTCTGGGATTTGATTTATCACATGGCGCAAGAGGGCAAAACGATTTTTGTGACGACGCATTATATGGACGAAGCCGAATATTGCAACCGCGTGTCGATCATGAATCAGGGCGAAATCATCGCCCTCGGCTCGCCGAAAGAGCTGAAGCAGAAATACGGCAAAGCGTCGATGCAGGACGTTTTTATTCACTTAGTTGATCGTTAGTTTCTCGTACTCATACTCCTGCTTTTACTCATACTCGCTTTTGAAAAGCCCTTCTTAAAAATGAGTAAGAGAACGAGTATGAGTAAGAGCATGAGGCTCACATGTCATCCCGAATCATTCCCATCATTCGCAAAGAGTTCATTCACATTCGGCGGGATTTCCGGACCCTCTTGATCATTTTTGCGATGCCGGTGTTTATGCTGTTAATGTACGGCTACGCGATCAATATGGAAATTCAGAATATTGACCTCGCAGTGCTCGATCATTCCCAATCGCCGATGAGCCGTGAGTTGGTGGCGGCGTTTCAGGGCAGCAAATTCTTTACGCCGCGTTATTTCACTGGCAGCGAATCCGGGATTGAAAGTTTATTCCAACGGGGCGAGGTGAAGGCGGCGCTGATTATTCCATTGGATTTGGCGCGAACGATCAACGGGCCGGTGCCGGCTGCCGTGCAGGTGTTGATCGATGCCAGTGATTCCAATACCGCGCAGTTGATGCAGAATTATATTAATGCCGTGGTGCAGATCTATAATGCCGGCCGCGGCGTGACGGCGCCGTTCGAGGTGAACACGTCGCTTCGCTACAACCCGGCGTTAAAGAGCGCGTATTTTTTCGTGCCCGGGCTGGTGGCGCTGATTCTCATGATGATCTCGGCGCTGCTGACGAGTCTGACGATTGCGCGCGAAAAAGAAACCGGCACGATGGAGCAAATTCTGGTGTCGCCGGTGCGCCCCTTCGAGATCATCATCGGCAAAGTGGTGCCGTATCTTTTTCTCGCGTTTGCGGACGGCATTCTGATTTTGCTGATCGCGCACTTCTGGTTCAACGTGCCGATCACCGGCAATCTGGCGCTGATCCTGGTCGCGTGTTTTCTGTATGTCGGCGTGGCGCTGTCGTACGGCCTGTTGATTTCAACGCGCGCGCGCACGCAGCAGGTGGCGATGATGGGCGCGCTGATGGGAACGCTGTTGCCGACCGTGATGCTTTCCGGCTTCATTTTTCCGATCGCGTCGATGCCGAAAATGCTGCAGTTCGTGACGTACCTTGTGCCCGCGCGCTATTTTCTTCCGGTCATTCGCGGCGTGATGTTGAAAGGCAACACGATTTTCCATCTCTGGCTGCCCATCGGCGCGCTGGTGGTGATGGGAATCTTATTTTTGACGATCAGCGCGAAGCGGTTTAAGATGAGGCTGGAAGTATAGTGACCAGTAATCAGTGATCAGTCATCTGCATTCATTTGAAGCGGAAATCGACTTTGAAGTGGATTCGCAGTTGAAGAATTCTTCGATATTCCAGCGCTCGGGAAAAACGAGCGTCATTTGTAAAGTGTTCCGTGTCACCGATCAACAGCGCCTTCGTGGGCAACACTTTTTCCAACCGCGCCATGAGCGGTCATGTCGCTTGAGTAATGGTTACCGATGAGGAGCCAATACCTATGGTCAGGGGTTGCCCGGACTCGCCATCAATCGCAAAAAAGGTCTGCACGACGTTGACTGACTTTGATTCCGGTCTGGCGCATTTTCTGTGCAATCACTTCCGCTTTGGCCTCTGGATCAAGAAAGCTTTGCCACAGAGAAAGGTTTATCCGAAATACACTGTTGCTTTTTTTGCGAACAACAATAAAAAAGGCCGTGGTGAGTTCCATCACCACGGCCTTTTCTATTTTGCCCTAAGAATTTTAGGCTACGGCTTCAGCTCGAAAGTGATTGTCGCTTCGCCCGCGCTGCGAATTCCTCCCCAATGCCACTGCCTGAGTTTTGGCGTCAAACACGCGCTCATCTTTTTGCCGCTCGAAGGATCGGCAAGGATGCTGACCTGTGAAACGAGCCCGTTCGCAGTGATGGTCAATTTAATGACAAGCTGGCCTTGCTGTCTCGGCAGCGCCTGCTGGTAGCAATTCAGAATTTCGTTCAGGTGCGCTTTGGCAATTCGCTGAACGTGCTCTTTCGACACGCCACCACTTGTAATAATTTGCCCAACCGTGACTTTGGAATCCGGCGTCACCGCGTCATCTTCGGACTTTTTCTTTTCCAATGCCACCGACAACTCTTGTGCTTCGGCTGGCGCACTATAAGCGCGATTAGCGCGATAATAAAGTTTTGCTCCGCCCGCTCCGCCGGCAACAGATTGTAGCGCCCCCACGGCATAATTCGAAACACCTTCCGGCAACGGCAGCGGCTGGGAAACCGTCGTGAGCTGGCCGCCGTCGCGCCGCGCCTTGGAGTCAATTGCGACAAACGAGGTGTGCGCCGTGAGCAGGTTGTATTTCAAACCGAGATTGGTGACTTCTTCCACCAGCTCGCTGCTGTTCTGCAGTGTATTATAATCCGAGAGCACAGCGATGCGATGCCGCGCCCACAGATAGCGCAACGCTGCGTTCGAAGCGAGCGGCCTGACTTCGCTTACATTGATATGCATTGCATACGACTCGTTGCCGGTGCGTCCGGTGAGCGTAATTTTTCCCTGCGCTGCGCCGCTCCATTTCCCGAAAATAATCACCGGGCGTTCCGCGAGCACATCCGGCACCGCCGGCGGCTCGAGCGCCGACACTTTGAATTCGCCATAATTCAATTTGATCTGCGTCAACACCGGCGACTGAATGTAGCGACGAAATTTTTCCGCTTCGAGTTTCGCCTCGTCCGGTTTGGTGATCACAAACGGCTCGCCCATGCCGGCGCGCGCGAGGCCTTCGATGAGATGCCGGTTCACGCTGGCGCCGATGCCGAAAGCAAACATGTTGGCTTCGCCGAGTCTTTGGCGAATGAGCTCGAACGCTTCCTTTTCGACCGACACGTAGCCGTCGGTCGCCATCACCACGGTGCGCGAACATCCTTGTGCGCGGGGCAACGACAAAGCGTGCTTCAGCGCCGGAATCAACTCTGTGCCGCCGCTGCCTCGTTGTTTGTCAATCACCTCGATGGCGCGCTTGAGATTCTCGGCGGTTGCAGGCAACGACTCGGTTTCTGAGAGCGCCGACGAGCTTCCGGCAAAAAGCAGCACGTTGAATTTATCCTGCGGGCGAAGATTGCCGATCAAATTGCGCAAAAGTTCTTTGGAGATGTCCAGCGGAAACCCATGCATCGAGCCGGAAATATCGACGATGAAAATATACTCGCGCGGCGGAATCTGCTCGAGCGTGACGCGCTTCGGCGGCTGCAGCATAAGCAGGAAAAAATTCTCCTCGCGATCCTGATACATCAGCATTCCCGAAGCGATTTGTCCGCCGGTGAGCCGGTAGCGCAAAATATAATCGCGATTGCCGCCGGATTTTTCTGTGGCGTCGAGTTTCACGGTTGCGCACGAGGCGCCGCTGTAACTGACGTTGACTTTATGCGACGAACAGAGAACTTCTTGAATCGGCAGGCCGGCATTTAAATTTGCGGTGACGCCAAAAGTATAACTCGGCGCATGGCCAGATTTGAAATAAGGATTCTTCACCCATTTCTCCGAAGCCGGTGCGGCAGCTTCCGGTTGATTGGAATAGCGCGGCCCGACCACGGTCGGATAAACGAATTCATAAACGCCGTCGGTTGGCACAAGCAGCTCGGTGTAACTCAGCTCGACTTTGATTTCATCGCCGGGCAAGAGATTGCCGACTTTCATTTGAAAAACATTCGGGCGTTGCTGCTCCAGCAACGAAGCACTTTTGCCTTCGGAAAGCGCTTTCTCATAATCCCGCCGCGCCTCTTCACGTTTGCCGATTTTCGCGATGATCGTGCGCTCGCCAATGGTCATTTTCATGCCATAAACCGCCGCGCGCGTCGACGCCGGAAAAATGTAAATCGCTTCGAGAGGGTGCTTGCCTTCATTCTTATAAACCTGCGTGACTTTGACGTCGGCAATGACGCCGGCGATGTCAACGCTGGTTGCAGTTGACTTTAAAGGAAGCTGATCGAGATTCGGATCGTCGCTTTTGACAAAGAAATACGGCGATAAAGTTTTATCGGCATCCTCGCCGGTTTGCGCGATCGCTATTCCCGCTAGCACGAGCCAGATCATAAAGCTGAAAACTCTTTTCATGGTTTTTACCTCAAGTTGATGCTTAAAAATGTAGCGATTTGAAGCGGAGTGCGAAGCTTTAGCTTCGCAAAACGGAACTATTCAGCCCTCCTCTCACCTGTCATTCTGTAAGCCTGCCCTGCCGCAGGCCGGGGAATCCTTTTTCACACCAGGCAGCGCTTGAAATGAAAAAAATCCTGCGGAATGACAGTTTCTTTATTTAAATCGGAATAGTTACCGCAAAACTAAAGTTTTGCACTCCGCCCTCTTATTTTATTGACCGGTCGCTCGAAGCGACCGGTCAATATCATTCAGTACTCTTTTTTATTTCAACGCTTTGTAAGTTTGATTCGGCTCCGCATATTCCACAAAAGCTTGCTTGCCAATACGCTCGACAATTTCCTTAACCGATTTCGCCGAAGTGATTTTATAAACCCGAACGCTTATCGCCGGAATCTCCCTGATTTGTTGCAGCCCCAGCGCGGATTCCAGCGCCTGGATTTGCGCCGGTTTTGCCTCCGGCTTGAATTTGACGAGTATTTCTTTTTCCGCTATCGACGCGGGTTTTGGCTGCGCCGGCTTTTTATCCTGCGAAATGGCGGCGGCGGAAAAAATGAAGAGGCCGGCTAATAATGCTGCTAATATGGATCGTTTCATGATTCATTCTCCCTTTCTAAATGGGGTTAAACATGTCTTTCGGTCTTCGTGCCCGACCAACGATTATTATGTGATGGCGTCATCTATTCATACTACTGTCGCGCGCGGCAATTATTCCCATTTCGTATGATTTTTATTTTGAATTTTTACACTGGTAGAATTGAAATGTGGCGTTGCGCACTGCGACCCCGTTGCTGAGGTTCGAAATAGGCTTGCTATTCTTTGGCGCATGTCTTATATTTACATTGCAATCCATGAAAAAGTAAAGATCACCAAGGAGTATCTTTCAATGTCAAGCCGATTGCTAACCATGGAGGGCGTGTACGATGGGAAAAGCATACAGACGCTTGAAACTGTTCAAACCAGTAAGAAACAGCGCGTCCTTATCACTTTTTTAGATGAACTCGAGTCTCTTGACACTTTTCGTCAAGATAAGGAAAAGGAGCTCTCCTACATTCCCGAACAACTCGTCAAACAGCTTCAAACGCTTGCCAGCGCTGCGGGCGTAGATGACTTACGCAGCTTTGTTGTCGACATTCTGGAAGAGAAGATACAGGCTGAAAAGGATAAAGAATTTGTGTACGCAGTGACCGATGAAATTCGTGCGGGTTTAGCCCAAGCCGGGGTCAGTGAAGAAGAAGTTTTGGAGGATTTTAATCGCTTTCGCAGGACATTAGCGCGTGAATAAGCGGGCTTTGACAATTGACGCTAACCAGATGATCTCAGCTTTGCTGGGTGGAAGAGCGCGCGAGATCATCTATTCAGATCAGTTCCATTTTTTTACGACGGAGCGCAAGACGTGGGAGGTGAAGCGGTATATACCCATGATCTCAACTAAAACCAGTGTGCCGCAAGAAAGAGTTTTGCGCGCTTTTGAATTGTTTCCAATCGTAGCTTATCAAGACGCCTTTTTTGAAGAGCAGAGAAATCGCGCCGATGAATTGATTGGCGGACGCGATCCAACCGATGCCGACCTACTTG